>Ga0182024_10005143_pt1 | contig 29509 bp, 20 predicted proteins | sample P32metaG_FD_120480 | JGI IMG/M metagenome (GOLD analysis project Ga0182024, IMG submission 120480) | Permafrost microbial communities from Stordalen Mire, Sweden - P3-2 metaG (Illumina Assembly) | ecosystem: Environmental > Terrestrial > Soil > Wetlands > Permafrost | place: Sweden: Stordalen...
CTTCACCGTCGGCGCGCTGTTCTTCGTGCTTCGCATAAGCCCGTGGTTGACGCTTGTCGCACTCGCCCCCATGCCCATCGCCAGCATCCTGGTGCAGTATTTTGGAACCAGGATCCACGACCGCTTCGAGCGCATCCAGGCCAGCTTCTCCGAAATCTCTTCACAGGCTCAGGAAAACTACTCCGGCGCCCGGCTGGTGCGCGCCTTTGCCCGCGAGGAATCGCAAATTGGCCTCTTCGAGCGCCTCAACCGCCAATACATCGCCCGCTCCCTTCGCCTGGTTCAGCTTATGGGCATGCTGTGGCCCACGCTGGAATTCATCCTCGGTGTCTCCATGGTCATCACTTTGTTCGCCGGCGGACACCTGGTCATTGTTCATCGCATCTCTGTAGGCGACTTCGTGGCCTTCAACACCTACATGGTCATGCTCATCTGGCCCATCATCGCCGTCGGCTGGGTGGTCAACCTCTTCCAGAGGGGCACGGCATCTGTACAGCGCATCGATGAGTTGTTGCAGGCCGAACCGGCAATCGACGACTCCGCCGCCGATCCTGCCATTCCCGTCAACGCCACCCTGCAGGGGGAAATCGAATTCCGCCACCTCGATTTCCGCTACGGCGATACGCAAGTCCTGCGCGATGTTTCGCTCAAAATTCCCGCCGGCTCCAGTTTGGCAATTGTCGGTCCCACCGGATCTGGAAAGACCACCCTGGTCAGCCTTCTTACACGCCTGTATGAAGCCCCCGAAGGGTCGCTTCTCATCGATGGCCGCCCGGTGCGCGACTATCCGCTCGCCGTGCTGCGCAGTAATATCGGCATGGTACCCCAGGAAACCTTTTTGTTCAGCGACACGCTTCGTGAGAACCTCGCCTTCGGCGCCCCTGGAGCGAGTGATGAAGATATGCTCAAAGCCGCCGAAGCCGCGCACATTCGCATCGAATTCGAAGAGTTCCCCCAAGGCTTTGAGACTGTTGTCGGTGAGCGCGGAGTAACTCTCTCCGGCGGGCAGAAGCAGCGCGCTGCCATCGCCCGGGCCTTGCTGCGCCGGCCCGCCATTCTCATCCTCGACGACGCGCTGGCCAGCGTGGATACCTACACTGAGGAGCGCATCCTGGGCGGCCTCGGCAAATACACCGCCGCATCGACTTCCATCCTCATCTCGCACCGCGTCTCAACCGTGCGCAACGCCGACCAGATCGCAGTGCTCGACCATGGCAGAATCGTGGAGATTGGACGGCACGATGAGTTGCTGGCTCTGGACGGCTATTACGCCAGCCTCTACCAGAAGCAACAGTTGGAAGAAGAGCTCACAGTTGCCGGATGATTCAATGGGCGGGATAAATTAAGGGCCGAATGTACGAACCGGGTCAGGCGCTCACGCATTCCAGCTTGAGCCAGTGGCGGCATCGACATATTCGTCTCCATCGAACCCCGAGTCTCTGAGGCCGGAAATGGCCATTACCTGTAGCGGAGCCGGATTGACTTCCGGATCCCGGGCCACCTCCCGCCATGCATCGCGCACGTTGCGCACACAATCGATCGCGTGCTCAAACTTCTGCCGCGAAGCCGATTGCGAGGCCTGAAGAATCTGCGCGAAAACCGTGGCGTAAAACTCGCTCAACGCCTGCGCAGGCCTTCCTCCCACATCCATACGCAGCCGTGCCTGCAGGTGAATGATGATATCCAGCGCCCTTTTAGCGGCCGCTCGCCGTCCCGCCTCGTCTCCGCGTTCCGCGGCATCGCCGGCGGCGTGCAAGAAGCGAATAATTCCGTCATAGAGCGCCACCACCAGGTCCACGGCCGAAGCGCTTTCCAGCGCGCAATTCTGATAACTTCCCATCTGCGTATTACTCCTTAGCCGCCCTGGTTCTGGTTATATCCGGTGATCGCCGAGTAAAGCTCGTCGACGCCCTGGAGCTGCGTCGGCAGTTGTTCCATAATCTGGTTGGCCTGGTTAAGTTCATTGGTCAAGCTCACCTGCTCGGCGGATATCAGTGTGTTCTCCTTGGAAATATCTGCATTCAGCGTTGATTCGATGTTGCTGTTTGAACGTGAAGCCAGCGAGAGAATGCCGGTCGCCGCACCTGACCCGGCATTGGTCAGCATGGTGGAGAAGTTCTGCCCCCAGCTATTCGCATTCTGGAAGAAACCCACCACGCCGCTATAGTCCGAATTCAGTACTGAATCGAGCGAGGTGGCGTCGAAAACAATCGACCCATCGTTGTTCACGCTGATGCCCAGCCCGGTGAGGCTGGTAACGTCAGACGAATTGGTGTAGCTCAGCGTCGTATGGCTGGCGTTGCCGGTGTCCAGGATGGTCGAGGTCACGGTCAACGCCCCAGCGCTCCCTACGGTTCCCGATAGAAGCTGCAAGCTTGACAACCCATGGCTGGTAACAACGGAAGCCGTGACCCCTATGTTGGCCGCATTGATGGCGCCCGCCAATCCTGCCAGCGTGTTGCTCGGAGAAGTGGCTGCATTGGGCGGCACGCTGATGGTCTGGGCCGCGCCGCCGCCCACCTGGATGGAGACGGAGCCGGAAAGCGTATCGCCGGCGTTGGCAATCCCGGTCAAAATACCGTAGTCCGCTGTAGTGCTGGTATATCCCCCGGGGTCGGAGTAGCTCAGTGATGGTTCGGTAGTGGCAACGATGCTTGAACTCACGCTCAATGCTCCGTTGGCTCCGGCAGTTTCCGACGTCAGCGCCAGGGTCGACACGCTGCCGCTGGTCACTACGTTGGCCGTGACCCCGGTGCCGGCTGCAAAGATACTGGAAGTCACGGTCAACGTTCCGGCGGTCCCAGTGGTTCCAGAGGTCAGGGCCAGGCTCGTCGTTCCGTCAGTGGTGACCGTGGCGGCCGTCACCCCGATGTTGGCAGCGGTGATCGCGGCTGCCAGGCCGGAGAGCGTGTTGACGCCACTCCCGGTGTAAATGGTGTTGGCCGCCGCGCCGCTGCTTGGCTGAGCGCCAAAGACGACGCTTTCCGTCGTGCCGCTCCCCACCTCAATGTTCATCGAGCCGGACAGTATCGTGCCCGTGCCGGCGCCGGCTGCGGTTAAAGTTCCGGTAGAGGCTACCCCAGTGCTTCCCGCCGTGCCCGCGTAACTCATCGTCGTACCGCTGGCCGCCGCGTTAATGGCCGCAGCCAACCCGGAGAGCGTATTGTTTGACGAGTTCAGTGTGACGGTCTCCGATGTGCCGCTCCCCGCCTTGATTGAAATGGACCCGGACAGAGTCGTGCCGGCGGTGTCGGAGATCGAGTCCAGGCTGCCATTCGGGTTGGTCGTGTTCAGGCCGCCCAGCAGTTGCTGTTGCAACAAAGAAAGCGTGGGAGACCCGAACAGCGCCTCGGGTGTTCCCGAACTGGTATTCCCATCCTGGGTATTGATGGCGCTGACAAGCGAGTTGTAGTCGGTGACAAATTGGTTTACCGTGCTCTCGACGTTGGTATTGTCGTTGCCGATCACCACCTGTACCGGCTCCAGGCTTGAATCGGATTCTTTCGTGCTGGGCGCAAGCAACTGGAAGGTCACGCCGGGGATGAGATTGGCCACTGTGTTCGAGGCGCTTGACAGGCTGATGCCGTCCACTGTCAGGTTGGCATTCTCACCCGTCACAGTGGAGGTGTATCCCAACGAATCGCTGGTGTCGAGAATGCTTGAGGCCACGGTCAATGTTCCGGCGGTCCCGCTAGTACTGGACAACAACGACAGGCTCGACGACCCATTGCTATTCGTCACAACCGAAGCCGTGACCCCGATGCCGGCGGTGTTAATTGAGCCCGCCAGCGCGGAGAGCGTGTTGTCCGAGGAGATGGTGATGGTATGCGCAGTGGCGCTGCCTACCTGGATGGAGATGGACCCAGAGAGCGTATCCCCGGCATTGCTAATCCCGGTCAGAGCGCCGGTTGAGGCCGCTCCGGTCGATCCTGCCGTGCCGGAGTAATTCAAAAGCGCGCTGGCGGCAACGATCGAATTCCCACTGACGGCGATGTTTCCGTCCGCTCCGGACGATCCTGAAACCAGGCTCAAGCGCGATCCCGAGGCGTCGGTCAGCACGCTGGCGGTGATGCCCACCCCGGACGAGTTGATGGCTGCTGCCAGCCCGGAGAGCGTGTTATCGGAAGAAATGGTGATGGTATGCGCCGCGCCGCTGCCGGCCTGAAGGGTGATGGAGCCCGAAAGCTTGTCAGCAGCATTCGAAATCTCCGCCATGTAGCCGCTGGAAGTGGTGGCCAGGTTGGTCACCGTCACCGTGTGCGTTCCGGCAATCGCCGAAGAGTCGGCCGCGGTCAGGCTCAGAACGTTCGTGTCCGAACTGGACCCCGTTTTTTCCGACAGAATCCCTTCCAGATTGGTCAGGGAACTCATGTCGTTGGAAAGATTCGAAAACAACGTTCCCAGGCTGGAGATGGCCGTGTCCTGGCTTTCCAATTCGGTCAACTGCGTCTTCCACGGCGTTTCCACATTTTGCAGATTGGCCACAATCGCCGACACCGTCGAGCTCACGTCGAACCCCGCACCGCTCGTCGGCGACCCGAAACTCAGTCCTACTGTGCCCAATGAACCCTCCCAGCTTGAAACGAAGCAGCCGGATAACCACCTGGTCTCAAAAGCGATTGGAAAACATTTATATCGCTCAAATCATTCGGCTTGACTCCATGCCGACGACCGTTCTTCCCCACAGTTCATCGGCATCGCACCGCCGCGGCATTAGCCCCTGCAACGCTACTCAGGGCGATTCCCACTTTCCGGCTTTGCGCGCCTGATTCCACGCCCTTTTCTAACTCCATTGGGCGCCGAAAGAGAAAGGCGCCCCTGGTTTGGGACGCCCTTCCTTTGCTTTACGGCTTATCGCCGGTTCAAACCACCCAATTATTGCAGCAGCTTGGTTACTTCCTGCGACATGCTGTTGGCCTGCGCCAGGGCCGAGATGCCGGTCTGGCTCAGAATTTCGTACTTGGACATGTTGGAGGTTGCCGAAGCATAGTCCGTGGCCTGCACCGCGTTCTGCGCCGAGGTCACATTCTCCTGCTGCGTGCTGAGCACGGAACTGACCGCGTTCAGCGTGTTAATCTGGGCCCCTACGTAGCCGTCCTGTGCCGCGACGTCGGTAATAGCCGTGTTGAGACCGGTCAGCGCGATTTGCGCATTGGCCTGGTTGGTCAGATCGGTGGTGTTCAACGACGCGCCTGCCGAGTCCGAGTAGCTGATGGTTGCGACGCCGGATGAGTTGGAGCTTCCGGCCGTTGCGTCCGCGAGAGTCCCGGCTGCCGTATCGTAAGCAGCGAGGCCAGCGACAGCGACGGAACTATGCTGGACATCGTATACGTTGGTGCCTGCGCCGATGCCTACTGCATAGGCTGAGTTTGCGGTGTACGAGGTTGCCGTTCCAGATGTGCCTACCGCGGCGTCTGTCAGGTTATCCGTTACCTTCAACGTGTTGGTGTTGGAGGTAACCGTACCGCTGCTCGACAGCCCGGTCGTGCCGGTATTCGAGCCGCTGGTCAGCGACAGGTCTCCACTTGTGGTGTTGACTTCCGCGGAGACTCCGAGGCCCTTGTCGGAGGAGATATACGTTGCCAAGTCCGCCATTGTGACAGATGAGGCGCCAGCGCCCGCCGCCGCGGCCACCTGGGCCATGGTAATAGTCGCTGCACTGCCGTTGCCCTCTTGAAGAGTGATCGATCCACTCATGACATCGGCGCCCGCAGTATCCGAGGTACTCACGCCCGTAATCACGCCGCTGAAGCTGGTCGCGCTCGGCGCGCCGCCAGCCCCTGCCGAACCCGTGATCATGATACCCAGATCGCCGGATTCAACCGAAGTCCCGGTCGTGCCGTTGACGGCTCCAGCCACCTGCGCGGTGGTATAGCTGGCGGTCACGCCCAGATTCGCGCCGTTGATGGCGCTTATCATGCCCTGAGCTGTGTCGGCGTAACCCGTGCCCGTACCCACGGAAATGGTGTTCGCAACGGTTGAACCCGCGCTGGACAGCGTATCGATGACCAGAGACGCGGTCGTTCAAGGGGCAGCGGCGGCAACGGTGCCTGTAGTTGCGGCGGTTCCGCCGAGGCCGTCACTAATCGCGGTACCCGTGGCATTGCCCAGATCCAGGAACACGTTGCTTCCATTCGCACCGGTACCGTAGGCCATCTTCCCAGCGGAATCGCCTACGTTGGCGGATGAGAGCGAGCGGATGTTCAAATCGTCGACCGATGCTCCGGCCGTCGAAGAGTCGCCGGTGTAAATGTTGGTGTTGGAGTTGAAGACCGCGTTGCCGTTGTAAGTTGTGGTGGAACCGATGTTCGAGACTTCCGACAGGATGGACTGGTACTCCTGGTTCGCAGCCGTATCCTGGCTGGAGTTGAGGGTGCCGTTCGAGGCTTCGGTAGCCAGCGTCACGGCCCGGTTGAGCAGGCTTGTCACTTGCGAGAGAGCGCCATCGGCGACTTGGAGCAGGCCCACGCCCTCCTGGGCATTGGTTTGCGACTGGGCCAGTGCTTGCGAGTTGGCTTGCAGGCCATCGACCAGCGAAAGGCCGGCTGCGTCGTCCGCGCCGGAGTTGATTTTCGATCCAGAAGACAACTGTTGAAGTACTGTGTTCAGGCTGTTGGTTGTATTGTTGAGGTTGTTCTCCGCATACATAGCAGAGATATTATTCAAGACGCCCAGGGACATGGGGTACTCCTTGTAGGTGCGTTGAATTACGGACCCTTCCCCTGGAGCGCGCCCATATTTTGTGTAACTCTGGGCTGCTGTTCCCGGTCTGGTTACCGTCGCATCTGGCCCATTCTTCGGCCTCCGCCTTGCGGACTTTATTCACCCCCCAAAACTGTCCTGCTGGAGACAATTACCCCTCCGCCGCACTAATTACTAGACTTTTTCCACCCGTGCCGATAACTCTCCAAGAGGAGTTACCAAGGCGATGATCCAACTTACGCGGCTCAATGGCATTTCAATCGTGCTCAACAGCGACCTCATCAAGACCGCCGAGGCCTCCCCGGACACGATGCTCACGCTCATCAATGGAGAAAAGATCATCGTACGCGAGACATGTGAAGAGGTCACCGAACGGGTCCTGGCTTATCGCGCGCGCCTGCTGTCCACAGTGGCCCGCCGGCTGCCCTTCAACGACGACCTGCAGCGTGTCGTCTCCATAGCAAGCCTAGACGTCTCCGGAGAATCTGGAAAAGCTGGACAAGCCGATGCCCTGCCTCCACTAGGACGAAGCCACGAACCCGGCCGTTGAACCGGGCAGTCGATATTGCGCAACATGTCTCAAGAGGATCAGCTCATGGATAAATCGAGTGTTGCCGGAGTCATTCTGGCCATCGCCGGCATCGTCGCAGGCCTGCTCATCGAGGGCGGAAGCATCTCACAGATTCTGCAACCGACCGCGGCCCTCATCGTCTTTGGAGGAACCATGGGCGCCGTCCTCCTCCAGTTCCCAATGTCTACCGTCCTTGCCGCCTTTCGCAGCCTCGGGCGCGTCTTCTCAGCGCCCCGAAAGCACAATGATCAACTCATCGATCAGCTTGTCGCGTTCGCCAACCAGGCCCGCCGCATCGGCGTCGTCTCGCTCGACAGCGAGCTGAAGACCATTGAGAACCCATTCCTTCGCCAGACCCTGATGCTGGCCGTCGATGGCACCGAGCCCAGCGAGTTGCGCAGGATCATGAGCGCAAGCCTGGACTCCGCCACCGAGAGCGAAGAGCGACTCCCCGCCGTCTTCGAGTCGGCCGGGGGCTTCTCCCCGACCATCGGCATCCTTGGCGCAATTCTTGGCCTCATCCAGGTCATGCAGCATCTTGACAATATTCAGGAGGTGGGCCGCGGCATCGCCGTCGCCTTTGTCGCCACCATTTATGGAGTCGGCATCGCCAACCTTTTCTTCCTGCCCTTCGCGGGCAAGATGCGCATTCGTATTCGCGAAGAACATCAGCGCCGCGAAATGATGCTGGAGGGCGTAGCTTCCATCCTCGAAGGCATGAACCCGCGCATGCTTGAAATCAAATTGACCGGCTTCGTCGACGATGCAAGCGACAGCAAAAAGGAGCGTGCCGCATGAGCGTGCGGCGTCCGCGGCACCGTGTTACTCACGATCGTTGGCTGGTCTCCTATGCCGACTTCATCACCCTGCTTTTTGGCCTCTTTGTTGTGCTCTATGCCTACGCCAAAGCCGATCAGAAAAAGCAGGTACAGGTCTCCCAGTCCATCAACGCCGGATTCCGCTCCCTCGGCATGTTTCCAGACTCTTCACGCAACTTCACCGCTAGATCCGGCGTTGCGTCCGGAGCCGATAAGGCCGGCATTCCCATGAACATTGTTGTAGGTGAAGATGTTGTTTCGCCTGCCAGGGTCAAAGAAGATCTTGAACGAATCCACCGCCAGCTCGAACAAACGCTCTCCAACCAGATTGCCACGCACACCGTCTCCATCCACATGGGCCCCGACGGGCTGGTCATCAGCCTGCGGGAAGCCGGATTCTTCGCTTCCGGTTCCGCCTCTCCAAAGCCCGAGACCCTCCCCACACTGCGCCAGATCGCCGCTGCTCTCGCTCGCAATCCTTACGATCTTCGCGTCGAGGGACACACGGACAACATTCCCATCCATACCGTCGACTTTGATTCCAACTGGGAACTCTCCGCGGCCCGCGCCACACGCATCGCGCGCCTCTTTCTAGACCTCAATGCCCTTCCCCCCGATCGAATCTCAGCGGCCGGATACGCCGAGTTCCACCCCGTCGCGACCAACGACACCGCCGATGGCCGTGCGGAAAATCGACGCGTCGATCTGGTCGTGCTGCCTCGCACGAAAATCAATTTCTCTGTCCCCGAATTACTCCACGCCGCGGGCGCCTGGCGCAAAATCACCGACAACAATTGATCGAATCCCACGCTGCTGGCTCGCAAGACTTCAATGCGTGGTGAGCTTCGCTCTGGCGTCCCGATCTCCAACGCTAAATATTTGTCTTATATTCGCCTATTTCCGTTTATTACTGCTCACTATGCCAATCCATTTGACGATTTAATCACTTATTAGATAGACTTTTGTTCATATTCAGACCGGGTACCGAGGTTGGACCCGGCAGACTGATCGCCCAGGATGCACCGCCCGCACACGTCGATGATCTTCAAGTCAGCCCATACCGCATGCGCAAGCGCGGGTTCACAAGGCAAGGAAATTGGTACGGCGCTATCTCAAATCCATCTACGCCCGGACGACAGACGACCAGGCATGACCGGGCGGTCATTCAAACGGCCAGACCCTGACGGCGCGGAGTCGATTCCAATGACCGTCGAGCTGAAAACAGATCAACCGGACGCAACAGACAAAGTGAGGCCTCTATGAACACCAGACTCCTGCGGATAGTATTTGGGTGCACTCTCATAATAATGGCGTGCATCTCCATGGCCCTCGGCCAGAGCGTAAACGGCTCCATCACCGGTGAAGTCACAGATCCCAGCGGCGCGGTCGTCACCGGCGCTCACGTTATGGCACACAATCTCGACACCGGCGTGGACACGCCCACCACCACCAATTCGACCGGACTCTATCACATCGAATTTCTCCCCATCGGTCACTATCAGGTCACGGTGCAGGCCAACGGATTCGATACTGAAACGCTGCCGCCTTTCACATTGGAAGTTCTGCAGACCGCGAATTTCAATATCAAGCTGACCGTGGGCAGTTCTTCGACAACCGTGAGCGTCTCGGCCGCCGCGCCGATCCTTAACACCACCGACCCTACACTCGATAGCACGTTCACTGCCAACACGATTGAGAACTTCCCTCTGAACGGCCTCGACTTTTCCGCGCTTACCTTGTATGTGCCGGGCGCGGTGACCACCTACGGAACCGGCGGCACGACCAGCTTCGAGCGCAGCACCTACAACTCCGACCAGCCCAATATCAACGGCAACCGCGCCCAGGCTAACAACTACACCATCGACGGCATCGACATGAACGAGACCTTCAATAACCTGATCTCGTACAGTCCTGCGCCCGAGGCGCTGCAAGAGGTGCAGGTTCTTACCGCCGGTTCTCCCACCGACTACGGAAACGTAAACGGCGCCGGCGTGGTGACAGTGCTGAAGAGCGGGACCAACCAGTTCCACGGTTCAGCCTATGGTTATGCGCAGGACTACCGGATGGACGCCAACTCCTACTCGAACAAGCAGGCAGGGATTCCCAATAACCCATATTCTTTCGCGCAATTCGGCGGCACCGTCGGCGGTCCCATCCTGCACAACAAGCTGTTCTTCTTTACCGATTACCTGGGTTCGCGCTGGCATCGCGGCGGAACCGGTTCGGCGAGTGTGATGACCTCAGCCATGCGCGGCGGCGATTTCTCGGCGCTACTCACCGGCTTCTCCACTCCCATCCAGCTCTACGATCCGTTGAACAATTTCGCCCCATATACCAACAACCAGAATGTTCCCATCAACAATCCAGTGGCTAAGTTTCTGTTCGCCAACTCGAATCTTTACCCGCTGCCCAACGCCACGCCGACCGACGGCGTCGCTTCAAACAATTACCAGGCCAAATCGCGCAGCTACAGGGCTAACAACCAGGGCGACATCAAGATCGAGTACGATCCCCGCGCCAACGACAAAATCACGGGATTCTATTCCGTTTCCACGGCGTACGACGGCTCGACCCCGGTTCTAGCCATCGGTTTTCCGGGAATCAATCTTTTTCCCACCTGGATTGTGGGCTCCAACTGGGTTCACACCTTCTCGCCCTCGCTGCTGAATTCGGCGCGCCTGGGCTTTACCCGCACCGAGTGGAGCGAAGGATTGCCGCAGGATCCGACAGGCCAATTCGGAACTTCGGGCGATGCCAAGGTCGGCATCGGCTTCTCCAACCAGGCTTATAACGGCTTCACCTATCAAGGCATCGGCGGCGACCTCTCCGGCCTGGGCAACCCGGCCTACAACGGCGGCAGCATCGTCGACAATACCTACAGCTACATCGACAATCTGACCTGGCAGCGCGGCAAGCACTATCTCAGCATGGGCGTCGAAGCGCTCCGCTACCAGAACAACTACCCGACCGGCAACAATTATGGCTACCTGGGTCAGGAGAGTTACAGCGGCGCTTTCTCCGCCGATCCGGCTTTGGCCGGTGGCTCCGGATGGGGAGGCGCGGACTTTGTCCTGGACCGCGTGCAGTCGGCGGGAGCTACGCTCGGCTTCGTCAATGTGGGACAGCGCCAATGGCGCACTGCCGCATATGCCCAGGACAACTTCAAGGTCAATCCCAACCTGACTCTGATCTTCGGCGTCCGCTACGAGATTGACGAGCCCTGGGTCGAACAGAACAACAAGACCGGCAACGTCGATCTGGCTACCGGCCAGTTGCTTTATGCCGACCATGTACCTGCGGGCGCCGCAGCGGGAGCGGGAATCTGCAGCAACCGCGGCTGCTACAACTACAACTTCCGGCAGGTCATGCCGCACGTCGGCTTTGCCTATCAAGTCAACGACCGCACCGTGGTGCGCGGAGGCTACGGCCCCACCAGCTTCTACGAAGGCAACTCCTACAACCAGCGCCTCACCTCCATCACGCCCTTCATCCAGGCGGTCAACGTGTCTGTTCCCTCGCCGGCGCCCGGCGCCATAACTCAGCCTCGCACCGCGGAGGAAGGCTTCACGGGCGGCACCACACAGTACGGTGGAACCTACAACGTGTATCCGCAAAACATCGAGCCGGCGTATGTGCACGAGTACAACCTGACGATCGAGTACGCCCTAACGCATACCACCTCGCTGCAGGCCGGCTACGTAGGAGAAACAGGGCAGCACGTTGAGGACTACGGCAACGTCAACCAATGGCTGACGCCCAACGATCCGACCTCGGCGCCCTTCTACAACAACCAATACATCGGCGTGAACGCCAGTCCGGCTGTCAGCGTGGGCTCGAACATACTGTTGATCACCGAGTCGCGCGCCATGATGAATTACAACGCGCTGCAGGCAGTGCTTCGCCAGCGCCTCAATCATGGCCTCGAGTTCACAGCCAACTACACCTACGGCAAGGCCATGACCAACAGCTTTGGCAACTACAGCCTGAACGTCAGCGGCTACAACGGAGCCTTCCAGAACTACTACAACAGCGCCGCCGACGACGGCCCGGCCGGATACGACATCAAGCACAACTTCTCCGGAACCGGCGTCTATGCCCTGCCCTTCGGAACCGGAAAGCAGTACCTCTCATCGGCCAACCGCGTGCTCAATGAATTCATCGGCGGCTGGAAGCTTTCCACCGCGGCCGTCGTTTACTCCGGCTTTCCCGAGACGCTGACCGCCGGGTCTTCCAATGTCCAGAGTTACGGAACCAACCGCGCCAACCAGTACATGCCGCTCAAGGTTACCGGCCGTTCGCTCTCTCACTGGTACGGGACCGGCTCCTCGGCGCTTCCCTGCACCGCGGCCGGGAGCATGCTCAACGCGAACAACGTTCCGTGCGCCTTCGGCGTGCCCGCAGCCAACGCCTTTGGCACCTCGCACAACGGTTCCGTGCGCAGTCCGGGCTACCTCAACGTGGATATGTCGGCATTCAAGGACTTCCAGCTCTTCGAAGCGCACACCATCGGATTCCGTTTCGATGCCTTCAACGCGTTCAACATTGTGAGCTACGGCAATCCTGATTCCGGCCTTACCGATGGCAACTTCGGCAATGTCGCGCTGTCAGGCCCACGTTCGGTCGAGCGCCACCTGCAGTTCTCGCTGAAGTACACGTTCTAACAACCCGGCTGCCACGATCAAACGCGGCAGCCGAGCTTTACGGGCCTTCCCCCTCGCGAGCCTCGCCGAATTTTCAGCTGTTCAGCGAGGCTCCGAATTTTTGGAAATGGGACGCAGTCATCATGGACCTTGAAGTGTGCATCGATTCCGTGGAGTCTGCAATCGCAGCCGAACGCGGGGGAGCAAAGCGGGTAGAGCTTTGTTCCGATCTCCTCGAAGGTGGAATCACACCCGGTGCTGGCCTGATTGCCTCAGTACGCCGCCGCATCGGCATTGACTTGTTCGTAATGATTCGCCCACGAGGCGGCGACTTCTACTACACCGAACTCGAGTTCGACGTTATGCGGGATGAGATTGCGCACGCGCGCCATCTCGGCGCAGACGGCGTTGTATTTGGCCTGCTCAACGAGCACGGCCGCGTCGACGTCGCCCGCACCCGCACGCTGGTCGAATTCGCTTCGCCATTGCCCGTCACCTTTCATCGCGCCATCGACATGACACCAGATCTGTCTGCCGCACTGGACGATGTGATTGCCACCGGAGCCACTCGCATTCTCACCTCGGGCGGGGCGCCCAGCGTGCTCTACGGCGTTGCTGAAGTCGCCCGCATGATCGAGGCTGCCCATGGGCGCATCGCCATTATGCCTGGGGGCGGCATCACCGCGGAAAACATCGGATCCATAGCCCAGGCCACAGGCGCCACCGAGTTCCATTCCAGCGCGCGAACCGCGTTTCCCAGCCCGGTTCGTTTTCGCAAGCGTGGCATGGCCATGGGAGACATTCGCGATCGGGAGTACCGTCGCTTCACAGTGCACGAAGAGAGCGTGCGCGCCCTGCTGCGAGCACTGCCTGCCCCCACAGACGAACTTGTGAATGCCGTTTCCGCGAATTCGCCTCTGCCTTGACCTTATTTGATCGCGCAGAGTACGCAGCGCCTTCTTGCGGTGCAATCACAGGCTGCCTGAGTCGCATGTAGAATTCTCGGGGGAGTGCATTCCTCGTTTCCAGGCCCACATGTCCATAAAGACCGATCAACGCGCGAAGAGAATCCTCCAGGTGCTGCTGCGCCACGGCAACACCTCCGTCGATGAACTGGCTGAACAACTCGGCGCTTCAACCGCCAGCGTTCGCCGTGACCTCACTCGGCTTGAGGAACGCGGGCTCGTCCACCGAACGCACGGCGGCGCCAAACTTGCGGGGCAGACGCAGTACGAGCCCTTTCGCTTCGACTCTTCATTTCAGGAACGCGAAGGACGCTTTGCGGAAGAGAAGCGCCGCATCGGCATGGCCGCAGCCGAATTGATTCGCGAGCATGAAACCGTGGGCTTCACCGCCGGAACCACCACCACCCAGGCCGCCCGCTGCATCCGCCACCGCAGCGGCATTCACATCATCACCAACGCCGTCAACATCGGCATGGAATTGAACCATCAGGCCGCGCTCAACGTCACCCTCACCGGTGGAACCATGCGCTGGGCAGGCGCATTCTCGCTCACCGGCCCCACGGCGATGGAGATGCTCAGCGGCGTCTTTCTCGACAGGGCCTTCATCGGCGCCTGCGGTGTCGATGTCCGACGCGGCGCCACCACCATCGAGCCTGACGAAGCTGCTGTCTTTCGCGCCATGGTCCGCCAGGCCAAACAGGTCATCCTGCTCGCCGATTCCAGCAAGGTCGCCATGATCAGCCCGGCCCTGATTTGTCCTGTCACGGATATCGACATCCTCATCACCGATTCCGGAATTTCTCCTGACGCCCTTGCCGGCTTCAAAGCCAACGGCGTGCAGGTGCTCGCTGTATAAATCCGGGAAGTGGAAAGGTAAACAAGACACATATGACCACCACCAACTCCGCCGCCACCCACCCCGCCCCAAAACAAGACAAGACCCGTTACGCCCGCTTTCTCTTGCTGGTTGCCGGTCTCGGCGGCTTGCTCTATGGCGTTGACGTGGGCATTATCGGTGGCGCGCTTCCCTACCTACAGGCTACCTCGCACCTGACTCCCGCGCAGCTTTCAGTCATCGTCGCGGCGGTGCTGCTGGGCACCGTCTTCTCCACGCTCTTTGCCGGCCTGCTCGCCGATTGGATGGGCCGCAAGCCGCTCATGGTCCTCAGCGGCCTCACCTTCGTTCTCAGCATCCCGGTCATCGCTCTCTCGCAGGGTTACGGCCCGCTCTTTTTCGGCCGCCTGCTGCAAGGCATGAGCGGCGGCCTCATCGGCGTTGTCGTTCCACTCTACCTGGCCGAGTGCCTGTCCGCCTCCAATCGCGGCAAGGGCACCGGAATCTTCCAGTGGCTGCTCACCCTGGGCATCTTCGCTGCCGCGCTGGTGGGCATTTTCTTCAGCTATCGCGTGCAGGCTGTGGCCGAGACGGCCGGCGCTCAGGCGTTGTTTGACTTCAAGAATCATGCCTGGCGGGGAATCTTCTGGGTTTCAATGCCGCCGGGCATTCTCTTTGTCCTGGGTAGTCTGATGGTAGGGGAATCTCCGCGCTGGCTTTTCCGCCGCGGCAAGCGCGACAAGGCCTATGCGGCGCTGCTCCGCTCCCGCTCGGCTGAGCAGGCAAGCCTTGAACTGCGCGAGATGGAAGAGACCGCGCGCCAAGCTCCGAAGGACCTCGCCACCGGCAAGCGCGTGCGCGATTCATTGCTGCAGCGCAAGTACATCATCCCCTTCGTGCTGGCGCTTGTCATTCTCAGCTGCAACACCGCCACCGGCGTCAACTCAGTCATCGGATACAACGTTGGCATTCTGCTGCAGAGCGGCCTCTCGGATCTCCACGCCCACTGGGGCTACGTCCTACTCACGTTTGTCAACTTCGCCATGACCGTCGTTGGCATGACGCTGGTCGACCGCAAAGGACGCCGATTCCTCTTCATTGTCGGCACCAGCGGCATCTTCGTCTCCATGATTGCCGTCGGCATTCTCTTCCTGCGCACCGAGAAGCTCGGCTTCGACGCCGGCTCTCAAGTCCAATCCATGGTCGACGGCGATCAGCAGCTAAACCTGCGCTTCGATCAGGCGGAGGCAAGCCGCTTGCTTGCGGCTGGTGGCGAGGCCGGCAAGCAGATCGAAAGCAATCGGGCGTCCCTGGCCATCATTTACTCCTATGGCGACTTCACCGCCGCCACCAGCTTCGTCCGCTCCGACGACCCAGCCGCCGCGCCCATTCAAATCACCCGCGACAGTTGCGTTCCTGCCAACAAGGTCGAGTCCTTCTTCAAAAACCCCTTTGCCGATCTCGACGCCGCGCAGTCCGCGCCACTTAAAATTCAGAAAGCCATCGTCGGCCAGATCCCCGACGCTGGCCACGGCTGGCTGGTCGCTCTCGGCCTCTATCTCTTCATGGGCTTCTACGCCATGGGCCCCGGCGTCTGCGTCTGGCTTGCCCTTTCGGAACTGATGCCGACCCGCATCCGCTCCAACGGCATGAGCATCGCCCTGGTCGTCAATCAGCTCGTTTCGACGATCCTCGCCGGCATCTTTCTGCCCTTCGTCTCGAAGTACGGCTACTCATCCATGTTTTTCCTCTTCGCGGCTTTTACCGTCGTATATTTCATCACCATCGCTTTCTTCCTGCCGGAAACCAAAGGCAAGACGCTGGAAGAAATCGAAGCTCATTTCGAAGGCAAGGCTACGGCTTGAGCACGTTGTTCCCTTATAGGAGCTCTATGAAACGAATCATTCTTCTCTTCGTAATTGCTCTCGCGCCAACCGCATGCCTGTGCGCGGACCCGGTCGCGTTGTTTTATCTCACCAGCAATCCCGACTCCATCCGCTCCTTCATGGCCCACTCCTCGCAGATTGATCTGCTCGTGCCCACGTGGTGCCAGGTGGACGAAAACGGCCTGGTCACGGGCGCCCCCGATCCGACTGTGCTCAAGCGTGCAGACGACGACAAAGTGCCTCTCATGCCCATCCTGGCCATGTTTAACAAGAAAGGGTTTCACGCACTGGCTACAAATGCCGCCGCTCAGGCCCTGATGAACGAAGCCATGATCCGTGAATGCAAAGCACATGGCTACATCGGCTTTCAATTCGATTTCGAGAACATCGACTGGCTCGATCGCGACCACCTCACCGCGCTGGTCAAAGTCTCGGCGACAGCCCTGCACACAGCCGGCCTGCAACTATCCATTGCCACGGTGCCTAACGCTCCCGGCTATCCCGGCCAGGGCGCGTTTGCCAAGTGGATCTACACCGACTGGCGCGGCGCCTATGACATTGCAAACCTCGCAACATACGTCGATCTGCTGTGCCTCATGACCTACGACCAGCACACCCGCTGGACAATGCCCGGTCCCGTTGCCGGTTGGGAGTGGACCACGTCGAACCTCGATTACGCACTGGAGACGGTACCCAAATCAAAGCTCTCGCTCGGTATTCCCCTTTATGGGTATCACTGGTACACAGGCGCTCCCACGCATGAAGCCAACTCCGAAGTCGAAAAGCCCAACCCTACTGGCGACTACATCGGAACACCCAACGCCCTGCAGCTTGCCGCGGCTTACAACGGCAAAATTCAGTGGGACGAGGATGATCACAGCGCCTATTTCTTCTTCTACCGCGACCAGATGCGCGAATGGATTTTCTACACCGATCTGCACACCTTTGTAGACCGCTACCAATTGGTGCAGAAGAGTGGAATTCAGGGCTTCTGCTCCTGGGTGCTCGGTGAGGAAGACCCCGAAATCTGGACGTTTCTCCCGCGACACGAATCTCCGGCGCAACAGCCCGCCCCGGCGGCTCAGCAATGAGGTCTCTTTATGCCCGCACCACCGGACTTATCGCCCTCGGAACGGCGCTCTTGCCGTGGGCTTCCCTCGCCGCTGCACAAAACTTTCCCGACATCAAGCCCTCCGCTCAGCAAACCGCATGGCAGGACCTCGAATTCGGCGTCATCATCCATTTCTCGACCAACACCTTTCTTGATCGCGAGTGGGGCGACGGCACAGCCGACCCTTCGGTCTTCAATCCAACCGCATTCGATCCTGACCAATGGATGAAAGCCATTCGCGATTCCGGCGCAAAATACGTCGTACTCGTGGCCAAACATCATGACGGGTTCTGCCTCTGGCCCACCGGGCAGACCGCCTACAGCATCAAATCCAGTCCATGGAAAGGCGGCAAAGGAGATGTAGTCGGCGACGTGGCCCGCGCCGCGCGAAAATACGGCCTCCAATTCGGCGTCTACCTTTCTCCCTGGGATCGGCACGAACCCAAATACAAAGACTCCGCGGCGTATGACGCCTACTACCAAAGTGAGTTATCCGAGCTTGCATCGAGTTATGGCGATCTGGTCGAATTCTGGCTTGATGGTGCCGGCAGCGCAGGTCACGTCTATAACTTCGAGAAGATCATTGAAACGCTGCGCACTTACCAGCCCAATACCATCGTCTTTGCCGACACCGGCCTGTTTGAATACGGTGACGCACGCTGGGTGGGCACCGAGAGCGGCCGCGTTCCCTATGAGAACTGGAACGTCATCGACCGTCACGGTTATCTCCGCTGGCGTCCCGTCGAAGCCGACACGCCCTTGCGAAACGAACATTGGTTCTGGCATCCCAACGACGAAGCCTCGCTCAAGAGCCTGAGCGAACTGCTCACAACGTACGATCAAACCGTCGGCCACGGCGCGCAGTTGATGCTTGGCATTGCGCCTGACCGCCGCGGCCTCCTGCCCGACAGTGACGTTGCCCGCCTTGAAGAGTTCGGCGACGCACTGCGCTCGCGCTACGCCCACAACCTGTCTCTGCAGCACGCACCGGTCGCTGCTGAGATCTCTGCCGCGCTCGACGGCAACCGTGACACCTTCTGGATTGCACCCGCAGGCTCGCATCACTCCACATTCGAAATCAGCTTCCCAACACCAATCACCTTCAATCGCGCACTCACCATGGAGTGGCTCAACGACGGCCAGCGCATTCAAAAATACTCAATCGACATTTGGACTGGCACGTCATGGAAAACCGTCACGGCTTCGCAAGCCATCGGCCACAAGAAGATCGATATTTTCCCCGCCGTCACCACAGCTCGAGTCCGCCTCAATATCCTCTCCAGCACCGACGCTGCCGCCATCCGCGAATTTCAGCTATACAAAGTCGACGAGACCGCAGAGCAAAAGTAATCGTGGGTCAGCGTCGAGTGAGCGGTGAACCTCTGGGTTAACGCGTTAAATGGTGGCGAGCGAGAATAGGGCCGGAAGGAGGCAGTTACCCATGATTCCATATCGAGAAAGATTTAGATAGGCACGATCTATTACTGCTGGCTCCGAAGACTAGCGCATTTGAAACCATGGTAACTAAAGTGAAGCAGTGCGAAGAGTTACCCGTAGGCACATTATGCGCTGCCTGCCCCAAGGGCTTGTATTGTTTGATTCATCCTGTCTTATTTGTCTTTAGTCTATGTAATATCAATCCCTTAAAACTTGACGATTCGCTGTAAGATGAAGAAGCGTTCATTTGCAATGCTGTCACGCATCAATGTAGCGCTACGCTGGTCCTGACTGCATTGCCAGTCGCGGCCTCTGGTCCCCATCAGGCAATCCCGTAGGTCCCATCAGGCAGCCCCTTAGCAGGCAGGGCCAAATGAGTTCAGTGAGATGCTTCCGATGAAGATACCCCTGAAGGGCCTGGCGATCATTTTTGGATGCGCCTCGATTGCCTGGGCAGCCGAGCCCGGGACCCTCACTACGCTGCACGCAATCCGCGCACTCTCCAAGGTGGAGGCTCAAAAAGGACTACCCGTCGCCTTCGAGGCTATCGTCACCTACTACAACAAATCGGACGTCGACCTTTTTGTTCAGGACGGCATCGAAGCCATCTATGTAGAAACCAAGCCGAACCAGAATCTGGCTCCCGGCGATCGTGTGCTGGTGCGCGGGAAAACGCGGAACAGCTTCCGCCCGGATGTTCTCAGCGACAACGTAACCCGGGTTCAATCGGGAAGCCTACCCAAGCCCGTGGCAGCCGACTTTGAACCGCTTATCCGCGCGGAGCTGGACTGCATGAGAGTCACGGTCCACGCCACGGTCCGCAGTGCTGATTTGGTGACCTTCGGGACCATGCCCGTCATTTACCTGAAGTTGATCATGGATGGTGGCTCAATTGACGCGACCGTCGACTCCAGCGACTCTAGCAATCTCAAGGGACTGTTGGATGCCGAGGCAGAGGTCACCGGCGTCGTATCAGGCAAATTCGACAACAAGAATCAGCTTACAGGCATTCTGCTTGAAGTTCCCACGCTTGCGGATGTGAAGATTGTGAAGGCCGCCCAAACTGACCCGGACTCACTCCCCATCATCCCCATGGACCAGGTTTTGTCCACCTACTCCTTTCACGATCTCACGCGCCGAGTGCGAGTCCAGGGAACCATTACGTACTTTGAACCAGGCTCGGCGGTCGTGCTGCAGGACGGCGCCAAAAGCCTGTGGATTTCAACCCATGCCAGTGGCCCTTTCAGGATTGGCGACCGGGCAGGAGCAACCGGGTTTCCCGACGGCCGTTCCAGCTACCTGGCGCTGACAGACGGCCGAATCACAGACAGCCACATCTTCACTCCTGTCCAGCCCCAACCGTCGACCTGGCGCCAAATGGCTACCTGGAACAGCGGCGACCCCAATGGTCATCAAAATGACCTGGTTTCCATCGAGGGCAAGGTGGCAGCCGCAGTCCGAGAAGAATCGCAGGACGAGTTTGTTCTGGATTCCGATGGCAAACTCATCACCGCAATTTACTACCATCCGCCCACCAACGGCCCGCTCCCACTGATCGAGCAGGTTCCAATTGGAGCTCGAATCCGCGTCACTGGCATCTGCATGGTCGTGCAGGTCAACACCGCCAACCCTGGCGAGCAGGAGGTACCCTTCAACCTCCTGCTGCGTTCCTTCGACGATGTTGAGGTGATCGCCAATCCTTCATTGCTGAGTGTGCGCAACCTCGCCGTGCTTGTCGGGTTCTTGCTCGCCGCAGTGTTCGCAGTGGGCTCCAGAGGGTTGTTCATCGAGCGCAGCATTCGCCGCCAAAACGCCTCATTTGCGTACGTCGAGCGCCGCCGCAGCCGCATCCTTGAGGACATCAATGGTTCCCGGCCGCTCGCTGAGATCGTTGAAGAGATCACCGAACTGGTCTCCTACAAGCTGAAAGGTGCGCCCTGCTGGTGCCAGATCACAGACGGAGCACAATTGGGCAACGCCCCATCCAAGCTCACCGCCTTCCGCGTCGCTGAAAGGGAAATATCGGCCCGCTCCGGACCCGCACTCGGCGTCTTCTTTGCCGCTCTCGATCCGCTTACTTCACCGCAAGCTGCCGAGTCCGAGGCCCTCTCCATGGCCGCGGCACTTTCCGCGCTGGCCATCGAGACCCGCAGCCTCTACACCGACCTCCGCCGCCGCTCGGAGTTCGATCTGCTCACTGACACGCACAATCGCTTCTCCCTCGACAAGCACCTCGATGCTGTGATCGTCGATGCCCGCAGTGCGGCTGGCGTCTTTGGCCTGATTTACATTGACCTCGACGAATTCAAGCAGATCAATGACATCCACGGTCACCATTTCGGCGACCGCTATCTCCAGGAAGTTGCCGTCCGAATGAAGAGACAGCTCCGCGCTCATGACCTGCTCGCCCGCCAGGGCGGCGATGAGTTTACCGTGCTGGTTCCAGTGGTCCACAGCCGGGCCCAGGTGGAGGAGATTGCGCACCGCCTCGAACGTTGCCTTGACGAGCCTTTTGTCATTGAGGGGCACACCATTGCGGGTTCGGCCAGCGTGGGTATCGCCCTCTACCCCGAAGATGGCGACACAAAAGAAGCCCTGCTCAACCACGCCGACGCGGCCATGTACAAGTCAAAACACTCAGCTCGCTAAGGCGCGTAAACGCCACCACATTGCGCTTGCCGCTCATTTCCTCCACGGTTGCAGCTCGCCGGACGGCTCGCCCCAGCTTGGAATCGGATTCTGTAAGCCGTCTTTGATCCAAAGAAAACGGCCGTTGGTGTCCGCTGCGTCGTTGCTCATCAAATCTAAAACAAGTTCCGCGGCTTTTTCGGGGTCGTCACCGCCCGTCTCCTCCACCCAGTTCACCCATTTGACGAACGCGTCAGCCACACTGCCCAGCCGTTTTGACCTCGCCTTGATGTCCGCCCACATGTCGGTTTTCACATCTCCGGGATGAATCACATTCGCTGTCACCCCTGTTCCCTTCAACTCCGATGCCAGGTGACGGGTGAATTGGTTGAGCGCCGCCTTGCTTGTGCCGTACGCGCTGTTGAGGGGCCCAGGTTCGTGCAAGGCAGCAGCAGAGGTCACGTTCACGATGCGGCCCCATCCACCGTCGATCATTCCACCAACAAATGCCCTGCAGGTCAGGTACGCGCTCACTGTGTCGATCATGATTGTCTCGATCCAAAGGCCCGGATCACTGTCTTTGATGAGATCGATCGGGCCAAATACGCCCGCCGCATTTACGAGAATTGACGGGATGCCAAGATCGCGTTCAATGACGCCCTTCACTTGGCTGACAGATTCCGGCTTGCCGAGATCGACGGGCACAACCAGCGCACGCGCTCCTCTGGCTACCAGCTGCTGCCGGGTCTCTTCAAGGCCTGCCTCGCTACGCGCCAGCAACGCCACCGTCGCGCCCTGTTGCGCCAGCCGCACGGCAATGCACCGGCCCACACCGCGACTGGCGCCCGTCACCACCGCCACTTTTCCATTCAAATCGCTCACTTGCCCGCTCCTTGTTCTCTTTCTGGCGCTGTCGAATCCTGTCGTCAGGCGGCGTCGCCAGTCTTTCAGGCCGCCGCCGGATCCTGCAGCGACCCCGTAATCCATAGTGTAGAGTTTCCCTCAGTGGCCGATCAGGTTGAAGCAGATCATAGGGACGACTGGGATATTGGCAGCATCACAGCGGGTTACTGCCGGGGTGCCCACCACTTACCGCAACCATTGCCAGAGCCGTCGAATACCCTGACTCGGGTTATTCCCAAGCTTCCGAAAAACGGGAATTTTCTTGGATTTACGTGGCCAAAAACCGCCCATAGCGGCTATGCTTCTCCATAAGAAGGGCAAAATAATTCTGGAGGGAAAGCGTGACGCGATTTCTATTTTCGGCAGTAGCAATGGTTGGCCTGTTATTAGGCCATCAAACGGCGACTCCCCAACATTCTGCGATTGACGGCAAATGGCACTTCGTGATGGATACCCCAGGCGGGGACCGCGAAATGGAAGCCGAATTCGCCGTCGATGCTGATGGAAAGGTCACGGGCAAGTATGGAACCACAGACGTTGCTGGAACCTTCAAGGATGGCCACCTGTTGTTGGATTTTCAAATGACTTCCGAGGAATCCGGCGAGACCGCCGCTCTGAAAATTGATGGCAAGTTGGATGACACCGCCGTTCTTGCCGGCACCTGGGAATTCTCTTCTTACAACGGCACGTTCAAAGCAAGTCGCCCGAAGGAGTAGTTACATTAATCCAGCAGTCAACAGCTTTCGGCTGCTCTTTACTTGGTCAGAATGAACCGAATAGTGCTTGGCGTCTCTTTGGATTAATTGTGATTCAGTCAGCGCTTTGCGGGAGGGATGCTTGAGCGACCGTGTCACAAGCTTCAAAGCCGGGAGTATGAAACTGGAAGTTCGTTCCAGCAGGCAGGCAGCCGGCGCTGCTGCTGCTCGGGCCGCGGCAGAAGAGTTGCGCCGCCTGGATTCGCTCGGCGACAGCATCGGGGTTATCTTCGCAACCGGCGCCTCGCAATTCGAAACTCTTGATGCCCTGACCTCGATTCCTGGCCTGCCGTGGGGCAAGGTGCAAGGGTTTCACATGGACGAATACGTTGGCCTCGATGAGAACCATCCAGCATCGTTTCGTCGTTACCTGCGCGAGAGACTGACCCGGCGCGTTGCCATGCGCGAATTCTACGAGATGGACGGCAACGCGGCGGACATCGATTTGTTCGGCCGCGAGTACATCCATAAACTCGATCTGGCCAATCCAAAGCTCTGCCTACTCGGAATTGGCGAAAATGGGCACCTGGCATTTAATGATCCAGGTGTGGCCGATTTTAACGACCCTCAGGCAATCAAGGTGGTCACTCTTGACGTTATGTGCCGTCGGCAACAGGTAGCGGAGGGTTGGTTCGCGAACCTGGACTCAGTGCCAAACCAGGCGCTGACCCTTACCATTCCAACATTGTTCCGCGTGCCGAAATTGATTGCGTCAGTGCCCGGCTTGCGCAAGGCTCAGGTGGTCCGGCGAACGCTTGAGGAGCCCATCTCGACCAATTGTCCATCGACTCTTCTTCGCATGCATGACGACGTGACGATTTATCTTGATGTTGACTCCGCATCGGAATTAGAGATGGCTCCTTCATCGCATTAGAATTCGTGTCCAGCAACAGCCTGCGGCTCCGAGGTGAATGGAATGCTCGACAAGGTCAACGAAGGAATCGGCCGGCGCACATTTGTGAAACAAGCCTCAGGGGCAGCGCTCGCAGCCGGATTGAGTGCCAAATCCTATGCCCGTGTCCTCGGCGCGAATGATCGCATTCGGTTAGGTCAACTGGGCTGTGGCGATCGCAGCGGAGGACACGTGCACATGGTCGAGCTCGCGGCCAAGCAGTTGAAGGTTGAAACTGTCGCAGTCTGCGATATCTGGAGCCTTGCGCGAGAGCACCGCGCCGCCCAGGTAAAGCGCGTGTTCAACCTGGAGCCGCAGGTCTATAAATACTCCGAAGAAATGCTCGCGCGCACCGACATTGACGGCGTGATGATCGCAACGGGCGACTTCCAGCACGCCCGGTTGTGCGCGGACGTAGTGAAAGCAGGAAAGGATTGCTATGTCGAGAAACCGTTCGCCAATGTGCTCTCCGAAGCAATTGAGACCCGCGACATCGTCAAGCAATCCAGGCAGATTGTCCAGATGGGTACACAGCATCGCAGCCAACCTTATCCGCTGGCGGTCAGAGACATAATTCGCTCCGGGCGCATCGGCAAGATTGTTCACATCGAGCAGGAATGGAATGTGAACGAAGAGCGATGGAGATTCAAGCCGATGGATACGGGTGAATCGAAGGAAATGCTGATAGACGCCAACATGGAGTGGAAACAATGGCTCCATGGCCGAACGTCGCAGCTCAGGGAAGAAGACACTGACTGGAAGCGTTGGCTGCTGGGCAAAACCTATCGCCCGTTCGATCCTCATGTCTATCTCGAATTCCGGCTTTACAAGGACTTCTCGTCGGGAATCTTCGATCAGTGGCTTAGCCACGGCTGTGACATGGTTCACCTTTGGACCGATGAGGCTTATCCGGAGAGCGTGATGGCAACTGGCGGCATCATGACCTGGAACGATGGACGGGATAATCCGGATACCTGCATTGCGGCCGTCACTTATCCCAAGGGTTTTCTCTACACCTACAAGACAATTTTCGGGAACAGTTATCGCAGCTTTTCCAGAATCATGGGAAGAGACGGCTCAATCGAGAATTATGGCGGTGAGGGCGCTTCCCTTTTCCTGGTTACTCGCGAAGGGGGTACGCATGAATTCGATCCGGCCGATGCCGGGCCGTTCTACAACAAGATCCCCATCGTCGGTCCCGAAAAAGACGGTGAGGAAATCGTGCATGTCCCCGGTGCCCCGTCTCCCAACTCTTTGGGCCCCAGCGACGACGACGTAGGACATTTAGTGAACTGGCTGCAAGCGATGTCTTCGCGCACCCAGCCCAACGCGACCGTCGAACATGGCTTCTCGCACGCGCTGGTTTGCATCATGGCCGCGCAGTCCTACTGGAGCGGCAAAAGACTGTATTGGGATCCGCACAAAGAGCGGATCCTCGATCATCCGGTAAACGGATGACGCAGCAAATGGGGAATTCTCCAAAGCCTCGCGGCACAGGGCGGGTGCGCTGGTGGATTGTCTGGACTCTTTTCTTTTCCACGGTGACCAATTACATCAGCCGTCAGACCTTCTCCGTTCTGGCGCCAATGATCACGGCGCAATATCATCTGACCCACACGGAGCTGGCCAGGATTCTTGGCGCGTTTCAGGTTTCGTACGCCGTCACATGGCTGCTGGGCGGCATTTTTCTTGATGCCGTTGGAACGCGGCTTGGACTGGCCCTCGCTGTGACGTTCTGGTCTGTCGTCAATATCCTTACTGCTCTGGCTTCATCTGCTTTCGACTTCGCAGCCTTTCGATTTCTCTTGGGAATAGGTGAGGGCTTCAACTGGCCCGGCGCCAGCAAAACGGTTGCCGAGTGGTTTCCCAGTCAGGAACGCAGCCTCGCCGTAGCAATCTTCGATAGTGGATCGAGCGTAGGAGGAGCCCTGGCGGCAGTCGCTATGCCTCTCATCGCAGTGACGCTTGGATGGCGATGGGCATTCGTTTTTTCAGGGCTGCTGGGCTTCGTCTGGCTCCTGATGTGGCTACGCGTCTACCATCCTTTGACCCGTCATCCCAGGGTAACGCCGCAGGAAGTTTCGCTGATCCGTGCAGGCCAGGTTGTGCCTATCGCTTCGCCGGATCGCGGTGTCCAGCGCTGGATTAAGCTCGCTCGGAATCGTAATGTGTGGGGAATCGTTCTTGGCCGCGCACTCACCGATCCCATCTGGTGGTTCTACGTTTTCTGGCTGCCCCAGTATCTGAGCGATGCACGAGGATTCACCATGAAAAGAATCGCCCTCTTTGCCTGGATGCCGTTTATAGCGGCCGATCTGGGTAACTTCACTGGAGGTTTGATTTCCGGTTATTGCGTTCGCAAGGGGCTCTCCGTCGTTCGAGCGCGCACCTGGGTATGCGCCATCAGTTGCCTTCCAATTCTCGCCGGCATTCCGGCCGCGGGCGTCCATAATGTCTACACTGCGTTGGGACTGATCTGCATTGCCTTATGGGGTTACGCGAGTTGGTCCACCATGGGTCTCACGCTGCCTTCCGACCTGTTCCCACAGGATGTTGTGGCCACGGTTACAGGATTGAGCGGGTTGGCAGCGGGTCTTGTCGGCACGGTTTTCACCATCGTCGTCGGTGTTCTGGTCGATCGCTTTTCCTACGCACCTGCATTTCTTGCCGCCGGTCTGCTCCCTCTCTTCGCAACTGCAAGCTTGTTTCTGTTGATCCGCGCCCCTGGTGGTGAGCCAGGCATTCCTGGAGCAACACCTTCATGAGACAAAAAGATTCCATGAGGACAATGCCGCAAAAATGCGCACAAAACGATCCAAGATGACTTTCCACATCGTGGTCCGTCCCAGAGAACCCGGGCATCAAAACTTGGGGATCCGGATTCATGTGAAAATGACAGAAGATTAACCAGGGACTGTGACGGCATCAGCTAAGATGCAGACAATGGCGGCCCACTCAAAACTTCAAGTCGAGTATCCGATGACCTTCAAAGACGTGGTTGCCGCTCTTCTCGCTGGTACCGTTGCAGCTCTCCCCCGGGTGAAGCCGAGACCAGTGAAGCTGACGAACTCCACAGCAAAAGAACATCGCGAATAATGGCTGCTGGCCTGATTGCCAATCGGTCGGATTGATTTTGAAGTGTTGAGCCGGAGATAACTGTCGACGACACCGGCAGCTCGCAATAGGCGCAGGAAACTCGGCTCAGGCCGTAACGCCACGCCCTAGAGAAATACGGCACCCATCGGCACTCCCACGCACAACCCAACTGCAATGCCCGCAATCAGATCGGTAGGATAATGGTGCGCGACCGCGATGCGGGCCCACGACAGAAGCAGCACCATCGCAGAAAGCACGGGAATCGCGTCATGGTGCTGCCAGCAAAGCAACACGCCCACTACCGACAATGTCATGCAGTGACCGCTCGGAAACGAGTACTGGTCCAGACATCGTATTCCGGTGGATAGATGCTCCGCAAAGTGACACGGGCGCATGCGGGCGATCCACGGCTTGGCGGAAAAGTACAGGAGAAAGGAAATTGCGGCCCCCAGCGCCGCTACAACCATAAGGCGCCACTCTCCCAAGAGCATCAGCCAAAGCACAATTGGGAGGTAAATCCAGCCATCGCACAGGCGGTTCGTCGCGTTGAGGACCGCGGAAAGAGGGCGCGGCTGCGAATGTCGCATCACACTCGAAACAATTGAAATCTCTCTGTGGTTCATCCGCAGAAAAAAGCGGTCCACCTGTGCGCGGTAGAGCTTCTGTGGCACTTCACCGATGCTGGTTCGTTCCATAGCGTTCTCCGCTTGCGAAGATGCCGGGAACCAAGCATATCGCAGTGGCTCTGTGGACTTCCATCAAAATCGCAAGATGGGCATCCATTTCGCCGGCTGAAGTGCACGGCAACCACTACCGCTTGAGAGTTCGTCAGCGCGAAGGCAGAGTAGTCGATGGATGTTGTGCAGTGCCGCTGGCAGCCTCCAACTCCGCGGCCAATTGCTCCACGTAGCGAGCCTCGTCCTCAATGGCGCGGGCTACAAAAGCGATCTGGGCGTCGGCATCGGCATATCGGCGCTCTTCAATTGCCTCGCGAGGTCCGGGCAAAGTCTTGGCGTCGTAACCGGTATACCATCCCGGTGCGTAGATGAGATGCTGCATCCAGGGCCGCCGCGGAAGACCCTGGGGACTGGTAAGCTTTCGCTCGGCCTGCGTGAGTTCTTCATTCAAAGTCTTCAAGCTGGCGGTCGAAAGAATCTTTTCGGCCGCTTCGGCGCGGGCCTTGCTGTAATGTGCTGCCGCCTTGTCCAACAAAGTGAGCGCATTGTCGAGAGGCGCGAAGTTGAGGAATGGCGGAATCTCCAGCGCAGGTGGCGCGACCATGGGTCGTCTCGGATCGCTGGTCAGCTTATAGGCGTTCAAGTCGAGCGCGGCCTTGCGCTCGTTGGCCTCAGTGCGCCGCGCTTCAAGCAGGGCTTTCAATTCGCCGGTGTAAACGTGGAGCGTGTCGGCGAGCGAAGCAAAGTCGTAGGGCAACAGGTCAGCCTGCGCCATGCGCAGCACCAGGGTGCCGTCGGTCTGGGCCATCGCGCGTCCGTATACGAAAGTCGTATCCCCAAAGTGCGTGTACCAATAGAAGTCGTCGTAGATGGAGTGGTAGATGCCGCCTGGGTCTTCTCCGCCATAACTTGAATCGAGCGAAGCAATGCCGAGATGATCAATGAACGCCGAGAAATCGGAGCCGCTGCCGAGCGCGCCAATGCGCAGATCGGCGCGCCTGCCCGCATCCTTGCGCATCTCGGGACTACCGGAGACAAGATTTCCTGCCTGCCAGCGCTGCCACACTGTGCCTTGCGTCTCAGGATCCTGAATCGACCGCGCCACTTCGTTGACAAGAGGCTCCAGCGAGTGCGATCCCTGAACGGCCAGGTAGCCGCGATCGTTGGAGTCGCTATTGATATAGATTGCCGCGTGCTTCCGAAGTTCATCGGCATGCTCCTCCGCCCACTCCGTTGAGCCCAGCAACATGGGCTCCTCGCCGTCCCACGACATATACATGATGGTCCGCTTGGGTTTCCAACCCGATTGCGCCAACTGGCCCAGGGCGCGGGCCTCTTCAAGCATCGCCACCTGCCCCGAGATGGGATCTTCAGCACCATTGACCCAGCCATCGTAGTGGTTGGCGCGCAATACCCAAACGTCGGGCTCTTCCGATCCGCGCATGGTGGCGATCACATCGTTGACCGGCTTGAGGTCCCAGTTGAATGCAAGCTGCAGGTGCAGCATCGTGGAGGAAGGGCCGATGCGGTAAGTCAAAGGAAGCGCGCCGTGCCAATTCTCGGGGGCGACCGGGCCTTGAAGCGCAGCGAGCA
>Ga0182024_10005144_pt1 | contig 29506 bp, 33 predicted proteins | sample P32metaG_FD_120480 | JGI IMG/M metagenome (GOLD analysis project Ga0182024, IMG submission 120480) | Permafrost microbial communities from Stordalen Mire, Sweden - P3-2 metaG (Illumina Assembly) | ecosystem: Environmental > Terrestrial > Soil > Wetlands > Permafrost | place: Sweden: Stordalen...
GAGGTCGCCGCAGACGCCGCACTGATGCGAGTCGGCACCAACCAACAGCTCTGCTTCAACTTCCTCAACCACACAGGCCTTTCCTTATGACCAAAACGTCACTGTATTACCGAAAGGTCTTTAATGACGGGCGTGACGAGCCGCTTGATCATCTGCTCGTGATCGTCGTGCGCGTCGGCCTCGAACGCGCGGGCCAGCCGCATCGCTGATGCGGTCGCGGCTTCCGACTCGAGGGCGAGGTCGGCCAACACGTTCGCCATCAATGGCTGCTCGTCGAGCGGCGAGCCGAACGCCGCCCGGTAGTGGGCATGCCATGTTGCCTGCGCGACGCCTTGGCGCATGATCGACGTGGAACCCAGAACGCAGTCGAGCCGGGTGTGATTGACCATCTCGATGATCGTCCGCACTCCTCGCCCTTCCTCTCCGACGAGTGCGCCCCAAGTGTCGACAAGCTCGATCTCGCTCGACGCGTTCGAACGATCGCCGAGCTTGTCCTTCAATCGCTGAATACGGATCGGATTGCGGGAGCCGTCAGGCAGCCAACGCGGCACGAGGAAACACGACAATCCCTTCGGCGTTTGCGCGAGCATCAAGAATGCGTCGGACATCGGCGCCGAGCAGAACCACTTATGGCCGGTCAGCAAGAACCCATCAGCGACCGCTTGGGCGACGGTGCTGTTGGCGCGCACATCTGAGCCGCCCTGCTTCTCCGTCATCGCCATCCCGCACGTCGCGCCGGATTTGAGTGCCGCCGGCCGGTTCGACGGGTCGTATTCCCGTGCCGTCAGCCGCGGCTCCCACACTTGCGCGATTTCGGGGGCATGGCGCAGCGCAGGCACAACGGAATACGTCATAGAGATCGGACAGATGTGACCGCCATCCACCTGATACCAGACGATGATCTTCGCCGCGCGCGCGACGTGCGCACCGGGCCGATCATCGGCCCACGGCGCGGCGTGCAACCCGTCGCCGACCGCGACCCTCATCAAGTCGTGATACGCCGGGTGATAGCGCACGATGTCGACCCGATACCCGTATCGGTCGTGCGTGACGAGAACCGGCGGATTCTGATTCGCTTGTCGACCCAGCTCCTGCGCTTCAACCGACCCGGCTCGGATCCCCAGTTCGTGCAGCTCATCACCCGCCCACGCCGCGCCCTCACGCTCGAGTGCCTGAACCAACGCCACATCACCGCCGAACACGCTGTAGTCGACAAACGCCGGCGGTTGATTGACGACCTCATGAGTATCGAAACGCGATGTCATCGACGCGAGGCTACGCACCGACGGATCTGGCCCTCATTCGGTTACCTGGCCAACCGACCCAGGCAACCCGGCCCCACGCTTGCCCACCGAACCGTTCCATCACCTCAGAACCAATCAGCGAGATGTGCAAGGTGGAGCGCACGTTCAAGATCACCGCGGGTCGACACGTAGAAGTCGGGAGGAACATCGGCCGTCACAGTGATATGTGTGCGCGCACGCGATCGCGCCGAGCGTGTCCGTAAGCGCCCAACCCGGTGCCGCGGGGCCTTCCGCGTGTCGCCCGAGGGTCTCGGCGTTTGTCGGCCGCGACGCGACCGCGACGGTGAGCGATGTCCGTTCTTTGGCGGAGGTCCCGACGGTGTTCGGGTCGGCAAGGACGCCTTTCGCGGCGCATCGCCCGGCGTGCTCACGGCGGGGTGTTGGCTCGGCCGACCCGGTCGTTACACGTCCTACGCCGGAAGACCGGGGTTTGCGCCGGTCGTGATAGAAACTCTCGCGGGCCGAGTCATGACCGCGCCGCCACCTCCAGGGCCACCGATCATCCCGACCGGAACTGCGTGTCCGCCGCGCCCGCACAAGAAACGACAATGGACGCAGGGGTGCGGTCGGCGAGGTCGCTTCACGCCGCACCGGATCGTCGAACGCGGCCCCCGGTTGTCTGAGGTGTGCATCGTGGCTCTGTGGAACTTTTGGCAGGGTTGACGCGTCAGAAAGGCATGACGCGATACGGGTGTGCTGTGTTGCTGGCGGTGGTCGCGGTCGGCTGCTCGTCGGGTCAGCCGTCTGCTCGTTCCGCCCTCGCGCTCGCGCACCACATCCTCGACGCTGCTTTGCTCCCACCGGGAGCACGTCCGACGAGCCAGCCGGCTCCCGGCGCGATCGGCGGGCCCGGCACACCCGAGATCGCGAACCTTGAGGACGTGCATCAGGCGTGGACGGTGAACGCCGACGCACACGCCGAGTGGCAGTGGCTTGAGGGCCACCGACGGGCCGGCTTCCATCTGATCGGCACCGATTCGGGTACGGATCGCGGTGTGCCGTCGTGGGGCGTCACAGACGAACTCACGGCGCTCCCATCGAATGTGAGTTACGCCGCGGTCGACTACGAGATCGCACGAACCTCGGCCGGGGGCGCATACATCCGTGTCGACGCGACCGTCGACTGGACCGCGCCCCGACCGGCCGACGAATTTCTTCACGCCAGCGACCAGGTCGTCGTGACGGTGCTTCATGTCGCGTCGGTTCCTGGCAAGCGCGTCGTGGTCACCGACCCCGGGCAGGTCGCGACGATCGTTCGCGCGTTCAATCAGTTACACGTCGTGCCATCTTCACTCGGTGTCAAATACGGATGCCCTCCGTTGACCCGCCGTACCGTCTCGTACCAGGTTGGGTTCGGGGCGGCGCGTGACACGCCCACGATGGTCGCGACGCTTGGCCAGTGCGGTCCGATCGGGGTCACCGTCGACGGTCGAGGAGCGCCGAGCTTGAACATGTACGACTCCGCCGGCTCCGCGTTCGCGAACGATGTAGCCCACGTACTCGGATTGACCGAACCTCACTTTGGATGAACGGTGCCGAATGTGAGTCCCGGGAGGCCTTTGCGAGCCGGCGGGCGACGGTGAAGTCAACACGCGCACGGACGACTGGACACGCCCATCAGTCCATCGGAGGCGCGTCTCGGCTCCGCCTCTCCTCGGGCGAGAATAAGTTGTCGGTGGGACGACGCACACCTCAAATACACGCGAACCGGCGCGGGGCAGATCACGGCAGCGCAAGGAGTGCGCTCTTGTCCGCCCGCGCCGGGCGACGCGGTCAGTGACGCTCGAGCCTTTGCAGCGCGAGCCGTGCGACCGCGATCAATCGACCCAGCTCCTGGCCACTGAGAAGCCGCGCCGAAAGTTCAAGGAGCCGAGAACCTGATCGGATCTCCAAATCCGGCGGAGTCCACAACGCTTCATCACCCAGACCGGGGATGACCTTCCAACGAGGCAACGCGACCGGTTGCGTAGCAGAACCTCCAACGACCACCCGTCCAGGCTCGCGCATCGTCCGAAAGGTCAGGGCGAGCACACTCGGCGTCGCCGTATGCAATTTGAAGAACAGCAACGACCGATTCGGGCCGTCGTAGAGGCAGCTCGAACTCGGCAGGTGCGGTGTGCTCTCGCCTTCAACGACGCTCCCACCGAGGACACGAGCAGCGTCGGCGGCACTCAACACTTCGCACGCGGTCAGCCCTGTTGTATTGCTACCAACGGCGACACGGTTGTGCGTTGCGCCGCAACCAGCGGTGAACACGACCACGAGCACGACCGTCGCCCAGCGAGACAGCATCGAAGCATTCTGCCGCTTGTACCTATGCGCGTCACGCCTGGGGAGACGACAGTCGACACGCCAGCGTGAGGGAATGTCCCGAGCTGTTCCTTGATCGCATGAGTGCTCAGGCCCAAAGCCGGGACGAGTCGAAGATCCAGAGTCTGTTGAAGCCACCTCGTTCGGCGAGCACAGCGAGGTCTGCGAACTCCGGTCCTGGCGCAAGCCCGCAGGAAAGCTCCACGGAGCCTCGCGGTCGACTAGACGACATCGTTGTCGAGCGCCCAATGCCAGTCCGCATGCCAACTCTCGACACCGAGAACTCGTAGTTGTCGTCTTGCAATGCGCCAACCGTCGGGCGTGCGGACGACCGAATCGTGGTAATAGCCCCACAACCTCGGCGTCGTACCGTCCGTCCGCCTGTGCCACGCGTACACAGATGTGCGCACCACTGCACGGTCGTCGCTCTCAAAAGTCACAAGCATGTTGGCATTGTGATGAGAGGTGGCCTCGAACCCCTCGCCTGGTCCTTCGAACAATCTCCGAAGCGCCGAACGGGAACGTACGGACGACCCGGTCCGAGGGCCGTAGTCGACCACACAATCACTCGTGAACAGCTCCACGACATCGTCATAGCGTCGATGATCGACGCAATAGGAGTACTGACGCACCAAGTCCTGAATGCTGTCCTTGTCAACGAGCCTCTGAAGCGCAGATCGCTCATCAGTAACCATCACGCTCCTCACCTTCGGGCCGCGGACGCCGCCGTCATGACCGCCCCGGGTTTCACAGAGGCGGTGATTGTTCAGTTCGTTGACGGTAGTCGGCGGTTTCGTGCTCTGTAGGTGAGATCATGCCGGGGAGGACCGGCGCGCCGCGCTTACGCAGCTTCGCCTGACAAGTCCAGCAGCGCGTTTCGCCGCGATCGGGTAGCAGGGTCAGGCACGTCGGGCAGCGCAACGTCTCCACACCCCAGTATCCGGTATTCGCTCTTCGTAGTCTCCCCTAGATCCAGATCAGCGGTCCTGCGATGAGCTTCTTCACCTGCGCCTGATTCTTGGCGCAGAACGAACGGGCCAAAGTCACCTACCACGTCTCGCGCTCGGTAGCGGCGAGGGCGGCGCCCATCGACCGTGGTGCCCTCACCGTTGCGGAGATAAGCCTGTTGTCCAGAGGACCGATCAGCCCACGCGAAGCGGCCCAGATCAGCCTCGGGTACGTGCGATCCCAGCCTTCGACAACACATCACCAGGCACGCCGGCGTCGCGCCATGCGCTCCATCGGATCCCACGCTTCTCGCTGAACGTCCTGGCGACTTTCACGAATGCCGACTCCAGACCATTGAGATCCGCCGTGGTCGCGCTGCTGACCTGCGCGAGCCTGGCCTGAAGATCGCGGATCTCCTGCGCTGCCAAAACTCTGTCCACGCCGGTCGCTGTCTTGGCGCGTGACCGAGCCTGAACGAGTCGTTGTTCCAGGACGGATTTCGAAATCTTCCGTCCCCGCTTCTTCGGGAGGTTCAACGCGGCCAGATAGGCGTCGACGGTGGCGCTCATGGATCGGCCTTCGGCGAGCGCCTGCTTGTGCGCTGCGCTCATCGTTCCCTTCGCCGTCTTCTTCACTGCGGAGCGAGGTGCGCTCTTCTTGGTTGGTTTGCGGGTCGTCTTCTTGGCGGGAGGCATTGGGCGTTCCGTTCATGTAGTTGGTCAACAACGAATGACGCAATACGCTACCGAACTCGCGCGATCGACGACCTGATCCGGGATGACTCGACAGCGTTCGCACAGTTCAGAGTCAGCCGTCTGGGTACATCATTCGCCACACTCGCCGCGCTATTCCCCGAAAAATCCTCGGCTTGAACCTCGTCCAGTCGGGCTCATCGGCACCCACCCACTGCGGGCCGTGACCGGTGTAGCAATACGAGCACAGCTCTTCCGGTGGCGAAGGAAGACGCGGCTCGCTTCCGCCTTGATCCAGCGGACGACCGCATCGGGGACAGCGACGCTGCTCGACCACAACGATCAGTCAACCAATTCTGCTGTCCGAGAAACCAGTGACCAGAGCGAATGTCCCTGGTGCAACGTTCTTCGTTGGAGGTGCCAACCGAATTGACCATCGATTGGCACCGAAGATCTACCCGTTTGCTGTCTCGGCGTTTCTGAAAATCCGCGGCCAAAGGCCGAAAGCGCGACGGTCACCATGCCAATCTGCCCGAGTGTTACGCTCGTCTATCGGGCAGCGTCTCGGATGAACGGCAGCTGAATATCGCGCCTGCACGCGTTAGACCACCGCGCTGAAAGGGAATGTCAACAAGGATCGGTTGCGTCCCGCGGAATCGGGCCAGGACGGGAAAGGGCAAGACATGCGCAAGCTGACGAACGTGCTGATCGTGGCCACGATGCTCCTGTCCGTCGTCTACCTGGCGTCACCGGCCGCTGCCGCGAGCGAACAGACTTGCACCCTGTTGGCCGGACCGACGTTCCTCAAACCACCGCTGCCCACGCTCAGCGATCGGTTAAAGGTTCGCACAACACTCCAAGGTGGCTCGCTCGAGTTCGAACGATGCACCGGGCCAGGCGGCGTTGACGGCAAAGTCAGCGCGATCGCGGCGAAAGCCAACACAGCAGCGAACTGCACCACCTTGGGCTCCGGCGCTCCGATCACGTTCACCGGAACCATGACCATCACATGGTTGAAAGGGAAGGCGTCAACCCTGACCGTGGCGTTTGTTACGCCGACCCGAAAATTCCCCGACGCCACCCTCACCGGAAAAGTGACCGCCGGACAGTTCCTCGGGCTCCACGCGGTTGCATCCCTCGTCTACACGCCGCTGGCCGGCTCATGCGGCGCGAACCCATGGTCCGAGGTCTTCCCCATCCTCGCATCCAAGGCCAAGCTCGTCATCAGCTGAACCGCTGCGGACCAGCTCCGATCGCGTCGACCAGTTGACGAAGTGTTCAGCAGCTGTGCCGCGTGGCTGACCCATAAGCGCGGAGTGAGGCCAGCAGAAGCGCTGCGGTCGCCGGTTCCCGACGAATCGCCGACGGCGACGTCAGGGTTCCGGTTTTGCATCCATGATCTTGTGGTCGCCGCAACGGTACTGCCATCCTGTCGGTCCCGGAGGTGCACGAATGGGTCTGGCGCCTGGAGTGCCTCGATGAGTGACGGGATGACGTCGGGACCAGATCGCCTTGCCAGTGAGATTACGGCTGCATAACGCAAAGTCGGGAGTATGCGGTCCGTGTGCGTGAATAGTCCGCTCCAAAGCGAGTGTGCCCGCACAGCTCGTAGGTGGCAGCGCCAGCGGTGGGCCGGTCCGACCGGGCTGTCGGTCATCCGCTGTGCCATTGGCTACAACAGGTCATCGGGCGCCCATCGGCACGACATCGACCACCAACGTCCCGTGACACGCTTCCGAGCCGAGCATCAGCTCCGATCGCGCGCCTCCACGCGTGATAGGCACCCACAGCGGACCGGACCGACGGTCGCGCGGTTCCGACGACCGCGCCGGCGAGTCATCAGCATCGCCCGAGCTCGCGTTTGCGCCGGAGCAACGAGCTCCTCGCCGCGGGTCACAGACCGGCGGTTGCCTCCAACGTCGAGTCGATCGTCGCGGTGATGCCGTCTGGCGTCGGTGGGGGGAACGGGACCAGCCGGTGAACTCCCGCTTCGGCGAACTCGGCCGCGGTTGCAGCGGTCAACCGGCCTCGTGGTGTGACCGTAATCTCGAGCGGACCGAGCTCCGCTGGTCGGGCGGTCCGCGCGGCCGCGGTACGCAGGCCAGCAAGACAGGCGGCCGCGGCCTGCGGTGTGAGCGCGAACCCGTACCAGCCGTGCGCACGCGCGACAGCACGCCGATACGCGACGTTCGTGTGCCCGCCAACGACGATGGGGATCGGTCGTTGCACCGGCCGCGGGTGCGCGTCGATACCCGCGAACTCGCAGAAGCGGCCATGGAACTCCGGATGCTCGTCGTACCAGAGCCGATCCATCGCGTCGAGATACTCGTCGGTGACCGCACCCCGATGCTCGAAATCGGCGCCGATCGCCCGGAACTCGGGTTCGAGGTAGCCGACACCCACCCCGAGCACGACTCGGCCGCCACTCAGCACGTCAAGACTTGCGACCTGCTTCGCGAACACGACCGGGTTGCGTTGCGGGACGATCACGATGCCGGTCGCGAGACGCAACGTCGACGTGTGCGCGCCGGCCCAGGCCAACGCGAGCAGCGGATCAAGCGCCGGATCCTGGGGAGCCATTGGCGACGGCGGTAGCTGCGGGTCGGGCAACACGACATGCTCCCCCACCCACACCGACTCAAACCCGGCCGCTTCCGCCGCCCGCGCGGCCGCCGCCAATTCCTGCGGACCACTCGACGCGCCCATATTGATCCCGAACAGGCCCAGCTTCACAACCCGCAATCCTCGCGGCGCCATCCAGCCGCCGCAACCGTCGAGATTCCAACCGAGGAAGGCGCCGGCGATCGGTGCGCAATGTGTCCCTCACGCGACAACGTGGCACACGAAGCTCAGCTGAGGCCTTCTGGGAGCTCGAGCGGGCCGTTCGACCGTCTTCGTCTGCGGTCACGGTCAGCTTCGGCGGATGCGACCGCGCAGTGCGGCGAAGCAGAGGGTCATGCTGAGCGTGCCGACGACTGCGATTGCGAGTAATGCCTTGGCGAGGTCGCCGGCGTTCCATCCGACGGACACGAGCGATCGCAGCCCTTCCAGCAGGTAGGTCACTGGATTACATGTGGCGACGACTTTCAACCAGCCCGTGAGTTGGCTCTTGGGCACGTATGACGTCGTGAGGAACAGGAACGGGAAGAAGAGCAGGAACGCGGAGTTCACTGCGCCGGGGTTCCCGGTTTTCAGCGCGATCGCGTATCCGAACCCTGAAAACGCGAGACTCCAGAGCGCGGCGATCACGATGAACGCAACGATCCCGATCGGGCCCGCTTCGAAGCGCACGCCGAGCAGAAACCCGACGATGATGATCGGCACCGTGAGCGCGGCCGCGACGGTGACGTCGGCGACGAGATGACCGAGCAGGATGGCGAGCCTGCGGACAGGCGTGAGCAGGAGCCGGTCGAAGTAACCGTTCTGCACATCGATCACGAGCGCCGGCGCGCGAGACACGCCGGTGACGCCGAGGAGAATTGCGGTCGGCATCTGGAATGCTCGGAAGTCGAAGTTCGGGATGGTGTGCTCGGTGAGCTTTTGCAGGGTGCCAACGTTCACCAAGAAGAAGAACAGCGCGATGAACACGGGCGGCATGACCGACTCGAGATCTCGAGGAACCGCGCGCAGCGCGCGGCCGGCGACCGCGACGACATCGGCGACGAAGCCCGCCGGTTGGGGCTCGATCTTCTTCGGTTGCGGTCGGTGCACGCTGGGCCCAGTTGTCGTGGCAGTCATCACGCAGCTTCTTTTTTCTGGGTTCCGGTATCGAGACGGGTACCGGTCAGCTCGAGGAAGACGTCGTCGAGCGTGGGCGTGCGCAGGGTGAGGTCGCGGATCGGCACGCCGCACTGGCTGAGGGCGACAGCAACCGCGCTGATCGTCGCCGGGCCGTCGCCGGTCGACACCATGATCTCGTGGCCGTGAGCCTCGACCCCGATCACTCCTACGACGTGTTCAACGGCCGCGCATGCCAAGCGTGCGTCGCCGTCGACGCGAGCGACGATCATGTCGGATCCGATCGCCCGCTTCAGGTCGGCGGGCGTGCCCTCGGCGACGATCCGGCCGTGATCGATGATCCCGACGCGACCTGCGAGTGCGTCGGCCTCTTCGAGGTACTGGGTCGTGAGGAACACCGTCATCCCGAGGTCGTCGTTCAGCCGGCGAACCTCTTCCCACACCACCGCACGGCTCACTGGATCGAGGCCCGTGGTCGGTTCGTCGAGAAACAGGATGTCCGGGTTGTGAATGAGCGCGGCCGCGAGATCGAGGCGGCGTTTCATCCCGCCGGAATATGTGACGATGCGACGGTCGAGGGCATCGCCGAGGTCGATCAGCTCGCCGAGTTCGTCGACGCGCCGGCGAGCATCGGCACGCGACAAGCCGTAGAGCCGCCCTTGCAACAGGAGCAGCTCGGTTCCGGTCTGGCGCGGATCGAGCGCCGCGTCTTGCAAGGCGGCGCCGATGCGGAGCCGCACCTCACCGGGCTGTTCCACGACGTCGAAGCCCGCGACCGACACGGTTCCGCTCGTCGGCGCGAGCAGCGTGCACAGGATGCGGACCGTCGTGGACTTCCCGGCCCCGTTGGGTCCGAGGAATCCGTAGATCTCGCCGGCTGCGACATCGAGGTCGACGCCGTTCACCGCGGCGAGCCCGCCGAACTCGCGCACCACCGATTCGCAACGTATTGCCGAGCTGTTCATCCGCTCTCCCTTGTTCGAAGGATCAGACCGCCAATCGCGCGCGAAGTCATCGCGTCGGGAGCTGCTGCACCGACCAGGCGTTGCCATCGGGATCGGAGAAGTACACGAACCGGCCCCACGGGAAGTCCTGCACGTCGGAGACGTCCACGCCCCGACGCGCAAGCTCGTCGCGCGTTGCGTCCGCATCGGCGACGACGACCTGCAGTCCTTTCAGCGAACCGGGGACGGAATCGACGATGCCCCGACCGAATGCGATCGAGCAGGCCGATCCCGGTGGCGTGCATTGCACGAAACGAATGTCTTCGCTCACCGTCTGGTCCATGTCGGCGACGAAGCCGACCTGGTCGACGTAGAACGCCTTGGCGCGGTCCACGTCGGAGACCGGTACGGCCACGAGCTCGAGCTTCATGTCCATCGCTCACTCCTCACGTCTCAGGTGGTTGCTACGAAGCAGACAGTACGGACCATTGCGGTCAGATCCTGACCGCAATATGGGGGAAGATTGGGGAATGACGGATCCGACGGCTCGGGCGCTTCGCCTGCTCTCCCTGCTGCAGACGTACAAGTTCTGGTCGGGCGAGGAACTCGCCGCGCAGCTCGAGGTCAGCCCGCGCACGCTGCGCCGCGACGTCGACCGGCTCCGTGAGTTGGGCTATGCCGTCGACGCGACGACCGGCGCGAACGGCGGGTACCGCCAGGCCGCGGGCGCGCACCTCCCTCCCCTGCTGCTCGACGACGACGAAGCCGTGGCCATCGCAGTCGGCCTTCGCGCCGCGGCCGGCGCGTCGATCGAGGGCATCGAGGACACGTCCGTGCGCGCGCTCGCCAAACTCGAACAGGTCCTGCCCGATCGGCTGCGTCGTCGGGTGAACGCCGTGCACACCAACGTGTCGTCGATGCACTGGGGCGTCGACACCGCGACCGTCGATGCGAACGCGTTGGCTGTGCTCGCGTTGGCATGTCGCGACAACGAACAGGTCCGCTTCGGCTATCGGCGGCGCGACGGCGACGAGGCCCAACGCCTCGTCGAACCACACAATCTCGTTTCCGCAGGGCGGCGCTGGTACCTCGTCGCTTGGGACGTACGACGGGAAGACTGGCGAACGTTTCGACTCGACCGCCTCGATGCACCCCGACTCGGCGGCATCCGGTTTCGTCCGCGCGAGCTCCCGGCGACCAACGCCGCGGCATTCGTCGCCGCGTCGATAGCGGCGATGCCCGTACCGTTCGAAGCCACGATCATCGCGACCGGACCCGTCGCGGCAGTGCGCAGCCTTGTCCGCCACGCGAACGCCAAGGTCGAAGCGATGAACGACACCAACTGCCGCGTACTGATCCGCTCGGATTCACGCCCGTGGCTGATAACGGTCGTCGCCCTACTCGCCACCGAGTTCGACGTCGCCGTCGAAGAACCCGCCGACCTGCTCGCCGACGTCACAAGGCTTGGGCTACGACTCCGAACGGTCGCCACTCGATCCGCGAAATAGCACCACTCGACATCATCACGAAGCCGAACCGCGACGACAGCCCGACATACGTCGCCGAAGTCGCGACCCATCACACCGCCCTAGTGCCGGACAACCCATCACTTCGGAATATGCAGGGCAGACATGCTGTGAGCGACCACAAGGCGCTGGATCTGGGACGTCCCTTCGGGCTCCCCGAACAGCTGGCCGCCGATACCGAAGCACTCGCTCGCGCCGAGGGTCACAGCTTGAACGAAACGATCAAGCAGGCGCTCGAGGCAGCGATCGAGCGCCGCCGAAAGGATCCGAAGATCCTGCCCGGTTCGTAGCGGCGGGTCGCGATGTGGCTACAATGGCCGTGTAAAAGTGGCGACTTCGAAGGAGCGACGTATGGAGGTCGGGGTGCGGGAGCTCAGAAACCACCTGAGCCGCTACCTGGATCGCGTGCGCGATGGCAACGAGCTGATCGTGACCGACCGAGGGCGCGCAATCGCCCGCGTCGTGCCGGTCGGCAGCGAACGCATGCTGGATCGGCTCATCGCCGAAGGGATTGTCACGCCGGCCCGCGAAAAGCGGAGTCGCGTGCCGAAGCCGATCAAGACCAAGTCGACGGTCTCGGATCTCGTCGGCGAACAGCGAAGGTGATCGCGTACTTCGATACGTCTGCCATCGTCCCACTGTTGATCGCGCAAGACGGCTCGGAGCGAGCGGCGTCACTGTGGAACAGCTCCGACCGAATCGTGAGCGTTCGGCTGTTCTACCCCGAGACACGCGCGGCGCTCGCTCAAGCCCAGCGTCTCGGACGCCTCACCGCTCGGAACCTCCGGGCGGCAGTGGATGAGCTCGACGCGTTGCTCGCCGAGATGGACGTCGTCGAAGTCGATGAGGGGCTCGCACGTCGGGCCGGTGATCTGTCCGAGGTGCATCGGCTGCGCGGATATGACGCGGTACACCTTGCGGCCGCCGAGCGCCTCCGCGATCCAAGCGTCGTCCTCGTCGCAGGCGACACGGCACTGCTCGAGGCGGGAACTTCCGTGGGAATCGCCGTCGCCCGGCTTCCCTGAGCGTTGGGCTCGGCTGCGCGGACGGGGAGATCGCGCTCCCCGAAGCACAACGACTCGAGTTGTAGGGATGTGAGTAGGGATAGAGGCGTCGTGCGGGCGCCTCCCAGACCTACGAAATCACGGAACGTGCAGGCCAGAGATGCTTCTCGCCACGACCAGACGCTGGATCTCGGAGGTCGCCTCGAAAATCGTGTAGCTCACGCACCTACGTCAGGGCGGTAGTCGCAGTTCCGCTGAGCAGGTCGTATTCGGTCGGCTGGTCCGTCCGGCAGGTACCCGTGAGTTGTAGGGATGAAAGTAGCGCTGGCGACGGGCGCGAGCCTCGCATGGCGTCTCCGCAAGCTCGTCAAGGACCGGCGCAGCGACGACTCCATCAATGTTCGCGTGCCTGGCGGCGTGCATGCAGTCAGTCAGACCATCGACCATCGACCGGTATCCATCGTCCAGTGGCATTGCCCTCCAGCAGTGGATCGGCGAAGGGCAGGACGATTTCCAGGGCTTCGTCGAGCGTGCGCCCCATCGTCAGCAGAGAACGGCCGGCTTCCGCCGCGTAGCCCCGTTCCCACAACGCTCGATCGGGCACAAAGAAGTGCGCCGGAAGGACAATGCCGCGGCGATCGGCCACGGATGCGAGAGCTGTGCGTTGCAAGTCTGCATCGACCGGGGCCTGGGTCACGATCGCCACGAGATCGACCAGGTCCTTGTAGCGGGTGCTCGGGACCTCACCGGGGCCGTAGCGCTGGAAAGTCGCGGCGATCTTGTCAGCGACGTGATCGACGAGCGGATACGCGCGGCAGTCATGTTGCTCGACGTCGGGCATCCCAACCCGCGCCAGGGGCAACACACCATCGGGCTGGCCCGTCATGCGAAGCTCTGACCCGACCAGGTCGACGTAGAACGACGCCCACCCGGTTGGACCGACATATGCGCGCACCGGCAGGCGAACACTCGGCGCACCGTCCGACACCGCTTGTGTACGTCCGATCTCGAAGCGGAACCAATCACCGAGGTCCGCAGACGCCGCCGCGCGCAGCTCGCTCTGTGCGGCTTCACGAGCGAGATCGCGATACACGTCGATGTCGATTGTGGCACGGACGCCGAGATCACGAGCAAGCAACGCGGCGGCGCGTTTGATGATCCATTCAGGATCGACGAGGTACAGCCGTTGCAGCAGACGGTCGTATGCCATCTGCCGTTGCAATTGCGGCAGCGACCACTTCGTCGTCTGCGCGAGCGTCCGGAGCCGATCGGTGAGGGCGCGCCGGAACGCTGACGGATTCGGGTATCGCGGATCGGTCACGACGTTGCCGCCCCTCGACCAGTGGCCGAAGCGAGGCGTTGGTTCTCCAGGTGGATATCCGGCCAACGTTCGACATGGCGCGTGCTTCGTCGAGCCACCGCTGCGTCCCCGGATCACCAACAAGGCCGAGGAACCATCGGAGGAGCGCGAGACCGTCGCCGGATCGAAGACTGAAACGGGCGGCGTGTGGCGCGAGGGAGTCGGCGAAGGTACCCGGGTAGTCGTACACCTCGCGGATCGCATCAGCGATGAGCTGCGCGACAGCCTCCGGGTCTTCGTTCTCGCGCAGCAGGTCAGATGCGATGCGCGACGGCCGGGTCGTTAGCAGGCCGTCGAGGGTGATCCACTTCACGCCTCCGAGGGGTCGGATGTGAAGCCGCACGTCGCTTCGCCGGGACTGGCGTCGGGCCGGAAACGTGAACTCGTGCACGTCGGCCGGGAGATGGCCGATTCCGTATAGCGCGGCGGCCGAGCGGTGGGAGACGACCCCGTCCTGCGGCGTCCGCTCCCACGCCGGAACGTCGGGCGCGAGCTGGAGCCATGCCGCTCTCAGGTCGGCGTGGCTGGGCTGGGGAGCGCCTCTGAGGTGGTAGACGCCGTGGGCCACGCGTTCCAGATCACCGCCATGCGCGAGGCGGGCGATCGTCGCAGGTGCGAGGCCGGCTTTCTCTGCCTGGCGCCGCGTCACGAATCCCCACTGATCCTCAGCGAGGGGCGCCAGACGTCGGAAGCTGGATTGACGTATCATTACTGCAGCTTATCTTATTTACGAGATATTTCGAAGTATTATATGAATTGAGATGCTGCAATATATCTCATATATGAACTATTTCGCGGTACCAGCTGGGCTCGGCCGGGAGTCACCCGTGACGGCGGCGAGTTCTACGAGTCCGTGCGCGAGCTGGTCGCGGCCGTTGATCTTCGCGACGTCGTGCCAGCGTTCAGCGCCGTTTCCGGTTAGCTACCTGACCGCGCTGCTCGTGGGATCTGCGGCCCCCCACGTACGCCGTGCGCGTTGACCGGCGCCTCGCCTGCAGTCGAGTGTCGAACCATCGACAGGGGTGAAGCAACATCTGTGAACTCTTCGGACCACGTCCACACGGTTCCCCGACCTCCATGCGATTGCGCTCGCGTCCTCGGCGCCGTCCACCGAGTTGACCTGCCTGCGCGTATATCGCTCACGTTGTAGGGATCGAAGAGGGATGGTCGGGTCTCAAGACCGAGCCGACGGGACCATGCCCGATCAGGGAATGTGCAGGCCAGAGATACCGCGAGCCACGACCAAGCGCTGAATCTCGGAAGTACCTTCAAATATCGTGTCGCTCACCGACCTTCGTTCGTCCGGTCCTGGCAGTCCGCTGAGTAGGCCGTATTGGGTCTTCCCGTCCGTCGAATCCGGCGTGTCGTCTTGCGTTGTAGGGATGCACGTAGGGGTGGCCGTGGTACCGTCTCACCGTGATACCATAGTGTCATGGCGAAGAATCTGACGGTGCGACTCCCGGAACAGCTAGCGGCCGATGCCGAAGCACTCGCTCGCGTCGAGGGTCACAGCTTGAACGAAACGATCAAGCAGGCGCTCGAAGCGGCGATCGAGCGCCGCCGAAAAGATCCGAAGTTCCAGACGCGTTTGCGAATGATCATCGACGAGGACCGCGAGCTGCTCGAGCGCCTCGCGAAGTGAGTGTCGAGTATCTCGACCTCGCCGACTTCATCGCAATTTCGCGGCCGTAACCGGCCTCGACGAAGACACCGTCTTCATGGTCGCCGACCTCGAGGAGGAGGAGGAGGAGGAGGTATCGAAGCCTTCGGCCAAGCGCGGGCCCGAAGGGCGCGTCCATGAGGGTCGTTGTGGACCCGTATCGGCGGCGCTCACCGCGTTCGAGCCATCGACGTTGATCGAGGTCCTGATCCCGAAGTCCGGCACGGGCCTCGGCGCTCAGAGGAACCCCTGGACACCTTATACTTCGGTAAATCATGTACTTCTCTGGCACAGCGAAGTACGCTAAGCTAGCGAAGTATGCAAGCAACCGACGTGCCGGCCCGGAGGATCCGGCGGGCACTCGTGAACGTGCTTCCCAAAGGTCTTCGGGTCGATGTCGACGCGCACAGTGGGTTCGCCCCCGCCTATTGGGTCACGATCGGCGCTGAGCAAGGCATCCACCATTTCGTCGTGGGTTGGGCTGGGGAAGGCTGGCCATCGGACGTCCAGCACGTTCGACACCTGGTGCCCGACGTCGATGTCGTCGCGGCGGCCAAGCTCTCCAGAGGGGCGCGGCGCTGGCTCAGCGACGAGTCGGTCAGTTGGATCGACGAAACCGGCAACGCAGACATCAGCTTGCCCTCCGGTCTCGTCGTTGTGCGCGAAGGCAGAAAGGTTCCGTCGTCCCCGGATCGGTCGACACGCTGGACCCGGTCGATGCTCGCCGTTGCCGAAGCCGCGCTTTCCGACACTCCGCCGACCGTCGAGGCCATCGAGGAGATCACGGCGCTCTCGCGCAGTGCCGTCACCGTTGCCTTGGAACGACTGGAGCGCATTGGTCTCCTTGAGCGACCAATAGCGCAGCGCGGACCACGCTCAGGTCGGTGCATCGTGGATCGGAACCAGTTCCTCGATGCATACGCAGATGCGGCGAACGAACTGCGCTCGAAACAGCGATCTGTGCTCGTGCACCGACTCTGGAGCGATCCGCTCGTCGCGCTCCGCGCCGAGATCGCGCCGGCACTCAACAACGAGAAGCGACGCTGGGCAATCACCGGCGGCGCTGCATCGGCACTGCTCGCTCCGTATCTCACCGAGTTCATGACGATCGAAATGTACGTGGACGCGGAGTCGCTCGCGGATGAGCAACACCTCGCCACACTGCTTGGTGGGCGGATCGTGGAGCGCGGGCACCGCATTGACGTGCGAGAGCTACCAACGGCCGTCTGCGCCAATGGTCCGGTGATCGACGACATTCACATCGCCCTCCCCGTGCGTGTCTACGCAGACCTGAACGCGGGCGAAGGCCGGTCGTCGGAAGCAGCCGAACATCTAAGGGAAACGTTCGCTGCCAGACGCACCCCGTAGCCGCGAGGCGCGAGCGCTGGCTGACGCGGCGTTGGTGCGCCTTGTGTACGCGTACGGAGGCACGCCAGAGTTCGTCCTGCTCGGTGGACTCCTTCCCGACCTGCTCTGCAGCGGTGCCGACCGCCAGCACGTCGGGACGACCGACGTCGACGTGCAGGTCAATCTGGAGATCCAAGGCGGCTCGGAGAACGCGCCCCGACTGGAACGTGCGCTGCGAGAGAGTGGCTTCGCTCCGTCTGGTCAGTACGTCTGGCGATGGACCGACAACTTCGTCACGCGCGCTGTCGTCAAGATCGAGTTCTTGGCGGACCTCGACACCGAGCCGAGCCAGGCCACCGTGACGTTCAAGAACTGCGAGGCACTTGGTGCCATGAACCTCCGCGGCACCGGCTTCGCGGCTCGCGACTGGGAGATCCGACACTTTCTTGCTGAGACACCGGGCGGCGTCGTGACGGCCGACGTCCGAGTGGCGACTCTGCCCGCCTTCCTTCTGGCGAAGGCGCACGCTGCCTATGGGCGCTCTGCCGAGAAGGATTGGTACGACATCGCATACGTGCTCCTGCACAACGACCAGGGTGGACCAGCGCAGGCCGCAGACCGCGTTCTCGCGGTGTTCGGCGACGATCTCGTAGGTGCGACGGCAACAGCGCTGGACGAACTCCAGGCGAACTTCAGCGACGCGATAGCGCAAGGAAGTTCGGCGTACGCGCGCCAGATGAACGCGAACTATCCGGAGACGGATGTCGATGTGCTCGCACAGGACGCCGTCGCTGCGGTGGAAGGATTCGTCAAGCTGTTGACGTTGCCGTAGCGGAGCGACGCATCGACGCTCTGCGCAACGGCAGAGCGCGGCACTGGGTGTTCATCTTTCACACTTCGAGTTGCAACCAGCAACGTCGACGCACCAAGTCAGTTGGCCCACAAGGTCGCCATCACGGGATCCGTCGTCGTTCCTCAACTCACATCCGATGAGAGGGAACGCGCTCGGCCTGCGATACCTCCGCGTGGCCGCCAAATCCGAGAAGATCGAGATGTCGCCGTCCGTCGACTTCCTTTCTGCCGCGCGGAGAGTCCGAGCGACGATCGATCCCCGAGCGCTAGCGTCCCTTCGAAGATCCGCGAATTGGGCGAAGACGGTGCGACTCTGTCCGCGGTTACGAACGGGTGACCGTCCGTCCGGCGCTCGGTCCACCGCGACTCCTCCAGTCCGCGACGAACACTGGAGTTTGTAGGGACGGAAGTAGCGATGAGACACCTCCGCCGAGACCAGGCCGCGCTCGCCCGACCTACGGAATGTGCAACCCGCTGATCGAGCGAGCTACGACCAAGCGCTGAATCTCGGAGGTGCCTTCGAAGATCGTGTAGGTCTCTCACCATCGTCCACGCAATAGAACGCAGTGCGCTGACCTCGGCCTTTGCGTCCAGAGGGTCCACCCCATCGCGGCCGATCTTTCGAGTTGTTGGGATGAATGTTGGGATGGTTTGCCGTGCGAACGCTGCGCGAGCTACTGGTCAGCGCTCGTCCGTCCGGAGTCCAGAACCTCCGCGCCGGCAAATCGCTCTCAGGGCCTGATGGGTCGTAGGGGCGCCGGCCTACGTCCTGGCGGATCGTCAGTCGCCCAGGAGGTGGGCGAGGACGTCTGCGAAGAGGGAGCCGACAGTGCGGAGCTCGTCGACGCTGACTCCGGCCATATCGGGGGAACCGGTAGCAAGCCATCGCCGTGTCTGGTTGGCGTTGGTGTCGAACACTTCGCGCGCTCGGGAGACGCACCATGCGCCGAGCCCGTCAGGTGCCGTCGCGAGCTCGCGGGCAATGCTTCCGTCACGATCGTGTGCGGCCAGGAGCCGGTATGCGTCGTACGTGTCCGACGCGCGCTTGTTCAGCATATTCGCCCGACGTTGTTGCATCGCTCGCAGCTTCATCGCGACGAGCGAGGCGGGCGTCGCGACGCGAGCTGTCGCTCGCGTCGCAACATCATGCGCGTCCCGCGCCTCGATCGTCAGCCACGTCGCCGACGAGACGCCGTACGTGTGAGTAATCACGAACATCGAGTCATCGACGTCGACAGGAAGATCTGGTTCGTAGTTGCTCACAGCGATGAGATCTATATGCACGTCGCCGAGGTCGACTCCGTTGCGACTCCGGGTTGCTCCGTGCTCGAGCAGCACCGCAATGGGAGCATCGGGAGTGCCGTCCTCGGTCCACGTCACCGCGTCGAGGTCGTCGGTGACCCGGTGGGCTGCCGCGAGACGAACCATCACCGCGAAGCCGCCGATGACCGCGTAGCGGCCGATCGACATCTCGGAAAGCTGCCGGAGCGCGGCCGTGTACCGAACAAGATGGTCGCCAGCACCGGATCGCAATACGACCGTCGACTGGCGGTCGGCGTTCACCATGAGCGGCGGAACCCTTCGGGTCCAGCTGGCGTCCACGCCGCAAGCAGTTCGGGGCCGCGCGCCTGATCGCGGGCGATCGCGAGCGCGGCGTATAGCGGATGCGTCACGAGCCACGCCGTATCGGGCATCGAGTAACGGAAATCGGTCGCGAACGGCACGGGCGCGACCCCGACGGTTGCGGCTCTCGCGGTGAAATCGTCGACGCGTCCCAACAGGTGGAGCGCACGATCGAGATGACGCCGGGTCGGCACGTAGAAGTCGGGGGGATAGTCGGCCGTAACAGTGATGTGGGCGCCCCACGCGATCGCACCGAGCGTGTCGGTCAGCGCCCAACCCGTCGCCGTGGGGTCATCTCCGTGCAGCCCGAGGATCTCGGCGTTTGTCGGCTGCGGCGCGACCGCGACGGCAACGACCTCGGCCGTCCAAGATTCCGCGAGCGCTTCGAATGTGAACGACTCAAGTGGCCGGCCATCGCCGTCGAGGAGCCCGGCGTCGATGAGCGACGCGCGGGCATTTGACAATGCAACGTGGCTGAGTTTGGCTCGCCGCGCCACTGCACGCAGCACCGGTGTTTCATCGGGTTGTTCGAGCGCGGCCGCGAGATACGTGACTCCGGCCCGGCTGCGGATCGGTCCCAAAGCGCGGTCACGACCCGGGCTGAGACGCGGCGCGACCTGACTGCGGACCAGATAGTCGTCGCCCACCCGCAGGGCCAGTTCGCCGCGACGATCGAGCCAGCCCCAACCCGCAGCATCGAGGAGCGCACGGGCGTCGCGGCTGATCCGATCCGCGACGAGGACATGCAACTTCCCTGGCGGCGCAGCTGTGATCGGCGCGGCCACCGATGACGCCGACGCCACCGCCATTGAGTGCAGCGTGACCGGCACGCGACGCCTCCGCGGACGAATCGCGAGGTCAGCATCGGATAAGCGCTCGAACGGCACGCCCAGCTCGCGGAGTGCCGCGTCGAGATCATCAAAGGCCGCCGCATCCTGGTCCTGACGCGAGGTTCGCACAGTGCGCCCTTCGGTAAGTGTTAATGAATACATTACCACTTACCAGGCCCGCTCAGATCAGAGGCCGAGTCGCTGTTGGGATCCCCGGTTGGGATTCTCGAACGACGGGGCGGGGCAAGAACGCCCCTCGAATCAGGGAATGTGCAGGCCAGAGATGCTTCGGGCGACGACAAGTCGCTGGATTTCGGACGTGCCTTCGAAGATCGTGTAGCTCACGCGCCTACGTAAGGCCAGTCGTGGCATGTCCTGTGAGCAGGGCGTATTCAGTCTGCGGGTCCGTCCAATCCGGCGTGTAGCCGTGAGTTGTAGGGATGCAAGTAGGGATGGAAGACGCCTATGCCCTGCCGTGAGTAGGCCTCGACTCGAAGTCACGTACTCGCAAGTGCGGCGCCGGCAGCGTCCACGAGTTTTCGCGCTCTCCGAGCTGAGCTCTTTGCATCTGAGCGCGTCATACGACGCGTCTCGTATGCGGCGGTCGTCTTGAGCGCCAGCAACCGACTCAGCTCGTTGGCCAAAGGCTTGTCAACGCGAGCAAGCAGATTCGTCGCGCTTGCATGATCCTGCTCGGCCGATCGCTCTGCCAGTCGCAAACAGCAGATCGAGTCGGACGCCGCGATGCCGGCGTGAACGGCGTTCGTCACCACGACGTCGTGGTCGAAATTCTCGAGGAGCAATCGTTCCGCAACCTCCAAGAACGCGACCGCGGAAGCTCGGCGCGTGCGAGCATCGGCGATCGTGCAGGTTCGACGACGACTCATCGGTTCCTCAGAAACGTCGACGATCCGTCAGCGAGCTCCACGCCATCCTCGCGGAGAGATCGGATCAGGGGATTCGCTGCCGACACCAGTCTTCGGAACTCCCGCTTCGAGTAGTCGAGTATCTGCACGTCATTGCCGGTGCTCGCCCGAATTAGCGACGCAAGGTCCCCGGTCTGCGTCTCCCAGTCATCGCTCGTTTCATCGCGCGCAACAACGACGAGATCAATATCCGAGCGACGATCGCCATCTCCGCGCGCGGCAGAACCAAACATCCACGCGGCGGCAACCGGAAGGTTCCACACGGCGATAGTGGCGCGGAGCCGCTCGATCAGCAGTGCGCGCATGGCGGCGAGCTGCTCGAGCGCGGGAACCGCGAGGTGCTGCCGGTTCAATGTCACGCCGAGCGCACGACCAGCCGGACGGAGATCGACCAACCCCGCTTCCGCGAGATCGTCGATGATTCGCCGAGCCGTCGCTGGTGGTACTCCCGCTTGCGCGGCGAGCTCACGACCGGTCACTGGCTCTCGAAGCCGCAGTAATACCGCAAGCAGGACACCACGGTGACCCGGGATCACATCGGTGATAGGGGCGGAGAGGTCCACGGCGCCAGGATACACGACATATGACTCGCCATTGAGTCATATGTCTCAAAGGTGAGGCATAAGGCTCGTGTCCGCACAACTCATCGTTCGGTTCGAGGAAGTCGCGCACAACGCGAACGCAGAAGGCGGAGGACGGGTTGTCAAGATGATCGGCGATGCCGTCATGTTCGTCGCTGACAATCCTGAAGATGCGCCCGCATTGCCGTGCAACTCGTCGACGCCTACGCCGACGACCAACTGCTCCCACCCGCACGTGCCGGCCTTGCGGTCGGTCCGGTCCTCGCCCGAGACGGCGACTACTTTGGACCCGTCGTCAACCTCGCAGCCCGTATCGTCGATGTCGCACGACCCTCCTGTGTCATGGTCTCCGACGAACTGCGCGACACGCTCGGCGCATCAGAGCACTTCGCGTTCCATCGACTCCCACCCAAGCGGCTCAAAGGCATCGGCCGCGTCAACCTCTGGGCAGTCCACCACACCACACCGTCGTAGACGACGCTCCCCGATAACCCGACTCCCCGGACTCAGATCAGGGAATGTGCAGGCCAGAGATGCTGCGAGCGACCACAAGGCGCTGGATTTCGGAGGTGCCTTCGAAGATCGTGTAGATCTTGGAGTCGCGATGCCACTGCTCGACCGGATGCTCTTTGACGTAGCCGGCGCCGCCGAGGATCTGAATCGCTTCTTCGGTCGCCTTCACCGCGACCTCTCCGGCGTACAGCTTCGACATCGAACCCTCGCCGGCTTTGAATTCCTTGCCGGTGGCGCCCATCCAACATGCGCGCCACACGAGCAGCCGCGCCGCGTCAATCTGCATTCGCATGTCGGCCAGCTTGAACGCGATCGCCTGGTTCATGATGATCGGCCGTCCGAACGCCTCGCGCTGCTTTGCGTACTCCAATGCGTACTCGTACGCGGCGCGTGCGATACCGAGCGCCTGCGCGCCGACGAGCGGGCGGCTCGCCTCGAACGTGCTCATCGCCGCCTGCACGCGGCTCGACTTGCCCTCCCGCGCGCGGGCAATACGCGCGTCAAGTTTCTCTTTTCCGCCAAGCAGGCAGTGTCCGGGAACGCGCACGTCAGAGAAGACGACCTCGGCCGTGTGGCTTGCGCGGATACCCATCTTCTTGAACTTCTGGCCCATCGTGAGTCCGGGCGTACCCGGCGGGACGACGAACGACGCGTGGCCTCGGCTCTTCAGGCCGGGTTCGACCGCGGCGACGACCACGTGTACACACGGAACGTGTGTGATTCCTCCGTTGGTGATCCACGTCTTGGTGCCGTTGATGACCCACTCGTCCTTTGCTTCGTCGTAGGCCGCTCGCGTCCGTAGCGACGACACGTCGGATCCGGCGTCGGCTTCGCTCACCGCGAACGCCGCGACGTGCACGTCGTCTGGAGTGCCGAAGCATTCCGGCACCCACTCGGCGATCTGCTCCGGCGTGCCGTTGCCGACGATGCCCGATACGCCGAGCGTCGTGCCCATGATCGCGAGCGTGATTCCGGCGTCTCCCCACGCCAACTCCTCGGACACGACCGGGAATGTCAGGCCGGTCGGATCACTGAAGCAACTGGCCAGGAAGTCCCATGAGTACAGACCGATTTTGGCCGCCTCCTCGACGATCGGCCACGGGGTTTCCTCGCGTTCGTCCCACTCGGGTGCGGCGGGTCGGATCACGTCGGCTGCGAAGTCGTGGACCCATTGCTGGATTTGAAGCTGGTCTTCGTTGAGCTCGAGCGAGAACGTCGACATGGGTCCTCCGGCCAAAACTGTGTGTCGACAAGATCGGTATCGGTCAGCGCCGATGAAGGCCTGCTCGCAATCGATCGCCGACGATGTGGAGCACAAACACAAGATAAGTACGTATCTGTATGAGATCGCCCGTCCGCTGAAGTTACCGGCGAGTAACCCAGCATATCGCTCTGCGCGGGTCACATAGCATCCGGCCCTGGTGGATGCCCAGAAGCTGCCGGCAGCGATCGTCGGCGTCGGCGAAACCGACTATGTGCGGGGTGCGACGCGGCTGCCGGTCGAGCTGATGCTCGAAGCCGCGACCGGCGCAATCGCCGACGCCGGGCTCAGAGTCGCCGACGTCGACGGGATCATCCCGCCTCCGGGCTACACCACCAGCGAGGAACTTGCCGCCAACCTCGGTATCGAGGACCTCCGCCTCGCGACCACGGTCCACATGGGCGGAGCGAGCCCGACCGCATCGCTGCAGCACGCGGCGTTGGCGGTGCGTGCGGGCATCGCTCGCAACGTGCTCGTCGTGGTGGGATGGAACGGATATTCGGCCTTTCGGCCCCGCCCGGGCCTGCCGCGCCCTCGCCGAGGTCTTGATGCCAGTGCGGTGGCCGATACCGTCGTCGACTTCTACGTCCCGTACGGCGCGCGCAGCGCCGCGCAGTACTACGCGTGGATCGCGACGCGCTACCAGCAGCTTTTCGGCACCCTTCCAACCGATACGGGTTCTATCGCGGTTGCATTCCGCAAACACGCGCAACTCAACGCGAAGGCACTGATGCGCGGGACACCACTCACGATGGACGACTATCTCGCGTCGCCGTGGGTGAGCGAACCGTTCCGCCTCCTCGACTGTTGTCTCGAAACTGACTGCGCGGCGGCAGTCGTTGTGACGTCGGGGGAACACGCACGCGACCTCGCCCGCCGGCCGGCTGTCATCCTGGCCGGTGCCGAGGGTCACCCCTTCCCCGCCGACGACATCACCAATCGCGTAGACCCGATGTGTATCGGCCTCACCCACGCGGCTCCCCGTGCGTTCGCGAAGGCCGGAGTACAGCCGGTCGACATGGACTTCTTGCAGATCTACGACTGTTTCACGTACGTGGTATTGCTGCAGCTCGAAGCGCTCGGCTTGTGTGGGCGCGGTGAAGCAGGCGCGTTCGTGCGCGACGGCCACCTCGAGCTCGACGGGAAATTTCCGACCAACACGCATGGCGGGCTGCTCTCGCAGGGACACATGTGGGGAATGAACCACGTGATCGAGGCCGTCCGTCAGCTGCGCGGCGACGCGGGCGCCGCGCAGCTGACCGACGCGCAGATCGGATGCGTGACCGGTTGGGGCGACTTCGGTGACGGCAGCATCGTCGTGCTCGGAGTGGACCGATGAACGAGCGGCCCGCGCGCATCCTTCCCGCGCCGACGGGTCTGAACGCCGAGCTGTACGCGTTCTGGGCGCGGGGAGAACTTCGCCTCCAGCGCTGCCGGCAGTGCCAAACCTGGCGGCATCCGCCCCGCTATCGCTGTGCAGCGTGCGGGTCGCCCGACGTCAGCTGGGAGCTCGCGACCGGCCGCGGGCGGGTGTTCACATGGACGATCACCCACCGGCCGGTCGATCCTGCGTTCGAACCGCCCTACGCGGTCGTCGTCGTCGAACTCGCAGAAGGCCCGCGCCTCGTCGGCAACCTCGCCGGTGTCGAGCTCTCCGAACTTCGACTGGATCTGCCGGTCGTCGTCGCGCTCGACGCGGTTTCCGACGCGATCGGGTTGGTTGTCTTCAGACCCGCCTGAACTCCGCCGATCAGACCAGGACCGCGGAAGGATCCGAGGTCGGGTGAGCTCGGTCCAGGACGGACCGAGGAGTCTTCAGGGATGAGGTGGCCATGGACGGCCGTCGTGCACGCGCGCTGCTTGGTGTCGACATCGACGCCGATGCGGATGAGGTTCGCCGCGCCTTTCGCGCCCAGGCGCTCGTCACGCATCCCGATCGCGGTGGCGATCGCATCACGTTCGAGCTCGTCGTGCTCGCGTTCGAGACGCTCCAGCACGTCGACGTCTCGCGCCGGCTGCCGACACGTCCCGAACTCCCTGGGGCGCGCCCGCGGATCGACGTGTACGACTCGGACTACCGGTGCCGTCCGACACGCAACTTCGACGACGCGCTGCGGGCCGCGATCGCCAGCCAAGCGACCTGACAGGGGCTCATCTCGCGCTGCGCCCTACGGTGCGCGAGCACCAACGTGCAGGATTCGGAACCTTCGGGGTCTGGGTGGTGCGTGTCTGCCGGTAGCGTCGTCGTGTGGAGCCTTGGGAGCTCGGCGCACGGGAACAGATCCGCGAGACGGTCGCCGCGTACGCGCATTGTGCCGATACGGGTCGCTACGACGACTTCGCCGCGTTGTTCGCGGTCGACGGCGTGCTCGAAGTGCACGGTGAGGAACCGCGTCGCGGTCGTGACGCGATCCGGGCGTTTCTCGGGGGTGTCGGCACACAGCTCGCGAGTACAGCGACTGTGCCGATCATCCGTCATCACATCTCGAACTTGACGATCGAGATGCGCACACCGGCCGAGGCGCACGGCGCGTGCTACTTCCTCGCGGTCACCGAACACGGCGTCGATCATTGGGGCCGCTACCGCGACCGCTACGTGTCCGACGGCGATCGTTGGCTCTTCCGGCACCGTCTCGTTCGTACCGACGGGACGACGCCCGGCGGGTGGGCCGCCTCGCGACCACAGCCGCGATAGCGGGGCGGCCCGCGCCGCCCGACACCGGCGTGGCCTGCAGGGCAGGCGGTCGGCTGCGAGACTCGGACCAGCGGGCCGACCAGTACGTCCGCCGCGGCCGTTCTCCGAAGCGAAGAACTGGCGCCGTTAGGTGTCGCTCTCCATCGGCGGACAAGAGCAGAACACGTTGCGGTCGCCGTAGACGCTGTCGATACGACCGACCGGCGGCCAATACTTTTGCAGGCGCAGCGCCGCGGCAGGAAACGCGGCCACCTCGCGCGAATACGCCCGTTTCCAGTCGTCGCAGGTCACGTCGAACGCGGTGTGCGGCGCATGCACAAGCGGGTTGTCGTCGCTCGGCCAATCTCCTGCGCCCACCGCATCGATCTCGGCCCGGATCGCGACCATGGCATCAACGAAACGGTCGAGTTCGGCACGATCTTCGGACTCTGTCGGCTCGATCATCAGCGTGCCGGCGACAGGGAACGACATCGTGGGTGCATGGAAGCCGTAGTCGATGAGTCGCTTGGCGACGTCGTCGACGGTTACCCCCGTCTCGTTCGTGATTGGACGCAGGTCGATGATGCATTCGTGCGCGACTAATCCGTGCGCGCCGGTATAGAGAACGGGATAGTGCGGGGCGAGCCGGGACGCCAGATAGTTCGCGTTGAGGATCGCGACGTAGGTGGCCTGGCGCAGACCGGCCGCACCCATCATCGCGATGTAGGCCCACGAGATCGGCAAGATCCCGGCCGAACCCCACGGCGCGGCGCTGATCGTCACTCCCCGCTCCGGCCCCGCGTCCGGTTGCAGCGGATGATTCGGCAGGAACGCCGCGAGGTGTGCGCGCACACCGATCGGTCCGACACCGGGACCGCCGCCGCCGTGTGGGATGCAGAACGTCTTGTGCAGATTGATATGTGAGACGTCGGCACCGAATCGTCCGGGCCGGGCGACGCCGACGAGGGCGTTGAGGTTCGCGCCGTCGAGGTATACCTGACCGCCGTGGTCGTGCACACGGCTGCACATTTCACCGATGCGCTCCTCGAACACGCCGTGTGTCGACGGATACGTGACCATCAATGCGGCCAGCCGTTCGGCGTGCAACGAGATCTTGGCGTCGAGGTCGTCGACGTCGATGTTGCCGTTGTCGTCGCACGCGATCACCGCGACGCGCATACCGGCCATCGCGGCAGATGCCGCGTTCGTTCCGTGCGCCGACGCCGGGATCAAACAGACGTCGCGCTCGGCTTCACCGCGCGACGCGTGGTAGCGCCGGATCGCGAGCAGGCCCGCGTACTCACCCTGCGAGCCGGCGTTCGGTTGCAATGACACGGCGTCGTAGCCGGTGATCTCAGCGAGCCATCGTTCGAGGTCGGAGATCAGCTCGCGGTATCCGCCGACCTGGTCGTCGGGTGCGAACGGATGGATGCGTCCCCACTCGGGCCAGGTGATGGGTTCCATCTCGGCGGACGCGTTGAGCTTCATCGTGCACGAGCCGAGCGGGATCATCGTCCGGTCAAGCGCGAGGTCGCGGTCGGCGAGCCGACGGAGATAGCGCAGCATCTGATGCTCGGATCGATAGGCCGAAAACACCGCGTGGGTCAGGAAGGGCGACGTTCGGTGCAGCTCGTCGGGGAGCGAGTCGACGATCGCCGCATCGGTGACGCCGACACCGAAGGCTTCGCACACCTGTGCGACGATCTCGTGGGTCGTGGTTTCGTCGAGAGCGATGCCGAGCGTGTCGCCGTCGATGATGCGCAGGTTGACGCGTCGGGATCTCGCCGCCGCCGCGATCTCGTCGGCGCGACCGGGCACCCGGACGGCAATCGTGTCGAAGAAATGGTCGTACAGGACCTGAACCCCTCCCGCGCGCAAGCTCTCGGCCAACGTGCAGGCCAGTGCGTGTACGCGCGACGCGATCGCGCGTAGGCCCGCTGCTCCGTGATACGAAGCGTAGAGACCTGCCATGATGGCGAGCAGAACCTGGGCGGTGCAGATATTGCTCGTCGCTTTCTCGCGACGGATGTGCTGCTCGCGGGTTTGGAGCGTGAGACGATACGCGCGACGTCCGGCCGTGTCGATGGACACGCCGACCAGCCGACCCGGAAGTGTCCGTTTGAACTCGTCGCGTGTCGCGAAATACGCGGCGTGGGGGCCGCCGAATCCGAGGGGAACTCCGAACCGTTGCGAGGAGCCGACCACGACGTCGGCACCGATGTCGCCGGGTGGGACGACCAACGTGAGGGCCAGCAGGTCGGCTGCGACCGCGACACGCGCGCCCGAGCTGTGCGCCCGTGCGATCACCGAGGCTTGGTCGCGGACCCGGCCACTCGCGCCGGGGTATTGCAACAGCATGCCGAAACAATCCGCGACGACGTGTTCGCCGTGTGGATCGGCGACGACCACGGTGATCCCCAACGGTTCGGCCCGGGTGCGTACGACCTCGATCGTCTGAGGGAGGCAGTCGGCGTCGACGAGGAACACGTCGCCCTGATCGCCGTTGACCCGGTGTAGCAACGACATCGCTTCGGCCGCCGCGGTCGCCTCGTCGAGCATCGATGCGTTGGCGATCTCCATGCCGGTGAGGTCGGTGACCATCGTCTGGAAGTTCAGGAGCGCTTCGAGCCGACCCTGCGAGATTTCGGGCTGATACGGGGTGTATGCCGTGTACCAGGCCGGATTCTCGAGGACGTTGCGCAAGATCACGTTGGGGGTGATCGTGTCCGAGTAACCGAGTCCGATCAACGACGTGAACACCTCGTTTCGGGCGCCCAGCCTGCGGAGTCTCGCCAGTGCCTCCGACTCGGAAAGGCCGGCGTCGAGCGCGAGGGGGACCCGTTCGCGAATCGCGGCCGGAACGGCCGCGTCGATCAGCGCTCCGAGGGTCGGGTATCCGAGCTGCGCGAGCATCGCCGACTGTTCGGCTTCGCTGACGCCGATGTGGCGGTCGGCGAACGTGCTACGAACGTCGTCGCGCTCGGTCTGGTCGTCAGGCAACAGGCTCACGCCCATCGTCGCACCTCGTCGGTTCGGTCTGGCGGGTCGGTTCGGCCGCGCCGGCGGCCGAACTCCCCCTCTGTCGCGGAACCTGAGAGATTCGCGAGGCTGCGGGTCCGTCCCGCGTGGTCGCTTTCCCCGTCGGTGAGATCCGCCGTGTCGCGAGACACGTCGGGCCTGCTCTCCAGAGGTGCCTCACTCCAGCGGTTCGGGTGCCTGAGAGTTTCCGGGGAGCGGTTGCTCCTTCGGCGCCCGGGGTGACGTGCGGGTTTGCACGCCCCGAGTCTCTCCCGCCGGAGGTCGACAGCTTGTCGACGGTCACGATAGCCCGAACCGAGCACCGTTCCGCCGACCCGTGCCGGCAGGCGCTGGACGTTTCGTGACGGGTCGCCAGACCGGGACGGCGGTTCGCC
>Ga0182024_10005146_pt1 | contig 29493 bp, 32 predicted proteins | sample P32metaG_FD_120480 | JGI IMG/M metagenome (GOLD analysis project Ga0182024, IMG submission 120480) | Permafrost microbial communities from Stordalen Mire, Sweden - P3-2 metaG (Illumina Assembly) | ecosystem: Environmental > Terrestrial > Soil > Wetlands > Permafrost | place: Sweden: Stordalen...
ACCACGATCTCCACACCGCGCTGATCCAGAAGAAGGGTGCGACGGCGGCCGACTTCAATCGAGCCGTCTACGAGCGGCTGAAGCCCGGTGGGTCCTACGTCATCGTAGACCACGTCGCCGCCGTCGGGGCGGGCACGAGCGACGCCCAGTCGCTGCACCGGATTGAGCCTGCGTCCGTTCGCGAGGAGGTGGAGGCGGCCGGCTTCGTACTGGACGCGGAAAGCACCATACTCGCGAACAAGGACGATCAGCACTCGATCAAGGTGTTCGATCCCTCGATCAAGGGCGAGACCGATCGCTTCGCCTATCGGTTCGTGAAGCGCTGACAGGTCCCGGCGCCGACTTCATGTCGACCCTGGCGACCGGAACGCCCGTGCATGCGCAGCGTTTCGCAGGGCTCACGGACGACATGGTCACCGCAGATCGCACGCTCTATTTCGACGAACACAAAGCGGAGGGCGCAAAGGGCCCCGGCGGAGGCCTGTTCTTTTTCATCACCGTGAAAGGTCGGGCGGAAAAACTCTACGCACCCGACAATCCGCCCGCCGTCGTCACGCAGCGCGGGGCGGTCGAAGACTGGACCATCCAGAACCGCTCGGAGGAGGTGCACGAATTCCATATCCATCAGGTGCACTTCCAGTTGCTCGCGGTGGACGGCATACCGGTGGCCGTGAAGAAGCGGCAGTTCTATGACACCCATCAGGTGGGATACTGGTCCGGCAAGGGCAAATATCCCAGCATCACGGTGCGGCTGGATTTCCGCGGTGCGGTGGAGGGCGAGTTCGTCTATCACTGCCACATTCTCGATCACGAGGACGGAGGCATGATGGCCAGTATCCTTGTCCAGCCCTCGCCGCCGCCCAAAGGGGCGAGAGTCGGCCCCTATGCCCGTGGCGCCAGCCTGACGGGCGGAAGCGGTGCAAGAGCGAGGACCACGACGCGCACATAAGAACACGCGCGAACGGCGGTGCGCCCGCGACGTCGGATTGCACCCACGCGCGGGTTTTCGAAGCGGCGGCCCAATGCTTCAAGCGAGAGCTCGCTGCTGCCTGCGAAAGAGGGCGGAATCCTTAAGACGGGGAAGACGCGCGATGCGCGGCGGGCGGTTATTGCTTCGGAGATTGCTTGGCTTCCAAGAGTCCCGCAATGCGTTCAAGCGCTTTGGTTTGGCGATCCATCATTTCAATCGCGTCAGTCTGGTACTTGGTGCCATACGTAGCACCACGCTGGCCAACGCCCAATTTACGCCACAACCAGATTCTTGAGCCGATCAGAAAGGCCACAAAAACCACCGACACGATCAAGTACACTTGCAGAGTGGTCACAGCCGCGCGCACCGTCTTAAAATGCGTTTGGAGAATATCTCTGAGCCGTTAAGAAACGATTGGTTCTGCCCTGTGCCACTGCCAATACCCGCTGAAATCAACTGACGGACCGCCTCGCAGGGGGCGGCCCTTTGCGCTGTCGGTCGGCGACGTTCCGGCAGTGCAGGCCTTTGAAGAGAAGGTGCGCGCCAGCAATATTCCATCGGCCGGCCGGTCCGTGACAGATTGGCACGATGGTCCCCGAAGGCCCGACGTCCCGCAAGGAACTCGCCGAAGCGCGCGACCGCGTGCAGCGCCAGATTGAAATACTGGAATCGGCCAGTCGCGCGCGGGCGCCGTTCACCCGTGAGCTGCTGGGCAAGCTTCGAACCATCCTGAACGAAATCGACAGGGAACTTGCCGATTTGCGACCGACCAGCGACGTGAGTACTCCAGAGCCGGAAGCGTGAACCCGCCCACGGTTTCGAAGTCGCAGCTGGGGTCGCGGCCGGGGCCGCCCGCTTGTCTCGCCGGTCTGCCATACTATGCTGCGGCCCGGTTGGAGAAAGCGGAGCGGAATGTTTCTTCTGGTCAGGAATGTGCTGAATGCGGCCGAGATCGAGCAGATCCGCCAGATCGCGCGCGTGCTCAAATTCGTCGACGGCCGCCAGTCCAACCCCCACAATGTCGCGAAGAAGAACCTTCAGGCCGATCCCGGTCAGCCGGAAGCCGTGCGGGCCGGGCAGATCGCCGGAGCCGCGATAGCGCGCAACGAGGAGATCAAGAGCTTCGCCTTTCCCAAACGCATCGCCACGCCTCTCCTCTCGCGCTATGAGCCGGAGATGAATTACGGCCCGCATGCGGATGCGCCGTTCCTTCAGCTGCCGAACGGCCCGATGCGCTCCGACGTGTCGGCCACACTCTTCATCGGCGAGCCGGCGAGCTACGAGGGCGGGGAGCTGGTGATCCATCTCGGCAACGAACGCCATCGCTTCAAGGGCGAACCGGGCGCGATGATTCTCTATCCCTCGACCACCTTGCACGAAGTGGCGCCGGTGACCGCCGGCCAGCGGCTCTCCATGTTCACCTTCATGGAAAGCGTGATCCCCAACCAGATGCACCGCGAGCTGCTCTACGCGCTCAACGAGGTGAGCGCGCTCGAAGGCTACAACATCGCCTGGGAGAACCGTACCCGCCTGCAATTCGTGATCGCCAATCTTCACCGGATGTGGGCGGGATAGCGATTTCGCCGTGTTCCGGATGGCGGATGGCTGCGGCTATCACGGAAACCCGGCAGACAAAGCGCGGCGCGCGCCTTGAACCGAAGCTCTCGTCAGGCCGGCTTGCGGAATGCGCGCGCGATCGCAAAGCCGAGGACCAGGCCCACCACCGCGCCGATCAGGGCAATATGGAGAACAAGACCGATCAGCTTTAGCGCGACGAACGCCACGAGGGCGATGATCAATGCAACAATGATTTCCAACGCCCGCATAATCGCCTCGTTTCGAGTGGCCGCCTGCAGGCAGGCTAACCGGATTCACGGAAGAGTCAAAATCGAACGGCGCAAGGGGTTGAATGACGTGATCGTCGAACACCCTGTTATTCCGCGAGAAAGGCCAGCACCGCCGCTTTTGTTTGTTTGTCGCCAACCGCGCTCATGTGATCGCGGTCCGGCACCGTGGCGGCGCGGCCGTCGTGCAGGGCGGCGGCGAGCGGGCCCGGCGCTCCGCTGATCCGATCGTCGCTGCCGCACACCACGAGACCCGGGCGTGACGAGCGGGTAAGCTCCGCCGCAGACCAAATTCTGCGCTTTCCCCGCATGCAGGCTGCCAGCGCCACGCGGTCCTTGCCGGGTTGCCCCGCAAAGTCGCGAAACATCTTCTGCAGGGGATCGGTGATGCGGCCAGCGTCCGGCTCGAGCAGCGCGTCCGCAATGGCGAAGCGCTGTTCGAATGGGTTGCGGAGATAGGTTTCGCCGACGCCGGCGACGACCAGCCGGCGCAGGACTTGCAGATGCTCCATGAGGATTTGCAAGCCGAGATGGCCGCCCATGGAATATCCCATCACATCGGCTTCGCCGATCCCCAACATTTCGAGCACGGACAACGCATCCCCCGCCATCAGCGCGTAGTCGTAGAATGCCGGATCGTGGGGCTTGTCGCTTTCGCCATGGCCCCGGCAATCCATGGCGATCACCCGGTAGCCCGCGCCCGTCAGTGCGCCGTACCATCCCGTCGCCCTCCAGTTCTGCACGCGGCTGGAGGCAAATCCGTGAATGAGCAGGATCGGCTTCCCCTGCCCCACCACCTCATACGCGATGCGCAACCCATCCGGGCTTTGTACGAATTCTGTCATAGGCGGATTGCACCCTCACCCGGTTCGCAAAAATGCAACCTGCGCTGGATTGCATCAAGTGTCGGCCACCGACGATCCTCACCCTTTTTCCCATGGCCGGCCTGCCCTCTGACTTGATCAGGGGGCCGGCCACCCGGCCCGCCGCACGACTGTGCGGCGGACGACTCTATTCAAATTAGGGGAATTATCCCTTTAACATAGCAGCCACCGGCTATGGAGGGTAGTGTTTTTTTACTCGAATCTCTGTAGCCTCCTCGAATGGCTGCCGCATCTAAGGCCAAAAGGCCCCGGATCGAACTACGCCCCGATGGATGGGAGCGCTTTGAGGCTGCGGTCGGCGCCGCCGCGAAAAGCGGGCCAGTGCATCGGTCACCCACTTCACACTCAAAGCCTCCCAAACCACGACGCAAAGCGATGGCCGGATAGCGCTAGCACTGTCCGCGTCGGGGGATGGGCAGCGCGGCTAAGGAACTAGACAGATGGTCGAAAAACTTCTAGCTGACGCGAGTCCGCAGAAGAGGCTGTTTATATCTCTCATCACCCGCGATATTTCGCTCGCGGACGCGATGCTGGATCTAATTGACAACTCAATCAACGCCGCTCTTGAACCAATGGCGGATAACTTGCGCACCGCCGACGATTATCAACACCTACTGGCGGATACTAAAGCGAAACCAAAAGTCCATATCAATCTTCGCGTCAATTCTACTAGGATTGCAATTGACGACGATGCGTCAGGCATTTCCCTAGAGATGGCGCAGCATCATGTCTTCACATTTGGCAGAGAGACAGAGGAGCAAGATTCCCACGACCGCTTGAGCGTGTACGGAATAGGACTGAAACGCGCGATATTTAAGTGCGGAAACGCTGTCACCATCTCATCGGATCACCGTAAAGGTGGTTTCGATATGAAACTCCCCAATGTCCGACAGTGGGCAGCCAAAAAAGAGGATCAGTGGCGCTTTCCTATCACGGGGCGTGAGCCAACAAGATCAAATTGCGGTACGCACGTAACCATTACTCAGTTACACGACGAAGTGCTTCGGCGGATCGATGATGGACTATTTCTTCCCCAGTTGCGGGACATAATTGCCAGAACGTATTCCGTGTATATCGGCAGGGTCGTCGAAATTACGCTGAACAACCATACAATCGAGCGAGAGCCCTTTGAAATTGACAGAAATCGCTCAAGCCAAAAGTTCAAGCAAGGCACCGTCACTTGTAATGTACAAGCAGGAATCGCCGTCATTTCTGGTGAGCGGTTCCGAGAGAGAAATGCAGGTTGGTATGTATTCTGTAATGGCAGGGCGGTTCTCTTCGCGGACAAATCGACGTTAACGGGATGGGGAGCGGGTCTACCGCTTTTCCACGCGGGAAAATATAGGCCATTTCTTGGTACAGTGTTTTTTGTTTCGCCCAATGCGGAGTCGTTGCCCTGGACGACAACAAAATCAGATATCAATGAAGAAAGCGCTGTGTGGCAGGAGGCCAAACGACACATGGTTACCGTGGGGCGAACGGTAACCAATTTCCTTGATAGTAGATACACGGAAGAGGGAACGCTCATCGCATCATCCGATCTTCGTGACGCTTCCCACGGGAAGATGAGCGTTCTCGATGCTGCTGTCGCAAATGCGAGTGCATTTCGGCCTCCGACGACAAAAGCCGCGCGAGAAACGAAGATTCAGTATTGGGCCAAAATATCGGACGTTAAGAAAATCGAGACCCACCTCGGAAGCAAGATGGGAGGTTCTGCAATTGGCCGCCATACATTTAACTTCTATCTTAAGAACGAAGTGGGGGATGGTGATTGAAACCTTCAACAACCAAGTTTGTTGCATACGATCTGCGCCCAGCAAAGCAGACTGAGCGGCGCATATTGATGGATTTTTTGAAGTGCGCCAACGAAGCGGGCGTTGCGGTCGCCGACTGCCGTTACGTAGGAATGGGTGGAACGACGTTCTATGATTTTCATCTGATGCACCGGTTCCTCGGAATCAAGCGTATGATTAGTCTTGAAAGAGATCCTGACACACACCCGCGCTGTACATTCAATCGGCCCTTCGACTTTATAAAGGTGCTCAATAAGTCTGCGGCTGATTTTCTGGCCGCCGATCGGCACAAGGGAAAAACGGTCTACTGGTTTGATTATGATGACGGCATTGGCCCAGACATCGCCGCAGATATCATATCGCTCGGCGCGCAGGTAACAGTCGGCGGCTTTGCCTTCGTCACCGTATATGGGCAGCCGTCAAGAGCGCTCGAATCGCAATCGACGCAAGAGCGGTTAGACTATTTCCAACAGGAGATGGGAGAGTTTTCTGTTGGACTAACGACCGCAGACATGGAAAACAAAGTTTTCCCCGCCACCATTCATCGAATTTTGATGGCTGCTTTCAGATATGCGTTCGCCGGCCGCGCCGACGGCCAGTTTCATCCATTATTTCAGGTGCATTACAAAGACAGTAGTCATATGATTACAGTGGGAGGTTTCTTTTGCCGGGCCGAGGACTCACAACGTATCGTAGGCCGTGTCGAACACGATCTTCCATTCTTCGCTCAACAGGCACTGTACAGAATACGCTCTCTCAACCTTACGGAACGAGAGCGCGTGTTGTTCGACATCGCGGTAACGACGCGAAAAACAAAGTCGAGACAAGCTAATGCGCTTCGGCGTCTAGGGTTTAGAACGCGCGAGTTCAACGCCTACCGTGATCTCATCCGATTCTGGCCGCGCTACCATGAAGCACTCATTTAGCCAGCACCGATATACGACGGCTCCGACCCGAAAGCCATTCCTCAGGAATCTGCGCTACTCCGTCCCCAGCTCGCGGAACGTGGATTGGTCTATCGAGGGGTCGCACTTTCGAGAGACCGGCATTGAAGTCGTCGATGCGTGACTGAGCAATTCTTACGTACTTGGGTTCTATGTCGCATCCCATAAAGCGGCGGCCCTCTAACAGGGCCGCAATTGCGGTTGAGCCAGACCCAAGGAATGGGTCCACCACGAGACCACCGCGCGGACACAATGCTTTGACCAGTCTTTGAGCGAGAGTCACGGGAAATTGACAGGGGTGCGCTGTTTTTTCGACATGATTGGACTTCACGTTTGGAATTTCCCATACGTCACCGGGGTTCTTCCCGAGCGGATTGCCGGAAGGCTCTCCCTGTTTTGGCCCCTTGTGATGCCGTTTGCCAGGATATTTTTGTGGGACCCGCACGGCATCAAGAGAAAATCGATACACGCTGCCCTTTGTGAACCAAAGCACACTCTCATGCCTTCCGCTGAAGCGTTTGCGGCAATGTGCGCCGTGACCAAACGTCCAAATGATGCGGTTGCGTAACTTTAGCTTCTTGGATTTTGAGAATACGGAATATGCGACGGCATCGAGAGGGACGACGACATTGTTGCTGACGTGATGCCCGATCTGCCAGCAAATACTGCCCCCACGCTTCAATACGCGCACAAGCTCGTCGCGCATGTGTTCGTGAATCTCAATAAAATCTTCAATGGTACAATGGGTGTCATACTCCTTCCCCATGCAATAGGGAGGGGACGATATAATCAGATCGGCCGAGTTGCTCGGCAGTTCCGATAGAAATTTCAGCGCGTCCTTGCGAAATAGCTGTGCGACCATGCTCTACGGGCTCCAGCCTGAGTCGCGACAATAACCCATTGCTGGCGCCAGATCCAGTCCTTATTCAAGGGCCCGACTGTTCCGGCGGCAATTCATAAGCGTCCTCAAATCTGTGCCGGATAGTCTCCCATTGTTTCTCAAAACCGGCCGGGACAGCGCCTGCGTTAAACGAATAGCGCCAATTCGGCTTTCCCTCAACGGGTCCGCTGCTCGACGACGCGGCGCCGCCACCGACGGTTGCGCACCTCGGCGGCGGAAAGCACCACGCGGTTTCGGAAACGATCCTCGGCGATCACTTCAACTGGGATGCTGCGTTCGCGGGAAATGGCGTTTCGACGCCGCATATCGCCAATCCGGTGATGGCAGCGACACTACATCACGACGCTGCGACCGCCATCCATGACGGCTGGAGCGGGCACGCGGGTGGTGCTGCCGGTCATTACGAAACCCAGCTCGACACGTTCTTCCCGGGCAGTCACCACACCGGCCTCACCGACCAGTTCGCCCTGCCGCATGTGGAGTATTTTGGAAGCTGATAATTTCAGCTTTCGTGCCCATTTTTTGAAATCCTTACGGCCTGCGGGTGGGGTCCGCGCCAGTTGGTTTGGTGGGCACGGACGGGCACCAACGATTGTCGTGCATTACCATGATCGCAATTTGCGGGTCGGTAGCGGTCACTCTCTCATGAATTTGGTTCGATGAGCCCGGTTCAGGGGTCACGGTAGCAGATGGTTTGACGGATTTCGTATTGTTCGTCATGATAAATTGCATGTGGAAACGGGTGCCCTGGATGTCCAAGTCATTTGCCATTAGCGCCGCCAAATTTCTTGTAAGCGTGCTGGCGGTGACGCTGCTCGCTTCGATCGGCGGTGCACGTGCGGAGAGCGACAGGATCATATACGCCTTCCACGGGGACACGGACGGCGCTTACCCCCAGGCCGGACTGATTGTCGACAAGGACGGAAACTTCTATGGAATCACGCAATTAGGCGGCGGCAACGGGGGGACTGTATTCAAGCTGACCGCGGGCGGAACGGAGACGGTGCTTTATGCCTTTCGTCCGCGCACACGCGGCAGGCAGCCCGTTGGGAGCTTGATCCTGGACAAGCGCGGTAACCTCTACGGCACAACATCAGAGGGCGGTCGTTGCACCATCAGCAGGCGCGGTTGCGGCACAGTGTTTCAGTTGTCGCCGGTTGGCGTCGAAGCCCTGCTATACTCCTTCCAGGGTGGAAGCGATGGAGCCCAACCTTTCGCAGGATTAATCGCCGACGACGCAGGCAATCTGTTTGGAACGACAGCGTCGGGCGATCCATACGGCGGCGGAACGATATTCGAGTTGGCGCCAAATGGCTCCGAGACTGTGCTCCACGCATTTCTTGGCGGAAGCGACGGAGCATTTCCCTTCGCCGAGTTGATTTCGGACACAGCCGGCAATTTTTACGGAACAACATTTGGGGGTGGTGGCACGGGATGCGGTGATGGATGCGGTACGGTTTTCAAGCTGGCATCGGATGGTACCGAAACGATACTGCATTCCTTCGCCGGCGGGAACGACGGGACAAACCCGTGGTCGGCGTTGATCATCGACAAGGCAGGCAATCTATATGGCACAACCTTACTTGGCGGAACGGGCTGTAGCGAAGGTAACTGCGGTATTGTGTTCAAGGTGGCGCCTGACGGCACCGAGAATGTGCTTCATTCGTTTGCCCGTGGAAAAGACGGTGCAGAACCGGAAGCCGGATTGATTTCCGACAACGCGGGCAACCTCTACGGAACGACAGGTGCGGGGGGCAGCTCGGGCTGTAATGGCGACGGGTGCGGAACGGTGTTCAAACTGACGCCCGACGGCCACGAAACGGTGCTGCATGCATTTGAAGGCGGAACGGATGGCCGTGGACCGGAGTCTCAGTTGATCTTGGACAAAGCGGGCAATCTCTACGGAACGACAGCCAGCGGGGGCAGCTCAGGCTGTAACGGCTACGGGTGCGGCACAGTGTTTTCGCTCAGACGCTGAGCGTGCGATTCGTCCAAACGAAATTTCGACAACTGCTCGTCTCTTCCTGCTGAGGCGCGAGCCGCCGCCGCCGAATGTCGCTTAAGAAGAAGACAGTCGTGTGTGACTCAAGCCACGTAATCGCAGTTCAACGGATGGCTCGTACTGCTCGCAGACGCTCGCTGCCGGGACATGCTCGTGCAGCCTTCACCGCCGACGGAGTTGGGGCAACACCGACTTGCCGTAGAAATCGATGACTTTCTTCTGATCCGGCTGCCCGGAATGGATGTTGACGATCGTGGCGCCGCTTTCGAACAGCTTTTCAATCGCTTCGATATGCACTTTGGGATCGGTGCCGGCGGGCCAGTCCCTGTAAACATCCTTCAGCGACAGATCCGCCTCGGCCTGGCGCTGGATTTCCGCCGGATCGGGAATCTTGTGATATTTCTCAAACGCTTTGGGAATGAAGCGCCACAGTTCCGCGGATTTTTTCGCCTCGCTTTCATCGCCCACCACCACGAACTGCTCCACCAGCACCGGCATGACGGACGGATCCTTGCCGGCTTCCCTTGCGCCTTTTTCCCACTCGGATTTGTGTTTCTTCCAGGTGTTCGGATCGGTGACCAGCCCGTCGCCGTGCTTGCCCGCCAGCCGCATCGCCTTGGGCCCGTTCGCGGCGGTGAGCAGGGGAATGGGCGCAGCGGGCTTGTCGTAAAGCCTCGCATCCACCCTGTAATATTTGCCCTTGTGCGCGACATGTTCGCCGCCCCACAGCCTGCGTATGATTTCGATCGCTTCGGCGAGCCGCTCCCAGCGCTCCTTCCAGCGCGGCCATTCTCCCGTCGCCGCCTTTTCGTTCAGGGCTTCACCCGAGCCAAGCCCCAGGAACACGCGGCCGGGATAGAGAAGGCTCAAACTCGCGAAGGCTTCGGCAACCACCGCCGGATGATAGCGCAGAGTCGGGCACGTCACCGTGGTGCCGAGCCACGCGCTGCCAATTCCCTCCCCCATCGCGCCCATGGTGACCCATGCCAGACCCGAATGTGCTTCGTTCGCCTGCCACGGCTGAAAATGATCGCTGGTCGCAAGAAGATCGAAGCCCGCACTCGCCGCGTGCCGGCCCAACCCCACCAGCTCGGGCACCCTGAATTGCTCATGCGCCAGCATGTAGCCGACCATGTTTTTCGCAAGCCCGCCGGAACCGGCAGCAATCGTCCTGCTCATCGCTCTGAAAATTCCTTGTGCCCGTCTGGCGAACGCGCCACGCCGCGCGGGGTTCCTGGCAGCGCCGCTTAGTCTAGTGCCCGGCCGATGTATCGACGGGTTCGCAGTCCGGATGGCCGGCCAATATGCAATCCTGACGCTCGATACCGTGCCGGACCGCGAGCATCAGCGCCACGCCGGCCACGATGATCACGACCGCGACCGCCAGCACGATCAGATTGGCCCTGGATCGCCGCTCCTCGTCTTCGTCGTCGGGATCGGGTTCTGCCAAACCACCGCTCCGTGTTCAAAAAACATCTGTCACTTTCCCGCCGGAAGCGGGCCGCGCAGATCGACGGAATGCCCAGCCCCATCGCATCCGGCATGACAGCGGAAACGTCAAACGGGTTTACGCATTGGGCGTCAGGCCTTCTTCATATGCCGGTCGTACCAGTCGAGAATTCTTGTGAACATGTCGATGTTGTAGGCGCCGTTCTTCGGCGAATGGCCCTCGTCGGGATAGAGCACCATCTCTGTCTCTACACCGAAATGCTTGAGTGCCCGGTAGAGACCCTTTGACTGGCCGACGGGATTGTTCTCATCCTCTTCGCCATCGAGGATCAGCGTGGGCGTACGCGCGTCGCGAATATGGGTCGAGGGCGAATTGCGCGCGAACAGCTCGCGATGCTCCCAGGGCGTACCGAAATACCATTCGTCCCCCGAGGGATCGTCCTCTGTTTCGAATTCCGCCTGCTGGTCGAAAACGCCCGCGCCGGCAACCGCGGCCCTGAAGCGGCGCGTCTGCGTGATCGCCCATTCGCTCATCTCGCCGCCATAGGACCAGCCACCGATACCGAGCCGGCCCGGATCGATCCCGCCTTTGGCGATCACCGCGTCAAGCACCGCCATCAGGTCCCTGTAGTCCCCGCCGCCCCAATCGCCGCGATTGGCTTTCAGGAATTCCTCGCTGTAGCCGTTGGAGCCGCGCGGATTGACCATCAGGACCGCGTAGCCATGCGCGGCAAGCAGCTGGGCCCAGCCGGTCTCCCAGCCATAGCCGGCGGAAAAATTCGACGACGGGCCGCCATGCACGAGCAGCACCAGCGGAAGTTTTGCCTGCGCGGGCGCTGCGTAGGGTTTCATCAGGGCCGCTTCGATCGGTGTGCCGTCGAAACTTCCTGTCTCGAAGATTGTCGTCGATGCCAGGCGGATGCCGTCCCATCCTTCCTGCACCGGCGCAAGTTCGCGCATGCGCCCGTCCCTGCTCCGAAGATAGATCGCCGGCAGATGCGCGAAATCCTCGCCCGCAAACGCTATGTCGCCATTGCGCGAGACGTCGAAGGATCCCGCGGACAGCGGCAGATCGATCCGCTGCGGCACTCCGCCGGAAGAAATTCGATAGAGGCGGTTCACGAAACCATCGACGACGCGCACCCAGACTGTGCCCGGCTCGTGCCATCGCATCTCGGCCACGGCGAGACCGGGCCGCACGGAGACATCGCGGAGGTCGTTGCCGCCGACGGTGCCGAGAAACAGATCGCGCGCGACGGGACCTTTCGTGCGCGTCGAGCGGACGGCGAATTCTTTTCCATCCGGCGAGACGAACAGACTGTCGAAGGGTTGTGGCGGACGGCTCATGAGGCCGAACGCGCCGCCCGTTATGGGCACGCTGTAGATCGCGTCGGTGTTCTCCTCGACGCTCGGTTCGTTGGTCGCGGCGGCCAGGATGCGCGCGCTGTCCTGCCACTGGAATTCGTCGATGCGCCAGCCGGGATTCGCGAGCTTGCGCTGCGCCTTCGATTGCACATCGACGACCCAGAGGCCGGCGAGATCGCTATCGCGGTCCGCCACCTGCGGGCCGGTGTCGCCGCCGGGTGCATCGTCGTCTTTCGCAAGATAGGCGATGCTTCGACCGTCGGGAGCCCAGTGAAAACTTTGCACCCCGTTCTTCCGCGCGGTGAGCGCGACCGCCTCGCCGCCGTCGGCCGGCGCGAGATACACCTGCGGCTTGCCGCCCCGATTGGAAAGAAAGGCGAGCGCTTCGCCGCCAGGAGACCATTGCGGCGAGCGCTCGGACTTGCCCGGCGGCGTCAGTTCGCGTGTCCTGCCCGTGGCGATATCCAGCACCCGGACATGCGGGAGCCAGTCCCAGCGGTAACTGATGGCGAAGAAGGCGAGCTTCGATCCGTCTGGCGAGAAATGGAAATCGCTGACGCGGATGTAGCTGAGTGCCTGTTGCGGCGTCAGCGGCTGTTCCGCGCCAAACGCGGGGCCAAGAAGCGCGAACAAAGCCGCGCAGGCGCGAAGCGTGCAAACCCGAATCCACAAATTCATGGCCTGTCACCCTGAAGACGCCGGCGCAGACTAGGCGCGCGACAGGGCCCGCGTCTTCCACCTGTCTAGCGCGCTTGCACGCGCCTAGCGAAACGGATTGAATTTGCACGCGCAGACGCGGCACAGAGCCAGGGACGGAGCACATCATGCCCGCACAAACGCAATTGCATGTCCGCGATTATCCGGCGCATCTGTCGATGCCGCCGCACCACCATTGCGAGGCGTCGATGAACATCGTCATCGGCGGAGATTTTCTCGAGCGGATCGGCACGGACGAGCGAATTTACGCCCGGGGCCACGTCGCCTACTTTCCGGCGGGAATGACGCATTCGCAGCTGTTCGGCGCTTGCGGCGCGCGGCAGATCATTTTCAGGCCGGAGGATCGCTGGCTCGACTATCTCGCCGATTGCAGGACACCGCTTGGCGATGCGCCGCACGCGCAATCGGCGGTTTTCCGGCAGCTGGGCGACCGGCTGCTCGAAGAAATTCGCGGGCAAGACGATTTCTCCGCCGTCGCCCGCGAAGGCCTGCTGCTAGAAATCGTCGCGGGCTTCGGCCGTAGCGGAACGCGGGCCGCGGCGCGCGCCAGGCCGCCCGCGTGGCTCCGCGCGGCGCGCGATTTCCTGCATGAGAACGCCTGCGCGCCGCTCGCCATGCCGGCGATTGCGCGGGTGGCGGGGCGTCACGAGATCCACCTCGCCCGCGAATTCCGCCGCTTCTACGGCGTGTCCGTCGGCGCCTATCTGAGGCGATTGAGAACCGAGCGCGCCGCCCGCCTGTTGCTCGGTCCGCAATCCGGCATCAGCGAAATCGCGCTCGACTGCGGCTTCGCGAGCCACTCCCATCTCTGCCGCGAATTCAAGGCGCAGTTCGGCCTCACGCCATCGCAATACCGCGCGCGCCGAACCGCATAAGCCTTCCTTCGCATGCTGGGGGAGGAAACCGAAGCACGACATTGCGGCGCTCATTCGATCATCGCCCGACGCGATTGGGACATCGAATAGCCGGTATGGCGGGTTGTGCGCCCGTCGATTGCGCTCTTGCGCCTCTTGCCGGTCTTGGTCTCGGCATCGTTCTGGTTCACGCGAGGTGTGATGTTCATTTTTCGCAACGCGGCCACATGATCGTTGGTGTCGTAGAACTTGTCCTCGCCGACCGTGATCCGTGGCCCGGAGCGATTGGCCTGCTCCTTCAGCAAGGCGTCCGACGCGCCGTTCCGCTGTGCCGTTCGCGTGGGTGACAATCCCACCGACAGCCACGCCGTTGCGGTTCTCCATCAGGGCATGACCCATATAGCTGAGCTTGGCTTCGCGACCGGCCGCCTTGCGATAAAACCTCGCCTCGGGATCGCTGGTGCTCTGGTGCGTATCGTTTTTAGCATCCGGCATGACGGCGGAAACGTCAAACGGCAAGACTTTTGGTATAAGTCTCCCGCCAATTCCTTCTCGATGGTGTGAACGTGCTCCCTCCACGTCTTTTCGCGGCCGCCGTTTCGGCCCTCGCCGCCCTCGCCTGCGGGTGGCCCGCGCGCGCCGCGGATTTCTCCATGGAGCAGGTCCTGCACTATCCCTATGCCAGCGAGCTTGCCGCGGCGGAGCATGCAGACCGCATCGCCTGGGTGCGCAATGTGGCCGGCGTGCGCAGTGTGTGGGTTGCCGACGGCCCCGCATTCCAGCCGCGCGAAGTCACGCACTACACGGAAGACGACGGGCAGGAGATCACGCAGCTTACTTTCTCGCCCGACGGCGCCCATCTCGTCTATGTGCGCGGCGGCGATCACGACGCGAACTGGCCCGCCGAAGGCAATCTCGCGCCCGATCCTGGTTCGTCGCCGCAACAGCAGATGGTCACGATCTGGGCCGCGTCCCTCGCCGGAGGCTCTCCCGTGAAGATCGCCGAGGGCGACGCGCCCGCCATCTCCTCGCACGGCCAGCTTGCCTATGTTGCCAACGATCAGGTGTGGGCGGTGCCGCTCACGGGCAAAGGCAAGCCCGTGCGTCTGATCTTCGATCGCGGCAAGGACAGCGATCTTCAATGGTCGCCCGACGGCAGCCGGCTCGCCTTTGTATCGAACCGCGGCGAACACGCCTTTATCGGCATCTTTGTCTCGAAAGACAAACCACTGACATATCTCGCACCATCCACCGGCAACGATTTCTCGCCGCGCTGGTCTCCGGACGGTAGCCGGCTCGCCTTCGTGCGGCGCCCCGGCGACGGCGGTCCGCCCGAGCCGCTGCTGAAACAAATACCGCAACCCTGGTCGATCTGGGTGGCGAACGCGACGGACGGCACGGGGCATGTGGTCTGGTCGAGTCCCGACACGCTGGCGGGCTCTTTCCCGGATGTCGAAGGCAATGCGAATCTCCATTGGGCGGCGGCGGACCGACTCGTCTTTCTCGCCTATCTGGATGATTGGCCGCATATCTATTCCGTGCCCGCGGCGGGCGGCGTGCCGCTCCTGCTCACTCCGGGTGCCTTCATGGTCGAGCACGTCGCGGAGAGCCGGGACCGCAATTTCATGATCTACGACGCGAACACCGGCACCACCCCGGGCGATGACGACCGCCGCCACATTTTCAAGGTGCCCGTCGAGCGCGCGGCGCCGGTGGCACTCACGTCCGGAACCTCACTGGAATGGCGGCCTGCCGCGGCCGCAAACAATCGCGTGGCCTTCGTTTCATCCGGCCCGCAGCAGCCGCCGGGGATTGGTGCGGTCGGGCGGGACGGCGCGCGTCGCGCCACGCTGGATACGGGCGCCCTGCCGGCCGACTTTCCGGCCGGCCAGCTTGTCGTGCCCAAATCCGTTGCGTTCACGGCCGCCGACGGCACGCTCGTGCACGGCCAATTGTTTCAGCGCAACGATGGCGCCACCGCCCGGCCGGGAATCATCTTCGTGCATGGGGGCCCGCCGCGCCAGATGCTGCTGGGCTGGCATTATATGGACTACTACAGCAACGCGTATGCGGTGAATCAGTATCTCGCCGCGCACGGTTTCGTCGTGCTCTCCGTCAACTACCGTCTCGGCATCGGTTACGGCCGAAAGTTTCACCAGCCGGACCATGCCGGGCCGGCCGGCGCCGCCGAATATCAGGACGTGGTGGCGGGCGCACATTTCCTTCAGCATCTCGCGGGCGTCGATCCCGCGCGCATAGGCATGTGGGGCGGCTCTTACGGCGGCTACCTCACCGCGCTTGCGCTCGCGCGCAACTCAGACATCTTCAAGGCGGGCGTCGATCTGCACGGCGTGCACGACTGGTCGCATCTGCCCGACTATATCGGCAAGCCGGAGATTCGTTACGAACAGGGCGATCGATCGGCGGCGATCCGGGCGGCCTGGACCTCGTCTCCGGACGCCAGCGTCGACCGCTGGAAATCGCCGGTATTGCTCATCCAGGGCGACGACGACCGCAACGTGCCGTTCGAGCAGACGATCGACCTCGCGCGCCGCCTCGAAGCCCGGCATGTCCCATTCGAGGAACTCGTACTCCCCAACGAGATCCACGGATTTCTCCGCCACGCCGCGTGGCTCAAGGCCGACCAGGCCACGGCGGACTTCCTCGCGCGAAAGCTGGCAGGCGGAGCGCCTCCTGATGACGAAAAACAAAACAGATAATTCTGTATGGCGTCGGACCGCGTGGCGGCGGAATTTGCCTTTTGCGTCAATTGGTGCTATTTTTTTCGTCAATTGATGCCACAAGGCCCCAGATGAGCCAACCCGCTGCCCGCACGCGACCGCGAAACGTCGCTTTCCTGTCGCAAAGCTTCGGCGAAGAAAAAGACCGCGCGCGGCTGAGCGGAACTGCGATCAAGGCCATGAAGGGCATCGCGGACCATTGGCAGCTCAAGGGCGAGCAGGTCGCGGCGCTGCTGGGCGTCTCGCCCAGCACCTGGGACCGCGTGAGCGCCGGCGGAGGGAACAAGGCGCTCTCGCAGGACCAGCTCACCCGAATCTCCGCGGTGGTGGGCGTGTTCAAGGGCCTGCATCTCGTCTTCGCGGATTCGATGGCGGATCGCTGGGCGGGGCTGCGCAATCGCGGCGCCCTCTTCGCCAATCGCACGCCCGTCGAAACCATGATCGAGGGCGGCATTCCGGCGATGCTGGACGTGCGCCGCCATGTGGACGCGCTGCGCGGCGGGCTCTGATTTCTTGGCCCTCGACATCGCCTCCCTGGTCCGGCGCATTTCGCAGGACCGGACCATCCGTCTCGTTGCGTCCGCGCGGCTGCGCGATCCCGTGCTGCTCAAGCTCGTGGGCGCGGAGGAACTCGATTCGCTCAGCGAGATCGAAGGCGCGACCAGCGCGCGCCTGCGGGCGCAGAGCGCGGGCGCCGACAGGCTCGATATGCGCGAGCTGGTCCATGGCGTTGCCCATGCAGAGTTCATCAACGCGGCCTTCGCGTATTGGCGTCCCCGTGCGCTCAATCGTTTCAACGGGCCGGGGCGCGGCGCGTGGTATGCGGCGCTGGAGGTCGAAACCGCCATCCGGGAAGTCGCCTATCACATGGAGCGCGAGCTGACAGACGCGGGTGATTTTCACGCGACCGTCGATTACGCCGAAATGTATGCGAGCTTCATCGGCGAGTTTGCGGATCTGAGGAAGCTCTCGCCGCGTCCCGACTTCCTCGATCCCGATCCCGTCAAGAGTTATGCAAGCGGCAACCGCTTCGCCGACACCGTCCGCGCGGCCGGCTGCTACGGCATCGTGTATCCGTCCCGGCGCCAGCGGAGCGGCACCTGCCTTGTCGCGCTCGTTCCGCACGCGGTGCAATCGGTCGCGCAGGGCCGGATCGTCCGTCTGCGCTGGGCCGGCAAGCCCGGGCCGTTTGTAACGCGCCCAAGATCGCCGGAGCGGAGCGGCAGAACGGGTTAGACTGGCAAGGAAACGTTGCGCGGATCGCCGCTCCGTGCCGCTATGATGTCTTTTTTCCTCCGGAGAATTCTGCCCATGAACGTCGAAACACTGAAAAAGGACGTCTCCGCCGCCATCGATGCGATGCGCGCCGAACTGCTGGCAGTCAGTCACGCCATCCACCAGGAGCCGGAACTCGCGCTCGAGGAGTTCAAGGCGGCGGCGCGGCTTTCGGATGCCGTGGAGTCGCACGATCTTGCCGTGCAGCGCGAGGCGTTCGGCGTCAAGACCGCTTACGTCGCGGAGTTCGGAAACGATGCCGGCCCAACCATTGCCGTGCTCTCCGAATATGACGCGCTTCCCGGCATCGGCCATGCCTGCGGTCACAACATCATCGCAACGGCGGGGCTGGGCGCAGCGATGGCGCTGGCCAAACTGGGCGCCAGATTGCCCGGCCGCGTGCGCTATCTCGGCACGCCTGCGGAAGAACGATTCGGCGGCAAGGAGATTCTCGCCCGCGCCGGCGCCTTCGAAGGGGTGGACGCGGCAATGATGATCCATCCCGCCAGCGTCGACCTCGTCACCATGCCCTGCATTGCGATCTCGGAAGTGGAAGTGGTCTATTTCGGCCGTGCGGCGCACGCGTCCGCGATGCCCTATCGCGGGCTGAACGCGCTCGATGCGGTCGTCACTGCCTATCAGTCGCTCGCGCAACTGCGCCAGCACATCCGCCAGACCGAGCGCATTCACGGCATCATCACCGAGGGCGGGCTCGCCGCCAACATCGTGCCCGAGCGCGCCGCGTGCCGTTTCTACGTGCGGGCCGCCGACATGCACGAGCTGGCCGCGCTCAAGCAACGCGTGCAGGCGTGTTTCGAAGCGGCCGCGCTCGCGACGGGGTGCACCGTCCAAACGAGCTGGGGCGCGTCCGACTATCTCGACCTCAAGACGAACTGGCCGATGGCCGAAGCGTTCACCAGGAACATCGAAGCGCTGGGCCGCGAACTCGTGCCCCTCTCCTCCATCCCGCCCGGCTTTGCCGGCTCTACCGACATGGGCAATGTCAGCCACCGCGTGCCGTCGATCCATCCGATGCTGGCGGTCGCGCCGGAGAACGTCATCATCCACAACGCAGAATTCGCGCGCTGGGCGGCATCCGATAGGGGGGATGCGGCGGCGATCGACGGCGCGAAGTCGCTGGCGCACACCATGCTCGATCTGATGGGCGATCCCGATCTGCTCGCGCGCACCCGCGCCGATTTCGCGGCGACCGCGGAGCTCTCGAAGAGCGCGCTGGCGCGGCTGGAAGAGAAAGTGACGGACAATTATCCCGCCGCGCACGCCCATGCCGGCTGCGGCTGCACCTGACCCACAATGAAGGCGTGGCTCTTCGTCGCCGCGGTCAACGGCTTTCTGGCCGTCGCCGCCGGCGCGTTCGGCGCGCACGGGCTCCAGGGCCGCATCGATACGCACGCGCTTGCGATCTTCGAGACGGCCGCGCGCTACCAGATGTATCACGCGCTCGCGATCGGATTGGCGGCACTTGCGGCGCGCGGCAATGCGCCGGGCGCGGCACATCTCGCCTGTGCGCTATTTCTCGCAGGGATCGTACTCTTCTCCGGCTCGCTTTATTTGCTCGCGCTGTCGGGCACGCGCGCGTTCGGGTTTGTCACACCGTTCGGCGGCCTCGCCTTCCTCGCCGGCTGGGCCGCCCTCGCTTATGCCGCGTTCAACATCAGGAGTGGACCGTGATCGACTTTCCCGCACCCACGATGATCCGCGCCAACGGCATCGACATGGCGGTGCATGAGGCGGGACCGAAAGACGGCCCTGCCGTCGTGCTGTGCCATGGTTTTCCCGAGCTCGCCTTTTCGTGGCGGCATCAATTGCCGGCGCTGGCGCGCGCGGGTTATCGCGCCATCGCGCCCGACCAGCGGGGTTATGGCGGCACCTCGCGGCCCGGGAGAATCGAAGACTACGACATGGCGCATCTCACGGGCGACCTCTCGGGCCTGCTCGACGCGCTCGGAATCGAAAAAGCGGTGTTCTGCGGTCACGATTGGGGCGGCAGCGTCGTGTGGGCGATGCCGCTTTACGATCCGGCGCGAGTCGCGGGCGTGATCGCCGTCAACACGCCGTTCTTCGCGCGGCCCCCGGTCGACCCCATCGCGATCCTGCGCGCCCGCTTCGGCGAGAATATGTACATCGTGTTTTTTCAGAAACCCGGCGAGGCCGACGCGATTCTCGCCGCCGATATCGGCAAGACCTTCCGCTTCTTCATGCGCCGCCATGTCGTGACCGGCGCGGAGTACGAGAAGCGGCCGCTGGAAGAGCGCAATCTCGAATTGGTGCGCGCGCTCCAGTCCGACGAATCGAAATGGCGGGGCGAGGTGCTGCTGGATGAGGAGGAGTTGAAAGTGTTCGTCGACACCTACACGCGCACGGGCTTCACCGGCGGCATCAACTGGTACCGCAACATCAGCCGGAACTGGGAGCTTTCGGAGCGGTTCGCGCCGCGCGTCGGCGTGCCGGGGCTCATGATCATGGCGGAGGACGACGTCGTGCTGTCGCCCGCCATGGCCGAGGGCATGGAGCACTTCGTGCCCGATCTCGAAAAGGTGCTGATTCGCGCCTGCGGCCACTGGACCCAGCAGGAGAAACCGGCGGACACGAATTTGGCGATGATCCGCTGGTTGCAGCGTCACTTCCCGGCGTGACGACAGCGCCGGCTTTTGGCATTCTCCCGCGTGATGGCCGACGCCGACCCCGACAGTTTCTCCTATGCCGAGCCGGACGATCCGCGCCTCAAGCGTTTCGTGATCCGTCTGATCGAGCGCATGTCGGGCCAGCCCTATTTGAAATGGCTCTACGAGGATCATCTCGCCAATCCGCTGCCCGGCGAGAGCTTCTGGGACGCGGCGGTGCGCCGGCTCGAACTCGGGATCGTCTGCAACACGGACACGCTCGCGGCGTGGCCGAAGGAGGGGCCGCTCATCGTCGTTTCCAATCATCCGTTTGGCGTGCTGGACGGGGTGGTGATCTGCCATCTTGTTGCGCGCGTGCGCGAGGATTTCCGAGTGCTGACGAATTCAGTGCTCATGCGCGCGAAGGAGGTCCGCGAGTTCATGCTGCCGATCGATTTCACGGAGTCGGAAGAGGCAATGAAGACCAATCTCGAATCGCGCGCGGCTGCGAAGGCGCATCTTCTGGGCGGCGGCTGTCTGATCGTCTTTCCCGCTGGCGGCGTTTCCACCACGCCGACACCCTGGCACAAACGCGCCGTCGATGCGGAATGGAAGACCTACACCGGCCGTCTCATCGCCCAGGCGAAGGCACCTGTCGCGCCCGTTTTCTTCGCCGGCCAGAACAGCCGCATGTTCCAGCTCGCCAGCCATATCAGCATGACGCTCAGGCTCTCGCTCCTGTTCAAGGAAGTACACGACAGAATCGGCAGCGAGCTGCATGTCCGCATCGGCGAGGCAGTACCCTTTGAAAAACTTCCCGCGACCGGCGACCGCCAGGCCTTCATGCGCCATCTGCGCGAAATGACCTACAGCCTGGGCGAAGGCGTGCCGGCGCCCGGGAAATCACACGAAAAACGCCCGCGCCGCGCGCCGAAACCGGCGCAGCCGACTTCGTCCCGAAAGCCCGCAGTGAAATGATCGCGCGCCCGCGAGTGGGACTGTTCGTCACCTGCCTCGTCGATCTCATGCGCCCGAGCGTGGGCTTTGCCGCCGCGAAGCTTCTGGAGCAGGCCGGCTGCCACGTGGCGGTTCCGCGCGCGCAAACCTGTTGCGGCCAGCCGGCATGGAACGCAGGCGCCGATGCCGATACGCGCGCCATTGGCCGCCAGGTGATAGATGCCTTCGAAGGCTTCGACTACGTCGTCGCGCCTTCGGGTTCCTGCGCCGGCATGCTGCGTGTGCACTATCCCGAAGCGCTGGCAGGCGACGCTGCCTATGCAAGCCGCGCCGTCGCGCTCGCGGGCAAAACCCACGAGCTGATTTCCTTTCTGGTTCGCGTGCGCCGCATGTCATCCGTCGCCGCTTCCTGCGAGGCCATCGGCTGCTATCACGATTCCTGTTCCGCGCTGCGCGAGCTTCGGGTGAAGGCAGAGCCGCGCCGGCTGCTCGCAAGCGTCGAAGGCCTCGAATTGCGCGAATTGAAGGAAGCGGAAGTCTGTTGCGGCTTCGGCGGTTTGTTCTCGGTAAAATATCCCGAGATTTCCGAACGCATGGCCGACGACAAGATCGCCGATGCGCAGTCCACCGGCGCGGAACTGATTGCCAGCGCCGATCTCGGCTGTCTGCTTCATCTCGCGGGCCGCATCGCGCGCCGCGGCCTTCCCTTGCGCGTGCGCCACGTTGCCGAGATCCTCGTGGGCGACAATCACCACCCGGATCCGGGTGAGGGGTCGCCGTGACGCAGGACCCGGGGCGCTTCGTCGAGGCTTCGCACGAGGCGCTGCACGATCCGCAGCTCCGGTCTGCGCTAGGCCGTCTGAAGACGCATTTCGCGCGCGGCCGCAGCTACGCAGTGGCGCGGTTTCCGGATTTCGAAGCCGTGCGCGATCATGGCCGCGCCATCCGCGACCACGCCGTGTCGCATCTCGACGAACTGCTCGAAACATTCGAGCGCAATCTGCGCGCCCGCGGCGGTCACGTGCACTGGGCGCGCGACGCGGCCGAAGCCCGCCGGATCGTCCTCGATATCCTTCGCGAACGCGGCGCAAAAAGCGTCACCAAGGGCAAATCGATGGTGAGCGAAGAAATTGCGCTCAACCCCTTTCTCGAAGCCAACGGCATCCGCGCCATCGAGACCGATCTCGGCGAATACATCGTGCAGCTCCGCAACGAACCGCCGAGCCACATCGTCGCGCCCGCCTTCCATCTCAGCAAGGAACAGGTGGCGGACACGTTTCGGAAGTCGCATGCCGCGCTCGATCCGGCGCGCCCGCTTGTCGAACGCGCAGCCTTGGTGTCGGAAGCGCGCCGCGTGCTGCGCGCCGAGTTCGAAGCGGCCGATGCCGGCATCACCGGCGCGAACTTTCTGACCGCCGCGGAAGGTGCCTGCGTGCTCGTCACCAATGAAGGCAATGGAGATCTGACGCGGCTTCTGCCGCACGTCCACATCGTGCTCACCGGAATCGAGAAAGTGGTTGCCGATCTCGGCGACGCGTCCGTTCTCCTGCGCCTGCTCACGCGCTCCGCCACGGGGCAGGACATTTCGAGCTATGTATCGATCATGAGCGGTCCGCGCGCAGCCGGGGAGACGGACGGACCGGAGCATTTCCACGTCGTGCTGCTCGACAACGGCCGCACGCGCCTGATCGGCACGGAAGCGGAGGACGTGCTCCGCTGCATCCGCTGCGGCGCCTGCCTCAATCATTGCCCAATCTACGGCGCGGTAGGCGGCCATGCCTATGGCACGACCTATTCGGGACCGATCGGCGCCGCGCTTAATCCCGCGCTGCTGGGCCTCGCGGCCGCCCGTCATCACCCCAACGCCAGCACCTTCTGCGGACGCTGCGCGGAAGTGTGTCCGGTCGGGATTCCGCTGCCGAAGATCATGCGCTACTGGCGCGCGCGCGAATATGCATCGGGCCTCGCCCCCAGATCATCCGTGTACGGATTGTCAGTGTGGGCCTTCGCCGCGAAACGCCCCTTTCTCTACCGCTTCGTCGCGCGCCTCGCGGCGCGGCTGCTCAAATGGCGCGCCGGCAAGACCGGAACCGTGCGCGCGCTGCCGCTGCTGCGCGGCTGGTTCGCGGTGCGCGACCTTCCCGCTCCAGAGGGGCGCACCTTTCACGATCTGTGGCGGCAGCGCCAATGAATGCGCGGGACGACATTCTTTCCGCCATTCGCGAGCGAGGCGTGCGCAGCACTCCGCGCCCTGGCCGCCGGCGCGCCTCTCCGCCTTCGCAAGAGCTCGCTGCGCTTTTCGCGGAACGCGCGAGGGCGGCGGCCGCCCAAATCATGCACGTGGCGAGCCGGGAAATACCCGCCTGCGTCGCCGGCATTCTACGTTCGCGCAACATGGCCGCGATCCTGCATCTGCCTCCCGACCCGGCTCTCGAGCAAATGAATTGGGACGAAGCGCCCGGCCTCACGCTCGCGCGCGACGCGCCCGGCCCCGACGACGCCGCGCTCAGCTTCGCCGCTTTCGCAATCGCCGAGACGGGAACGCTTGTCTATCCGGCGTCGCGCGCGCACCCCGCCTCCTGGCATTTCCGTCCCGGCCTCGAGATCGCGGTATTGGCCGCCCACTCGATCCTCTTCGATCTCGAACAGGTGCTTGCCTGCATCGGAAAATCCGGCGCCCTGCCCTCCACGCTCAACCTCGTCACGGGCCCTTCGCGCACCGGCGACATCGAACAGACTCTTGAGCTGGGCGCCCACGGCCCGAAGGAACTGGTGATCCTTGTCGTGCCTTTCGGCTCGGGAGGAGCAACGGGCCGCGATCCCGAGGAAACAAACCAGGTCAGAGGATCTGCCGGCGTCTGATTGTTTGGGTTGAATTGTGGCCTCCACGGCCGCCTCGACGATTTTTGCAATCCCGGTCGCTGTCTGTCATGGTCGCGACGGCGATTCGGGAGCGCAGATGGCAGAGCGCGTTCTCACGATGGGCGGCGCGCCATCGAGGATCGTCATCGATCCCGGCGACGTCGACAATCCGATCCTTGCTTTTGGTCTCGTCCTGTGGCGCCGCGCCCGGCAGAATCGGATGGTGCCGCGGGAAACAGACTTTTCCTCCCGCGACCTGAGCACGCACGCGGAGTCGCTGACGGTGTGCGAAGCGCTTCCGGGAATGAACGATTTTCGCTATCGGTTCGTCGGCGACAAGGTGAAGGATTATTTTCGCGGCGCAGCTCCCGACAGGACGCTGCGCGAGATCTTTGCAGCCCTCGACGCGGCCGCGCTCGACGGCGCCGTCTCTCTCTTCCGCACCGCATGCGAGGAGAAGGTTCCCGTTCGTATCACGTCTCCGCGCGGCAACATCAACGATCTGGACTACGCCGATTTCGATGCGCTTTACCTGCCGTTCAGCTCCGGACCGCCGCCCGCCATGAGCATCGTCAGCATCTACACCTTCAACTATGAGCAGTTTCGCAGGACCGGCTCGGTCGTCTCGCTCTTTCCGGTGCCGTAGCGCGGCCCACCCCCGGGCCCCGATTCGCAGCCCTTCAGGGATGGAGTGATGCCAGGTAGGCCGCGATGTCGATGATCCTCGCGGCATCGAGCGCTTTCGCGATGGGCTGCATGGGCGCGGCGGACGGGCTGCGGCGCGCGCCGGTGTGCATGTCCCAGAGCTGCCGGGCGAGATAGGTCGGCGAACGCCCGGCAAGCGACGGTGCGATGTTTGTTCCTTTCATCCCCGCTCCATGGCAGACAGCACAGGGCGGTTGGCCGCCCACGCCGGCAACAGTGATGGCGCGCCCCCGAACAACCGCTCCCGCCGGCGCATAGGCGGCAAAGCCCGAGCGTGGATCGGCGAGCGTCGCCAGTCGATTGTCCTCCGCCACTTCCACGATGCGGAGCCCGATCGGTTCGGCCCGCGAGCCCTCAATGGCGTCCGACCAGCCCCAATAGGATGGCGCCGTCGCAGGAACCATCTTTGTCTCGACCACGCGGATCCACGGTCGATAGCTCAGGCGACTGTAATATTCTGCGGCAGCCGCGACCTCTCCAGCGCGGGCCGCGCGGGCAACCGTTGCCATGTTGAGCGCGTCGCGCAGAAGATAGGAGGAGCTTCGCTGTCCCGATGCGAACGCGGCCACCTGGGCAACGATGTAGTTCCGGGAGAGGCCCGCCAGGCCTGGAACGCCTCGCCCGCCCTGTCCATCGACCATGTGACAAAGACCGCACGCGTACATTTCGGGCTTGCGTCCATGCAGCACAACGGACGGAGCCGGCGGGTGCTCGTTGGGCAGCCAGTCGACGGCCGCCCAGGGATCGTCGATCTGCGCGTCGGTCAAATGAACCCGGCTGCCCCGGATCGTGTACGTCCTGTCGGGATGCGCGGCGGCGCGCTCCGATCGCGCGGCGGGGTAGGCCCAGCCCATCGGTCCCGACGCGGGCAAACTGGCGGCGAGTGCCGCCATGGCGGCACCAGTCAGCACAAAAAGCCCCGAAGACAGAGTGACCTTCCGCTGCATCGCCTGCCCCTCAAAGCCCCGAAAAGGCGCGAGCGTATCGCGCCGGTCCCGTGCGCACCGTGAGACCCGGAGTTTGAAGCCCCAGCAACATAAAGTGTGGTCCGGCATAGGGCGAGCCGAACCCAGCCGCGAGGGAGGGGTCGAAGCCGAAGCGTTTATAGTAATCGTCGCCCAAAACGAAGACACCCGCCCATCCGCCCCCCTGGGCGCGTGCCAACCCGTCGCGGATCAAACAACCGGCAATGCCGCGCCTTCGAAATGACGGCAGAACACCCACGGGCGCCAGGCAAAGAAAGCGCTTCGGCGCCTGCATGCGCGAAAACAGGGCATGGGCGATGACCTGTTCGTCCAGAACGGCAACCAGGGAAAACACGGCGTCACCGTCATCGCGAATCCGGGTCACGAGATCGGCTTCCGCATGGGATGGAAAGGCGCTCGCCTGAACATCCCAAACGCCGGCAATGTCCGCTGCGGTTTCCTTTCTGATTTCCATTTTCGCAACAATGCATTTTTCCAGTTCTGCTGACAAATCTCCATGACTCTTTCCAGCGCCTTCGTCGCCATGACATCCCTACATCTCGTGCATGGGTCTTCCGCCGCTGAAAAAGGCGCGGAATGAGATCGTGGTATTGGAATAGAGCCGCGGATCGCTTCGTCCAACATTCAGATTTCTCGTCAGTTCCATCATAGGAACGGATATCAATCCAGCGCACCTATCCATCGCACGCAGTTGCACGGCCAATGATCCACGTGTCACGCTGCTGGAATCTAATTTCTTTACAGCATATTGGAATTCCCTTCTTCAGTTGCTCCAACGACCGTGGAAGGGGCAAAGGGTCTCCACCTTCAACCATGCCCTGAAGATGAAAGGCGAGCGTGTACCTCCGCGCGCAACCGCATCGTCTGCAGATGGCTGTTGAGAAATTCGCCCTCTACGGGCAGTCCCGCCGGCAGAACGACGCTGGTTCCGAAAGGCCGGATTTTCGCGGTGGCCGGGCAGACGGCCTCCTACCGATCTTTGTCCTCTTCATGCGTCGGCCGGCTTACCAGCACATGGTAGGCGACAGCATCCCAGGCGTTGTGGATGCCTCCGAAGAGCAGCACCAGCGCCGCGGCTCCGATGCCGAATAGCGCTTCGCGGGGGTGGAAGACGGCCGCGAAGGCCGATATGGCAAGCATTGCGTAGGCCGCGAGCGGCAGCATCGCATGAAATAGCCAATCCTCGCCGTCCGGCTCGTAGGCGGTCTGCGCGCGCATGCGCCACGCGGTGATCACGGCGTAGACGGTGCCGGCAACGCCCACCAGCGCGCATAGCAGCGCCGGCAGAGTGAGGGTGTCCCATGGCGCGCGAAGCAGCGCGGCAAGGGCAAGTACGACGCTGAAATGAACGATGGTCGGCGTCCCGAACGCCGCGCCGGCCTCGGCCGCGCGCACCGGCGGCCGTTGGGCGACCAGCGTCATCACCACGAACTGCAATCCGATCAGCGCCCCGGCGGCGGAGCCGGCGATGACGTAAAAACTGTCCCATCTGTCCAGCAGCGACATGTTCGCCTCCCAAGTCAGATTTGCGGTACGCTTCCCGATCGGGATCGAGCGCGCGGCGATAGCCCAAGACCCGTTCGTCGGCGACCTTCTCCAGCGCGTCGACGTTCTTGCCGTCCAGAGATTCCCATGAGCTTTCCCCGGGAGAGCTGTCGAAGCCCGGAGCGGGTGCGGAAAACGGTCGCGAGAACGCTGGTTTGTAGGACACCATCGTACAAAATCTTCACTCGAATTTCCAGCTTCGTTCTGGCAGAATTGGGCATTCCGGAAAGGGATCACGAGTGCCCACACGACATCCGCACGAAGCGGCAGCGCGGCTTGCAGGCGAACTCTACGGCAGGATACTGAATCGCAATGCGGATCGGGACGGATACGATTACGTGCTGGACAGTTTGCGGGAGGGCAAAAAATCCGTCCGGCAACATGCCCTCGAAATGATCGCGTCTGCCGAATTCACCAATCAGTTTGTGAACGGAGGCGGTCCGCAGTCGGCCGCCAGGGTGTTGAACAAGGTCTTGCTCGGGCGCGATCTCGGGGAGCCCCTCCTGAAATTCGAGGCGGAGAAGTACGTTCGAATCGGCCGCGAACGGTACGCCGAACAGCTGACCCAATCGGAGGAATACCGACGGCTCTGCGGCGAGGATCGGGTGCCGTGGCACGGGCATTGAGCGGCTGCGCAACGAATCCCCTTTCCGCCTCTTTCAAGGGGAGAGGAGAGAGGTTCATTCTCTCACGGCCACACTGTGAATCTTTTCTCTCCTTCGCGGCTCTGCTTGAGCAGGTGTGCGATTGGTCGCGAGCCCCTGCGCGGCCTCGGAGAGCTTGGCGATTAGGCGATTGAAAGCGGCGCGCTCTTTGGGGCCTAGCGCGGAGAGGAACTGTTCTTCCAGATCGAGGGCGAGCGGCACGATCTGGCCATAGATGGTCCGGCCGCGCGCGGTGAGGCCGAGACGGCTGACGCGGCCGTCGGCATCGTCGGGGCGCCGATGCACGCGTCCGGCTTCCACCAGCTGCGCCACGGCGCGGCTGACCTGCACCTTGTCCATCTCGGTGCGCCGCGCCACGTCGCGCGCCGACAATCCCGACACCTGGCCGAGCACTGCCATCACGCGCCATTCGGGGATGCTCAGGGCGAACCGATCGGAATAATGGCGCGCGATCGCGTTGCTGACGCGGTTGCTGAGCACGGAAAGCCGGTAGGGCACAAAGCGCTCGAGATCGAGCCGGCGCGCGCGCAAGGGCCGGCCCCTCGAATCATTCGGCATCTGGCTGGTTCTTCGGCAAAGCCGCCTCGAAAGCCGGATGCGCGAGGGCGTTCGCTTCGATGCGCAGCAGCGTCGGCCAGGGCGAGAGATCGAGCTGCACCCGCCGTGCGTTCGCGAGCTGCGGGATGAGGCAGACATCGGCGAGAGTGGGCCAATCGCCGTGGCAGAAAAGGCCTGTCTGCGGCGAGGGCGCGAGCAGCGTTTCGAGTGCCGTAAAGCCCAGCGACATCCAGTGCCGCTGCCACTCCGCACGCGCCTCTTCTCCGATGCTGAACCTGTCGCGCAAATAGAGAAGCATGCGCAAATTGTTCAGCGGGTGGATGTCGCAGGCCACGATATAGGCGAGCTGGCGCACGCGGGCGCGGCCTGCGGGATCGCGCGGCAGGAGCGGCGGCTCCGGCCGGAGGTCGTCCAGATATTCGACGATCGCCAGCGACTGGCCGATCGCGTGATTTTCATGCACGAGCGTCGGAACCAGCTCCTGCGGATTGAGCGATTTGTAGTCGGGCCCGTGCTGCTCTCCGCCGCCCTTCAGGAGATGGACGAATTTCTGTTCCGCCTTCAGGCCTTTCAGGTTGAGCGCGATGCGGACGCGGAACGCCGCCGAGGAGCGGAAATAGCCATAAAGCGCGAATTCAGGACGGGTAGCGGACGACGTCATGATCGATGGCGCCGAAGATCGTGCGCCCCTCCTGATCCAGCATTTCGATACGGACGCGGTCGCCGAATTTCAGGAACGGCGTGCTCGGCTTGCCGTGTTCCAGCTGCTCCAAGGTGCGGCGCTCCGCGATGCAGCAGGAGCCTCGCGAATGATCCTTGTTCGACACCGTGCCGGAACCCACGATCGTGCCG
>Ga0182024_10005147_pt1 | contig 29491 bp, 27 predicted proteins | sample P32metaG_FD_120480 | JGI IMG/M metagenome (GOLD analysis project Ga0182024, IMG submission 120480) | Permafrost microbial communities from Stordalen Mire, Sweden - P3-2 metaG (Illumina Assembly) | ecosystem: Environmental > Terrestrial > Soil > Wetlands > Permafrost | place: Sweden: Stordalen...
CAACCCGTCCGCCGGTCTATGTAGGTCCGGGGAGAACCCATGCGACACACATTTGTAACCGTCAGGAAGCGCGGGAGAACCCGATCCTGGGCCACATGCGCCGCCTTGGCCGTGGGGGTTGCGTTTGCCTGCACGGCGTGCTCGCGCGATGACACCTCCTCACCCCATACTGAATCCGGCTCCGGCCCAATCAGCTACGCCAGCGACGGAGGGGGCGGCGGCGGGAACGCAAACGGAGGATCCAGCGGAGGAGGCTCGGGGGGCGGGGCTGGGGCGTTGGGTGGGGCAGGCGGCGGGGGTGGCTCGGGCGGGGGCACGAGCCGAACGTCTCGCGCGTCCGATCGCTCGACGCGAAAATACAAATTCAGTCGGGCGTCGGGCTCATCATCCGATTCGGCAAGCGGCACAATCCCCCTCGCTCAAGCCACCATTGATGTGCCGGCGGGCCTGACCGACTCGCTCGCCCAGTATTGCACGGCAACGCTTCCTTCCTCAGATGATGCCGGCGCTGGTTTGTCTGGAATTCTCGCCAGCCCGCAGGATCAAACGCCCAGCCCGATTGGCGCGCCTCTTCCCTCGACGGCTCTGACTGGGCTGGCTCTACTCGCCGGGATCTCTGTCCTGCTGGTTCGTCGCAAGCGCAGCCGGCTTAAATAGAGGCTGGAGCGTTGCCCAGATTGGTGGCGCGGCTCTGATTCGGTTAGCCGCGACGCGCAGCGGAGCGCTCCGCTGCGCGTCGCGGCTAAACCTGACGCGCTGACGACACGCCCACATGAAAACCGCGCTACGGTTGTGGTTCAGCCGGCCAGTGCCAAGCCTCGTCGAACAAGCCGGCCTTGATCACCTTCGCTGATGCCGGATCGGTCTCTCCCGGGCCAACCTCAAGAATGGCAAAGTCTCCGAGCCGCGGATAGAGCATCCGGTTGGTGGACTTAAAGTCGGCTTCGTGGAAGGTGTGGCCGCTGTTCAGGACGAGATACTTTCCAGGCGAGAGCGGATTCGGATAGATCAGCACCGGAATGTGCGTGCCCGCAGAGTATGATTTGCCGGTTATCCGCAGCGACTCGGCGGTCCACTCCATCGGCAGGCGGGGGAGGATTTTTGCGATCAGCGAGTTGGACGCCGGGTCACCGAAGAGGATCAGATTCTTCTCGTGCATGTCGTCGGGGGTCACGTCGGAATCGTTCTTCACCGGCAATTCGCCGCGAAACCACTTGTTCCACTCGACCGAAAAGCGCTGCAACTCCAGGTCGGCGTGATGCTGAACGGCTGCGTTCCATGGCTTGCCAGTGCCGCGAACGCACAGGAAAGGCGCGGTGAACGCATCATCGATCGGGCCAGTCAGGCCCGGGACCTTGCTTCCTCCCGAGGCGGCAGCCACCGCCAGATCCACCGAATCGTCCGGTTGCGCCCATCCGTCGGGTTGCCGTTCGAGCAGGATATTTTGGAGCTTGGGATCAATTCGGCCCTGGAGCGTCCTGCCGTCGATATCCAAGGCGATTTGTTTGCGGTCGCGCCATTCGACGGGCACGCCGATCCTTAGCGTGCGCACGTTTTCGGTCTTCACTCGCCAGCCGTCTTCGCGTTTTTCGGCATCCACCAGCGACCGCTCGTACTGATGCCGCTGGCGAACGATTCCAACCCAAAAGCAATCGGGGTATCGAACGGTCATCGTCACGTAGCGCACGTGCGGCGGATACGCCGGCCTCCCCGCGGCGGCCTGCTCGCCCTGCATGCGCATAATCGTTTTCAGCGATTCCGGATCGTACTTGTGCCCCATCTTCGGGCCGACCAGAAACGTCGCGTGAAGGCCCATCGGCGTGATCTTGTCTTTGATCGATTCGGATGCCTCGCGCTGCGGATCGATCTCCCCGCCATACGCGACCACCGGCACGTCGAAGACGTTCTCGGCATAGTCCAGCGCATCGTAGATGCCCAGGCATTTGACGACGTAATCGGGGAGCTTGCCGTCGGGGTTTTTCACGCGGCCGTAGGTGGTGGTGAAGCCCGCGCCGGGGCTGACCGAGCACCAGAAGCTCGGGTAGGTCAACCCCAGATGCCACGCCCCGGCGCCGCCCATAGAGAAGCCGCGAAGGACGATGCGATCGGAGTCGATCATCTCATGCCCGCGCAGCTCGCGTTCAGCGGCCCGGAATGCCGCGAGCGATTCGAAGACATCGTTCTCGCCCGCCCACCGGTAGGCGTTGTTGCCGCGGCCATAGACGTGCAGCTCGACATAATCCTGCTCGGGCGCGGGGCCGGTTGAATCGCCGGGGTGAAGAAACTTCGATTCGGTGAGGGTGTCGTCGCGGCCGTGCAGGATCAGGTCAAGCCGCCAGAGCTTGCGGGCGTCGGGATAATTGCGGGGAAGGATGATCTGATAGGGTTGGATTGATCCATCCACCGCCGACCGATACCCGCGGAAGACGGTGCCTTGTTTGGCGAGCCACGGGGCGCTGCCGGCCTTGAGCTGGTTCGCCCGGGCGATGCCGCGGTCGAGCGCGTCCATCGTGTATTTTACATACCCCTTGTTCCACTCGCTGTGAGCGACGGCCCAGACGCCGGCCTTGTGAAACACTTCCACGTCCGCCAGCTTCCAGTCCGGGACATTCTGCTTGCGCAGGTCGTCGATCGCATGTCCCAGTTGCTCGATCTTCTCGTGAATGCTGAGTGCCGTCTTCGCATCCGGCGGCTGCATCACCGGCGGAGCCGCGGCGCGCACAGGGCACCACAACCCGGTTGTGACGAGGATGACGAGCGAAACGAGAACCGTTCGATTCGACTCAAGAGGCATGTGCCGGCTCCGGTGTAAGCGAGAACGTCCCGCCTACATACCGTGACGACAAGCTTCTGTGTAGGCCGTATCGCGCGAGGCGCGGTCCCACTCCCGTTCGCGGCATCCCCCCACGCCGCGGGCAGAGCGGCGCCGGTAGACTCGATCATGAAAAAAAGGCATTCCCGCCGCGCCGCCCCGGATCTGTCGGCGCTGCGGCGCCCCAGACTCACGGCGCACCCGATCCGGGGCGGCGCGGCGGCGAGCGTCATGAACAAAAGAAGTCCTTCGAGCCGCTCTGCCCACGGCGTGAGGGAAGTGCGTGGGCATGCCTTAGCTTCTCGAATCACGGGGTGCTTGCGATGACCTGCTCAGGGCTGCAGCGGCGCGGATGAGCGTCTTGAAGGCATCCTCGTCTATTTCATCACCCTCATGGAAATCGATAGCGCGCCTGGCGTTGCCTTCCAGGCTGGAGTTGAATAGTCCGCAAGGGTCCTTGAGCGAAGCGCCCTTGAGGAAAGTCAGCTTCACGACGCTCTTGTACGTCTCGCCGGTGCAGATCATTCCATCGTGAGACCAAACCGGCACGCCTCTCCACTTCCACTCCTCGACCACCTCAGGGTCAGCCTGTTTGATGAGAGCGCGGACACGGGAGAGCGTCTTGCCCCTCCAGTCGTCCAGTTCCTTGATTCTCGCGTCGATCAGCCGGGAAGGGGATTCACCCTTTGTGGTTGCGCTCTTTTTCATATCGTTTCTCATTCGTCCATGCCTGCTGGCATGGAGTTACCAGAAAGAGTCGCTTTCACCCATATTCCTCCAGCGCCGCCGCAGCGGGTAGAGACTGACGTTGACGATAGGATTGACACTGAATGAGACTTTGCCAATGATGCGCGGAGTGGAAGATCCCTCCCCTCGGGAACAACTGGCGAGATCCTTCGGCAACCCGCCGGTGGTTGAGACGATTCTGAGCGCGCAGTTCGAGCCCCTGCCCGGTTTTTCCAATGCGCATCTCGGCCTGTTTTGGGAACACGTCGGCGGTCGTCAAAACTGGCCGACTGCTTCTGACGATGCGCCGCTCAATCAGGAATTTGAATATTTTGGCGATGCGCTGGAGTGGGTTCCCTTAAACGAGATTCGATTTGGAATTGCAAAGGTTCCGGTTGCTCGTATGCGACTCTGGAATGCGGCGAAGGATCGGATGCTTCAGGTTCAAAACGGCCGATTCGTCTACAACTGGCTTGGCACTGGCAATAGTTATCCCCGGTACGACACCATTAAGCCAGAATTCGACAACGTACTTGGGCAATTTCGCGAGTTTCTCTCCAAGCAGGATCTTCCGCCCGTCTCCCCGAATCAGTGGGAGATTACCTACATTAATCATCTGTCGAAGAATACCGTCTGGGAAAATGTTACGGACTGGAGCCAAGTTCTGACATTTCATGCCGTTCCGCCGATAAGAGTGGGCGAATGCAAGCTGGAGACATTCGGCGGCCATTGGAGCTACGAGATAGCTCCTAATCGCGGGCGACTGCACATGTATTTACAGCACGCAAAAAACGAACAGCGGGCCGAAATATTGATCTTGAATTTAACAGCTCGCGGCCCGATTCGAGAAGGAGAGGGCACGGCGGCTGATCTGGATTCGGGCTTGAATTTGGGACATGATGTTATCGTGGGTGCTTTTTCGCAGCTAACATCCGAGAAGGCGCAAGCCCATTGGGGAAAGGAGCGTCCGCAATGATCTTGGCAGAATCCGCTCAAAGGATTGCAGATTTTCGCAACCTTCGGCCCGGTCCCACAATTTCCGCTGAAGGGGTGTGGAGAAAAGAAGCATGGGACAGCATTGATGCCGATCTAGTGGAATGGCTAAATGATCCGCAAGGACTCGTTGAGCCCGGGGGAATTCCACCATCACGAATGGTGATTCGCCGGGCACGGGATTTGGTCAAAAAGCTGCCCGAACAGACGAATTGGTCCGCCCCGGCAATGGTCGTTCCCGATAACGCTGGTGGACTTACGTTCGAGTTTCATTCAGGGGGAATCTTCCGAATGGTTAGCGTTGCTGGTGACGGGCGGCTCACCACCTCCGTGTTTCGTGGTGGGCAGTTTCTTTCGTCTTCGCCGCTTGCCTTGAGTTAATGAATCACTTTGGCGGCGAAAATGGCCGATGGTACGGAGCCGATCGATCCGAGCGAAACGATCTACCGGCGAGTACCCAAGCGGGGAACGGCTTACAAACCAAATCGAAATCCCGCACTAGGCGCGAATGCTTTTAATCCACGTCCTACCGATGCAGACGGCGTATCGGTAACCAGAGCAAGTTATGTGAGCGGGCCTGACGAGGCCGCCGCGCTTGGTGCCGAAGGGATGGAATTCTACGTCATTGCCTTCCTCGCGAGGGACCTTCAGGCCGTCGGGATGGAGATTGTGCCCGACCCGAATAACGAGTGTCTCGGGCACGCACTGATCCGTAACATTCACGCAGCCAACAGCGAACTCCCACAAATCCAGGCGATAAAAAACCAAGCCCGAATGGGGAAGTATCATGCGTTTGGACCGTTTCCCGGCAAAATGAAAATTACCCCACCCGGTGGAGACCCTCAAACGTCACCTGCCGCCATTCGCGAACCCGGCGCGGCAGCAGAACCCCCAGCGGAATAATCCGAGGCTTGGGGGCACGGCGCGCGGAGGAAAATCAGGAACACCCCGTTGCCCCTTCACGCTTCGCCGACAGGATAGCAGAGGAATAACCGCTTTCCTTCCGCTCCGCCAATCGCATCGTCGAGGCGTGCCGCATCCATCATCGCCCGACGATCCCACCGGAAATCGAATTCGGAGCAATAGCGGTGCAAATGCCTTTCCGAGACGGGGTGAAACGTTCCGTAGACGCCCCGCTCGATCAACGCGAGATACGATTCCGCCCCGTTCTTGGTAAACCCTTTATCGTTCACGAAGAATGTTAACGAGATCCCAATGCACCAAGTCATGGTCCGCGCATGACTACCGGAAACCCGGCTGGCTCCTGATAGAAGCGTTTATTCGGGTTGATGCCGAGCCACAAGCACGCGGCAGCAAAGTAGACCCCGGCGTAGACCGCGAAGAGGACGTTCCATCCGAAGTGCTTGAAGATCATCGCTCCGACCACCGGCTGGAGGTTGCCGATGTTGCCGACCATGTTCATGAAGCCGAAGGCGGTGCCGGCATACAAGCCGCCGACGCCGATGACGGTGGTCCAGCAGGCGCCTTGCCCGAAATCATTGGCGGCCGACGCGACGCACATGAGAAAGATCGCCTGGCCCGGCGTGTGCGCGATGCGGATGGCGAACATCGCGACGGCGGCGGTCAGATAGCCGGTGATGGGAAAGATCGCCCGGCCCAGGCGCGTCCAGCCGGTGACGCGCACGAGCGCGTCCGAGAGCGCCCCGCCGATCAGGCAGGAGATTCCGCCGAAAAACATCGGCAGCACGTCCATCGCCTGCGAGCCTTTGAACGAGACGTGATGAACATCCAGCAGATATCGCGGCATCCAACTGACGAAAAATGACCAGCCGAAGCTGATGCACAGATACGCCAGCGCGAGGAACCACAGATTCTGGCTGGTGAACAAGGCCGACCAGACGCGAGTGGTGCCGTGCGATTCGGTCCCCGCATTCGCCGCGCGATCCGAGCGAATGAAATCCAACTCGGCCTGATTGACCGACGGCTTCTGGGCCGGGTCGTCGCGAAACCAGGAGAAGAAGAACGCCACCCAGACCAATCCGATCAAACCCATCGACCAGAATCCCAGCCGCCAGGCGGGGGTGGTTTGCAGGAAGTGGAGCGCCGGCACGCGGGCGACCCAGCCGCGGAAGGCGGGGGACTCAAATCCGGAAAGCAGGTAGCCGAACAGGAGGAACGAGAATGCCCCGCCCCATCGCGCTGACAGCCAGAGAACCCCGCCCGCCCGGGCGCGCAGCCGGGCGGGGAACCATTGCGACTGCACCCGCGCCATGTTGGGAAACGCGCCGGCTTCGCCGACGCCAAAGAGCAGGCGATAGACCAGCAGCGAAGCGAACCCACTGGCCGCCCCTGAGAGCGCGGTGAACAGCGACCATGCCAGGACAATCCGCGAAAGCGTTCGGCGAGCGCCGAAGCGATCCCCCATCCATCCGCCGGGGATCTCGAACATCGCATAGCCGAGCCAGAAAATGCTCATGACCAGGCCCATTTTGGCATCGCTGATATGCAGGTCGCGCTGGATGTCGCCTTGCGCGCGGGAGATGCAGACGCGATCGAGATAACTGAGAAACGCCAGCGAACAGAGGAACACCATCACCACATAACGAGTGCGGGTGGGGCGGGCGGCGGGTGCGGTCATCGTGGCGGATATCCTATTCGGATCCAACCCGCCTCGCAGTGCCCGGGCGCGCAATTCGTGGCACGGGCGTCCCGCCGCGTCTCGCCCGTGCGGAACAGTGTTGAAGTTAGAATCTCGCGATTCCTTTGATGTTCGTTACTCCGGCGTTTCCTGCACGGCCGAGACGGCCGTGCCATGGGCGACGATTGAGACGGAGCACGAGCCACCCGTTACAATCCGCCTTCGATGACTTCGGTGCGACTCGAGCATATCTCGAAACTGTTCGGCCCGACGGTCGCGCTCAACGGCATCGACCTGTCGATCGCGGCTGGCGAGCTGTTCTTCCTGCTCGGGCCCAGCGGGTGCGGCAAGAGCACGCTGCTGCGGATCATCGCGGGGCTGAACGAGCCCACCTCGGGCCGCATTTATTTTAATGATCGCGACGTCACCGTGCTGAGGACCGAGCGCCGCAGCGCCGTGATGGTGTTTCAGAGTTATGCGCTTTGGCCGCACATGACCGTGCGGGAAAATGTCCGCTTCGGTTTGCAGGTGCGCAAGCTTTCGCGGAATCAGCAGGAAAAGCGGACGACGGAAGCGCTCAATCTGGTGCGCTTGGGCGAACTGGCCGATCGAAAGCCCAACCAGCTTTCCGGCGGCCAGCAGCAGCGCGTGGCGCTGGCCCGGGCGCTGGCGGTGCAGCCCGACTGCCTCCTGCTCGACGAGCCGCTGAGCAACCTCGACGCGCAGCTTCGCCAGCAGATGCGCAGCGAAATCCGCCGGATCTGCAAGACGCAGGGGCTCACCACGATCTACGTCACGCACGATCAGAAGGAGGCCCTGAGCGCGGCGGATCGAATCGCCGTGATGAACGCCGGCCAAATCGCCCAGGTGGGCACGCCGGCCGAGCTGTATCACAAGCCGACATCGGCTTTCGTCGCGTCATTCATCGGAGAAACCAACCTGCTGGAAGGCACCGTCATCGCGCGCGACCGCGACACGATTCGCGTTCAAACCGCGGCGGGAGAATTCCTGGCGGCCGGGGCAACCGGAGCATCCGATCGCGTCACGCTGAGCGTTCGCCCCGAGCAGTTGCGAATCGTATCTGACGGGGCCGCCGGGCCCATCAACCGGCTCTCCGGTCGCGTCACCGAGACCACATTCCTCGGCGAGGCCAGCGAGCACGTACTGCTGGTCAACGGCCAGCGTCTCAAGATGATCTGCACCCCGCCCCAATTCAATCCGCCGGAGGAGATGAGCGTGGGATTCGAGCCGAAGGACGCGATCGTGCTGCCTTACGAGTGACGGTGGACTCGGCCGTGACGCGGCTGCGGTATTGCCTCGCACGGCCGAGACGGCCGTGCCACAGGCGAGCGTCAAGACTGAGCACATGTGATGCAGCCGCCCCATCGGCGTCAGTGCTTTTCTGGAAGGTCCGGCACCGCGCACCCGATCGCACGGGTGCGGCTTTTCTCGATGGGTTTCCCGTTCAGGAGTGCGGTGATCGCATCGCGGAGGTCATACTGGGTGACGACGTTTCGTGCCTTGCCGATCGCAACGTATTGATCGTCGATGCGGCCCTGATATTTCACGGTCCCGTCCGCGCCGAGCAACACCGCCGTCGGCACGGCGATGACGCCGAGCCGTGCGACCAGCTCGTGATGCGCATCGATTAAAACAGGGATCGAGTAACCAAAGTCTTTGGCATGTTTCCGGGCTCCGTCCAGCGTGAGCATTGGATCGACGTGAATGAGATAGAACCGCGATCCCTGCGATGAGAACTCCGACGCCAGTCTTTGAATTTGCGGTGCGTATCCGTTGCAGATCGGGCAATCCTGCAGAACAAACACGAACACGGCCGCCCGACTCCCGGCGAGCGACAACGGCTGATAGCTCTTCCCGTCAATCCCGGGCAGTGTGATCGTCGCCGGCTCGGTCGCGGGCGCGGCAGCGAACACGGCCCGGCCAATTATCGCGAGCATGATCGCCAAGATCAGCGAAATACGCACGCCTCACCTGGTGTTCGGCATGTTATCCGATCCAGCGCCGCTGGCGGGCTTGGCCGTGGTCTTCGGCGCCCGGCTGATCTCGACGAGATACGTTTTGCCGTTGTCGTCGCGGGTCAGGTAGAGCACGTCGGTCCCCGGCTTCATCAGGTGAACGTCGCGCATGAGAGCGGCATCGGCAACGAATCGCTTGTTGGTCGTCTTCCCCGGCACCAAAGCCGTCACCGTCTTGCCGTCGGAGGTCTCGATATCGATCGAGGAGGTCTTTCCGCCGCCCTCCACGTCCGTCTGCGCGACCTTGGCCACTTTGCCGGTCTGCGGGTCTTTGTAGGGAAAGATCTCGGTGATCGTGGGCAGGCGGCCCTGCGTAAGCTGAATATACACCGGCTCGCCCATCTTGAATTTTTGCACCTCGTCGAGCAGCGCGGGATCCGGTTCCATCTTGCCCTTGTCGTCTTTTACGTTCTGGATCGTCAGCTCGTAGCTTTCGCCGTACTTGGTGATGCGGACGATCGGCGCGCCGCTTACCTGTTCGTTGTAGAACTCCTGGAAGATAAAGCCGTGCGGCGTCTCCTCGGCCGGCTTCACATCCACCTTCTTGATGTAGTCAATGGCCATCCACCCGTTCCACTGCGCCAGGGTCATCTTGACCACGTCGCCTTTCTGCAGCTTGTCGACCGTGGTTTGGATATCGGCATCGGGATCTTTCGGATCCTTGCCGCCAATGATGGTCTTCATCGGCCTGCTGCCGTCGAGCTGCGTGAAGAGGGCAATCGTGCGGTTCTTGTTGTACAAGGTGGCTTGCTGCGAGGCGACGAATCGCATCACCTGGTCCTTGATCTCCTGGCCCTTGCCCATGTTCCCGTTCTTACCGGTCGGGCCGGGCGGGACGACAACGCCGGTGGCTCCGAACAACGTGGAGCCCAAGGTCAGAACAGTTGCCAGGGATAACGTCGCACAAATCGCTCGCGGCTGCATATTCGCTCCGTGTGGATGACGGGTTCGAGGAAGGATATCTGAATATAGCGTAGCCAACCCGCCCGCGGCACTCAAGGTAAAAACGGGTTTATCCGCAAAGGGACGATATGCCATCCGGCAGGGGACAGTTGCACAGCCCCTTCCGCATCACGGGCGAAGCCAGGGCGAAGCCGATGCCCTATGATCGAAGCGATGGCCCTCCGCTGCCCAATTTGCAAACGGCCCGTCGCCGACCCACCTGCGGAATCGGATCGGTCGGCGGCATCGGCTTTCCCTTTTTGCAGCGAACGATGCAAGCTCATCGATCTCGGCCGCTGGCTCGATGGGAAGTATCAAGTCCCCGTCGTTGAAGATGATCTGGACGAAGCGTCCCGAGATTTGGAATAGCCGGTCATCTCCAGATATCCCGCGCCGATCGGATGGCCTTGTAGGTCGGTTACATGGGCGACGCCTTCGAAATAGGTGACCTTCGTCGACGCCGAGGTGATCAATTCCTGCCCCGGCATGGCGCTGGTCACGAGAAGATCGGGCAGGCCGGCGACCTTCACCGTCCACTGTTGCGGGTAGACGCCGCCGCTTTGGGGGCTTGTCCAATCGTGCGAGCCAATCATCTGGATGTCGCCGGCGGCCAAATAATGGGGCTTTCCGTCCGGCGTCACGCGGGTGCCGGACAGGTAATCGGTGGTTCCTGTTTTGTTCCGCAGGCGGTAGATCATCAGGTCGGTGCCGTCGGATAGTTGCAGGCCCATCCAGTCCCAACCCGATTGCTCCGCGGAAAGGGAATTGCTCGAAAATTCGTGGTCCATCCAGCTGAGTCCCGTCACCTGATATTTGTGGTCGTTTATCGTGAGGGAGCCGGCTGTCGGCAGACGAGTCACGGAATAGTAGTATGATGCTTGTCCGGGCTGGCGGCCTTTGAAGTTCACGCCACCGGGGCCTTGCAGGACGGGGCCGCGGTCGGCGCCGCAGGTGAGGTCGATCTTGAAGCCGGGCTCGTTGGCGCGCAGGTCGATCGTGTGGTCTTTCATCTGCGCGGACCAATCCAGCAACACAACGTCGAGCGAATTGTCGGATGCCCAAGCTAGTCGCGGCCGGCCGCGCTCGAGCCGGTCCTTGAAGATAAAGGTCTTGCCGGACACATCCGAGATGGCGGCGTGGGCGAAATAGAGGTCGGTCATCGCCCACGGGCTGGCCCGCGTGGTGGGCTGGGCGGTAAAGGCGGTTCGGAAGAAGGTGAGCTGGTAGCCGAACTCGCGGCCGCCAGCGTCGTGCATATTGCCGGTGAAATACCACCATTCGGTCTTGAACCCGTCGTGGCGGCCGTGATCACGGGGGAAGGACCAATCACGCGGATGAAGCGCTTGAAGAAATTCTGCTCCACGGACTGGGAAGCAGAGGAATTGATCCACGAAGGACACGAAGAGCACGAAGAAAACAAGAACGGAAGTGTGAGGAAGAAAGGAGGAGGTGAAGCGCGGCCCGATCCCCTCTTTAGCGGGTCCGCTTGACTTTGGCGAGCTGGGTCGAGCCGCGGGCCGTCTGCCGCGATGTTTGATGTCTCGGGTCGTCAGCATGCTCTTATTCCTGTCGAAGGCTTCCCGCGGGGGGCGCCGTCCGCAACCGATAAACCGGATAGATCGCCGCGATCACCGCGGCGAGGGTTGCCAGCAGAAGATTCTCGATCCAAAAGCGCGGCTGCGGGCCGGTGGGGATGCTCCAGCCGAAGGAGCGATATTGGACGACGTAGGCCAGCACGTAGGCGAGGATCGTCCCGGCGACAGACGCGACCGCCGCCGCTGTCCAGGCGATGAGCAGGCCCTGCCCCAGCACCCACGCGGCCGTCTGCCGGGCCGACATCCCGACCGCGGCGAGGATGCTGTAATCGCGGCTGCGCGCCATCGCCAGCGCCAGCAATGATCCGGCCAGCCCGCAAAACGCCACGCCCCCGGCCAGCCACGTCAGCACGTCGGTCACCTTGAACGTGCGATCGAAGACCGCCATCACCTCGCTCTTCACTCCGTCGAAGCTGTTCACCGCGACGGGATAGGACGCCCGCAATGCTTCACTCCACCGCGACGCGATCCGGGCGCGATTGAACCCCGGCTTCAACGTCACGTGCAGCGCATTGACCGCATCATCCTTCCAATCGGCGGCATACGTCCGCCGATCGATCATGATCTGCCCGCGCTCCGACCCGAAGTCATAGAACACGCCATACACCCTGAATTGGCGCTTGCCGCTTGGCGTGTCCATCGAGAACCGATCGCCCACGCGCAATCCGGACTTTCCCGCCAGCGGTTCACTGATCATCGCATCAGACGAGTCATCGAATACGCTTCCATGCAATTCAGACTTGATCGGCAGCGTATTGAGCAGGTGATCGACGTCGGAGCCGAGGAGCACGATCGGCTTGCCCTCCCAATCGATGTTCCGCGTGCGATATTCGATGACGCGACGGACTTCAGGTTGTTTGAGGACCCACTGTTCGACCGCGGGATTCAACGTCGCGTCGATCTTGTGGCGGACGGTCAGCTCCGGGCCGATGAAGACATCGGCGGCAAATCGCTGGTCCATCCAATGGCCCAGCGCCCCGCGAAACGAGCCAACCATGGTCCGCACGCTGACGTTCATCGCCATGGCGAGCATCATCGCCGCGACGGCAACGCCGGTGATTCCCAGCGAACGCGACACGCCCGAAGCGGCCATTTGAAGAGGCAACAATTGGGCCCGACCGGCGACCAGATCGGTCGCCCGGCTTGCCATGCGCGTGATCCACGGGCAGGCGAGGGCAAAGCCCAGCGCTATCAGAAGCGCCATGGTGAAACCCGCGAAGGGAGAGCTGCCCGGCAAGCGCCAAACCCCGTAGGAAGCCGCCAGCAGCAGGCAACCGATAAGGAGCATCCACGTTGCGGCCGATCGTGAAGTGCGATCGCGGGCCGTCCCCCGGAATGCATTCACCGGCGGGACGCGAGAGGCCTGGTACAACGGGATCAGCGCGCCGACGACGCAGCTTGCAGTCGAGAGTGCCATGCCTTTGACCCACATCGCGCGATCCAGTTCGACCGGCCCGGGCCGCACCGTGGCATATAGATCATTGATGGTGGTCGCGATGAATCCCACCAATTCGCGCGCGAGCAGCCAGCCGCCCAGCACTCCAATCGCGCCACCGAGCACGGCAAATCCGATCGCCTCGACGAAATAGATCCCCGCCAATTGCGGTCGAGATCCGCCGAGGCAGCGCAGGATGCCGAGGCTTTCGGCACGTTGCTGCACCGAGATCAGCATGCTGTTGTAGACGATGAAGACCGCCACGAAGCTGGCCATCAGAGACAGCGCGTTGAGGTTCAGGCTGTAGGAGCGGACGAGTTCCGAGAGCCGGGTCGATTGCTGCCGGGTCGATCGCAGCACCCACCCCGACGGAAGGGCCGCCGTCATTGCACTCTCCTGCTCCGGCGATTCGAGGATCGTGTCGATGCGGTCGATCCTGCCAATGGAGCCGGTCAGTTCCTGGGCGGTCGCCAGGTCGCAGATGATGAGGTCGGCAAGCTGCGAGCGGGCGACGCCTTTTGGTTCAATCGTTCCCGCGACGTGAATCATGGCGCGATGATCGCCGACCGTCATTTGCAGCGACGATCCCGGCGTGACATGAAGATTTTTTGCCAACGCATCGACAAGCACGACCTCATTCGGCTGCGTGAGGAATTTTCCAAAGGCATCCGCATCCAGCGATGAGCCCACCTTCGTGTAGGAGCGGAAGGATCGTTCGGAAAAGACATCCACTCCGATCAAGCGACCCACGATCCCCGGGCCGCCGGTAGACACCATCACGCCGCGATCGATCACCGGCGCTAGTGGGAACGGCAGCTTGCGTTTGAGCAGATCGATGTAGGCTTGGTCCGAGATCGTCCCATCCTCGGCGAAGATGCTGTGCGTCGATCGCTCGGCCAGCGACTCCACCGCCCCGCTGAAGCTTTGCAGGCAGGCGTTGACCGCCGCGTCGATCCCGATGACGACCGCGACGCCCAGCGTCACGCCGAGCAGGCACAACGCACCTTCCAGCCGGTGCCGGCGATAGTGCCCCCGCACGAGCTTGGCCAGGAACGCGATCAACCCAGCACCTCGACCGCTCCGCTGGCCGAGACGATCCGGCCGTCTTCCAGCACCACGCGGTCGGCGCACCGGGCGGCGGCCTCCTCCGAATGGGTCGCCATGACAACCGTCACGCCAAACTCCCGTTGCAGTTCGACCAGAAGATCGAGGATTACCCGGCCCGTTGCCGCGTCCAGGTTCCCGGTCGGTTCGTCGGCCAGCAAAAGCTCCGGCCGATGCACAACGGCCCGCGCCAGCGCCACGCGCTGCTGTTGTCCGCCGGAGAGTTCGTCCGGGTATCGGCGGGATTTATCCGCAACGCCGAGCCGATCCAGCAAACGATCGATTTCCGCGCGCCGCTCTGCGTTCAATCCTCGGTCCAGTGTCCACGGCACCGCGACGTTGTCGAACACCGTCAGGCTCGGCACAAGATGGAAGGATTGAAAGACGAATCCCAGCCGCCGCCGGCGAAAGAGGGCGAGCTGGCCGTCGCTCATCGCCGACAAGTCCGTCCCGGCAATGCGAATCGTTCCGGCAGAGGGCCGATCGACCGCTCCCAGAAGATTGAGCAGCGTGCTTTTCCCGGACCCGCTGCGGCCCAGCAGCGCGACGCTTCGACCGCGGGCGATCCGAAGCGACAGTTCGTGGAGTGCCGTTACTGCGCCCTCGCCAGTGCCGTAAATTTTCTGAACCCGATCGAGTTCGATCAAAGGCCCGGGTGTGCCGGGAGATATTGCAGCGGGAGCATCCTTGCGTTCGGTTGCGGCCATCGGGCGCGATTCTATAGCGGAGCGCGAAGCAATCGCAGCCGAGAACTGCAAATTTGAAATTGCGCTTATACTCCTAACGTGGCTTGCACCGTGCCGGCGCTGTCCGAAATCACTCTCGCCGTCCTCGCCGGCGGCGAGGGCTCGCGGATGCGCATGCCCAAGGGGCTGCTGCGAATTGGGAATCAGCCCATCCTCGACTACCTGCTCGATCGCCTCGCCTGGCCCGGCCCGACGATGCTGGTCACCGCCCCGGCTCGCGAGCATCCGCCGGGATGGACGCGGTTTGATCGGGAAGTGATTGATCCAGTGGCGGGACTGGGCCCGCTTCGCGGCGTTCTCACGTCGCTGGAAAACGCCGCGACTGAATGGGTATCGGTGGTGACTGTCGATATGCCGGGGATCGGGCGCGAGCAGATCGAAGGATTGCTCGTTTCGATTTCTGCCGACGATGCAGGGAAAATGTATGCGCACCGGGACGAGCGTATTGAACCGTTCCCACTGCTGATTCGAACGCAGGCGGCTTCGATCCTCCGCCAACGGGTTGAGCGCCACGAGCTTTCGGTGATCAAGCTTCTGGAAGAAAAGGGCTTTGGCGCCTGCGACGTTCCAGGCCGGTGGGGCCATGAAATCTGGTTCAACTTGAACCGCCCCGAAGACTTGGAACGGTTTCGCCATCGCGATTAGCCGCCCCGCTTGCCGGGCGCGACAGGTGCGTCCAAGCTGCGATGAACGTCGGTATTGGGCGTCAGAACTATTCTTGCTGACCGAGCACGGGATCGTCGTCGAGAGATCCCTGTCGCGCCCGGCAAGCGGGGCGGCTAAGCGCGGCAGAAGAGTGCTGCGCACGCGATTGAGTTACAGGATGACTTGTCCCCAGTGGTCTTGCTCGGTATGATGGATGAAGCGATTGCCTCTTTGTCCAGCGGAGAATCTTTGTGGCCAAGTCCGAGCCGATTGAAGTCGAAGCAACTGTCACTACCGCGTTGCCCAACGCGATGTTCAAGCTGAAGCTGGACAACTCCCAACACGAGATCCTCGGCATTGTCTCCGGCAAGATGCGAAAGCATTTCATCCGCATCCTCCCCGGCGACCGCGTGAAGGTCCAACTCTCCCCCTACGATCTCACCCGCGGCCGAATCGTCTTCCGCCAAAAGTAGGGGCACATGGCATGTGCCCGGTGTCATCCCCAATCCCGTAACGGCCACACGGCGTGTGCCCACGTCCCCCTTCGGCTACCTCGCGTTCCACAAGATCTGCCGCGTCCGATCGGTCTGCGGCTCAGCAACAAAAGTCTCAATCACCGCCCGATTTCTCCCAGCACTCACCGGCACATACTTCCCGGTCGATTTGGCCAGCACCTGTCCCGATTCATCGCGAAGAAATCCCTCGGTCTCGATCAACCGCGATCGAACGGAGGTGATCTTTGCTTCCACCTGCACCCGTTGCCCAATCCGAACGCTCCGCCGAAAGCGCACGTTCAGTTCCCCGCAGACGCAGAAGCGTTTGCCGGACCACGTCGCGGCCCAGACCATCGCCTCATCAAGAACGGTCGACAGTAGCCCGCCATGGGCGATGCCCTCGAATCCCATGTGATGCGCGGCAGCCGTGAACTGGCTGGTGACAATGCCCGTGGCGTCGTCCACGTGAAGGTGCAGGTGGATCCCATGGGGATTATCGTGGCCGCAAACGAGGCAGCCGCGTGTATGAGGAAGTTCCGCAATCGCCATCGGCGGATTGTAGGAGGGACTCTCGCTCGATTAGAGGGGTTTTCTTCGTCCGGTCGGTTAGCCGCGACCCGAAGGGGAGCGAGTCCGCGAGCGCTCCCCTTTCGTGTCGCGGCTAACCGACGCGGCCCCGCGCCCCTCGACGCGCACCTCGACGCGCCCGGCAAGCAGGGCGGCTAAACATGTCTAAGGAGTGGTTCCCACACGATTAATTTCGGGAGCCCAACGACGCGCCAGCATCATCCCTCGACGTCCATCGCGTGCGAAGCACACCTTATACGCGCTGAGCAGCCCCCGCTTGCCGGGCGCGTCGAGTGCGCTTCCAGGCAATACAGGTCAGTATCGGTCGAGCCAAGTTCCGACGCTGATATGCACCGCGATCACGACAGCATCGCCCCCGGGGTTTTTGAATTCGGGGCGGAGCCAGCGGACGATCCCCCGTCGCTCCTCCTCGGCCCTGGGAGAGGGTAAACTCGTCAACGTCAACGACCTGGGCCCAACGAAAGCGGAATCGCCATGAACAATCAAAATTTGAATCGTCGCGCATTGCTTGCCGGGATGTTGGGAGCCGGGCTTGGGGCTGGTTTGTGCCGGGTTTCGGCATTCGCTGAGCCGGAGGCCGCGCCCAGTGAAGAAGGGTTTGTGCCGCTCTTCGACGGCAAGACCCTCGAGGGGTGGCACACGAACCGGGAAAAGATCAGCCACGGCACCGGCGGGCGCTGGGCGGTCGAGGACGGCGCGATCACCGGCGAGCAGAACCCGCCGGGCAACGGCGGGATGCTCATGACCGACAAAGAGTTCGGCGATTTCGATCTGATGCTCGAACTCAACCCCGACTGGCACATCGACAGCGGCGTGTTCCTGCGGACCAATCCCCAGGGCGTCTGCTTCCAGGTGTATGTCGACTATCACGATCGCGGCAACGTCGGCTGGCTCTCCACCGAACAAACCGCCGGGCATAAACGGATGATCATCCATCCGTTCGACCTGTTCGGCACGCTGGATGAAGACCAGAAATTGAAAAGTTTGACCACCAAGCCGGACCAGCGCGATATCGCGTGGAAGCCGGATTATTTGCTCTACAGTGCCACACCACAAACTTTTCTGGACACGTGGAAGATCGGGCAATGGAACACGATGCGTGTGCGGTGCGCCGGCAAATACCCGCGGATCACGACGTGGATCAACAACGTAAAGATGGCGGACTTCGACGGCCAGACCTGCCCGCAACCGGACTACAAAAAGGAGGAGATTTTTCAGCAACTCGGCCCCAAGGGCCCCATCGCGTTCCAAGTCCACGGCGGAAAGCAGATGTGGCGAAGCGGAGCGAAATGCCGCTGGCGGAATATCCGCGTGAAATCACTGTGATTCGGATGGGTCGAGCAGGCCTTCGTCGCTGATATTCACTGTGATCTCGACCGAATCTCCCTTGTCGCGCCCAGCAAGCTGGGACGGCTAAACGCGGCTGATGAACCGCTGCGCGGTACAATGAACGATATGAAACCACCGGCGCCCCCGAGCAGACTCAACCGCGCCGCCTGCGCCCATAACGAATCACCGCCAGCTTGATCGCCCCGCACGCCAGCAGAAATGCCCACACCATCCAGAAGGAACGAAAAACGATCCAAAGCATCTTGAAGAACATGAGCACGTTCTCTGTCGTGAGAAAGTGAATCGGCACCGGCTGATGCTGCATCGTCTGGCTGATTAACGGCAAAAGCATTCGACTTATTCCAATTTCAGTCAAAACCGTTTTACCACCGCTCCGCATCAACGGAAGCTGCCGGCTCTGATTCGCTCGGCCAGATGGGCGCCGAGCTGGGTCCATTCGAACATCGCGTCCCCGCTCGGGTTCTGTCCGCAGCAGCGCAAGACTTGCTTGTCCACTAAGCGTGATACTCCAGTTAACAGAGGCGAATTAATGCCTTGCTGCTTTATGTCAAAGCCGAAGCCTTGCCTCGGCCAGCATTGCAAGAAAAACCTGACGCTGGAGAGTTCGTCAAAGGAGAGGGACCGAATGGCGCGCTCGACCCTTGCATCGCGCAGATGGTTTTGTTCCGCCAGACGCTGCTTGACGGCAGAAGAGAGCTGGTCCCGCGCCCTGTCCTCCTCCGTGAAGTCGATCTTCAAATGCGGAATCGTCGTCACGTCAAATAGGAGGCGGTCACTGTCGTCGTGGATCAGCAGGATCTCGTGAGGCTGGCGGCATGCGACCGCGATTCCCACCTCGTACATCACGTTGCCGTTACGATAGCCCGCACCGGTCTTGGAGTCGCGGCCTATCGTGGAGACATCCGCCACGAACAGCTGGCAATGAATAATCCCACTAATTATGTCGGTCGTGATCGCGTCCCCGGACGACGAGGCGTCTACTCGGTACGCGCTAAGAGCGCTACGCGCGCTCGCGGAGGCATTTGCAACCGCAGGCGCGATGATCCTGTTGAATCGTTCATCATACGTGCTTGAGAAGCTCATCGCCACGAAGACGCGCGGCTCCAGTTCCATTCGCCAAAAAGCGTCCAAGTAGGCCTTTGGTAGCATGGTCGGCTCCTTCGAGCGGGACAGACGAAACGCAGAAACTTCCACCGCGATAGCGGCGAGCCGTTTACGTGACGGCGCCATCTCTATTCGCCGCTCGCCATCTTAATGACTCGAATCTCGTCGTCAGCAAGTCCGTAGAGTTGGTAAACGGTTTCGTCGATTTTTCGATCCGTTGCATCAATCTCCCGCAGGATCTGCTCGCTCCGATGCGGCAGGGCCTCTGGTATCAGTCGGCCGTTTAGTGTGATGATCGTGTCTACCAGCCCGTCCAGACCACTGGACCGCAGGCTTCGATCTGTTGGCATCGGGAGTTCTCTTGTTTGCTTTATGATGATCTTCGGAAAGTCGTCTCGACGCGCAGCGGAGTTCACGGCTACAAAAAACCATGACATGAGCCGGCTATTCAGTACCGCAAGCACGGCGCGCAGCAACGTCGCATCGGAGCCCAACGGCACGAGGCTCTGGACGGACTGATTGGTGAGAAATCCGTCGGTCGCCAGCGTAGCCTGAAGTCTTAGCTTCCTGCTAAGGACCTGTCGCAATAAGATCCGGGGTGCGGAGAAGAATCGCCACGGTTTAGATTTTTCGATTTCAGGTGTGTAGTCGAGGAAGTGCTCTTCCGTGTGCTGAAGGAGATAACGCTGGAGGACGCCATCGAAGGCTCGGCGTGGCCGCTTGAGCCCCCGCTTGGACGCAGTGAGCGTGTAGGTCTCAATCCCGCGCTTCACCTCAACAAAATCGCCGATAGTTGCCGGTTGATCGCGCATCTTGCGGACAATTCCCTCAGCGTCGGTACTCAAGGTGATCAAAAATTCCTTATCGGCGGATGCGGCCCAAGCAACGGTGCTCCCAGGTTGCGCGTGCGCTTGAAAATCGGCGTAGCTTGTTATGCGATAGCGGTGGGGAAATACGACGAAGCTGGTTGCTGGCCGCGATGTTTCCCCAAGCTGTCCCTTACTCGCTGTAAATATCACGCAATCAATGTAGGCGCCCTCGAACACGTCAAAGGGTAGTGATACGAACGATTCCGCGCTGAAGTGATTCAGAAAGAACTCGCGAAGCGGTCTCGATGAGGGTGTTGAAACCCACCCGGAGGGGATGATCATCCCAACTTTGCCCGCGTTGCGCAACTGGCCAGCGGCGTTTTCGACGAACATGATGAAGGTGTCGAGCGAGTTCGCGATCGTTTTGAATCGGCTCCGAAGATACAACGATTCCGCGCCCGCGGCGAACGCGCCGTATGGAGGATTGCCGATCACCGCGTCAAACCCGCCATGCCTGAAGACAGGCGCAAATCCGCGTCCGTAGTCGAACGGATTGATCCGCCGCCTGTCCTCTTCGGTCATCTTCGTCCACGTATCGGTCGCCATGATGTTGGTCCCGATGAGGCTATTGCCGCAGAGGATGTTGTGGCCGAGGTCCGGGAGGGCGCGTTCGCGGAAGAGGCGGTGTTGGAAGCCGAGGGTTTGGCTGGTTTCTCCTTCGAGACATTTGAGGAGCAGATTGAGCTTCGTCACTTCGACAGCGGCGGGATCGAGATCCACGCCGTGGATGTTGTCGAGGAGGATGCGCTTGCGCTCGGCGATGGTGAGGCGCCAGTCGCCGGCAGGGCCCGGCCGCAATACTGCGGCTTTGCCGGCGGCCAGCTTTTGCGGATCGGAATTCGTGGCCGTGTATTGGGCGAGGTGCCAGTCCAAAAGGTGTTGGTAAGCGCCAATCAGGAACGAGCCCGAGCCGCAGGCGGGGTCGAGGATCTTGAGCTTGGCGGCTTGCTTCGGGGTCTTGCCCTCCAGCAGCTTGCCGACGGTGTTCTTGACGATGTAATCGACGATGTACGTTGGCGTGTAGTAAACACCCCCGGCTTTGCGGACTTCAGGTTTCTCTTCAATCCTCGCCCGGTGCCCGGCGGTGAGCGAGATGACTTTGCCGAGAAAACGCTCGTACACGCTCCCAAGAATGTCGGCGGTGACGACGGTGAATTCGTACGGGCTTTCAGGATAAAAGAGCCGACGGAGGATGCCTTTCAGTGTGGCATCCGAAATGTCGAGGCCGGGCGTCAGCGTGTCGGGCGCCTCGTCGCGCCCCTTTTCTGTTTTGAAGTGGAAGAGGCCAGAGTTGTAGCGCGCATCCGCGTCGCCGAAGACCTTTCGCAGCCGGTCGTAGGTGTGCTCGCCATTGAGCAGCGCCTGGAGCTGCCCGACCGGCTCGGTGCCTCGGTCTTCGGCGATGCGAAGAAAGATAATCCGATCAATGATCCGTTGCACGGCGAAGTTGAGCGATGGCTCATCCAAGCCATCGTTGCGAAGCGCCAGATTGCTGGCCAGTTGCTTTCGCCATTCCTCAATCTCGGCAAGAAACGCGTCGTCGAATTCCTGCGCTCCGCGGCCGCGGGAGGAACCGCAGTAGCGGTCGAAGTCGCCACGGAGGACGGCCTCTTTGCTGAACGTGCCGGAGATGAAGTCCCATCGCTCGGGGTACTGCTTGTAGGTGATGTATTCGCGGCGGGCGACTGACGCTTTATCAAATTGCTTGGGCTGGATGCGGCAGTCGTAGATCGCCAGTTCCTCGAAGTCGGTCAGGATCGAGACGGGAAGCTTCGCGCTCCAGGCGTAACGTCGAAGCTGGTATGCGGGCTCCCAATTCTCTTTGATGTTGACGGAGGGTTTCTTGGCCTCAAGGAAGAACTTGCGATTCCCGCCAATGCGAAAGCTGTAGTCGGGAGCTTTGGTAGCACCGGCGACCTTAATCCGGTCTTCGTGGACCACCTCGCGATACTGCTCGGCGTATCCGGACCGATTGTCCATATCCCAGCCGAGTTCTGCGAACATCGGATTGATAAAGTCAATTCGGAGTTGCGTTTCGTTGTAATCGGGCGAACGGACTTGATCTTGTTGTCGGTCGAAATGGTCGATGAGCCGGCGGATCGAGTCTGGGCAGGTCCCCATTTCCCCATCATACCGAACGCGTCCATAACGCCAAGTGCAGGCAACCGCGACCGCAGGAATTGGGCACCAGCGATGCCGGCCGGATCGGCGATTTCGGTGGAGATTCGCGGAGAGACTGAAACCCAGGCGAAGAAACCGGGCCGTCTCTGCGTCTCTCGCGGTGAATCAGCGACGAGATTCAGAAACTTTCCAGCTTTGGCTCGCGGCGGTGAGTTCAATTAGATTCGGCTCGCCGTCGTCGGCTTCGGAACCGTGCTTGTCCTCCATGACGAAGCAGGCGCGTTTGTAAAGGTCGATGAAGTTGGCGGTGCGTTTGCCGTCGCCATCGTCGAACCAGACGGTTTTGTCGTAGACGTAGGCGTTATCGCGTTCGTCCTGGCGGGCGGGGTCGGGGCGCGGGACGGCGAGCAGGTCGCACAGCTCGTTGCAGAAGGATTGGAAGTTGGCCCGCTCGGCGGCCGCCGAGGCGTGCCAGCGGCGGACGAAGTCTGCGATGGCGGCTTCGATCTGAGTTGGCGGTGAGGGGTTCCCCATTTCGGTGAGGGTTACGAATACCCGCGGCGGGCCGATTTCACAATGAGGTAGGGATACGAATGTCCATGCGACAATCACGGGCATTGGCACGCTCCCTGTCGGAGCAAAGGAGCAATGGCAGCGCACTCGATCCGGGGCGGCGCTGACGCTCTGCCCGCGGCGTGAGGGGGAAGCGAAGGGATCCGCCGTTTCAACTCGTGCGGCGTGAAACCTGGAGACGCTTGGGCGGGGCCGCTGAGGGACGAAGGGGGAGGGCGCGGACCCCTTCGACGGAGCTCAGGGCAGGCCTTCGGCGAAGCCCAGGGCAGGGACGGGTGCGGGGGAGACGGGGCGAAGGGTGTCGCGCGAGGGACGTTTTGTCGTTTTATTGTAAACTTTTATTTTATCAGAATTTACATATTCATTCTAGTCCATATTTAGCGACTGGGCGCGACAATTTTTGGCAAGGGGCGTCGTGTTGCGCGATGGGTGGAATGGATGGGAACGCCAGGGCAATCGCATTTGCCCGCACATGTTGCAAAATGGAATGTTGTGGTGCAGGCTTCCAAGCATGCCATTGAGATTGGAGCAGGCTTGGAAGCCTGCACCACAATCGGGCAAATGCGTGCGGCCCTACGTGGAGACCGGTTCGATGGCGGCTAGGGCCGCGGCTTCCTCGGCTTCGCGATTCATCTGGAAGAGCACGTAGAGCGAGGAGAAGCCGACGTAGTAGTAGCCGCCGGCGAAGATAAGCAGGAACGGGATGGTGCTATAGCCGAAGCCGTACCAGAGGCTGATGAGGATGCACAGCGCCATGTAGCTGCCGAAGCAGACTTCCAGGATGGGTAGCCAGAGTTTCTTGACGGTGAGGATGCGTCCGCCTTGCCGCCACTTCTGGTGGCTGGTGGTGACGCCGTATTTGGGCGTGCGGACGAATTCGCTCGGCTTGCCGCGGATCGCCGACCAGATCGCCTCGAAGACCGCCTTGGCGTTATTCAATCCGATACCCACTCCGAGCGCCATGAGAAACGGCAGATAGAGAATGGTCTTCCACCCCGCGTTTTTCCCGAGCAGTTCCCGCTGTCCGAAGACGAAGAACGTGCTTGCCGAACAGGTGGCCAAAATGAAGAGGCTGGCGCTAAACAGGAAGTGGCCCCAGGGATGTTCTTTCAGCGGCGCGTTGATGTGGTGGTAGTAGCCGAAGAACACCGGATACATCAGAAGCGTCAGCAGGACCATTAGCGGATAGACGACGGTGTTGGTCAGATGGAAGAACGCCTCGGTCTTGATGCGATACGACAGGTGTCGCGAGCGCAGGATGCGGTAGAGCAGCTTGATGGCGGTCTGCATGCTGCCCTTGGTCCAGCGGTGGGCCTGCTGCTTGAAGCTGATCATTTCCGGCGGAAGCTCGGCCGGGGCGCAGAACTGCGGGCAATAGACGAACTGCCAGCCCTTGAGCTGGGCGCGATAGCTCAGGTCGAGGTCTTCGGTCAGGGTATCGTGTTCCCAGCCGCCGGCATCGTCGATGGTGGTGCGGCGCCAGACGCCAGCCGTGCCGTTGAAATGCATGAACCGTCCGCTGCGGTTGCGGGCCGTGTGCTCGATGACGAAATGCCCGTCGAGGAAGATCGCCTGGCAGTTGGTCAGCACCGATGCATCGCGGTTCAGGTGGTCCCAGCGCACCTGCACCATGCCGATTTTGTCGTCGGTGAAGTACGGGACGACGTTCTGAAGGATGTCGCGCGGCGGGACGAAGTCTGCATCGAAGATCGCGATGAAATCTCCGGACGCCTGCGGCAGCGCATCGGCCAGCGCGCCGGCCTTGTAGCCCACGCGGTTGGTCCGGTGGATGTACTTGATCGGGTATCCCTTGGCCGCCCACTGCTCGCACGCCAGCCGGGCGATATCCGCCGAGTTGTCGGTGCTGTCGTCCAGCACCTGGATCTCGAGCTTGTCCAACGGGTAATCGATCAGGCAGGTGGCGCGGATGACGCGCTCGGCCACCGTGTCCTCATTGAACATCGGAAGCTGCACCGTCACCTTGGGCAGCGACTCAAACTTTCCCTTGGGAAGATAGATCTGATTGCGATACTTGATGTAAAGATACACCAGGACGTATCGATGAAGCCCGTAGAACGCCACGGCCAGCAGGATGGCCACATAGACCGCCATCACCGTGTGCTGAATAAACGAGGGCTGCTCAAACATGTTGCTCGTATTCCGTTCCGGGCTAGGAGATTGTGCCCAAACGCTCCTCAGCTAGCAAACGCCGGGCGGCGCGGCATTTGGGCATCGGAAGCGGCCCCTACTAACGCGGCGGATTGTAAAGGGCGCGGGGCGCAAGTCAATAACCGCCCTGGCTTTCGCCATCGCCCGCACGGGATGGTTCCGGCCCGTGACGGCATCCTTACATCCGCAAAGGAAATCGCAGTATGACACAACGGCGCTCACCGGGCTAGTTCCAAATCAGCGACTGCCCATCAAATCGAACAATTCATTCGGCATATTCCTTGCCGAGGGTGGTCGATCTCTCTACCGGAACCGCTTGCTCGAGCAATTCCTTGAGGATCGAGCGATGGCATCGGGATTCGCGCACGCATGCCGACGAGCACAGGAGCGTAATGGTTTTCCCCGCGCGAAGCTGGGCAGCCAATGACTCGATTAACGCCTTGTTCTTGCGTTGCTCGTCCAGATACTGCCGCCGATACCGTGGCCAGGGGATCTTGGACGCGCTCTCGGTATAGACCGCCCCGTGGAGCTCCTTGCTGGGACCCAACTCGGGGTGCCACACGTCCCAGGTCTCATCTTGCTTGGAGACGCCGCGCGGCCGATACCGGCATATTAGTACCCGCAGCCCGTCATCTGCTTCCGGCGGGTCGTTCCAACGTCTTGTCTTGATTGGCATCACGTCCTCCCGGCGTTCGAACCCGCGAGGTCAACTTTCTATAAACTTCCCGCCGGAAAATAGTAATCTTGCTAAATTTCGTATTTTTGTCTTGCCGGGCGGATGGCACATTTGTAAAAGGTCGCGGGACTGGTTCTCCTCGTGTCGAGGGGAATGTGGGATTGTCACGTCTTTCAGATTGGAAAGGAGTCGGATCATGGACCCCATGAATCGCCGCTCTGCTATGACTCTAGGCGCGGCCGCGCTGGCCGGCATTGTCGCGTACCCGCTGACCAGCGGCACCGCATCGGCCGACGAGCATTACCGCTATATGAAGATCCACGAAGCCGCCGTTGCTCTCAGGACCGCGCGCGATGAAATCGAACACGCCGGACACGATTTTGGCGGCCGCAAGCGGGATGCGCTCGAATCCATCGATCGCACACTCCACCAGCTCGAGGAAATGCGCGACTGGCATCGATAATTCCTCCCTGGCGGTGTAAATTGCGACCGCATTCAAGAGCTTCGGTGGCTCGACGCCATCGAAGCTTTTTTTGGTGCGGCAGCAAGCGTCGCTAGGGAGAGGAATTGGGAGGAATCGAACATTCGCGCGCGGCATCGTCGCCCTGGTGGTTCTGTTCGTGGGCCGGGGCTGGCCGGGCGGGAGCGTCACGCGAGGGGCCGAGGCACCCTCCGCGGTCGAACCAAGATTAGTGCTCCTGATCCGGCACGCCGAGAAGCCGGATAACTCGAACCAGGAAAACGATCCCAATTTGTCGAAACGAGGTTTTGAGCGAGGGAGTGGAGACGTTCAAGAGTCTTCCTCAACCAGCGCTGCCGGGTGACTCGCAGCAATAGCTGGCTCAATCGCCTTGCGTGCTTTTTTGCGTCTTCGCGTCGAAACGGGGATCGAACTGGTCGTCGATCTCGCGGACGAATTGCAAATCGCGCTTGTAGTCGATCGGCATGAATCGAAGGCCGTCCGGCCCGGTTGTCGGGGCGGGCACGAGGATCGCCTTGCGGAGTTGCTCGGCAAGCGCCGGATTGAGATCGCCGATTCACCGTTGTTGCCAGTGCCGTCAGAACCCACGTCAGCACCCCTTTGTTCGCCATGTTATCGGACCTTGTAATTCACCGACGGGCGCGGCCGCGTCTGGCCGATTAGAGACGAGAGTTTTGCGGCCGTCTCTTTCCGCGCGAGGGTGAAGATCGTGATCAATGATATGCTGGTCATGCCGTTGCCACGGGCGACGAATCTCAACCCATCGGTCCCGGCGAATTGGTCAATCACCGGCGGCGCCGAGCGAGGCCCGTTGGCGCTTCGCGTGGGATACGACATGCGCTTCGACATCGCCGGCCCGCTGCCGACGGCGATGGTGTTCATGCTCTACGCGCACCCGCAAGTCGCGGCCCAGCTCGAATCGCCGGAGCGATTGGTCATCGAGCCGAACGGCCTCGGCATGGAAATGTTTGTCGATCCATTCGGCAACCGCTGCGCCCGCATCATCGCGCCGCCGGGCACGCTGCGCGTGGCATACGAAAACGTCTTCAACACGACCTACGCCCCCGAGCCGCAGCCCGACGCCGCCACACCGCAGGAGGAGGCCGGCACGCTGCCGACTGATGTGCTGCCGTTCCTGCTCGGCAGTCGCTACTGCGAAGTGGATCGCCTCTCGGCCCTCGCCTGGGATTTATTCGGCAAGCTCCCGCCGGGCGGCTCTCGGGCGCTAGCGATCAACCGCTGGGTCTTCGGTCACATCCGCTTCGGCTACCGCTTCACCCGCCCGAACAAGACTGCGCTGGATACCTACGTCGAGCGGACCGGCGTCTGCCGGGACATGACCCACCTGGCCATCGCCTTCTGCCGCGCGATGAACATCCCCGCGCGCTACGCCACGGGATATCTCGCCGACATCGACGCCGATCCCGATCCCACGCCGATGGATTTCAGCGCCTTCTACGAGATCTACCTCGGCGGCCGCTGGTGGCCCATGGACGCCCGCCACGGCCGCCCCCGCATCGGCCGGGTCCTGATGGCGCGCGGCCGCGACGCCACCGACGTCGCCCTCGTCACCAGCTTCGGCAGGCACAAACTGACCAAGTTCACCGTCATCACCGAGCCCGCCGGCTCATTCCCTCTCCCAATGCCCACGGCAGCGCCCTTGGCGCGCAGCGCCTAAAAAGTGCGCTCTCCTCCTCGCTCTCTACGGAGAAATGGAGGCCAGACGTAGGCCGAGGCGTTTGATCGACGATGCAAATTTTCGCGGCCGCGGCTCGCGGGGTCGTCGCGAGAAAAGAGATTAGTTAGCATCCCATGTTGTGGCGGACGTCGATGCCTGAGTTTAGTCCCCGAGGAACTCAAGGAACCGAGCCGTTGCGAGCGAGGGTTGGGATCGCGCCCGCTGAACGCGGTAGATCGGGCGGCTGATGGACAGGCCCGCGACCCGGATCACCGCGAGTCGGCGAGCTTCCAATTCCAGGCCAATTGCCATACGGGAGACGATCGCCACGCCAATGCCTGCCGCGACGGCCCGCTTGATCGCCTCGGTCGTCCCCAGGGACATGACCGGTCGCACCGACATCCCTCGCGCGGCGAGGGTTTGCTCAACGAACGATTTGGTTTCCGAGCCGGTTTCGCGGACGACAAACGGCTGCTGACAGAGCTGCTCGGGCGTCACTCGGCGCTTGCGGGCCAGTGGATGGCCGGGCGGCGCGATCGCCACGAGTTGGTCGGCGCCGAAGGCGGTTGCTTCCAAACCAGCCGAGCCACTGAATGATTCGACGAACCCCAGATCGAGATCTCCGTCGATGAGCCGACGTTCGACTGCGGGGCTTCCAATTACTTCGAGCGTGAGATGAATCTCCGGATGCGCCTCCCGAAAACGGACAAACGGTTCCGGAAGAAGGTAGACGCCGAGAGTGGTGCTGGCGCCGAGTCGGAGTCGGCCGCGGCGCAGGCCGCGGAGCTCGAGTAGGGCACTTTCCGCTTCCGCTTCGACGGCAAACAGCCGCTCGGCATAGCCGGCCAGCACCTCGCCGGCTTCGGTCAGCCGAATGCCGCGAGGCAGGCGGTCCAGCAGCTTCACGCCGAGGTTCCGCTCCAGTTGTGCCAGTTGCTTGGAGACAGCCGGCTGGCTGATCATCAGCCGCTGCGCTCCTCGGCTGATGCTCCGCTCGCGAGCGACCGCGCAGAAAATCGACAGGTGATTCAGATTCATAACCAATCGTTATGGCAATCATAGGAACTATGTCTTTGAAACATACCACGTTCCTTTCTAACGTGTGGAAGAAAGGAGCTTTTTCATGGCTTACGTAATTGCTGAACCCTGCATTGGAGTGAAGGATGCTGCGTGCGTTTCCGTGTGCCCAGTTGATTGTATCCATCCGACGAAAGAGGAAGAGGGCTTCGCGGAGGCGGAGCAGCTCTACATTGACCCCGACACATGCATCGACTGCGGACACTGCGTACACGAGTGCCCTGTCAATGCCATCTTTGACGATTCCGATTTACCGCCCCAATGGGCATCGTTCATCGAGAAGAACGCCGCCTTCTATCGCAAGTGAGGCCGACTCGTGACTTCGTAGTGAATCAAGCCCCGAGCGCCTTCCATTCAAGATTACCGCGAAGGCGCGAAGACGCGAAGAAAAACAGAGCAGCGCAACTCTCCTTGCATTTCTTCGCGCCGTCGCCTTCGCGGTAATCCTCATCTGTTGCGCCCGCAGTGGAGCGCGGCTCCGTGTCTCGGCGGTGAGCCATTCGAATTAATGGCCTTGAGCTTGCCCGCGGTCCTCGGGGTTGATCTTCTTGAGCAAGAACGCCAGCGAGATTGCCCCGAGCGAGCCGATGGCGAGCATTTTGAAGACGTCGAGGTACGAGAGCATCTGCGCCTGGCGCAGAAGCGTTTGGGTGATCGGGGCGAATGCGTGCTTGCTGG
>Ga0182024_10005148_pt1 | contig 29484 bp, 30 predicted proteins | sample P32metaG_FD_120480 | JGI IMG/M metagenome (GOLD analysis project Ga0182024, IMG submission 120480) | Permafrost microbial communities from Stordalen Mire, Sweden - P3-2 metaG (Illumina Assembly) | ecosystem: Environmental > Terrestrial > Soil > Wetlands > Permafrost | place: Sweden: Stordalen...
ACGGCGTGCTGGTCGGCGGACTCGGCGTCAGCGGCGACGGCGTGGATCAGGACGACTTCGCCACCTCCGCCGGCGCGGCCCTGTTCCCAGCCCCCACCAACATCCGCGCCGATCAAATCATCGATCAGGACGTACGCCTGCCCTACATCAAGTTCCCGCAGAATCCAACCTATTGACAACCGGCTCGGGGGCCTGCTCCGCGGTCGACTGTACGCGCTTTTTCGCCAACGCGCGGAAGATCTCGCCGAAGGCGGGGACGCTGTGCCGCAGCTTGTCGAAATCGCCCTTGGGAATAATCAGCACGTTGGTCGCGGTGCGAGCCTGGATGGTCGCGTTGCGGCTCTTATCGGAGAGCAGCGCCATTTCTCCGAAATAGTCGCCGGGCGTGAGCGTGGCGAGCAACTTGGGGGCGCCATCGATCTGCTGCGCATCGTTTTGCAACACATCGCACTCGCCTTCCTCGATCACGTAGACGCTATCGCCCAGATCGCCCTGCTGGAACACGACGTCGCCGGCCTCGAAATGCTGGTTCTGAATCCCGGATTCCGGCTGTAATTTGGTCTGCGCGAGATCGGGCGCGAACAGCAGATGCAGCGCCCAATCGGAGGCGATGCGCACCTTGCGATTCAAGCCCGGCATCTTCATCAGATAAATGCAGCGCCACAGGATCCAGGCGACTAAGCCCGACAGTTTCACGCCGAGGATCTGAGCCACCGCGGCGCCATGACCGAGCGACCCGAGCGTTCCCAAACCTTCGAACGCGAATTGTGCGCGCTGGCCTCCGCGAATTGTGGCGGCGATGTTGGTGGCGGCGGTGGTGGCTTCACGAATGGCGTGCTGGGCGGTGGGAGGCGCTTCCTTACCGGAAACCGTTTTCACCGCCGTGCAGTCGCCCAAGGCCCACACTTGACCTTCGTAGTCCTTCAATTCGAGACCGGTGTTGGTGAGCAGCTTGCCTTTTTCTTTGGCGCAATTCAGTTTTTGGATGACGGGAGGCAGCGTGGAGGGGACGGTACAAATGATGGTCTTGCAGGGGATTTCGAGGCCGGATTTCAAGATGGCTTTCTCAGACGTCGCGGCCAGCAGGCGATCTTCGAGAATCAGCTCGACTCCGCGCTTGCGCAGCGTCTTCTGCGCGAACAGCGCCAATGGCTCGGCCATCTCCTGCAGAATTCGGTTGCGCGAATGAATCAGGACGCAGCGATGCGGCTCGTTGCGCAGGCGTATGTAATTCCCCTTCACGGCGCGTACAAAGTCGTTCAGCTCGGCGATCACCTCGACGCCTGAAAATCCGCCGCCGCCGACGACGAATGTCAGCAGCTTGCGCCGCAGTTCGGCATCCTCTTCCACGTCGGCTTCTTCGAGCGTGCGAATCACGTGATTGCGGAGCACCATGGCGTCGGCGAGGGTCTTGAACGGGATGGCGTTCTCGAGCATTCCCGGCATGCCGTAAAAGTTCGTCACGTTGCCGAGCGCGATCACCAGATAGTCGTAATGCAGCTTGAGCTGCCGCGGGCGGAAGCCGGGACTTACGGTTATGACTTTGTTGGCAAGGTCGATCTCTTCGATTTCGCGCGTCACCAGATTGGTGCGGCGGCAAAGCCTGCGGATCGGCGACACGACATTCGCCAGCCCGATGGAGCCGGAGATCACTTCCGAGAGCATGGGTTGATAGACCCAATAGTTCTCGCGATTCACCAGCGTGATGTTGGCCTCGTCGGGGCGCAGGAGCTTTTCTAGATAGCGGGCCGTGTAGACGCCGGCGAAGCCGCCGCCGAGGATGACGATTTGTTTCCGGTCCGGGCTCATGTTGGGATCGTTACCAAGTGTAATCGAACTATCGACCGTTTTGCGCTCTTTCCGAAGGCGATGCTCCCGCGATCAGCTTCGGCGATCCGCTTCTGCCACGATCATTTGGATGCGAGCGAGGATCGAAAGGCGGCTCCGGAAGCAGTTGCGGGTCGTCGGCTTCGCGTCGCGTGATGGCTGGACCCGCCGGCGGGTTGGTATGTGGCGGATTTGCGGCCAGAGCTGGGACGCTGGGACTGGTTTCCAATAACAAACATTGATAATCTTCGCTATTTCCGCTAGGGTAAGGTTAAGAAGGCCTTCCTCATGAATGTGTCGCTCACTCCGGAGTTGGAAAAATTCGTCAGCGCCAAAGTTGGATCGGGACGCTACAACTCGGCGAGCGAAGTAGTCCGCGAAGCTCTTCGGCTGCTGGAGGAACACGACTCCGCTCGCGCCGCCCAACTGGCCGAGTTCAACGGGGAGCTTAGGCGTCGCCTTGCATCGTTAGATCGCGGCGAGACAGCTGATCCTGCCGAGGCCCGCGCCCGGTTGAAGCGCAAATCCGGCGAACGCCGGAAGCCGCGTACGTGAGCGGCTAGATCCTCAGTGTTGACGCTGATCTCGATCTGGACGATATCTGGGAAAACATCGCTGCGGACAATATCGATGCTGCCGATCGCTGGATCGAAAAACTGTTCGATGCATTTGAACTGCTCGGACAAAACCCAGGCATGGGACACCGTCGCGAGGACTTGACCTGCTCTGCGGTTCTATTCTGGCCGATCGGCGCGTACCTCATCATTTATCGCGCTGCTGAACGGCGTCCCGTCGAGATCGTGGCGGTGACGCAGGGTTCCCGCGACATCCCCGGATTCTTGAGCCGCCAAATCCGGCGTTGAGTTGCTGAAGCGCCCGGCGGTGAATGCGCCAGGTCCGTGGGGGGGCAGCTCCGGCGATGGGCCTCTCTGCGATCGTCTTCTTCGTCTGCCATCATTATTTAGGTGCGAGCAAGGATCGAACGGAGGCTCCGCAAGCAGCCGCGGAGCATACGCCCCGGCGGGCCCGCATCGGTGTCGAATTTGAACCGCTACGAACGCTCTGGAGTGGCGTTGGAGGCGGCATTGCGCCAAGTGATGCTGGACCCAGCGGCTGGTTGGTATGTGCGAGGATTTGCGGCCAGAGTACTGGCGTTTGGCGACGCGAGAGGCGCGATGTCGGCCCTGCTGGATCTGTGTTTTGCTCAAACGGAGAAAATCGAATTGTGGGAGACGGCGCTCACGATCGAATGGTTCGGGGATCGGGCGGCGGTTCGCCCTCTTGCTGAAGCTCTTTACGATGCGAATCCCGATCGCCGCCACGCCGCGGCTCGCGCCCTGGGTTGGATCCCTAAAGCCGGTAGCCGGGCTGCGAAAGCTCTGACTTGGGCGCTCTCGGACCAGTCCCAGCCTCAGCCGGTTCGAGAGGAGGCTGCGGAATCACTCGCGTATCTGGGGTATGTGCAGGCTGTCCCGTCGCTGATCTCGGTCCTCGATGAGCCAGACGTCAGGATGCGGTTCTGGGCCGTTTTCTCCCTGGGCAAGATCGGGCACTCACAAACCTTTGCTTCCCGAGGCAGCGCAGATCCTCAAGTTATGAATGCGCTGGAAAGGATGCTTTCGGACGAGGAAGTGCCGCCGGGCAACTGGTGGTCGGTCGGTCGGGAGGCGCTCGCGATGCTGGGTCAATTGGAAACAAACTATCGGTCCGAGCTCGATTCGGAAACGGAGCGCGTGCTGCACGACCCGCAGTCGTCGCCGGAGGATTTGCGGTGGGGCGAAGCATATGGCCTCCCAAGTTCTAGAATGTGCGATACTTCTAGTCGCACATACCTATCTATCTGAAACGGTTCTACTTGACGGTTGTACAATGATGGGTGATAATGATGTAGGACTGTTCCGGTCGGAGATCGGGTTTCGAATGCTGAAGTTAACCAAAAAGGCGGACTACGGGCTCATCGCTTTGAAGCACCTGGCGGTGAGTGCGCCGGCAAGTTCGAGCGCCAAGGAAATCGCTGAAACCTATGGGATCCCGGGAGCGCTGCTGTCGAAGATTTTGCAGAAACTGGTGAAGAACGGGTTCCTGCGGTCCGAGCATGGCGCCAACGGCGGCTACAAGCTGGCTCGCGATCCGCGCGAGATCACGGCGTACGAAGTGATCCGCACCATTGATGGCCCGATTTTTCTGACGGCGTGCTTCACCGAGCACGGCTATTGCGTGCACACCGACAAATGCACAGTGCGCGACCCGCTGCAGAAGGTTCACGAAGGAATCCTGCGGCTTTTGGCGAGCATCAGCATCTCAGACATGTCGGCGGAGTCGCCGAAAACCGAATCCAAACCGGAAGACGATGTGGCTAAATCGGCGCAGCGTTTGTACGACGTTTCGATGCCGCCGACGCAGACACCGATGCAATGAGGCGACGTGAATTGAGGAACGACAAATGAAACTGCCAATCTACATGGACTATCACGCGACCACCCCGATGGATCCTCGCGTGTTCGAGGCGATGAAGCCGTATTTCCTGCAAACCTTCGGTAACGCCGCCAGCCGCAATCACAGCTTCGGATGGGAAGCCGAGGAAGCTGTCGAGAAGTCGCGCAAGCAGATTGCGAGCTTGATCGGCGCCACCGCCAAGGAGATCGTGTTCACCAGCGGCGCCACGGAATCGAACAATCTGGCGCTGAAGGGCGTGGCCGAGATGTACGCCGAAAAAGGCAACCACATCATCACGGCGGCCACCGAGCACAAGGCGATCCTGGACACCTGCAAGCGGCTTGAAAAACACGGTGTGCGGGTGACGTACCTGCCGGTGCAGACCAACGGTCTGGTGGATCTGGAGCAGTTGCAGGCGGCCATCACGGACAAGACGATCCTGATCAGCATTATGTACGCCAACAACGAAATCGGCGTGATTCAGCCGATCGCGGAGTTGGGCAAGATCGCGAAATCGAAGGGCGTGCTGCTGCATACGGACGCGACGCAGGCGGTCGGTAAAGTGCCGGTCAATGTGATCAAGGACAATATCGATCTGATGTCGATGAGCGGGCATAAGATGTACGGTCCGAAGGGTGTGGGCGCGTTGTATGTTCGCCGCAAGAGCCCGCGCGTGCAGATCACGGCGCAGATGGACGGTGGCGGCCACGAGCGCGGCATGCGTTCGGGAACGCTGAATGTTCCCGGAATTGTCGGATTGGGCGAAGCCTGCGCGCTTTGCCAGGCAGAGATGCCGGAAGAGTCCAAGCGCATGGCTTTCCTTCGCGACAAGCTGCGCGACAAGCTGCAATCGGAGCTGGATGAGACTTATATCAACGGTACGATGGAGCATCACCTGCCTAGCAATTTGAACATCAGCTTCGCTTATGTCGAAGGCGAGTCGCTGCTGATGGGCATCAACGATATCGCGGTATCGAGCGGATCGGCCTGCACCTCGGCCACGCTTGAGCCGAGCTATGTTTTGAAGGCTCTGGGCGCGGGCGACGATCTGGCGCACTCCTCCATTCGTTTCGGTCTGGGGCGATTCAATACCGAGGAAGAAGTGGACTACGTCGCCGCCAAGGTGATCGACGTGGTGAAGAAACTTCGCGAACTATCGCCGCTCTATGAGATGGCGAAAGAGGGAATCGATTTATCGAAGGTCCAGTGGGCCGCGCATTAAAGTAGAAAGAGGACACCAACATGGCTTATTCCGACAAAGTAATCGACCACTACAATAACCCCCGCAACGTCGGCTCGATGGATAAGAGCGATCCGAATGTGGGCACCGGCATGGTAGGCGCTCCGGAATGCGGCGACGTGATGAAGCTGCAGGTGAAGGTGAATCCCGAAACCGGCATCATCGAAGACGCCAAATTCAAGACGTTCGGATGCGGCAGCGCGATCGCGAGTTCGTCGCTGGCGACAGAATGGCTGCGCGGCAAAACCGTGGACGAAGCGCTGGCGATCAAGAACACCGATATCGTCAACGAGCTGAGCCTGCCGCCGGTAAAGATTCACTGTTCGGTGCTGGCCGAAGACGCGATCAAGGCGGCGATCGGCGATTACAAGCAGAAGGTTGCGGGCAAGACTGAAGCGGTCGGGGCGAGCGTAGCATCCAAATAAGCGATGGTTACCGTAACACCCAAGGCCGTTTCGAAGATCCGCGAGCAATTCGCCAAGCATGGCGTCCAGGGAGGGCTGCGCCTGGGCGTATTGGGCGGCGGATGCTCCGGCCTCAGTTACCTCTTTAAGTTCGATGTGAAGCCGCGGGTCACCGACACGGTCTACGAATTTGAGGACGTGAAGGTTTTCGTGGACCCCAAGAGCATGGTCTATCTGAACGGCATGACGCTGGATTGGAAAGATTCGCTCATTCACTCCGGCTTTGAGTTCGACAATCCGAACGCGAAGAAAAGCTGCGGCTGCGGAACGTCTTTCTCGGCGTGAGTCCGGAGTGAGCGACTACTACGAGCTGCTCGGGATCCCGCGTAGCTTGAATCTCTCGCCCGACGCGCTCCAGCAACGCTATTACGAGTTGAGCCGGCAGCTTCACCCGGACCGTTTCATGCAAAAGCCCGAGGCGGAACGGCAGCGAGCGTTGGATATGTCGTCGGCGTTGAACGACGCCTATCGAACCCTGAAGGATCCCATCAAACGCGCGCAATATCTGCTTACTTTGGAAGGCTTCAATATTGGCGAGCAGCGGTCCAAAGATGTGCCGCCGGAGCTGCTGGAAGAGGTCTTCCAGTTGAACATGGCGCTGGAAGAAATGCGGGGCGGCGACGATTCAGCGCGTCCGCAATTGGAAGAGGCTGAGAAGAATTTCGCGGACATGCTGGCCCGATCCAGTCTGTTGCTGGAAACATTGTTCCGGCAGTACGATACCTCCCGATCGCGCGACGTGCTGGGCGAGATCCGCGATGTTCTGAACCGCCGGAAGTACATTCAGAACCTTGTTTCAGAAGTTGAGAAGACCCTGATCCACACCTAGTATGGAAATCGATTTCAACTCATCCGGCCATATCGTCGGCATCGACCTCGGCACCACTAATAGCCTGGTGGCGTTCATGGATCTCACGGGACCGAGAATCATTCCCGGCGCCGATGGAGACAAGCTGGTGCCGAGCGTGGTTTCGATCATGCCAGACGGCGGAAGCGTGGTGGGCAATCCGGCGCGCGAGCTGTTGATCACGCAGCCCGAGCGTACGGTTTATTCGGTGAAGCGCCTGATGGGGCGTGGGCTTGAGGACGTCAAAGACGAATTGAAGCTCTTTCCCTTCCGCGTGGCGGCGGGCAGCGAATCGGTGCTTCAACTCCAGCTCGGCGATCGCAAGTATACTCCGCCCGAGATTTCGGCCATGGTGCTGCGGCAATTGAAGCGGAATGCCGAGGATTATTTCGGCGTCGTGGTGGACAAGGCGGTGATCACGGTCCCGGCGTACTTCAACGACGCCCAGCGGCAGGCGACTAAGGATGCCGGGCGCATCGCGGGTCTGGAGGTATTGCGCCTGGTCAACGAGCCGACTGCGGCGTCGCTGGCCTACGGGCTCGACAAGCGCGAGAACGGCATTGTCGCGGTGTACGATCTGGGCGGCGGCACGTTCGATATCTCGATTCTCAAATTGCACGACGGGATTTTCGAGGTGCTGGCCACCCACGGCGACACGCACCTGGGCGGGGACGATATCGACAACCTGTTGCTGCGCATCGCGCTCGAAGACGTCGCGAGCGAGTGGGGCGAGGATTTATCGCAAGATAGCGAAGGCGTGCAGCGGCTGCGGCGCGCGGTGATCCTGGCGAAAGAGCGGCTTTCCTTCGTGCCGGCGGCGGTTATCGAGCTTGAATACCACGGCAAAAAGTACCAGCGCGAGATCAATCTCGAATTGTTCGACAAGCTGATCGCGCCGATCGTGGAGCGCACCCTCGGGCCCTGCCGCGACTGCATCAAAGACGCGGGTGTCGGCGTGGATCAGATCGACGAAGTGGTGATGGTGGGCGGGTCGACGCGGATTCCGCTGGTGCGTTCGTCCGTCGAAAAGCTGTTCCGCTCCAAGCCGCACACCGAGCTTAATCCCGACGAAGTGGTCGCGCTGGGCGCCGCGGTGCAGGCGGCGATTCTATCCGGCGCGGTGGACGACAAGCTACTGCTCGATGTTACGCCGCTATCGCTCGGCATCGAGACCATGGGCGGTGTTGTTTCGAAGTTGATTCATCGCAACTCGACCATCCCAGCCAGCGCCACCGAAAACTTCACCACCGGCGTGGATGGGCAGACCAACGTTCTGATTCACGTGGTGCAAGGCGAACGCGAGCTGGTGAGGGACAATCGCAGCCTGGCGCGCTTCGATCTGAAGGGCGTCAATCCGATGCCGGCCGGACTGGCGCGCCTCGAAGTCCGCTTCCTGATCGACGCGAACGGAATTTTGAGCGTCACCGCGCGCGACCAGCGCACCGGCAAGGAACACAGTGTGGAAGTGAAGCCTTCGTACGGCTTGACGGACGAGCAAGTGGAGAAGATGATCCAGGAGTCGTTCGAAAAGGCCGAGCAGGATTTCGCCGAGCGCCAGGTCCGCGAGCAGCGCGTGGAGGCCGACGCGATTCTTCTGGCTGTTGAAAAGGCTCGCAAGCATGACGCCTTTTTCGAACTGCCCGACCATGAGCGCGCGGCGATCGACAAGAGCGTCAACGAACTGCTTCTCGTATACAACTCCGACGACCATCACTTGATCGCGGCCAAGATCGAGGAAGTGAATCAGGCGACCATAAAGCTGGCCGAAAACATGCTCAAGGGGACTCAAACCTGATGCCGGGACTAACCTGGGACCATACCGAAAACATCGCGCTGGCGCTGCACGAAAAATTCCCCGACCTCGATCCCACGCACATCCGCTACACCGATCTGCACCGGTGGATCACGGAACTGGCGGACTTCAAGGACGATCCGAAGGGGTCGACGGAAGGCAAACTGGAAGCCATCCAGATGGCGTGGCTGGAAGAATACCAGGACAGCCAGGAGTAGTCGCGCTAAAATTGGCGCTTGAGCCAGCCTACTCTTTTCGCTGATCAGTTCCGGACCGCACGCCCAGCCCGGCTCGTCTATTGTCATCAGGAGTTTCTCGATAAGCTCGCGGCCCGGCGCAGTGAACCCTTAGGAAAGCGAGCCGCTCTGGTGATGCAGCGGATGGCCGTGGACATCAGCCGGCTGCATTACAAGGGAACCAGCGGGGTCAATCGTGGATGGCGGCGTTCGCGGCTGGGGGGCGCTTCCGGGTCGCACTTCTACGCTTGGTGGGCTCCGGCGGGATCTGCGGCATTGAAACGGGACGGTGGTTTTGTGGCCCCGTCTGGAGCAGTCTTCTTACGCGACATTCGCCACCACGACGATCACGCGCCTCTGGCGGCAGGCGATTTCGCAAACGACTATCTGCCGTTGAGCGTGACGGACTTGCGGGGCGACGAATACGCGCCGGAGCCTTGGACCGCATCGCAGGCGCGCTTCGCCCGAAGCCGCGGCGTAGCGAGAATTCTCAAGGGTCATCCAGGGTCGGGAAAGACCACGGCGCTGCTGCACGCCGCCGACGCGTCGCAAGCCGCGCGCGTGTTGTACCTGACGTTCTCGAACGATTTGGCCGCGCTGGCTCGCGACTATTTCGACCGGTTCTGCTCGAATACGCGGACATTTACGGTACTCACCTACCCGGCGTTCCTGCGGCAGATGCTCGGCGGCCCGGTCGGCGAGAGCGACCCGGCCGAATCGCGTGCCCGGTTCCGCCGGGACCTTCTGAATTACCAGCGCTCGCTCGGCGCCTGGTCAAATAATATCGATGCGTTGTATGACGAAATGCACGCCCACCTGGTAGGCGCGGCGGTGCCGGAGACGTCGGGACGTTTCCCGAAAGCCGAGAACGTGCGACTCCCGGACGGCGCCTACCGCGCGCAACGGCAGCGCTATATAGGGACCGCCGCGGACAGTGTCCTGGATGCGGCTCGGCGGCTGGACCGGGCTGGGGAAGGGCCCTTGGCGGATCGCTACTTTCCCGAGCTTGCGCTGGCCTGGCGCGCCGGGCAGGCGCTCACCAAGGGGTCGCATAAGATCGGCTCCGAGTTTTTGGACTACGGCTGTGTCGCCGTGGATGAGATACAGGATCTGACGCCGCTGGAGGCGTTCGTCGTCTTGGCCCTGGGGCGTAATCTGAACGCCGGCGGCAGGTACGCGCCGGTTTTGCTGGCGGGGGATGAAGCGCAAACCGTCCGGCCGACGGATTTCGAGTGGGCCTGGCTGAACGATATGCTTCACACCACAGTCAGCCAGCCGCAAGAATTCAAGTTGTCGGTGAATCTGCGTAGTCCGCGGCGCATTGCGGATGTGGTGAATCGTGCGTGGGATTTTTACGATTATCTGCACAAACAAGACCGGCCTTCCGGCCAGGGTTATGCCGAAATCGACGACGATTCGCCGGACCAGATTCTATACGCTGCCGTTCCCACCGTTGAGCTGCCGCAACTGCTCCTGGATTTGGGCCGCCGCGAAGGGCTTGCGCTGATCGCGTTCGATAAGGCGAACCTGCCGAAGGAGGCATTGCCTTTCGTACTGTCGCCGGCGGAGGCCAAAGGGCTGGACTTCCATTCCGTCTGCGTGCTGAACGGCGGTTCGCTTCTACGCAGCATCGTGGACGACCGGAAGCATTCCTCAAGCCACGCGGCCTCCGATACACTCGCCAAACGGCTGGCGATCGATCAGCTTCGAGTGGCTCTTTCGCGGCCCACGGAGCGATTGCTTTGGGTAGATGTGTCGCCCGAGGGCGCCACCGTGAAGGAAGTCAGCCGATTGCTTCGCTCACCCGCCGAGATCGCACTTCTCCCCATGACCGCGGAGGCTCTGCGCACCTGTCTCGAAGAAGAGGGGCTGGAGATTGAGGAGCGCCTGCAGCGCTGCCAACGGGATGCCCGGCAGCTTGTAGCGGTGAAGCCGGATCTGGCATGGTCGCGCGCGCAACAAGCCGTGGCGCTGCTTGGGACTGCCGGAGACCTGACTTGCGTGATGGATCCCGTGGCCCGTGAAACGGCTTTTCTCACCTTGTCGGAGGTCTGCTTTCAACTGGCGATACGGAAGAAAAATTTGTCGCCTGAGCTGGGGCGCCTGGATCTGTACGAACAGGCGGCGGAAGCTTCTCGCGGCGCTGGGAAGCTTCTGCTCGCTAATGCGATGCAGACGATCGGCACGGCTGAACGCACGCTTGGAATAGAGCGCGTCAATTGGATCGCCCAAGCCATCCAGCAAGTGGTTGAGGCCCGGGAACAATTGCCCGCGTGGCTCATCGTGGAGATCGCTGCGCGCGCCAATTCCTGGCTGGAGGAGTTAGACCGCCACTTCGATGCGGGTGACAATCCTCTTATGGCGCAGCGAATTTTGCCGCCTTTTTTCGACGCCCTTGGATTTCCCGACGCCCAGGCGCGCAAGGATCGGTTGGCGCAGCGCGCGGTGCAGGTGCTGATGAAGAATCGCCGGCACGCCCAGGCGCTCACCATCTTAGAGCGCCTGCCGCAGGCCAAGCCCAAGCTCGCCGCCGAATGTTATGAAGAGACCGGCCAATTCGCCAAAGCCGCGGCCGTCTATCTGGAACTTGGGGAGCGGGACAGGGCGCTCAAGTGCTATCGCTCCGTTCCCGATTTCGCGGCGGCCGTGAGCTTAGTAGGGCAGATGGAGGGCCACGCGGCCCGTCCCTCGCTGGAATGGCTGGCGGAGTTGAACGGAGTTCTCGCGCGGCGTCCGGAAAACTTCAACCGCGTTATGACGCCGCCCGAAAAGAAGCTGCTGGAAGGGATGTTGGAACGGGGATTGGGCGTGCAACGCAAGAAGCCGGCGGTGAAGAGGACAGTCCCCAAGGCAACGCAGAAGAAGGCCGCTCCGAAACGCGCGCCGGGCAAGGGCAAGTTATGAATCAACCATGCGCGGCAGACGAAGGTCTGTACGCAGGTCCCTGTATATTAGGTCAAGGACGGGCAAATCACGGCGCTCGTGAAGGAAGTTCAGGAGCTTCGCGAACGGCAGTTGCAGGATCGTCACGAAGCTTTTGTGCGGGATGACGCTATCTTCCGTAGGATGAGCATTCACGACGAGCGGATGGACGTTCACGCGGAGACGTGGAAGAAGACCATAACCGCTGTCGGGGAATACGCCGATACATTCTTGAAGGTAGGTCAACGAATCGACGCGTTGGTCGTTCGCATGGACAAAACAGACGTGCGATGGAATCGCGAACATAGGAACGGCAGGAAGAAGCATTAGTCGCCTCCTGTCTCGGCGGGGTTCAGTCAAGCTCCCGGGCAGTGCCTGAAAGGTTCGGCACGCCACGGGGCGCACTCCGTTCCAGATCCCGAGCGTATCTGCACGTCGATTATTGAGCGGTCCAATCTAAGCCTTCGTATGGGTATCCGCAGATTTACGCGGTTGACGAACGGCTTCAGCAAGAAGTGGGAAAATCACGCGGCAGCAGTCATGCTGTGGTATGCCTACTACAACTTCTGCCGGGTTCACAAATTGCTTCGCGTCACACCCGCCATGGAATCGGGGATCGCGGGCCATGTTTGGGATCTGGCAGAATTGTTGGCGTGAGCACATGTCCGTTGAGTTGACCAGAGCCGACCCGGTTTTCATCTTCCTGGACTTCGCGTTCGCGGTTTGGATGCGTCGGCGACCAGACTTGTTCGCACGATTCTTTTCGCTCCGGTGGCTCAAGGGATTCTTGATCGGAGGAAATACTGAAAAGGAGCAAAGCAATCCACCGCCTTGGATGGTTTCACTATTTTCATGGGTTGGCTTAGTCGGCATTTTAGGCGCGCTTGCCGAGATGGGCATATGGCTGGCCTTGATCGCCAAGGGCTACCGTGTTTACTGACGCTTTAGAATGCTGGAAATCTCAACGCGCCTTTCAGTCACTACCAGCTCCTGTGGGTAGTCAGCTAAAAGTTGGTTGAGCCCTCATGGAGCCGCTGGCCGCACGCACTCTATACCGAAGCGAACTGAACTCCGTGCTGTCTGAAAAGTTCAACCAGATGTGAAACGTGTGCGGCTAAGCCGACATTCATAAACTGGTGTTCAACTATTTCGCGAGGTCCGTCTTTTTTCTTTGGACTAAATCCAAGCTCCAGGTGCACGGTTCTAGATTGGATTCCCCAGATCTCTCCCTTCACGTCGAAGAGTGGGCCTCCGCTCTGACCTCTTAGCCCTGGCGTCGAAGTCTCGATGAACTTAGCCAAAGGCGCTCCTAATGCGTCGGGAACGATTGCCAGTCGTGTATGGATGCCATCGTTCGGAAACATGGGTGGGGGAGAAAAGTTCTGAATTGTAAAGTTGTTGGCTGCTTCATCGAATAAGGCCGTTAGTGAATGAAAGGGAAATCCGAGGCGGCATAGACTTGATCCCAACCTAGGATCGCTGGTTGGATTCTTAAACACTGGAAAACCTGCTACCCCACTGACATCAAAGTTGTTCAATCTTCCTATCGCAACGTCGGCTACGGCGTTCACCTGAAATGTCGCACCGACTGCTGGGGATTGCATGGCCCACCAATAAGACTGATTCACAATCCATTCAGGGTTTCGGACCAAGTTGGCAATTTGTCGTTTGCGTTGCGATGAAGAAAGGGACTGATCTTGTCGGATCTGTAAAAGCCGAGTCTCGTAGTCTGACCGCTCCTGCTGATGAAGCGTAAAAGTGCGCATCGGCTCGACGATGTGGGCGGCGGTAGCGATCCATCCATCGGCATTTACGATGATGAAGCTTCCAATTCCGCAGGTCACTTGTCCGTTGGCCAAGCGTTGCGAGATAACCACCGGCCGCGTGAACTGTTTAACCACCTCGTAAGCATCTGCAAACATTGATAGTACTCCCATTCCTAAAACTTTAGTGAAATCCAGCCGATACTTCTATCGGTATCGTGAGTCCCATAAACGTGCTATACAATACGAAGGAGGAAAACATGCCCAACACCATAACCGCGCCTCCCACGAATAGCACTGTAGCATCAGAAGACTCTCGCGCCTTCGATCCCGTGCGCGGATACGTCACCGGCTTGGATGCCGCGACGTACGAGATGTCTTTCTCACGTTCCTCAGCGTACGTTATTACCTCACAAGAGGAATAGCCAAAAGCCACCATCAACTTAAGCAGCCTCCAGGAGTTCCCGCACACTCCAGACATGATCCGCAATTCTGGCTTCCATCGCTGGAGTGCAACGCAGAGTCTTGTGGACGCGCCCGAAGTTGTACCACGTGTACCAAAGGACTACAGCGGCCCAGTGGTTCTCCCATTTTTTCGAGAATCCATTTGTGAGCCGGGTGAAGCGCCGAAGACCCATGCGAAGCGAAAGGTTCGACCGCTCCACAATCGAAGTACAAATGCGTTCGGGATCAGGTTGGCCCATGACCAAGACAGTCTCCACGGAAGCTACTTCGGCGGGACTGTAGCGCGCTTCGCCTTCGCTTGCAGCGCGATACACCTTGATGAGCTGCGCGAAGCCAGTGAGGCGGTCATGAAGCGTAGTGGTGATGGCGCTCCGGTACGGCGCGAATCCATCCGTGGTGATTTGGAACGGTGTGCGCGCAGTCACGTGGCGAAGCCCTTCTACAAAGGCATCCGTGGTCGATTGGTCGCGCTTGCCCATCGCGATGTTCAGGACAAGCTTGCTGTGGCGCTCGATCCCGACGAAGACGTAGCAATCGCCCAGTAGCTGGTTATCTTCAGGACGGAGACGCTTTTGCTTTTTGCCGATGAAACTCCAAACTTCGTCGCATTCGACATCGCGCACTTCGACGTTACGGACCTTCTCGGCCATAATGCGCTCACACTTCTCGCCCGCGAGTACCAGTAACTTCAGGATGGTCGTGTGATGGACCTCGGTCACACGCTCAACAGTCGAAACGCTATTACCTTCGAGCAAGAGCTTCAGAACCATCTCGGCCTTCTCGATGGGCAGGTACATGCCGTCTAGGGTGGTGTTGCGGGCGTCCGTGAACACCTTCCGGCATTGCTGACACTGGTAGCGCTGGCGATCTTGGCGTTTACCGAACTTCCGGCATTCGGAGCGGCAGTTGTGGCACGTCATGGATGGAATCTCCTTGAGATGCACAGCCGAAAGCGCGATACTTGACTTGGAAGGTTCGTATGGCTTCGGCTGTACGGATTTCAGCCCCGGTCAGCGTTAGCGCGTTGGTCGGGGCTATTGATTTCATAAACCTAACTCTATTGTAGTGCTCTTTGCACCACAGTCAATAGAAATCTTTTGCATTGCCGTGCAAAATGCACTACGATGTAATCATGAAGCAAAAAGCTACGAACTTGGACATCCGGGTTTCGGGTGAGGAAAAAGAGGGCTTTGAACTAGCTGCGGCGCTGGCCGGAATCTCCCTTTCGTCTTGGGTGAGGGAGCGGTTGCGGCTCACTGCCATAAGGGAACTTGAAGGTGCTGGACGGCGCGTTCCTTTCGTTCCTGAGATCCCCATGGGAGGATCCAATGCCAGATCCTAATCGGAGCAAGATTGAATTTCAGGAGATCGGCCTGGGCGGAATTCTCAGGGCCTATCGACTCAAGGTCCCCCCGAACCAGCGCGAGTATGCTTGGACCGAAAAAGAGGTGACCACTCTTTTTACAGATCTCGCCAAAGCGGTGGCCAATGAACGAGCCCAAGACTATTTTTTGGGAACCATAGTGACGATTCCGCGCGACCACGATTTCCTAGAGGTTGCTGACGGACAGCAAAGGCTAGCGACCACTGCGATACTGCTCGCGGAGATTCGGAACTACATTAAACCCACTGAAGAACTGATTGCCGAAAGCATCGAACGAGATTTCCTGACGGATATCGACAGAGACAAGCGTGCGCGGGTAGCCAAGCTATCTCTGAATCTGGACGACAACGAATTTTTCGCAGAAATGCTAAGTTCGGCTCGTGGCCCCAAGGGGCCGCAACCAACAAACAATTCATCACATAAACGCCTGAAAGATGCGTTTACTCTGGCAAAAAAACAGGTCGTCAAAATAGTAGCCGGGTACGACAAGAAAGATCATGGAGATATTCTTAATCGCTGGATTCGGTTCCTAGAGCATGGTGCCCAAGTGATCCTACTGAAAGTGCCAACGGTCGCGAATGCATACAAGATGTTTGAAACCCTAAACGATCGCGGCTTAAAAACATCGCAGGCGGATCTGGTTAAGAATTACCTATTCGGGCAGGCGGAAGAACGCCTAGCGGAAGTGCAGCAGAAGTGGGCTCGCACGAAAAGCGCGCTAGAGTCGCTGGAGGAAGAGGATATCACCGTCACATTTTTGCGCCAAGCGATGATTGCGATCCGGGGCCATTTGAGGGACAGCGAGGTATACGACAAGGTTCAGGAACGCGTGAGGGGGCCACAGTCTGCTGTACAGTTCCTCACACAACTTGAAACGATGGCTTGTACGTATGTGGCCATCTTTAATCCCGAGCATGAAAAATGGAATTCATATCCAGACGCGATACGTCGAGCCATCCAGACACTCAATCTGCTTAACATCAGAAGTATGCGTCCGCTGATGCTTGCGGCGGCGTCGAATCTTTCTGAAAAAGAAGCAACGGAAACTTTCAGGATGTTTATCAGTTGGGGGGTACGGCTGATTGTCGCTTCCAGCACTAGCCGTGGATCGGTGGAAGAGCCTCTGGCGGAAGCTGCTCATAAGATTTTTATCGGCGAGTTAACGACTGGCAAGCAGGTCAGGAAGCAACTCGAAGATATTCTGCCGGTGGATGAGGAATTCAAAAGTGCCTTTGAAATAGCAACAGTCTCCAAGGCTGCTTTCGCTAGGTACTACCTTCGTTCACTGGAAATGGCCGCTAAGAACGAGGCCACGCCTTGGTTCATTCCAAACGATGATCGACAGGCGATCAATTTGGAGCATATCCTGCCAGACTCGCCCGGTCCTAATTGGCCGCATCTCGATCCCGAAACCGCCAAGGTCTACGTTAAGCGTATAGGCAATATGGCGCTTCTACTGGCCAAGAGCAATTCGGACATCGGAAATTCTTCTTTTGATGTCAAACAGGCGGCATACAAAGGTAGCCCATACGAACTGACACGCCAGATCGCAAAGGCCCCGGAGTGGGGACCGGATCAGATCAATGAACGACAGAAGGGATTAGCTGAACTCGCTGTGAAAGCGTGGCCGCTGTGAAAGCGGCATCAACCAACTTTTAGCGGACTACCCTCCTGTGGCGCGACACCGGCGAGCTTATGCTAGACTGAAAAGGTCGCAGTCTAACCCAGGAAAAATTTTAATGCCGAAGCTGAAGACACATAAGGGTGCGTCCAAACGGTTCAAGAAGACCGGGACGGGCAAGGTGGTTCGCCATCATTCGTTTGCCCGCCACATCTTGACGTCGAAGACGCGCTCGCGCAAGCGCAAGCTGAAGCATAGCGTGGTGGCCGATCCGACCGACCAGGCTAAGCTGAAGCGCATGATTCCTTATTAAGGCCGGGGAACTGCGCTCGACGCAGAACCGGCCCGCCGCGCGGATAGGTGCTCGCACGTACCTTTCCCGCCGGATAAATCCAACGCAGGAGAAAAAACGTGCCCAGAGTAAAACGCGGGACCAAACGCAGAGATTACCGCCATAAGACGCTTCGCAGGGCGTCGGGCTACTTCCTCACCAAAAGCAAGCTGAATCGGGCGGCGCAGGAAGCCGTTGAGAAGGCTTTAAAATATGCATTTGTGGGGCGGCGCCGCAAGAAGCGCGACTTTCGATCGTTATGGATCGTTCGCATCGGGGCTGCTTGCCGCACGGCCGACATATCCTATAGCTAGTTCATCAATGGCCTGAAGAAAGCGGGCATCGAGCTGAATCGCAAGATTCTGGCCGACATGGCCGCCACCGATGGCCCAGCCTTCGCGGCGCTGGTAGAGAAGGCCAAGGCCGCTCATGCTGCGTTAGAATCAGCTGGGTTAGAATCAGCCGGGTTACAATCAGCCGGGTCGTAAACAGCCATGAACGCCACGCAACAGGAACTGGATTCGCTCGGTCATCTGGAGGAGCGCATCACGCGGGCTGTGGAGCTGGTCACCAGCCTACGGGCGGAGAAGTCGTCGCTGGAGTCGCAATTAGCGTCGGCTATTTCTGATCGGGATTCTGTCCGCCAGGAGCTGGACGATTTGCGGAGCGAGCGCAAGCAGGTGCGGACGCGGATCGAAAAGCTGCTGGGGCAGATGGATTTATTGAGCGGTGCGTAGGGTCGCTCCCGGAACGCGCCCTGCGGTCGCGGCTCGGTTTCGGAACGAGTATGACGGTTGGTGGCTGTCTTGCGCGTTTCCCCGAAAGATGACAAGCTAGAGCCATGCCTAACACGGAACCTGTCCGTGTCACTATCTTCAATCAGACCTATTCCTTGGTGGCTTCCGAGGAGCCAGGGCGGATCGAACATCTCGCCGAAAGGGTGGATGATTTGATGTCGTCCATCGCCGTGCGCGCCGGCAACGTCGACGCCACCCGCGCGGCGGTCCTGGCGTGTCTGCACTTGGCCGACGAGTTGGAGTCGCTGGAGCGGCGCCTAGCGAATCTCAAGGAAAATGTCGATCACAAGGCGCGAAAGTTTACGATCTTGCTGGATGAAGCCATGAGCGGCGAGCCGGTAGCCGACTAATAGATCCGCTCCTGTTTGCGCAGATTGCCAAATGCGCCCACATTGGCGATAGACAATGAGAGCCGATACTCTGTGTCGTCGCGCGTGCCGAAGTTGTAGCGGCGGTACTCCACGCTGAGCCCGCAGCAGTCGGTGTTATAGCTAACCTCGGTGGTGGCAAAATCCAAGATGTGCATGCGGAGGTCGTAAAAGGCATTGACAGCGGCATTCCAGCCCTTGCGGTTTTGATTGCCGACCGCCATCAAAACGTTGATCTGATTGTTGGGCGCGGTGACTACCGGGTTGGGGTTCACTTCGGTGTGTCCCACCGAAAAAAAGTATCTCGAGAGACGAATATTCCCGTTGAAACTGCTGTTGCTGATGCGTCCCAGCAGCGGATCGTAGTCCAATCGCCACTCGAAGCCCACCACGTGTTGTAAGCGAAGTATGGAGACGATCGGAGAATAGTTTCGGGGCCCATCCAGAAAATCGAAGCCATCCAGCTCTTCGGTGGATTCGATTACGTTGCGCTGTCCCGGAATAACGGCGCCTCCAAAGGTGGGATCGAAATAACGGCTCTGCGCCACTTCCCAGCTCGCCACTTCGTTGACGTTGCCGCTTTTGTCCTTGACCAACAGGCGGTTGGTCAGCGAGAAAGTCACTTGGTCGGTGTCGTTCATCAGGTCGGTCTCATCGAAGCGGATGATATTGTTGAAATTGGTAATGCCGTCCACCAGCTTGTAATCGATGCGCGGCTCGATAACGTGCTTCACTTTTTCGCCACCCAGCCACTTAGGCGATTGAAAGATCCGTTCGAAGGCCGGCGGGATGAGCTGGACGTCCAGTTCGCGGGCGTTGCGCAGGATGCCTTGGTTAGTAACCACGCCGTTTACGATGCTGTTGCTGTAATCGGTTTCGCGGAGCGCCCCGGTGGCGTTGAGACTGAAGCCGGCGAAATGAAACGCGGTGGTGACCTCCGGATAAACATCCAGCCGGCTGGTGAACCTGGGCGTTTGAAACTCGGGCTGCGAGCGGTCCAGGAATCCGCCGCTGCTCGTGAATGAAAACCAGATCGGTAACACGCCGCCTAGAATTTGGCGCTCGCGGCCCAGAAACTCGGCCACCGGGAGCTTCTTAATGACGATGGTGTCTTCTGGAATCGCATTTTCAAATTCCTGATCCCGGTCCGCCACTACGTCGAAGGCATAATTCGACCAGTGCTTGATTACAAATCCGACGGAGTGAGTTTCCGAAAAGATGGTGTCGTGGAACGATTGGCTGAAGGCTTCCCGGAATAGGAAGGAACTCAGGTAGTCCAGGTGGACCCGCGCGACCCATCCGTCGCCCAGCTCGGAGTGGCCGTCGAAAGTGAATTCCTCACCGCCCTGTTTCTGGTCACAAACCTTTCCAACTAAAAAGGTACCAGTGGCACAGCTGCCATTTACGGCATTGCCGATATTGACGCCGCGATCTTCCACCGCGTACAGGTTTAGGTAGAAATCGGTGCCGGGCGTCACCTTACCGCGGAGTTCGAGGGTGTGGGCGGGCCCCCGCAGCGTGAAATATTGAATACGATAGAGCGCATCGTAGCTGCGGGCGATGGCCCAATAGTATGCCAGCCCGAACATTTCACCGTAGAGCGAGCTATGTCCGACGTTGGGCGTCAGGAAGCCGCTCTGGCGCGGCAGCACCTTGAGCGATTTGTAATAGGCCGGGAAATAGAAAATCGGCAGATTCTTCAAGCGAAACACAGCATGATACGTGATGGCGCGATTGCCTGGATAGATGTCGAACTTGGCGGCAGTGAGCCGCCACCACGGCTTTGGAACCTTGCAATCGGTAATGAATCCTTCGTGGATGATGTACTTCCCGTCTACGCGTTCGCCCCATTGGCCTTCGAAATAAAAAGGGTTGTTGGTGGTGAGCAAGCCGGGCCGCGCGACAATTTTTGTCTCCGAGGTGCCACGCACATCGTAGAAGATGCCGGTCTCGGTGTTGACGTTATATTTGGCGTGATCGCAGTTTAGCTTGGTCCCATCCAGGAAGTTCTCATAGCGGACGTTCCCGGACGCCTCTACGTCGCCGGTATCGTCGTTGTAATCTACAGAGTCGGCATCCAGCTTCTTGTCGGCCATTTCCAAATGGACGTGGCCGCGCAGGTGGCGCAAGTCGCCATCCGATTCCTGCGTATCGGAGTCCAGCGTATATTCATCGGGTCCAGGAGCGCCGGGCCGCTGCATTTTTAGCTTTTGGTCTGGATTCGCTGCGTTGGGTATTTGCGGCGGCGCGGGCGGCGGGGCAGAGGCCGTGGGAGGAGGAGGCTGCTGAGCGAACAGCAGGGGCGCGGCGAGCAGGCTAAGGGTTATTAAGGCTGCGAGGCCCCAACAAAGTTCGTGACATTTTCGCCTAAATATGTTACGAAGGAAGATAACCTCTTGGCTGAGGTTGCGGAGGCAACGTTCGCCCGCGAGTGCTACCGAACAAGGCTCCAAGCGAAAACCGTAGCATGGATGTTCGGATGTCCGCAAGAGGAGCTTTTAGAACACGCTGTGGCCGTTTAGGAACAGGGGCTATTTGAATGAGGTGTTTTTGATGGAATGCCGATACTGCCAAGCCGCGAACGCCGACGACGATCATCGCTGCCGGCGCTGCGGCCGACGCCTCCGCATGAGCCTCGTCTATACGGGTTCCTCCGCGGCTGCGCCGGTTTTGCAATACGAAGCTGCGCCGGTCTTGCAATATGAAGCTGCGCCGGCGAGCGCCCTGAATCCACGGGCAGTCGGCCGTCTGGAACCGCACACCGCTCCCGAACCGAGCGCTCCACGCCGCCCGATCACCTATCAACCTTCGCTCTTTACTTCGCGTGAACTGCCGCTTGTGGTTCGGTTCGAAACCATCGCTCCGGGCGCCGTACCATCGTCGCCGCGCAAGCCGCAACCGTCGGCGCCGCGCCAGCGCAGGCGCAAGGCGATACCGGGCCAGCAAGCTCTCGAGTTCACTCACCAGTTCAGCCCATCAGCCCGATCGTCCAAGCCGGCGGATGGCGTCATTTATTGCGATGCCCCCGTGGCGATCCCGGCGCATCGCGCGATGGCAGCCGCCCTGGACGCAAGCGTTATTGTGATGGCTTTGGGCGTCTTTGGAATCGTCTTCCACCTGGCGGGCGGGGTATTCGTATTGAACGCCAAGACGGCCCCCATGTTTATGGGCGTAGCGGCCGGTGTCGTGATTTTTTACAGATTGCTGTGGTGCCTGGCCAACGGCGACACCGCAGGCCAAAAATGGACTCGCCTGCGGCTGGTGAATTTCGACGGCCAGACGCCCACACGAGCGCAACGATTCTACCGGACCGCGTCGGGCTTCCTGAGCTTGATGGCGGGAGGCATCGGATTGCTGTGGGGCCTGGTGGACGAAGAGACGCTCACCTGGCACGATCATATTTCGAAGACCTTCCCGACTCCGGTGAACTAAATCGCCGGGACCTGGACCTGGGCGCCGGCGCGGAGGCGGCGTCCGCCCACTTAAGTCTGGCGGCAGGGTTCGACGATTGCCGACATGGATCCCTTACTGCTCGGCATCCGCCAGTCCGCTCCGTAACCGTGGATCTGATCTCGTCCGAACTCTGCGGCCGGCAACTCGCAGGTGATCACAATGGTGCGGCCTGTGTTATCTACCTCCACGGCGTGGTTCCAGGCATCCGCGGTGGAGAGAGCGAACAACTTCTCCAACATTTCCACCACGTAATCGTAGGTATGCTCGGCATCGTCCAGCAGCACTACGTTGTAGAAAGGCGCTTGCCGATTTACGTTTTCTTGCCTCGTTCCCGGCGAGGCGATGGTGGCCATAGCTACCTCTCATAATAACGGCACTGGAAGAGCGTGGCGGCTTGAAACGTCGACCGTAGTGTTATGATTGAAACAGAAGGGGGCGCAACGGATTCGACGGGATTGAATCGTTGTGGGAAGGCGTGCCGGGTTCCGAGCTCCCGTAAAACGATCGGAAAACCAGAACTGCCAATCAACAGTTCGCATACGCTGCTTAATTAATTAAGTAGCCGCCCCGGGTGCTGGGCCTTGACGGCATCTATCGGGCGTCATCTTCAAGGATTGGGCCGAGAGCTTCTGCTCGGAGCAGTAGGCTGACGACAATCGGGCTAAGCCGCCGTTTTCTTGCCGGTTCTAATGCGGCGGCCGACAATTACCGAATCGGAAACGCACGTAGTTCTTTTCACGGCGGGCTTTCTCGGACGCGGGTTCGACTCCCGCCGCCTCCACCATCAGTAAAGAATGCCGGAACCGTCCCGATGCGTAGGGGACAAAATGCGCTCATGCGCGCACCATCTAACGCAGCCGGTTCGATTTTGTCGATGCCGGCACTGCATGACTACGAGCCCGCCACTCCAAGCCACTTTTCCGCCACTTTGACGGGATCGCTCGATAGGTCGACCGGTGTGCTCTCCTGCTGCCTGTCTCCGTCGAAGAAAACTGCAAGCACGCCACTTGGCGTAGGACGCAATTCCAGTTTCTTGGTTCCTGCTTCCAGACGAAGCGTCGAATCTACCCATACCGGCCGCACCAGGATTCGGCTGCGGTGGCCGATGTCTCGACAGGCGGTCAGCAGCCCATCTTTGAATGGTCCGTTGCGGAGGGCTTCGGCGTACGGAGCGATTTCGAGCGCCGCCGATCGGGCCGCCTCTCGCGCCGCGGCTTGGCGCGCCAGCGCTTGGGGGTCCCTTTCGGTCCTTGATTCGAGCGCCTTAAGATCGTTTTCCAAATTGTCGAGGAAGCTCATTATTCTTAGGATAGCGATGTCTCGGGGAAGACTGCGTCGGAGGGGCGACCGCTTCCCGCGGCCGCGGCTCGGTTCGGTGATACACTGGCATTCGTTTCCGAAGGAGCGAACCATGAAATCCACGCGACGCTCTGCTTTCACCGCCGGGCTCGGGCTGGCCGCAATCGCAAGCATGCACGGCCGGCCCGATGCGGCCGAGCGGACGGCAACCGAAACGGCCAACTTTCAAGTGGTCAACGATTTCTGCGCAGCCTGGCCGAGCCACAATATCGATCGGATTATGTCGTACTTTGCACAAGACTGCGCCTATCGCATGAGCGAGGCTCAGCCACCAAATAAGGGCCGGCAAGCCGTGATCGACCGAATTAAATCGTTCCTCGACAGCGTCCAGAACTTCGAAGTGATTGAGACATTCGCCAAAGGACCGATGGTGTTCAACGAGCGGCATGACCATTTCATGGGAGGTCCTCTCAAGATGTGGCACGGTGTGGGTGTGTTCTTCCTGAAGGACGGCAAGATCGTGGAATGGTACGACTATACGATTTCGATCGACCGCGGGTAAGACTTCACTTTTCGGTACGCGAATTACATGGCAGAATTGATACGATCGCGGGAAACATTCAATTGCACGGATGGATTCCCGATGAGTGCTTACGTTAGCCGCCCGAAGGCCTTGGCCAAGTCGCCCGGAATCCTGTTTATTTATGAAGCTTTCGGGATGAATGACGAAATGACCCGGATTGCCGACGAACTCGCCTACGAAGGCTATGCCGTGCTGCTGCCGGATCTCTTCGACCGCGGATCTTGGTTTTCCTGCATTAGGAAAATCATGAAGGAGTTGAAAGCCGGCAGCGGACAGGGAGTGCAGGACCTGATTCAAGCCCGGAACTGGCTGGCCCAACAAGATTATGTGGAATCCGGAAAAATTGCGGTAATGGGACTATGTATGGGAGGCGGGTTTGCGCTCCTGCTCGGCAAGACGGGTCTGTTTCAGGTGAGCGCGCCGTTTTACGGACAGGTTCCCGAAAAACTAGATGGAATATGCCCTGTTGTCGCCAGCTATGGCGGCCTCGACAAAATGCTCGTCAAGGATGCGCAGCGGCTGGAGAAAGAACTGCCGACCCTCGGCGTCCCCTATGACATGAAGATCTACCCTCAGGCAGGTCATAGTTTCATGAACCGTCCCGCGAACTGGTTTGTTCGGTTGCTAGGCGGCGCCATGGGCGCTGGATACCAGCCGGATGCCGCTGAGGACGCGAAGCGGCGCCTGGTCCAGTTTCTCAAAGAGCATCTTTGATGTCGCCGCGCTTGATTCCACCGCGCTTTGACTCAGCGCGCCGCTCATGACCCGATCGGGAGAACGAGAATGCCAACAACGATAAGAAGCCTCGGCTTGGCCTGGACGATACTAATTGCTTTTGCCGCTGCAGGGAATCTCGGCGCGCAGAACCTGGTGATCGCCAACGCGCGGATCATAGACGGAAACGGCGGAGTGCTGCCAAGAGGTTCTATAGTGGTGCGCGAGGGACGGATCGTCTCGGTTTCCGATCGGCCCGCCAGCGTGGGTGGAGCGCGCACGATCGACGCCAGAGGGATGACTCTGATGCCCGGATTTATCGACGATCATCGTCACGTAATCGCGGATTCATTTCCGCCGCCGAATCCGGTTCAGTGGCTCAAAGAGCAGGCCGAACCGCGCATGCAGGAATTTCTGGACGCCGGATTCACGACGGTCCAATCGTGCGGCGATCCGGTGGAGCAAATCGTGGAACTCCAGCGGCGTAATAATTCAGGCGGCATCCAAGGCCCTCGATTGTTCACGGCCGCTTTCGTCCAATTGTCCCGGCCGCCGGGCGGAGGAGGTCCTGGGTTCCTTACCGTCGATCCGGCGCGCATCGACAACGCGCGCCCACCTCATCGTCCAACGCAAGCCGCGGCGGCGATTTCCGACGAGGAGACTCGGATGGCAGTGCGGCAGTTGAAGCAGGCTGGTATTGACGATGTCAAGGCCGTCATCGTCGCGACTCCCGGAGGTCCGGAGAGGCACACATTGGCGGTGGTTGTGGACGAGGCGAAGAAGAACGGCATGCCGGTGATTACGCACGCCGTCACCGTGGAGGATATGTTCGCGGCCATTGACGCGGGTGTGTCGATCCTCGCTCATACGCCCCATATCGGCCAACTGGATGAAGCCTCTGCGCGCAAGGTGGCCGAATCTAAGATTCCGATGATGTCGACACTCGGCGTTTTCGCCCCAACATTTGCCGAGAGCAACGAGCGGATCCGCGCCAGAACGGGTGTCGATAACATCCCGCGCTTCCGAGACCTGGAGCCCTCTCCTTTCGATACGCTGGCCAGCGCCGGTCAAGGGCCGGTGAATGCTCGCCTGCTCTGGGAAGCAGGCGTCGTCTACGGCTATGGCACCGATACGACTTTTCTGCCGAAGGATTCCCTCGCGCAGGAGTTGAAGTGTCTGAGACTGATGTTCTCCAACCAAGATGTGGTGAAGATTATGACCAAGAACGCCGCTACGGTTATCGGTCGTGGTAAAGATCTTGGAACGCTGGAGCCCGGCAAGCAAGCCGATATAGTAATGCTGGACGGCGATCCGCTGGCGGACATCCAGAGTGTTCTGAAGGTTCGGATGGTGATCAAAGGCGGCAACGTGGTGGTGGATCGCGACAGTCCGGCGAGAACATCCCGCTGAAACCGACGAAGCTTATGACTAAGCTGCCCTGAGCGGCAATCGCACCTGAAAACTGGTTCGACCAGGTTGGGATTCAAAGGAAACCTCTCCGCGATGGGCGCGAACGATCCGGTAGACGGTATCCAATCCGATCCCCGTGCCTTCGCCGACGCCTTTCGTGGTGAAGAATGGCTCGAAGAGATGAGGTTTTACGGCATCGGGAATACCGGGTCCATTGTCGATAATCTCTACGAGAATGAAATCGAGTTCCCGGGAAGTTCGAATTTTCAACTCGCCCTTGCCGCCCATGGCGTCGATGGCGTTGTCAATGAGATTGGTCCAGACCTGGTTGAGCTCGCTGCCGCGCGCAAAGATCCGGGGAAGCTTGGGGTCGAATTCGCGCTTCACATCTACACCGCGTTTTAGCCGGAATTTCAGCATGGTCAGGGTACTTTCAATGCCGCGGTGAACATCCACCTCCTGCTCCGGCGCTTGATCCATGTAGGTGTATTCTTTGATGGCCCGGACCAATTCGGAAATTCGCCCGGTGCTGGCCTCGATCTCGCGGGTTAATCTTTCGGCGCCGACGGAGGAAACGACCCGCGCGAGAATATGAGCCAGCACCCCGCCGGGAAACCGCGCGCCAAGTTTCTCCAGCGCTGCAAGATCGACTCCAGCTTCCACCAGGCCGGAAGCGAGTTGCGAGGCATTTGCGATATTGTGGCGAGTCAGCCAGGAGGCAAGGTCCTGCTCGAGATCGCTCTGTTCGAGCGCGTCCCGCTCCAGGGAGGGTTTGGACGCCAACTGGTCCAACAGATTTTCTTCAAAGGACGCCAGCGCGGAACGCTCCTCGCAAGAAAGCGAATCGTCGTCGAGTAGCTTGTTGGTTTTGCGAAGCTCCTGCATGCATTCGCGAAGCCCCTGCGCCGCGCGGCCGGCCGCCGAAGCGGGATTGTTCAGTTCGTGGGCTAATCCGGCGGAAAGCTTGCCGAGCGCACTCAATTTATCGCGTTGCTGCTCGGCCCGGCTGTATTCTCGAATGCGATCGGCCATGACGCCGATCAAGCGGGGAAGCAGTTCCGGAATGCGCTGGAGCATTTCCTGAAAGTGGTTCTTGTGCAGGCCCAGAAGCCAGGTAGGCGCGGTAGCGCGGGCGGTCATCGGAAAGCGCGTCATGCGCGAGAACGGCAAAAGGCCGGTCACCTGGCCGGACCGCACCACAAAGCCGGGGGCATCCAGGCCTGCGCTGTCAGGGCGTCCGCGAATTTCACCTTCGAGCAAAACGTATAGCGTGTCCGCCGGATCGCCCTCATGCAAAAGAACGTCTCCAAAAGCGAACGTGTGTTCCTGCGAGTTCGATGCAAACCATTGCAGCTGGTCGTCGCGAAGATCCGAGAAGATCTCAATCCCACGCAAGGCGGCGACCGCAGATTGTTGGTGAGGCGAGATCACGATACGTTACTCAAGTATTGATGAACGAACTGGATTGCGACCGAGCCCTCGCCAACGCCTGAGGCCACTCGCTTCACCGAACCATAGCGAACGTCGCCGACCGCGAAGACGCCCGGAACGTTGGTCTCGAGCAGGCTGGGATCGCGCTCCAGCGTCCAGCCCCTGGGTCTCTTACCGGGCTTGAGCAGATCCGGACCCGTCAATATGAACCCTCGCTCATCGCGCTCGATGGTTCCATCCAACCACGCGGTGCGCGGCTCGGCACCAATGAAGACGAACAGCGAATTCGCGGGTACCCGGCTTACATCTCCGGTGCGATCGCACATGAACGAAACAGCCTCTAAGCGATCGTCGCCATGCACCTCAACCACGCGCGTGCGGTATTCGACGTGAATATTGGCGGTATTTTGAACCTGCTCGATCAGATATTGGGACATGGTGGCGGCCAGCGAATCGCCCCGGACTAACATCACCACGCGCCTCGCATATTGAGAATAGGACATGGCGGCTTGCCCCGCCGAATTGGCGCCGCCGACGATATAGACGTCCTCATCCTTGCAGGAAGCCGCTTCCGTCACGGTGCCGCCGTAATAGACGCCCGCGCCTTGCAAACGATCCATTCCAGGAAGGTCGAGTTTACGCCACTGAACGCCGGTAGCCAGCAGCATGGCGTGGCAAGACAGCTCCATCCCATCGTTCAGGCGCAAGTAGCGATACGGCCCGTCCACTCGAAGCGCGGTAGCTTCCTGCGGAGAAACAATCTCCACGCCGAAACGCCGGGCTTGAGCCACGGCGCGGCGAGCGAGATCTCCGCCCGTCAGGCCCGAAGGAAAACCCAGGTAGTTTTCAATTCGCCCACTGAGTCCGGCTTGTCCTCCCGGGGCCTCCCTTTCCACCATGATGGTCTTCAATCCTTCCGAAGCGCCGTACACCGCGGCTGCGAGTCCGGCGGGACCGCCTCCCACAATCGCGAGGTCGTAAAACTCCAGCCCCGCGCGCGTCCGCAACCCGAGGCGCTCCGCCAGATCCTGCGTCTGAGGTTCGGATACGCAATTCCCGTCCGGGAACATCACAACGGGCAACTTAAGTTCGTCGGGAGAGAAGCTCTTCAGAAGCCGCTCCACTTCTTCGTCTCGGTTGGCTGCGTCCGCATCCAGCCACTGATACGGAACTTGGTTTCGCGCCAGAAAATTGCGAATGTCGTAGGACTTCGACGACCAGCGAGTGCCGAGCACCCGAATGCCGTCAAAGGGCGGATGGAAATTAGCGGACCAATCGTTGAGTAGATCGTCCAGAACGGGGAAAAGCTCCTGTTCGGGCGGATCCCACGGTTTCAGCAAATAGTGATTGAGTTGAACGTCGTTGATCGCTTTGATCGCGGCATCGGTGTCGGCGTAGGCGGTGAGAAGCGTCCGCTTGGCGTTGGGATAAAGTTTCATCGCCTCTTGGAGCATTTCCACGCCGTTCATTTCGGGCATGCGATGATCCACCAGCAGGAGCGCCACGGCGTCGTTCCGCTGCCGCAGCCGGCGCAACAGGTCGAGCGCTGCGCGGCCGGAGTCGGCACGCAGCACCCGGTAGCGGTCCTCGTAGTGTTTCTTCAGATCGCGTTCGACGGCGCGAAGAACTTCCGGATCGTCGTCCACGGTCAAAATGACTGGCTTCTGCATCTTAAGTTTTTCAAACCGATCCGATCGGTCGAACCGCCGTAACCGTCAAGCTTGCAATCGTCGATCCAAACAGGCTCCTTCAGCCTGAACTGTAAGAGTAACGCGCCGGAGGAATCCGAGCTTGCATGGCCGTGACGAAAGCGTTCGACGCGATGGTCGGCCGGCGGGCAGTGGCGCCGGCGCCGCGGTCTAAACGAATTTGCCCGCTTCCACCCTACGTGCGGTTTCGGAACCGTGGACGGGCAGAGAACCATCGCTGAGCAAACCAATCTGCTTCAGGACGGAAGCCTGATCCCAGTAGATGTGCTCGTGGGCGAGTTTGCCGTCGCGGAAATGGACGATGGCGACTAGCGGGACCTCAACGCGTTTGTTGGTCGGCGGGAGACCAGGCAGCATCCACGGCATCTCGATCGTGTGGGTAAAGGAGAAGA
>Ga0182024_10005150_pt1 | contig 29482 bp, 34 predicted proteins | sample P32metaG_FD_120480 | JGI IMG/M metagenome (GOLD analysis project Ga0182024, IMG submission 120480) | Permafrost microbial communities from Stordalen Mire, Sweden - P3-2 metaG (Illumina Assembly) | ecosystem: Environmental > Terrestrial > Soil > Wetlands > Permafrost | place: Sweden: Stordalen...
ACATGGAAGCACTGGGGCCGATCAAGATCAAGGAAGTGGAATCCTCGCAGCAGCAGATCATCGCGGTGGTGCGGCAGCTTGAAACCGAAGGGGTGATCAGTATGAAGGGCTCCGCTGGGGAACAGTATGTGCTGTAAGCGGATTCCCGCCGGCGGGGAAGAGTCGGGCGTAGTGGCCTGGCGTCCATCCGGCACCGCGGCGGTTCACGCGCCGCCGCTGGGGCGTACCGGTTCCGGAGGGGGCGAAGATATTTCGCAGGAAATCGACGACCGCGTGAAGGCGGCGCATCAGCGAGGTTTCTCGGAAGGCGAAACGGCGGCGGCCCAGCGCGCGGCCCAGCGGGTGGAACCGGTCATCGCGGCGCTGAACAACGTGATCCAGGAACTGGCCTCCACGCGGAAGCGCTTTCGCGCGGAAGCCGAGGGAGATACGGTGAAACTGGCGATCGCCATCGCGCGGCGCGTTCTGCATCGCGAGGTTGCGACCGATTCCGAAGCGATTCTGGGCCTGGTGATCGCGGCGTTTCAGAAACTGAACGCGCGGGAGACTCATCGCCTGCGTGTCTCGCCAGCGGATGCCGCCGTCATTCAGGAGAATCGCACTCGGCTGCAACTGCCGCTCGCCGTCGAAATTACCGCGGATCACTCGCTACCTTCCGGCAGCGTAATCTTTGAGACATCGCGTGGGGAGATGGACGCATCGGTCGATACCCAGCTCGGCGAAATCGAGCGCGGATTCGCGGACATCGTCCAGAGGCGGCTGCGATGATGTTCGAACCTTACCTCGCTGCGCTGCCGCGAATCGACACTGTTCAATCGGTGGGACGGATTCGGGAGCTGGTCGGATTACTGGCCGCGTCGGAGGGTCCGGCAGCAGCCTTGGGCGAGTTCTGCGAGATCCGTTCGAGCGCGGGCAGAGCTGTGCGCGCGCAAGTGGTCGGTTTCCGCGACGGGCATGTTCTGCTGATGCCCCTTGAGGATACCGGCGGATTGCAACTGGGCGATACGGTGATCGCGCGACCGGAAGCGGCGCGCGTGGAGGTCGGCCCGCACCTGCTGGGACGGGTGCTCGACGGATTCGGAAAGCCCATGGACGGCCTGCCGGCGATCGATCCAGAGGCCTCCTACGATTTGTATGCCACGCCGCCCGGCCCGCTCGATCGCGAACACATCACCGAGCCTCTGGTGACGGGCGTGCGCGCGATCGACAGCCTGCTTCCATTCGGCAAAGGGCAGCGCGTGGGAATTTTCGGCGGCTCCGGCGTCGGAAAAAGCACGCTGTTGGGGGCGATGGCGCGGCATAATTCGGCCGACGTGAGCGTGATCGCGCTGATCGGCGAGCGCAATCGCGAAGTCCGCGAATTTATCGAAAAAGAGCTGAGTCCGGAGGGACTCAAACGCAGCGTGGTGGTGGTGGCGACCTCCGATATGCCGGCGCCTTTGCGGATTCGCGCGGCTTTCGTGGCACTTGCGGTTTCGGAATATTTTCGCGATCAGGGCAAGAGCGTCCTGCTGGTGATGGATTCGGTGACGCGCCTGGCCATGGCGCAGCGCGAAATCGGCCTGGCGGCGGGCGAACCGCCGTCGCAAAAAGGCTACACGCCCAGCGTTTTCAGCCTGCTGCCGAAGGTTTTCGAGCGCGCCGGAAATTTCAAGACCGGATCAATCACCGGGTTCTTCACGGTGCTGGTGGAAGGCGACGATTTCAACGAGCCGATCTGCGATGCGTCACGCGCCATCCTCGACGGCCACATCATTCTTTCCCGCGAACTGGGCGCGATGGGGCATTATCCCGCGATCGACGTTCTCAATTCCGTCAGCCGTCTGGCGGGTCGTGTCGCCGCGCCGGAGCAGCGTGAGGCCGGACGAAAAATCCGGGAAGCGCTGGCCGACTATCATCGCTCGGAGGATTTGATCAATCTGGGAGCTTACGCGGCGGGATCGAACCCGCGACTCGATTCGGCGATCCGGATCCGGCCGAAGCTGCTCGAGTTCCTGCGGCAGGAGCCCGAGGTATGCGAGCCGATGGTGCAGACGCTCGCTAAAATGCAGGCGCTGGTGCAGCAGGGCGTGTGAAGAAATTCAGCTTCCCGCTGAGCCGCGTGATGGACTGGCGCGCCACCCAGGCGCGAATCGAAGAATCGAAGCTGGAACTTCTTTACGCCGAACGGCTGGGGATTGAGGCGCGTGAAGCCGCGCTTCAGCAGGAACGCGTGGCGGCCGACCAGTCCGTTCTGGCGGCGCGTGCCGCAACCGGCGCGGAACTCGCGGCGCTGGGCGGATTCCGCCGCTTCACGGTGGCCGAACACACCCGTCTTGAAAAGCTGCGCGCCGATTGCTCCAGGCGGATCACGGCGCAGATTCAGGTGGTCACGCTGAAACGGCGCGACGTCCGCCTGCTCGAGCGATTGAAGCAGCAAAAACTTATTATCTGGAACCACGAGCTTTCCCGCGAGATCGACCTTCAGGCCGACGAGGCCTACCTGGCCCGGTGGAAATCGCGCCGCTAGGCCCGCACCGGAACTTTCCTTCCTACCTGGGTTTGTGATACACGAGTACCTATGTGTTCACCAATGGAGGCCCGATGCGAATCAACATTCGTCGTATGACTTTGGCATGTTTGCCCGGATTGCTGGCAACCACGCTTCATGCGCAGCCGCAGATCGGCGGCGGGACGTGTACTTCCGCGGCCTTGAGCGGAAATTATTCACTGACCATGTCCGGACGCGACCTCAGCTCCGCCGTGGCCTTCTCGAACGTGCTGCAGGGGGTCGGATCGGCCAATTTCGACGGGCTGAGCAAAGTTACCTTCACGCTCAGCAACAATACCAATAAGAATTTCGGAGTCGCCCAAACACTCTTGGGCACGTACAGTCTCCAGTCCAACTGTATCGGCGCGGTAACCATCAATACGGGCGATTCGGCAACGTTCACCCTGGGTTCGTATAACCAGGGCGCCGCTTTTTTCATTGACGGCCAGGACGGTGTTTATTCGCTATTGGGCAGCGGCAGCGCGTTGCCCTCCACCTGCTCGGCCAGCTTGCTTTCGGGCGTCTATTCTTTCAACGGAAACGGATTCGGACTCACCTCGGGAGCGATCAGCGGCGTCAACCAGGTCGCCGGATTGCTGACCTTCGACGGCGTGGGCGCGGTCACCTCCAACTGGTATGTCTCGGTCAGCGGCTCGAATCAAAACGATACCGCTTCGGGCACGTTCACTATCAACTCGAATTGCACCGGGACGGCCACCCTGACGGATTCGTCGAAAAATGTTTACTCTCTTCAGTTCACGATTACGAACGCAAAAGGAAACAATTTCCTTGTTAGCGGTTCTAACGCGCAACTGATGTTTGTGGGCAGTGGGAGGATTTTATGAAAATCAATCTCAATCTCGCAAGTTTTCTGCTGGTGATTCCGTTCGCGCTTCACGCGCAGACCACGCCCGTTACCTGCACTGCGGCTACTGTCAGCGGAACTCATAGTTTGACCATGACGGGGCGCAATGTTTCTTCTACCGCGGTTTTTTCACAGGTTTACAACTCCGTGGGAACCGCGACCTTCGACGGTGTGGGAGCGGTCACGCTGAACCTGACGACGAATACCAACCAGTCCGCCGGTGTCACTCAGAAGCTCTCCGGTACGTACACGCTGCCGACGAATTGTCTGGGAACGCTCACCATTACCACCGGCGGCACGGCGACGTTCATTCTGATCCCGTATAACAGCGGTTTGGACTTCACCATTACGGGTCAGGATGCGACGTACAGCTACACCGGTACGGGAACTCCTCAGCCGGCGGCTTGCGTGACTGCTACGCTTTCGGGAGCTTATGCCTTCACGGGCAACGGATACTCGCTGTCCTCGGGCGCGATCACCGGGGTCAATACCGTCTCCGGCCTGCTGAACTTTGACGGCTCCGGCAATGTAACCGGTAGCTGGTCGATCGCCACCAACGGGAGCGCTGCCCCGGACACCATTACCGGACACTATTCAGTAGCGGCGCCGGGATGTGTGGCCAGCGCCACCATCACCGATCCCAACAACGCAGCCTACACACTGACGTTCACGATGACCACGGCCGCCGGAGCAGACTTCGCCGTGGACGGGACGACTTCGACCAACATGTTCAGCGGGAACGGTCATTCGACCTTCACCAATCCCGGCCTCGCCGTGGAAGAAGCGGCTGGAAGTTCTCTGGGAACTCCGCCTGGAAGCCTGTTCAGCGTGTACGGATTCGGACTGTCGAACGGAACCAATCAGACCACCGCCGCGGTCTGGCCTTTTACGCTCAACAACGCGAAGGTAATGGTGAACGGCGAATCGGCGCCGATCTATTATGTGAACAATTCCGCTTTGGGAGCTGAGGGGCTGATCAATGCCCAGATGCCGCTGGACATTCAGCCCGGCGTGGCCACCGTGGTGGTGACGAACGGGACGGCGGTAAGCAATTCGGTGGCGATCACCGTGCCCCCCGCGGCGGTCCCTGCTGTTTTTGTCAATGGCAACAACCACGCGGTCGCGCAGAATTTCCCGGCCTACACGTTGAATTCCTCCACTATTCCAGCGAAAGCAGGAAGCGTCGTGGTGGTCTATTTCACCGGCGGCGGAGCGGTGCAGGGCGGAAGTTCCCTGGTCACCGGTCACGGAACGCCGGCCTCGCAATTCCCGGTTACCGCGAACGCCACGGCCACGGTTGGCGGCGTGAATGCGTCGCTCGATTACGTCGGGCTGACGCCGACTCTGGTGGGCGTGTATCAGGCCGTCATCGTGATCCCCAATGTCGCCGCGGGCGAGCACAACCTGGTGATCACCATCGGCGGAGTCGCGTCCAACACTACGGTGATTTCGACCAATTAAGCGGCTAGCTAAAGTAAAGTCGAGAGGAGAACCACATGCGACTCCTCTCGACCCAGCAATTTCTTGCGATCTATTCCGGCGTTCTTACCCTGGTGTTCGCCGTTACCGTGCTCGGCGGATTCGCGCCGGCGAAGAAAGCTGCGTTCGACGAAATCGATGTTCGGCGCATCAACATCGTCGAACCCGACGGCACCTTGCGCATGGTGATCGCGGACAAAGCAAAATTTCCCGAGATCATTATTAAGGGCAAGTCCTATCGGCACCCCAGTCACCGGCAGACCGCGGGAGTGCTTTTCTTCAATGACGAAGGTACCGAAAACGGCGGTCTTACGTTCGGAGGCAGCAAAGATTCGGCCGGAAAAGTCCACAGCCACGGCCATCTCAGCTTCGATGAATATATGCAGGACCAGGTATTTTCAATCGACGCCGCCGATGAAGACGGGCGCCGGCAATCGGGAATCAGTATTGTCGATCGCGGCGATTACTCCATCCTCGATGCCATCGAAATGCTCAACAGAATCGCGAGCCTCTCCCCGGAGGAGCAGCAAAGCGAGAAAGCCAGGTTTCAGGCCACGCATCCGGCGGACGCGCAACGCGCTTATTTCGGCCGCTCACCGGATAACTCCGTAGGATTAACCCTAAAAGATCCCGAGGGTCGCGCGCGCTATGCTGCGCGTGAATCGGGACGGATCGGCGGCGCTGCAGTTTTTGAATGCCGAGGGAAAAATAATCGGTCAGATACCCGGCGCGAACCCGTAAAATGAAAGTTCATGGCAAGCCGACGGATTGGAATTCTCACCGGAGGCGGGGATGTTCCCGGCCTCAACTCGGTTATTAAAGGCGTGGTCTACCGCGGAACGGAGAACGATTGCGAAGTCGTCGGAATTCGCCGCGGTTGGGAGGGGCTGACGCATCTCAACTTCGATGATCCGGAAAGTACGGAACGGTACATCTGGCCGCTGAATCGCGAAAACACTCGCACCATCGACCGCTACGGCGGCACGGTGCTGCACTCGACGCGCACCAATCCTTCGAAGATGAAAGCGCTGCCTGATTTCCTGGCCGGCGGCGGCTTTCCGAAGACAGGCAATACCTGGGACATCAGTTCGCAGGTCCTGAAGAATCTCGAAAAACTGCAGATCGATTATCTGATCGCCATCGGCGGCGATGACACGCTCAGCTATGCCGCGCGCCTCGATCAGCTCGGTGTGAAGGTCATCGCCATCCCTAAGACCATGGACAACGACGTCCAACACACCGAGTATTGCATCGGATTCTCGACCGCGATCACGCGCGCGACCGCGGCCATCGGACGCCAGCGCACCACCGTCGGATCGCACGAGCGCATCGGGATCTTCCGCATTTTCGGGCGCGATGCCGGCTTCACTTCGCTGTACACCGCTTACGTCACCTCCATTCGCTGCTGCATTCCCGAATACCGGGTGAATCTCCAAAAGCTGATCGACCTGCTGCTGACCGAAAAGCGGGACACCGCCAGCAATTACGCGCTGCTGGTCATTTCCGAGGGCGCGCAATGGGAAGGCTACACCACCCAGGAATACGGTGAGCCCGACGCCTTCGGGCATCGCAAGAAGATGAGCGTCGGCGAGGCACTGGCGGCTGAAATCAGCAAGCGCACTACCGAAAGCAGCATCGTGAGCGACCTGACCTACGATCTGCGCAGCGGTGAGCCGGACTTCGTCGATAAAATGATCGCGACCACCTATGCCAACATGGCGCTTGAAGCAGTGCTCAAAGGGCGTAGCGGCGTGATGACCGCGCTGGCCGGCGGATGCTACAGCCTGGTGCCGATTCCCGATCCGAAACTTGGTCCCCGCCAGGTGGATGTCGCGACCATGTACAATACCGATCGTTACCGGCCCAGCTATGCCGGCAAAAACGGCATGCCCATCTTCCTGACGAGAGCTTGAACGTGAACTGGCTGGCGCGGTTCCGGCGCAAAACCGATCCGGCACAGATTCGCGACTATTTCAATCGCGCCGCCGCGGATGAGGAGCATTATCCGTCGACCATTGATCCGCGCATTTTACACGTCAAGCTGGTGCTCGATCATTTGGGCGATTTGACGGGCAAACGCGTCGCCGATGTGGGCTGCGGAAAAGGACGGTTCGCTCGGATCGTCCAGGAACGATATCCCGACGCCGAGATCTGCGCGCTCGACCTGGCCGAGGCGATGCTGGCTCGCGTGCCGCCTGAGATTTATCGTTGTGCTGCCACCATGACCGCGCTGCCGCTGGCGACGGCCTCCTGCGACGGCGCCTACGCCACTGAATCGCTGGAACACGCCGTCGACATCCCCCGCGCCGTCGCCGAATTGTGCCGGATCGTGAAGCCGGGCGGCCGGATCGCCATCATCGACAAGAACGCCGACGCCTGGGGACGTCTCAAAACCCCTGAATGGGAGCGCTGGTTCGGACGGAAACAGCTCGAAAAGCTGCTCGCGCGCGATTGCCGCGAGGTCAGCAGCCGGCCCATATCCTACTGGGACGACGTCGAGCCGGATGGACTTTTTCTGGCCTGGCTGGCCGTGAAGTAGGATTTCGATGAAACCGATGCGCAAAACCGCCGTATTACCTTCGAAAGGAGCAACCGATGAAATTGGCGTTAGCGGCATTGCTGCTGGTGGTACCGATTTTCGGGGCGAGTGGTTGTGACGACGCGTGGCGGCTGCGGTCGGAAATGCGGCGCGAAGCGTTTCAATTGAGAATGGACGCGCGCCGCGAAGCGATGGAGGCTCGCCGTGAAGCGCAGCGCGATGCGCGGGAGGCACGACGGGAAGCTCGCGAGGCGCGCGACGAAATCCGGCGGGAAGTGCGGGAGATCAGGCGGTCTTACGGCGTCTGGTAAGCAACCCGTCCAGCGAAAACGGGTCGGCCTCCAGCGGCAGGATCCACACCGGAATCAGCAGTAGAAATCGCGGGATAATGTGCGAATTCACGTTGAAAAGCGGCTCTTTAAGTTCATGTCCGTAAGTTACTAACAATAAGAGAAATCCGAGCGCGATTGCCGCTGGTCGTCTAAATAATCCGACGACCAGCAGCCATCCCGCCGTGAATTCCACAAACGGTACCGTGACGCCGGTACCCAGCAGCAGCCAGTGCGGCATCCATGTGTTGGCGTAGGGCACCGTGAACCATTGCGCCGCATGCGCCGCCGGCCCCTGGATAAACACTTTGTAGTAGCCCGCCATTCCGAACAGCAGGCCGACCATAACACGGCTGAAAAGTGTGTACCAGGGAAGATAGAGTTTCATTTCACGGCGGCCTCCAGCGTTCCCACGCCCTCGATTCTCGCGCGCACGCGATCTCCTGCCTTGATGCGCGCGCCTTTGGGGCAGCCGGTCGAAAACAGATCGCCCGGGTGGAGCGTCATGAAATCGGAATGAAAACGGACCAGCTCATACGGGCTGTGCCGCATGTTGCTGACGAAATCCCGTGAGCAGATGCCGCCGTTATGCTCGGTGATGACTTCCAGCTTGCCGACGTCGCGGATCTCGTCGGCAGTTACGATCACAGGCCCGAAGCTGAAAAACGTGTCGATACTCTTGGCGCGCGTCAGGTAGCGCGGATTCTTGCGAAGCACGTCGAGCGCGGTCAGATCGAGCGTGGTGGTATATCCGAAAATAACGCTGGGCACTTCGGCCGCGGGAACGAAACGGCATTTCCGGCCGATGATGACGCACAATTCGCCTTCGGCATCGACGTCGTTCGAGATTTCCGGCGGAGGCAGCACGATGTCGCCGCCCGGCTGAAACATGCATGATGCCGGTTTCATGAAACTGCCCGGTTCTTCGGGCTGAACGGCGTTGATGTCCTCGGCGTGAGTTTTATAGTTCAACCCGATGCACCAGATTTTCGGCGGAACATCGTAAGGAAGCAGCGGGGTCACCTGATCGAACGGTATGGTTTCAACTCCGTCGAGCGTGCCGATCTGTTCCTGCGCGGCGCTCTGAATGATCGCTAGCACATCGTCCGGAACGCTTAGGCCGTACTTTGCGTTGATCGACTCCACTGGCGCGATTCCGCGCGAGGTAACGAATCCGGCGTGTGTGTGATTTTGAAAATTGAAGCGAATGAGTTTCATGATTGTCGATGCTATACAATAACGAATTCGAAATGACCAAGTACATTCGTTACCGCTTCGGCCCCGGAAGCTCCTACGGAATCCTCGAGGGCGATACCATCCACCAACTGCGCGGTGATCTTTTCGACCACACCCGCACCGGCGACAAACACAAGTTGAGCGATGTGACTCTGCTCTATCCCGCCAAGCCCTCGAAGATTCTGGCGGTCGGGCTGAACTACCGCAGTCATCTCGGCTCGCGTCCCGCTCCGTCGAATCCGGAGATTTTCTACAAGCCGGTATCCTGCCTGCAGGATCCCGACGGCGCTATCGTGATCCCGCGCGATGCTTTGAACGTGCACTATGAAGGCGAGCTGGTTCTGGTGATCGGCCACCGCGTTCGCAACGCATCGCCCGAAGAAGCCGGGGCTGCGATCTTCGGCGTCACCTGCGGCAACGATGTGAGTGAGCGCGACTGGCAGAACGGCGCTAACAAAGATCTGCAATGGTGGCGCGCGAAGGGATCGGATACGTTCGGTCCGCTCGGCCCCGCGATCGTCAGCGGAATCGATTTTTCGAACCTGCTGCTGCGCACGAGGCTGAATGACGAAACCGTACAGCAGCAGCACACGTCCGATCTGATGTTCGATGGAGCGACGATCGTCAGCTACATCAGCCGCTGGGTTACGCTCGAACCGGGCGACGTCATCTATACCGGCACTCCGGGCAGCACCAAGAAAATGAATCCCGGCGACACGGTGGAGGTGGAGATCGAGGGCATCGGGATTCTGCGGAACAAGGTTGTGGCGACATGAAAACCGGGTTGTTCATCGCGATGACGATTTTTACGGCGACCTACGTGACTGTTTGGGCGATGTCGGTGTATCAGGATCGCCGTAAAGTCACTGCCCCGGGCCTCCGCGATGACTTCATCGGCCTGATTACGAATTTTTTCGACACGCTCGGCATCGGTTCTTACGCACCCACTACTTCGTTTTTTAAATTGTGGGGACTGGTTCGCGATGAGCAGATCCCCGGCACGCTCACCGTCGGCCACACGCTGCCCTCTGTCTTGCAGGCGTTCATTTATATTGCGGTGGTACAGGTGGACGTGATCACCATGATGCTGATGATCGCGGCGTCGGTGATCGGCGCATGGCTCGGAGCGGGCGTGGTGGCGCGCTGGCCGCGGCGAAAAATTCAGATCGGCATGGGAATCGCGCTGCTGGTGATGGCGGGATTTTTTCTCATGACCCAATTGAATCTGGTTCCCGGCGGCGGCGATCAGCTGGGGCTAACGGGAGTGAAACTGGCGGTCGCCGTCGCCGCGAACATGGTGCTCGGCGCGCTGATGACGCTGGGCATCGGCATGTATGCGCCGTGCATGATGATCATTTATCTGATGGGTATGAGTCCGCGAGCCGCGTATCCCATCATGACCGGCTCGTGCGCGTTTCTGATGCCGGTCGGGAGCGCGCGTTTCATCCGCGAAGAAAGTTACAACCTCAAATCGGCTCTGGGCCTGCTGATCGGCGGCATCCCCGGTGTTTTGCTGGCCGCGTTTATCGTGAAGGAGCTTCCGCTCTATTGGATTCGCTGGCTGGTGATCGGCGTGGTGGTTTACACTGCGGCCATGATGCTGCGCTCCGCGCTCGTCGAGCGGCGGCGCGCTGAAGCCGTCGCGACGGCCTGAATCCCCGCGGATTTTTCCACTTAGCTTCCCACTGACACGACAGGCCTACCGAGCACTTCCATCCGAGGCTCGATTCCCAACCCCGGACGCATCGACGTCGTCATTCGGCCGTTGTTCCGCTGCGGCGCACCTTCCGCGGTGCTCACCGTGACGTAGCTATTGAAATCGGTAGTGGTGAACAGCAACTCCGGTGGCGTACTATGCGCCAGGTGTGCGATCGCGGCGGTCGCAATGTCGCCACCCCAGGTGTCTTCGATGGTCAGCGCGATCCCCAATGACACGCAGAGATCGCGAATCTGCCGTGCCGGCGTCAATCCACCGACCTTCGAAATTTTCAGATTGATCACGTCCATCGCCCGATCGCCCGCGCCGCGTACCACCATGGCGAGATCGTCGATCACCTCGTCCAGAATGAACGGTCGATTGGTGTGCCTCCGCACGGCCAGGCACTCTTCGTAGGTCTTGCAAGGCTGCTCGATGTACACGTCGGTGTGCCGCACCGCGTCGGCGACGCGCAAAGCCTGATGCTGCGTCCAGCCCGTATTCGCGTCGGCGATCAGAACATCGCCCGGCTTGAGTTTCTCCGCCGCGGCGAAAATCCGCGCGATGTCCGTCTCCACATCGCCGCCCACCTTCAACTGAAATTTGGAGTATCCCTCCGAACGGTATACGCCGACCATCTTCGCCATCGCCTCCGGCGCCTCCTGCGAGATCGCTCGGTACAGCGGGAAATCCTCGCCGAATCTCCCGCCGAGAAGCGCCGCTACCGGCAAATTCGCAGCCTTGCCCAAAATATCCCAGCACGCCACGTCGATCGCCGATTTCACATACGAGTGGCCGCGCATCCGCTGATTCATGAAGCGATGCAAAATGCCTACCTCGGTCGGATCGAGCCCGATCAACTGCGGAGCCAGTTCCGCGATCCCCGCCCGCGCGCCCGCCGCGTAGGCCGGCAGATACGCCGCGCCCAGTGGACAAACTTCGCCGCAGCCGGTGATGCCGGCGTCGGTCGAGACGATCACTACGGTCGAATCGAATATCGACACGGCGTTTCCGCCCGACCATTTGTAACTGCCTTCATGCAGCGGGAGCTCGACGCGGTAAGCGTCAATACGAGTGATGCGCATAGATCATAGTTTTGCAAAATCTGCGACTCCGTTATGCTAGTCCGTGTGCCGCTTAAGGTCCGCGAGGTGATCAAAGCATTGGAGGGCGCAGGTTGGCGGCATATTCGCACGAAAGGCGACCACCGCATCTTCCGGCACGCCGACGGCCGGATCACCGTTGTATCTGGCGCCCTCGGTGATGACGTTCGCCCGGGGACGTACAAGGCAATTCTCCGGCAGACTAACATTAAGGAAGAACAGCAATGATGAGGAAATACTCACTGTTGATCGAAGGCGACGAAGGCGCATACAGCGCCCATATCCCCGAGCTGCCTGCGATTCTGGTCACCGGCAGGTCAGTTGACGAGTTGACCCGCCGCGCGGAAGAAGCAATTCAACTGTGGTGGGAAGAAGCCGAAACAACAGCTTCGCCGACCGCGGTGAGAAAAGAGATCGAGGTCGAGCTGCCCTCCTAACGCTCTAGAGCCTCCAAAACCGAAGCGACGATTCGTTGATGCAATACCGCAGCCCCGTAGGCGCGGGACCATCGTCGAAAAGATGCCCCAAGTGCCCCAGGCAGAGTGCGCAGTGTACCTCGATTCGGTCCATCAGCATGCTGGTGTCTCGCCGCGTCCCGACATTCTCTTTGGCGACGGGAGCCCAAAAACTCGGCCAGCCGGTCCCGGAATCGAACTTCGCATTGGAATGAAACACCGCCGTCCCACAGCAGACGCAGCGAAAAATTCCGCGCTCGTGAAGATCGTAATAAGTTCCCGTGTAGGGTGTGTCCGTGTTCTCGCGTCGCGTGACGTAGAACTGCTGCGAGGTTAGAACTTTCTTCCATTCCGCATCGGAGCGGACGATTGTCCTCTTTTTAACTGGAGCCTGCGCGTTGCCTGTATCGTCAAAAGGAACAACGGTGACATCCTCAGCCGGCGCTGGAGCCGGTCCCTTTCGCGATGTGAGTGCCACGATTCCCGCAAAAGCGAACGGAGTGATCGCCAGTGCGCGTCGTCGCGTAAGTGCGCCGATCAAGTCCACATCCTAAATTTTCGCACCTTTCTCCGAGTGCGGTTGAAAATCGTTGCCGCATAGCGATATTCTGTAATGCTGCACACTCGCGTTGGAGCTTCCTACACATGTCTTCGATTGACGTTCCGCTGAGTAACGGCGGCTTCGGGAAAACTGCGCGGAAGGATAATTGGTGGATCGAGCCGCTGCTCGTCTTCCTCGGATTCTCCGCGTTTATCGTCTATTCCACCTGGGCCGCGCTTCAGGGCGATAACTACACTTACGGCCCTTATCTGTCGCCGTTCTATTCGCCGCTGCTCATGACCGAGAAACCGGTGTGGTGGCCGGCGATCCTGCCGTTCTCCGCGGCCATGCTGATCCTGTGGGCGCCCGGTGGATTCCGTCTCACCTGCTACTACTATCGCGGCGCCTACTACAAAGCCTTTTGGGCCGATCCGCCGTCCTGCACCGTCGGCGAACCGCGAAAAACGTATTGGGGCGAGCGATCCTTCCCGCTGATTCTGCAAAATGTCCATCGCTATTTTCTGTATCTCGCGCTGATCTTCATCGTGATCCTGGCCCTCGACGCTTATCGCGCCATGTGGTTCAACGGCAGTTTCGGATTCGGCGTCGGCACGCTGGTGATGATCGTCAACCCGATTCTGCTCGGAGGATACACTCTCGGGTGCCATTCGCTGCGGCATCTGGTCGGCGGACGCCTGGATCAAATGTCCAAAAAACCGGTGCGGAAGCAAGCCTACGATTGCGTCTCCTGCCTGAATCGCAAACACATGCTGTGGGCCTGGATGAGCCTGTTCTGGGTGGGATTCACGGACATTTACATACGACTCTGCGCCATGGGAATCTGGCACGACGTGAGGATTTTCTAACGATGCCCGATTACCAGAAATACGAATTTGACGTCCTGGTGGTGGGCGCGGGCGGAGCCGGCCTGCGCGCCGCGATCGACGCCTCGGCCGCGGGAGTGAAAGTCGGCGTATTATCGAAATCGCTGCTCGGCAAGGCTCATACGGTGATGGCTGAAGGCGGGATGGCCGCGGCCATGGGCAACGTCGACGATCGTGATAACTGGCGCGTCCATTTCGCCGACACCATGCGCGGCGGTCAGTATCTCAACAACTGGCGGATGGCGGAGCTACACGCCAAGGAAGCCCCGGCCCGCGTGCGCGAACTGGAAGCCTGGGGCGCGATGTTCGATCGCACCAAGGACGGCCGGATTCTGCAGCGCAATTTCGGCGGCCATCGCTATCCACGCCTGGCGCACGTCGGCGATCGAACTGGTCTCGAAATGATCCGTACCCTGCAGGATCACGGCGTCCATCAAGGCATCGACTTCCACATGGAAACCACCATCCTCACTTTGCTGAAGGATGGGGACCGCTGCGTCGGCGCGTTCGCTTACGATCGCGAGCGCGGGCGCTTCAAACTTTTTCATGCCAAGGCCGTGATCCTCGCTACCGGTGGAATCGGCCGCGCCTATCAGATCACCAGCAACAGTTGGGAATACACTGGCGACGGCCACTCGCTTGCATTTCACGCCGGTGCCGCGCTGCTCGACATGGAGTTCGTCCAGTTTCATCCCACCGGCATGGTCTGGCCGCCAAGCGTTCGCGGAATTCTGGTGACGGAGGGCGTTCGCGGCGAAGGCGGCGTGTTGCGCAACAAAAATGGCAAGCGATTTATGTTCGACGATATTCCGCCGAACTACCGGCCCCAGACCGCCGACAACGAAGAGGAGGGCTGGTCTTACACCCAAGGCGATAAAGGCTCGCGCCGGCCTCCGGAACTGCTGACGCGCGATCATGTGGCGCGTTGCATCCGCCGCGAAGTGAAGGAAGGGCGGGGCAGCCCGCACGGCGGCGTGTTTCTTGATATCGCCTGGATCAAGGAAAAGCTCCCGAACGCTGCCGAGCACATCAAGAAAAAGCTGCCCAGCATGTACCATCAGTTCAAGCAGCTCGCCGATATCGACATCACCAAAGAACCGATGGAGATCGGTCCGACCACGCATTACATGATGGGGGGTGTCAAGGTGGACGCGGAATCGCAGATGTCTTCGGTTCCCGGCCTCTTTGCCGCCGGAGAAGCGGGTGCGGGCTTGCATGGAGCGAACCGGCTCGGCGGAAATTCACTATCCGACTTGCTGGTTTTCGGACAGCGCGCCGGAGAATTCGCCGCGAAATTCGCAAAAGAACACGGCGCGGGCGAGGTGAACAACGCTCAGGTGGAGGAAACCGCTCGCTGGGCACTGGAGCCCTTCGAACGCGGCGCGGCCGGCGAAAATCCCTACGCCGTGCAATACGAATTACAGGAAATGATGCAGGATCTGGTGGGTATCGTGCGTCGCGAAGACGAGATGGAGCGGGCTCTCGAAGGCATTCAGAGATTGAAGGCCCGGGCGGCGCGGGCCGGCATCACCGGCAATCGCGAATACAACAATGGTTGGCACACCGCGCTCGATCTGCGAAACCTGTTGACCGTTTCCGAGATCGTCGCGCGCGCCGCGGTCACGCGCACCGAAAGCCGCGGCGCGCACTTTCGCGACGATTATCCGGAAAAGAGCGACTTCTGGGCGGGTCGGAATCTGTGCGTTGTCAAATCCCCCGACGGGACGGCGCAAATTCAGGAAGTGCCGGTCAAGCCCCTGCCGGACGAGCTGAAACAAATCATCGAGGAGAATAAATAATGGCGGCCGCGACGTTTCGGATCTGGCGCGGAGACGCCTCCGGCGGAGCTTTCAAGGACTATTCGACCGAGGTCGAAAGCGGAATGGTGGTCCTCGATGTGGTCCATCGCATTCAGGCCACCCAGGCCAACGACCTGGCGGTGCGGTGGAACTGCAAGGCGGGAAAGTGCGGATCGTGCTCCGCGGAGATCAACGGCAAGCCGCGATTGATGTGCATGACCCGGCTGAGTGAGTTGAAGCTCGACGAACCGGTCACGGTCGAGCCTATGCACACCTTTCCGCGCATCAAGGACTTAGTGACCGACGTCTCCTGGAATTATCGCGTCAAGGAGCGAATCAAAAAGTTCGTCCCGCGCAAGCCCGATGCCCCCGACGGTACCTGGCGCATGGACCAGGCCGACGTCGATCGCGTGCAGGAGTTCCGCAAGTGCATCGAATGTTATCTCTGCCAGGACGTCTGCCATGTTCTGCGCGACCATCACATGCACGATAAATTCATCGGCCCGCGATTCCTGGTATACACCGCCGCGCTGGAAATGAATCCGCTTGATACCGCCGACCGGCTCGGCGACCTGCGCGATAGCTGCGGGATCGGCTATTGCAACATCACCAAGTGTTGCACTAAGGTCTGTCCCGAAGAAATCAAGATCACCGACAACGCCATTATTCCCTTGAAAGAGCGCGTGGTCGACGAATTCTACGATCCGCTGCGCAGACTCTTCAAGGTATTCGCCTGAAGGTTGTTGTATCGTTCTTGATATGTTCGAGTTGAAACCCATCTCGCGCGAAGCGATTCCCGAGGCGCTCTCCAAAGTCGAACGATACCGGCTGCTCAATGAGCCCTGGCAGGCCGAAAGTATCTGCCGCGATGTGCTCCGCATCGATCCCGAAAATCAGCAGGCTTTGGTGATGCTGCTGTTGAGCATGACGGACCAGTTCGGCCAGGGCATGTCCGCGCAAGCCGCCCGCGACCTTCTTCCCACGCTACGCGGCGATTACGAGCGCGTGTACTACGCCGGAATTATTTCGGAACGCTGGGCCGATTCGCTGCTCCGGCAAGGCGCGCCCGGCGCCGGCTTCACCGCCTACGAATCCCTGTGCGACGCGATGAATTCCTATGAACGCGCCGAGGCGATTCGCCCTTCCGGCAACGATGATGCCATTCTCCGCTGGAATACCTGTGCGCGAATCCTGATGCGCAATCGCGAGCTGCGCCCGCGCGGTGAAGAAACCTTCGAGCCCGCTTTCGAGGACTGAACCCTACGGCGATCGTCGTAGTACCTGTTCAGATGAAATACCCCGGGTAGGCTATGCACGCCAAGCGAAACGCGGCCGATGTGAAGTACAGGACCCATGCTACGCGACGAAGTTTCGAAAGGCGTAAGATTCGGGTCCATAATGCTGGCCGCGATGCTGGCCGGCGTTGTTGGATACCGTTTCATCCACGCCGCCCATGCGGCCCCTCCGCGGCCAACCGAAATCGCGCGGCCTGCGGTGCCCGCCGCTCTCCGGCCCGCCCCGATTCCGACCGCGGTTTTTTCAAAGGACACGACCGTCCCTCCGCCTCCGCCGGCCGGAGCGCAAGCGCATCGAAATCGCCCCGCTGCCCCGCGTCCGACTCCGGTGCCGATGGTTGAGGCCGCGGTTCTGCCGGTCGAGCATCTGGTCGAGCCTGAAGAGAAATCGGTTGCTCCGATTGCGCCGATCAAAGAAGAGAGAACCGACGTCGTGCCGGATGTCGTCCAGCCTCAGTCCACTCCGCCGGCGGATCGACCCGAAGATGCTAAGCCCCAGCCGCGGGGCAAGCGAGTGCTGAAAGCCGTCGGTCACTTTCTGCATATCGGCGGAAAAAAAGACGCGGATTCCCCGGCGCCCCGGCAGTAGTAGCTACTCGAGTCGCGCAAGCTCGCGGATCGCCCGAATCACCACATCCGGCCGGTCCAGCTGGATCCAGTGGTTGGCGTCTTCCACCACATTCACCCGCCCGCGCGCGGAAAGACGCGCAACGCGCTCATGATCGGCTCGCTGCGTCTCGCTGGCGTTCCCGGCGGAAAGAACGACCACCGGAGCAGCAATCGAAGTCGCCTCGCGCAATACCGCATCGGCACTGAGAGGCAGCGCCATCAAATAGCGCCGCATTGCGATAAAACACTTGGTATCGCACCAATGCGATTGAACCATCGGCCAAAGTTCGGGCGGCATTTTTCTGATCTCCCCGACCATTCGCGTCAGGAAGGCTTCGCCGCCGCGTCCGCTGGTGGCGCGGGCGATCGCTTTCGGCATCCGTCGCGCGCCGCTCGCCAGGCGATTCAAGGTAAACCGCACCACGCCAACTCGAGCCAGTGCTTCTCCGCATCGGGCCAGAAAAATGCCACGCCGAAGCGTCGCCGAGTGACTCCTCGATGGATTCGCCCACTCCGCCACGCCCACCGGATCGATCAAAACCAACCCCGCCACTTCTGCTGGATAGCGCGCCGCGTAATCGAGCGCGATCAGGCCACCGAAGGAGTGCGCCACGATCACGCGCGGAGCGTCGAGCCCCGCGGCTTTAAGCAGTGACCGCAGCTCTTCAACCAGAGTGTGGACGTCGCGCGGTTTCGCGGCCGATTCGCTCCACCCAAGTCCCGCGCGATCGTAGCTGAGCGTCGGCGCGAATTTCGCGATCTCTTTCTGCGCCAGGCGCCAGCTCAACGAGGTGGCTGCGATTCCCGCTTCGAAAATCACCGGCGGAGCGGACGCGTTCGGCGGCTCCATCACGTCCGCATGCAAACGCACGCCGCCGATGTCAATCATTCGTCCGGGTGGCGGAAATTTTCGCGAATCGCGCGTAATGCCACGATATTGATACAAAATTCCGATGAGAAAAAGTAGCACGAGAACGACGGTAAGTGGAATCAATCCGAAACCGCCCACTCGCCGGCCACGATCGCCCGCGTTCTCGGAAGTTTTCCGCGACGCGCGATGAAACCAGCGGCGGCCAGAACCCCGACGAACGCCGCCAACTTGGCGATATCGGCCGCGTGCGATTGCGGCAGCGTCTTCCAGAGCACTCCGAGGACCGGCTCCGCCGCGCAAACTGCCCATACCGTTCCGTAGAAATAGCGTCGCTCCGAGCCTTCGCCCTTGGTCGACGAGCGCACGCGCGGAAGCACGCCCAGCGCACCGCAGATCCACAGCACGATCGCCAGCGGAAAATAAGCGTAGTCGTAAATCTGGCGCAATCGCCAGACGCCGGTCGCGACCGCATAACTTAGACCCGCGATATTCAGGACCGCGAACGTGATCAAATCGCTCCACGCCATGGTGTAACAAACGCGCCGGTACAGCGGATTCGGCTTATCTTCCGTGAATCGGAGAATGTAAGGTCGAGGCTCGACCCCCGGCAGGCGGCCGCGCAGGCCGGCGATGCCCGTGAGCAGAAGCACCGCGCCGAGCCACGCCGCCATCCGCGCATCAAACCCGCCATTGAACAGATCAAAGGTAAGCGGCCCAGGCACGATGAAGAAAACAAAGATCCAGATCGGCCAATGCGCGAGTCGGTAAATCGGCGTGTTACGCTCACGAAAGCGAGGCTTTGCGGCGCCAGCTGTCACTGAACACGTTTATAACACTGAATCCTGGTCCGGATCATCCGCGTCTAACAGTCGGCAGCTCGCATCAAAGATGTTGAAAAGAAGAAGTGTAGTGAGAAGTGCCGCGGGACTCGGCGGCCTGGCGGTATTCGCCTATCGCGCCGCACCGATGTTCTGGCGGCGCCTGTCCGAAGACATGAAGCGGGAAGTGGAACCGGCGCGGCGCCAGCCGCAATTTCACGCGTGGCCCCAAGAAGGTTTGCACGCCACCTGGATCGGACACAGTACCGTGGTTCTGAGTATCGACGGTTTCACTATCATCACCGATCCGGTGCTTTCGACGCGTATCGGAGTGAATCTCGGAGTGGTGACCGTGGGATTAAAGCGGCTGGTTGAGCCCGCGGCGCATCTTTCCGATCTGCCGCGCCCCGATCTGATTCTGCTCTCGCATGCTCACATGGATCATTTCGATCTGCCCACGTTACGTGCTCTTGAGAATCGCGGCACTCATGTGATCACTGCCGCCAACACCAGTGATCTGTTACGCGTCCGGCACTACGGCTCGGTTCGCGAGCTCAAATGGGATGAATCAGCGCAGGTAGGTCCAACGCGGGTGCGCGCTATTCGAGTGAATCATTGGGGCGCGCGAATGCGCAGCGATACCTATCGTTCCTATAACGGATATCTCATCGAAGCCGGCCGCTATCGGATTTTATTCGCGGGCGATACCGCTTATACCGATTCATTCCGCGCGGTTCGCTCCGCCAAGCCGGTCGATCTGGCGATTATGCCGATCGGCGCCTACGATCCCTGGATCCACGTGCATTGCAATCCGGAGCAGGCCGTGGCGATGGCCAATCACGTGGCTGCGGAACATATTCTGCCGGTGCACCATCGCACCTTCGAACTGAGCCGCGAGCCGCGGACAGAACCGATGGAACGGTTGCTGGCCGCGGCCGGCGGCGCCGAAGATCGCGTTTGTATTCGCGATTTCGGCCAGGAATTTCACAGAACCTGAAGCGATCTACTACTCCACCGTCGAGCCGCCCGGGAATACCAGCCGCGTGTTGGTGCCGCCGATGCGGATCTCGTCGATCTTCGGCTGGCTCGCCGCTTTATTGATGGACACCTGGTTCGATTGATACTTGTGATCGCTGGTTTCCACTTTGGCGGGTGCTTCCACAGTGGTCTTGCCCATTTTAAGAATGACTTTGTCGCCCTCGATCTGCAGCTTGTAATCGCCTGGCTGCATTTGCGTGCCGTTGAGCGATGCCGGCTCGCTGAGGGTCACATGATATATTTTGGGCGCCGCACTCGCCACTGCAAGCGCAAGTGTAGCCAAAAAGAATACGACCTTCTTCATTTGTTGTTGATCTCCCTTGAATGTTTAAAGACTGTCGAAATGATCTGGCCGTCTGGCCGTATTTCTCGTCTCACTTATATTATACGTTGAGCGGTACGGGGATGTTACGCTCGGCGCGCTAAAACAATCTGAAATAAGCTGAAACAAAGGATCTTCCATGCTGAAGCTTGTCCTACTCTCGCTCGTCCTTTCGGCATACTCCGTTGCCGCCGAATTTCCCGCGCCCGCTACCGATCTCCCGGCCACTGGCCCCGTCGCGACAGCCGTTTTCGCGGGCGGATGTTTCTGGGGCGTCGAAGCGGTGTTCGATAATGTCAAGGGCGTCAGGCAGGCGGTTTCCGGCTACGCCGGCGGCGCGCAATCCACGGCGCGTTATGATGTCGTCGAAACCGGCCGCACCGGCCACGCGGAATCGGTGAAGGTCACCTACGATCCCTCGCTGATTTCCTACGGCAAGCTGTTGCAGATTTATTTTTCCGTAGCGCACGATCCTACACAACTGAATCGTCAGGGTCCCGACGACGGAACACAGTACCGCTCAGCGATTTTTTACCTCAATGACGATCAGAAGCGCGTGGCCGAGGCGTACATCCAGCAACTGAACGACGCGAAAATTTTCAAGCACAAGATCGTGACCCAGGTGACTCCGCTGCCCAACGGATTTTTTCCAGCCGAAGAATATCACCAGCGTTTTTTGGAGAGGAATCCGGGGAATCCCTACATCGTCTACAACGATCTTCCGAAGCTGCGGCGTTTGAAACAGCAATTTCCCGATTTGTGGACTGGAAAATAGCCGCTATTTTTTCTTCGCGCCCTTGGTGAGCCATTCGGCGATGCGGTGCGGCGGAAACGCCACCAGCACAATCGCTACGATCACGATTAGGAAAACCAACAGCAGCGCGACTAAAGCCATTGCCCTCTACCATAACATCGCCGCCGCGCCTCAGTTCAGCTCAATCCTTAGCCGCCGTAAACGTTCCCTTGGCCGCGTCGCCGTAGTTACAGCTGCCCTTCATTTTCGTGGCGCCCTCCAGGGTGCCGGTATAAGTCACCGTGCCGGCGTCGCCGCTGAAGCTGAACTCGACTTTATCGCCCTTCACCGTTCCGGTCAGGTTCGCTTCGCCGAACTGGCCGTGATACGTGCCCGTCAGCTTCTCACCGGCTTGTTTGAACTCGAAAGTAGGCGATCCGCTGCCGGCATCCAGCACGACATTGAACGTCCATTTTCCGGAAATATCGGCCGCAAAACTCAGGGCGGCGGAAAGCAGCAATAACGCGATGGTCCTCATGGGGCTGAGAATAACACGCTAGTCTAAGTAGTGGTCATGCCCAAATCGTTCCCGCGTCCCGCGCGCAGTAGAACGCGATTGATTGTGATCGCCGCCGTCGTCGTTCTTCTGCTGATGTTCAGCCGCTCGATTTGCAGCACCGTGATCGATTACTACTGGTGGCGCGAGTTGGGCCAGGTGCCCACCTGGCTGCTGATGTCCTTCTACCGCTACGCGCCCGGCGCCGGTGCGTGGCTGATCGTGCTATTGGTTCTGTGGACCGCTCACATCAGCGGCATGCGCCATGCGGGCGAGCGCTTGGGCGACCATCCTTTTTATGCGCGCATCGTCACACTGGCCCTCGCTGTGATCGCGCTGATCGTCGCCCTTTCTGCCATCGACGGATGGACCGTCGCGCGCTACTTCGGCGGCCATGGAATCTCGTTTCCCGGCGAATACCACGATCCGGTTTTCAACCGGCCTCTCGGATTTTACTTATTCGATCTGCCGTTCTACAGCATGTTGGTCGATTTTCTGGCCGCCTGCGCTCTCGGCGGCGCGATGGCCTATTACGCCGCCGCCCGCGGATGGCAAATCCGCCGTGAATTTCCGGGATTCGCATCGCGTTCTGAAATCGACCTGCGCGATCTGCGCGCGCTCGGCCGCCTCGAATCCGGATTGCTCAAGGGATTGACCACCCTGTTCCTGGTAACTCTCGCCGCCGTCTTCTGGCTGGGGCGCTACGATCTGCTGCTCACCGATCACGGCAACCTGATGGTCGGCATCGACTATGTGCAGCAGAACGTCAGCCTGCCGCTGCAAACGGTAAAAGCCGGCGCTGCGATTCTGGCGGCGCTATTGGTGCTGGCCGGCCGGCGAAAGCTGGCGGTCGCCTGCGCCGTCGTGCTGGTAATCGATTGGATCGCGCCGCCGATGGTCAGCGGCCTCTACGTTCGCCCCAACGAGCTCGCGCTTGAAAAGCCGTTTCTGATCCGTCACATTGAAGCCACCCGCGCCGCCTACGGAATCGACCATCGCGCCCGCGAAATCGATTTCGCCGCTCACGCTGACGCCCGCATCGACTTCGTTCGCAACCGCGATCTGCTGGACAATGTGCGCCTGTGGGATTGGAAAGCGTTTCGCGAAACGCTGGGCCAGATCCAGCCGCTGCGTCCTTACACCTTCGCCGATACCGACGTCGATCGCTATCAGATCGACGGCCGTTTGCGCCAGACGCTGCTCGCCCCGCGCGAGCTAGATCTGAATTTGCTGGGCGCTGCCGGTCAAAGCTGGATCAACTACAGCCTCATCTTCACCCACGGTTACGGCCTGGCGCTGGCGGAGGCGAATCGAATTACGTCCGATGGGCTTCCGTTACTGCTGGTGAAGGACGCGCCCATTCAGGTATTGACCCCGAGCCTGAAAATCGCGCAGCCGCAAATTTATTACGGCGAAACTTCGCATGATCCTGTCTTCGTCCGCACCGCGCAACCCGAGTACGATTATCCTTCCGGATCGAGCGAAGTAACCCTCCGCTACGACGGGCGCGGCGGATTTCCCATGTCCGCCTCCGGCATGCGGACCATCGCCGCCATTGGAGAGGGCGATTGGAACATCCTGCTCACCAACGCGCTTACGCCCGAAAGCCGCATGATGGTTCGCCGCCGCGTCCCGGAGCGGCTGGCTACTTTAGCCGAGTTCATCAGTTGGGATTCCGACCCGTACCTGGTCATCACCAAGGAAGGTCGTCTGGTTTGGATCGTCGACGGCTACACTACCAGCGCCGCGCATCCCTATTCGCGCGACGTGGGCCTCGAAGGAATCGGCCGCCTCAACTACATCCGCAACTCGGTCAAGGCAACTGTCGACGCCTACGATGGCGACGTTCACATGTATGTGTTCGACGAAGAAGACCCGCTGATCGCCGCGTATCGCATTCTCTTTCCAACGCTCTTTCAGTCTGCAACGGAGATGCCGCCCGATCTGCGCGCGCACGCCCGCTCGCCGGAAATGCTGTTTCGGACGCAGGCCGAGGTTTATCGCACCTATCACATGCGCGATCCGGAGTCTTATTACAACCGCGCCGATATGTGGGACCTGGCCAACTTCACCACCGGGCAGGGAACCCAGCCCGAGATCGTTCCGCCGACTTACATGATTGCCAAGCTCCCGGGCAAGAGTGAACCCGAGTTCATGCTGACCGTCCCCTTCACGCCGCGCGGCAAGCAAAATCTGATCGGCCTGATGGTGGCGCGCTGCGACGGTCCCGACCTGGGCGAGTTGGTTTTTCTCGATCTGCCGAAACAGGAAATCATTCCCGGTCCCATGCAGGTGGAGGCGCTGATTAATCAGGACCAGACTATCTCCAAAGATTTGACGCTCTGGAACCAACAAGGGTCGCAGGTGCTGCGCAGTCAGATCCTGACGCTGCCGATCGATCAGACTTTCTTATACGTCGCGCCGATTTATCTGCAAGCCGCCCAGGCCCGCATGCCGCAGTTGAAGAAAGTGGCGCTGGTGGTGGGCAACACTCTGATCTACGACGACACCTATGAAAAAGCGATCGCCGATCTGGAGGCGGTACAAAAGGGCCAGGCCCAGCCGCTGAGATCGTCCACCGAAACCAGTGCGGCGCCGGCCGCGCCCTCGGCTCCGGCCACCGCGGACACCCGCCTCACCGAAATTCGCCAGCACCTTCAGCGCTATCGCGAACTGGCTTCACAAGGTAAGTGGGCGGACGCCGGCAAGGAACTGGAAGCTATCGACGGCATCGCGAAAAAGTAGCTCCGGTCACGTTACCATAAAAACAGATGAGCCACGGGCATCATCACTCGCACGCTGGCAAGGGACGAGTGCTGTTCGCGTCAATTGCGTTGACGCTGGCCTTCGTCATCGTCGAGACCGTCGCGGGCTTTCGCGCCGACAGTCTCGCGCTCCTCTCCGACGCCGGCCACAACTTTACCGATGCTTTCGCGCTGCTGCTGGCGGCCATTGCCGTCTATCTGCAATCGCGCCCCGCCGATCAGAGCAAAACTTACGGTTATCAGCGAGCGGGTGTCCTGGTGGCCTTTATCAACGCGATGATTCTGGTCGCGCTGGCCGGCGTTCTGTTCTACGAGAGCTGGCAACGGCTGGCCCGTCCCCAACCCGTCGCCGAATCGACCATGATGATCGTCGCCGGCATCGGCCTGGCGGTGAACCTGGCCATTGTCTGGGGAATCGGACATGGTCACGATCTGAATCTTCGCGCCGCCTGGCTGCACATGCTGGGCGATGCCGCCAGTTCCGCCGGGATCATCGCCGGCGCCATTGCTATTCGCTTCACCGGCTGGACCGAAATCGATCCCGCGCTTTCGATCCTCATCGCCTTCGGCATTCTCTGGTCGGCCTGGGGAATTATCAAGGATTCGCTGAATATCCTTCTCGAAGGCCTGCCGAAAGGACTGCGCCTGGCCGACGTCACCCGCGAACTGGGTCAGATTTCGGGCGTGATCGACGTTCACGATCTGCACATCTGGAGTCTCGGCTCGGAAGCGCACGCGCTGAGCTGCCACGTTCTGATTGAGGACATGCCGCCCTCGGCCAGCGATTCCATTCTGCGCTGCATCAATGGCGTTCTCTGTGACCGTTTCGCCATCCATCACACCACCATCCAGTTCGAGCACGCCCGCTGCGCCCTGGCAGACGAATCCTGCACCGCTGTGAAGCACCAACATTAGCGGCGTGCAACGTTTGTATGTGGCGCGAATTTATTACCACGCGCCCCCTTTTGATAAAACCTCGCTAACTTACAGTTCGTAAAACACGTTTCGCTCTGGCCGGAAAAATGCCGTTACAGCAGCGGAGGTTAACACGACATGATCGGAACCCTGTTGCTGGTCGTTCTGGTGATTCTGCTTCTCGGCTCGTTTCCCGCTTGGCCTTACAGCCGCGGTTGGGGCTATTATCCGAGCGGCGGTCTGGGCACCGTGCTGGTAATTGTCCTGCTTCTCGTCCTGTTCGGCTACATTTAGTCAGCGCCCCTCCGCTGCCGGGTGCGACGTCATCGTGCGGATAAAATCGGCCTCCGCCTGCTTGTAGGGCCGCCCGTCGGGATAAAAAATATCGTGGAACCACACCGCCGGCTGGCGGTCGACATATGGTTTTCTCCATGAATCCCACGGCAAAATGGTTTGCGTTTTTCCCGACACGAAGCCCCAGTTGTACGCCGCCACATGCAGATCCCGGGCGATCGGCAGCGTCGTTTCGAACGTGCTGCCTCGCGCCCGCGCCATGTATTCCGTGCATAAAATCGGACGCCCCAGGGATTGCAAAATCATTACCTGGCGTTTGAACTGCACTCCGGCGCTGTAATTATGGAATGAGATGACGTCCGAAAATTTGGTCTGAATCTTTTCCATCGGCGAAAATTTCCCGGGCGGGTGATCTTTCCAGAGCCCGCACGTCAGTGGCTGACTAGGCCCTCCCTCCCGAGCCCACAGAAAAACCTTTGGCAGCAGCACCTTCACCAGGGCAGCTTTATTGCGCGGATCTTCCTTCGCATAGCTGCCCGAATTCAGGTTGTCCGGTTCGTTCCACACATCCCAGGCCAGCACCCGATCGTCCTTCGCAAAGGCGCCCACTACGCCTTTGACATATTCTTCCAGGCGCGGATACTCCTTTGAATCGCTCAGCGCCGCGGCGCCCGGGCTTTGCACCCATCCGGAGTTATGCACGCCGGCCCGCGGCGCCCGCTGTGGACCCAGCCGGGGATTCGGGTCCCACACCGAATCGAACAGCACCAGCATCGGCCGGATATGATGTTTCGCCGCGATCGTCAAAAACGTGTCGATCCGCATTTTGAATCCCGCAGCATCCTGCTGCCACGGCAGATCATGCAGGAAAACCCGCATGGTGTTCATGCCCAGGTCTTCCGCCCAGCCAAGCTCCAGGTCAATCCGCTTCGGGTCGAAAGTCTCCGCCTGCCACATCTCCAGTTGATTGATCGAGGTTGAGGGAACATAGTTGCTGCCCACCAGCCAGGGCTGCTGCGCGTACCATTCCTTGGCCTGCGATTCGGACCATCGCGGCGATTGCGAGAAACCAGGCGCGGCGGCCAGCAGCCAAAGAAGAAAAAAGCAGCGGCACATCGTCTCGATCATACAATCAACCACGATCTTCACGGCTCCGCCATGACCCGATTGCTGTAGTCGTAAATCAAAATCGTGCCGATCCCGAACAGCATTCCGAACACGCCCAGCAGCGCCCCATAGGGATGCGGCGTGGTCAGGGAAAAGCGAATCAGAATCGCCGACACCACGAACGCCGCGTTGCGGAACACCGATTCATAGCGGTCCGAAACCATCAGCGAGAGCAGCAGGATCAGCACGTCCGTGAAGATCATCATGGTGAACACGTCGGAGTAAAACACGGCCCGCGATTCGCCGATCCCCGGCCCCGCGTGAAAAACCTCCTCTTCGTAATCCCACAGGCTCGATGCCGCTAGTCCCAGAAAGATCAGCGTGAGCGTCAGCGCCACGATTTTTTTCCGCTCGATAAACTTGGGCAGCTCCTGCGGTAGCGCGTGAAATACCGCGGAATCGCGCTTGCGCGAAGCGCTTCGAAAAATCGTCACCAGCAAAAACATGGCCAATCCCGAAGACACGTCGATGAACGCCGGCGTCAGCTCCTTCACCGGCGCCTGAAGATTTTCCAGATCGATCGAGGCGATGTCCTTGAAGAATCCGCGGATGAAAATCAGCGAGACAATTTCGTATTGCGTCGCCATCGAGCGAGTTGTCGATTTCGGAATTGCCGAGATCAGAATCAGGACCTCGTAAAAGAGGATGAAGCTGAATGGCGTGTAAATCGCCGAAAGATAGTTTTTCCCGGCCGTGGCGATCATCGCCGGCGGATTCGCCAGGTTTCGCGCCAGGAAAATCTCACCCAGGTGCACCAGAAACCCCAGAACGCTGATCGCGATAATCCAGTGTTCCAGTGTCTTTTGATTTTTTTCCGAATACAGCCGGTCGAACGCCGCCGCCAGAGAACGCCCGCTGATCACACATTCTTTATCGCACGGTCGCCGCCGCACCGGCGGGTCATTGGCGACCGCCCGCCATCCACGATATCGTTAAGGACATGCACCGATCACTGCTGCTTCTCCTCGCCGGAGCCGCGGCCGCATTTTCCTCCGGCTTCCAATCGACCGATTTCGTGAAACTCCGTTCCGTCGGCGCCGTCCAACTCTCTCCCGATGGCGCGCGCGTCGCCTATGTCGTCACTCGCAATGACGGACCGCGCCGCGCCTATGGACAGCTCTGGATCATGAACCTGGCCGATCAAAAATCCGTCTGTCTCAGCGCCGGTGACGACCCTTCCGGCAATCCCGAATGGTCGCCCGACGGCAAATCGATAGCCTATTCCGGCAAACTCGACGGAAAATCGGGGCTCATCGTCGCCCGCGCCGACGGTAGCGATAAAAAATATCTCGGGCCGCTCGAAGCCACCAACGCGCCGCTTCCCAGCTCCGGAAAAACCGTCGCCTGGTCGCCCGATTCGAAACAAATCGCCTATGTTTCCGCACAGCCCGGGCCCGAGCCCGACCTCGCCGGCGATCCCATCGTCATCACCCGCTATCTCTACAAACCCACCGCCAGCGAAGGCAACAGCCACTTCAACGACAACAAGCGCCTGCATATTTTCGTGGTTGACGTAGCCGGCGGCCAATCCCGCCAGCTCACCACCGGCACGCATTATGAGCACTCTATCGACTGGGCGCCTGGCCGCGAAATCGCGTTCATTTCCAATCGCGCCGCCGACGACGATCAGTATTTCAACTACGACATGTTTACCCTTTCGGCGTCGACCGGCGAAGTTACTCAGCTCACCGCCACCGAAAACGCCGAATATCGCCCGCACTGGTCCCCCGACGGCAAAACCATCGCTTACGAGGCCACCAAGCGCGGCCTCACCGATCGCGAAACCACCATGGAAGACACCCACATCTGGCTGACCGACGTCACCGGAAAAAATCGCCGCGAGATCGGCACCATTGACAATCGCCAGGGCGATCCCGGCTGGTCCACCGACGGCCGCGAGCTTTATTTCACCGTGCAGGAACACGGCGAAGTGCATCTCTATCGCGTATCCGCCAGCGGCGGCAAGCCAGAGCCCGTGATTCATGAGCGCGCGAGCGTCGGCGCATGGTCCCTGGTGGGCGATAAGCTTGCCTACACCATGTCCACTCCCGGCGATCTTCCCCAGCTGTATCTCAAAACCGGTAGCGGCGCGTCCCGCAAGCTTACTGACCTGAATCACGACGCGTTGTCGGGCAAGACAGTCGAGCCGGTGGAGTCCTTCACCTTCATCAGCAACGACAATAAGTTCACGGTCGAGGCCTTCCTCACGTACCCCGCCGATTTTCGGCCCGATCGAAAATATCCCCTGATCGTCAACATCCACGGTGGCCCGCACGGCCAGCAAGGTCCCGCGTTTAATTTTAAAAACCAGGTCTACTCTTCGCACGGATGGGCCAGCGTGATGATCAACTACCGCGGTTCTACCGGCTACGGCCAGGGCTTCGCCGATGCCGTTTTCGCGGATCAGAACGGCAATGAAGCGCAGGACGTTCTCTACGGCGTAAATGCGGCCCTGCGGCGTTATCTGTGGATCGATCATGACCGCCTCGGCGTCGAAGGCACCAGCTACGGCGGTCAGTTGAGCGCCTGGCTCATCACCCAGACCAATATGTTCAAGGCCGCGATTCCCACCGCCGCCATCACCAACATCATCAGGGCAACCTGATGGACGTGCTCTGGGAGCGCTCGGCGCTGAAACACGTC
>Ga0182024_10005151_pt1 | contig 29481 bp, 24 predicted proteins | sample P32metaG_FD_120480 | JGI IMG/M metagenome (GOLD analysis project Ga0182024, IMG submission 120480) | Permafrost microbial communities from Stordalen Mire, Sweden - P3-2 metaG (Illumina Assembly) | ecosystem: Environmental > Terrestrial > Soil > Wetlands > Permafrost | place: Sweden: Stordalen...
AGAACGTGGACTTGCGTATTGGGCTGACCCCGGGCACCAGCAGGAGAACCGAATCAACAACCACGGGCGCGGCTTCTATTTTGAAGATCCCTCCGGTCACAACATGGAGGTACTCACGCGGCCTTACGGCAGCTGACCGAGTGGCTCAGACCTATCCCAGTCCGCCGGGATGAAGCGAGAGTGCGACCTCTAGTAGCCAGAGATGTTGAGCTGAACCACGGTGTCGACGGACACCTTCGATCCGGGGGCGGGTTGCTGAGCGAGAATCGTTCCGGTCGGACTCTGTCCGCTGGGTGTGCTCGTCGAGGTCGTCGTCCCACCGGCCGAAAGTCCGGCCGCAGATAACGCCGGGTCCGCTTGTTCCAGCGTCAGTCCAACCACGTTGGGCACGACTACCAGTTCCAAGGTGGCTCGGTGGTCGCCGCCATGCGGGCCCGTCAGGACCACAATCGTCGTCTCGGTCGTCGGAGTGGGGTAGGTGGTACTCGCCGGCAGGGTTGGCAAGGCGCCCGTGCTTTGAGGAGTGCCACTTCCTCCGGTTGCAAACAGCGAGACGAAGCCGAGGATCAGCACCGCCGCAGCGATTCCGAGGACGATGAGCGATCGACGCACCATTCACCAGTCTGTCAGCAGCTCGTCCCCTCCGCGCCAGATATGACTGTCGCCGAACATTGCCGCCGGGACGGTCGGCACAGCATCAAGCCGTCACCACTCGACACCAGTGGAGACGCAGAACTCATTCTGCTCCGGGTCCCACATTCTGACCCACCGGGTTCCCCCGAAGCTCTGTACGCCTTCGTCTATGCGCTGAGCGCCGAGTTCCTGCAGCCGGTGGACTTCGGATTCGATGTCGTCAACGACGACATCGAGGTGCATGCGGTTCTTGCCGGCTTTGGGTTCGGGTACGCCCTGAAGGAGAAGCGGTGAAGCGATCCCTTCCTTGGGAACGAGTACAACCAATTGTGCGTCCGTGTAGTGGACGAGATAATCGAGCGCGTCGCGCCAGAACCTCGCGAGACCATCTGGGTCGGCACAATCGAGAACGAGTTCCACACTTGCCTTGTATCCCATCGCACACCTCCGGGTCGGAATGCCACTCGGTCCGCGACCGTAAGGATATGGGCACACCTGGCCCCGGCACCGTGTGGTGCAATCACCTTCTCGTCGAGATCACGCCGGCCGGGTCGCCCCAACGAAAAGCAGGCTCCCGAAGGCCGCGCCCGGCGTGGCGGGAAAGGTCTCGGCCCGGACGTCCGCCCCCGTGTACGGCGCGTCGACCATGACGTCCTGGCCGTTCACGACGCCGACGAACAGGCCGACGTGGTCGATGGAGCCCGGCCCACCCCCGAAGAAGACGAGATCACCCGGGGCCAGCACCGCTCCTGGCGCCAGCTTCGGCGTGGCGTCGTACTGGTCCTGGGCCACTCGGGGCAGCGCCCTGCCCGCGACGGCGTAGGCGGCCTGCACCAGGCCCGAGCAGTCGAAACCGACGCCCGGCGTCTCGCCGCCCCAGACGTACGGCGTGCCGATCTGGGACAAGGCCCACGAGACCGCCAGGGCACCCGTGCTCGAATCGGCCTCCAGCGTCCCCGTCGCCGGTGCGGTCGACGGCGCCGCGTACTTCTGGGCCAGCGCGAGCACCTGCGCCACGTAGGACGCCGAGTGGTTGTAGGCGTACACGGCGCCCGACAGATCGCTCCCGCCGGCCCCGCCGTCGGCGCACAACAGGCGGGCCGCCGCGTAAACGGCGTCCGTTGGGTCGTACGGGCTGGGCGGGACAGCCCCGCCGGGAGGGACCGGCTCGTCGTAGGCCGCGAAGGTGGCCGGCTCGAACTGCATCGGGCCCTCGGCCCCCGCCGCGTTGGCACCGCTGTGCACCCCGGGCAGGTTCGACTGCCCGTTGTCCGACTCGACGGTGCCGATGGCGGCCAGGATCGTCCAGGGCAGCCCGGGACAGGTGGCGGCCGCCTGCTGGTAGAGCGCCAGCATGGCCGGCGGGATCCGGGCCGTGGCCGCGGTGGAGACGCCGGGCGCGGAACCACCGGCGCCGAGCATCGAGACGGCGGAACCCATCACCGCGATGCCCACCACCGCTGCGGCCAGGCCCACCGACAGCACGGCGGCGAATACACCCCTCATCGGATGCTTCCGTCCCTGACCTCGACCGTGGGCGCCACGCCGGGGAACGGTCGGCCCCGCGCTGCAACGGGCACGTCGAAGGCACGCTTGTCATAGGCGAGTCACAAAGAGCCAACTGTCAGAACGTTGCTACCTCGAACGGAATCCGATTCGGTGGGCTAACTGGATTCCTCCGGAGACCCGCTTTTGAGCTGTCGGGCAGCTGGCTGGTCGTCGAGGAGTTGTTCGATCTTGTCTGCCGCCTGCTCTACGCAGCGGAGGTAGCGGCCGAGATGCTCAGTTGCCTCCACGTCAACTCCGAGCCGGGAACGCGCGGTGCGGGTGAAGATGTCGAGCCTTGACGCCGCCATCCAGTCACCGACCTCCGGGTACTCGGCCCAGCACTTCCGGTTGGCCAATTCGACCCGGTACATGCGAAGCCAATCCAACGGAACCGTCGGCGGCACGACCGGCGTGCAGATGTGGTTCTTCACCACCTCGTCCGTGAACGTGGATTCGATGAAGCCGATCAGGGCGGCGCTGAAGGCCGGTTGGCAGGTGCGCACCCATTGGAGCGTGATCCGATCGCCCTCGAAGACGGCCCTCGACGGGTGCGTGGGTATACCCGCCGCCGAGCAGTCGATGTGCAACGTTGCAGGCCCGGTCGAGATGGTTCCCTGCTCCAGCCGAATTTCGTTGACGTCGATGGCCATGACCCGGCCCAGGCGGATCACTCCCTCGATGCGACGGAGCTCGGCCAGCTCTCCATCACTAAGGATGGCGCAGTGATACGCGTCTGCCGTGACGTTCGGGTCGAGTCGCCGCAGCTCGCCGGCGGCTTCCAGCCGGGAAAAGACGTCCTCGACGGAGTCGGCCAGGGCCACCGCCTCGGCTTGGTCGGCGATGCTCTTGCAGAGCGCGGCAAAGAAGTCGTCGCCGGGCTGGAAGTTGGCGCGGTTCAAGGTCCACGAATCCCGGGGGACGATCCACCGGATCCGGTTGGGGTCCGCTCCATTCTCGAGAAGCCAGATGCAGGCATCCATCCCGGTCTTGCCCGCTCCAATGACCACGAAGTCGTCGTAGGTCGGCGCCGAGTGGGGCAGATCGTTCGGTGGGATGCAGGTCGCGGACGAAGCGACGGCGTAAGTCGGGGGGGTGGTCGATGGGATCCGCATACGGGAATGGGTGGCATCGACGAACCGACGGGCCTGGACGGCGCATCGTTCTCCAGAGAGCAGTGAAGTGACGACCCGGTCCTCGCCGACTTCGCTCATCGGGAGGTACTGGACGCGACCAGAGGGCAGAAGCCGTTGCTGCATGGTCAGGTCGTAATGGCTCACGACCTCCGTGCCGGCGGCCAGCACGTGGAAGCCTGCGTTCAGACCCATTTGATCGATAGCACCCGAGCCGAGCGGAGCTGAATTCACGCCGTAGAAGCTGGCCGCCTGGTGCAGGCGGACGTAGGGGTAGGCGTCGTTCCAGTGTCCCCCGGGTCGATCCCGACGGTCGACGATCACCAATGTCGCCTCCGTCTCGGTCAGCACCGAGTCAGCGAAGGCCATCCCAGCGGCACCGGCGCCCATGATCAGGTAGTCCGCTGTGATCGACCGTTCCCTCATGTCGCGTTTCCTTGCTCTCGGATCGTGTCCAAATATTGCACCAATAGGTCGTATTCCCGCGGGAGACAGTGATTTCGATGGCCCACAGCGCCCCGTAAGTGACAGTGGGTTCGGCCACGATCTGATGGTCTCGCCTATGATCCTCAGCGGAACTCGCCTGGGTCCCTGGGCCGGCCCGGAAGTGTCGTACTGTCCCACCTTCCTGGCAGCGGACGGGGGCACCAGGGACGAAAGTAGGGCGAGTTTCGCGATGGCCATGTTCACGGGGCTCGTAGCGCCTGGCCGGACGTTGTGTTCCTCAGTCGTATCGGAATACCCACCAACACGACGGAGGGGGAACCTCCCCTGCAACTCGGTCGAGCCATAGGCCCTCGTCACGGTGGCCGAATACGGGCCGGCGCGTCGCGACCTGTGCGCGTGTACGTTTGGCCGTGTGCCGATGTACATAGATCGTCACGACGTTCCAGGGGTAACACCCGAGGAGCTTGCCAACGCGCACAGGCTAGACGTAGCGATCCAAGATAAGCACGGAGTGCACTATCACACCTACTGGTTTGACCCTGAAAACGGGTCGGTATTCTGTCTAGCCGAAGGTCCAAGTAAGCAAGCCATAGAGACTGTTCACCGAGAATCGCATGGCCTATTGGCGAGCACCATTTTGGAGCTTGATGGATTTACGCCGTTGAATGATTTCTTCGGGTCATTGCCCAATCATCCGGTCGGCGCTGCGTACAGCGCACCGGCCGTGCGAGCGATTGTGTTTACGGATGTGTGCGGGTCGGTCGCCCAAACGCAACAACTCGGCGACGACGGCCACATGCTTTTACTCGCAGAACACAACGAGATTGTTCGTGGCGAACTGCTCACACATGGCGGTCGTGAAGTCAAACATACCGGTGACGGCATCATGGCCGCCTTCACGTCAGTGGTTTCGGCCGTCGCCTTTGCGGTGGAAGTACAACGGCGGCTTCACAAACGCAATCAGAAGGCCGCCACACCGTTCGATGTGAGCATCGGCATCAGTGCGGGCGAGCCAGTCACTGACGACAACGACGACTTGTTCGGCGCGGCGGTTCAACTCGCCGCCCGGCTGTGCGCCGCTGCATCCTCTGGCGACATAGCTGTGTCCGTGGCCGTCCGCGAATTATGCATGGGCAAACAATTCCGCTTCGAGGATTACGGTGAACTCATCCTCAAGGGCCTGCCGGAACCGACTCGAACCTATGCCGTGGCCTGGCGCGAACAATTGAGAGGAGATTGATCCGTCCTGGCGGTGTGCCTCCATCGTACGAGGGCACTCATGCGGGGTTCGTTCAGAGTGGTGTCAAGCCCCAGCGTAGGGACGTCGCTAGCTGAAGTGGGAGGTCATGGGCTTCGGGGTCGTATGACCTAACGAGAATGTCGCCGGCTCGAACTGCATCGGCCCCTCGGCACCCGCCGCGTTGGCACCGCTGTGCACTCCGGGCAGATTGGACTGCCCGTGTCCGACTCCACGCTGCCGATGGCGGCCACAATCGTCCAGGGCAGCCCGGGACAAGCGGCGGCCGCCTGCTGGTAGAGCGTCAGCATGGCCGCAGGGATCTGGGCTGTTGCTGCCGAAGATGCCGACGGAGCACCGCCGCCGACATCGAGCAGCGAGGCCGCCGAAGCCAGAATGGCCGTCCCGATCACGGCCACGGCCAGCCCGACCGCCAGCCCAGCGGCGGCGAGGCCCTTCATCGGAGAACCCCGCGCCAGAACACGACCGTAGGTGCCACGTCGGGGAACGGTCGGCCTCGCGTCCAGTCAAGACGTTGCTACCTCGTCTCCGAATCGGCGGACAGGGCAGCTCTCCAAGGGCCATAGGGGCTCAAGTGGCCTTCGGCCATGCCTTGCGGACGAGGGCCAGATGATGCTCGCCGTGCCTCCGCATTTCAGGAAAGCGAGCTTGCACCCAACACCAAGTAGACACGCGCGCACTATTGAGTGGCTGGAGTAGCGCCAGGAGATCCATGTCAACGTCGCGAAACGTGGCCACGCCGTCGGCTGGAAGGAATGCGAGATCCCATTCCACTGGCCCAGTGCTGGCGTCCTCGAAGTCGATCCAGCGGAGCCCTTTCGGCGTAAGAAGGTAGTTGCCTGTGTGAGGTTCGCCGTGCAGCCGCCGCTCTGGAAAGGTGTGCGCGTCGAGCCTGCTCATCAGGTCCGTGAACGCCGCGCGCAGGAAGGCCCTGTCGGCTGGAGCCAAGGCCGCTATCCGGAGGTCATCGAATAATGCGGTCCTCGTGCGCTCGAAGCCGTCTCGAAAACTAGGGAGGGCAACGTCGCACTCCTCCAGCGCCTCGTGAAATCTGATTAACGACCGGCCGACGATGGGACCGTCTGCTGTGGCGCTTGGGTCGTGATCCAAACGGGTCCAAAGAGTGACGACAAGTCCCGTCTCCCTCTCGCGCATAGCTCCGGTCCCGGGAAATGGTGGTGCAATCGATGCTCCCCTTAGGGCGAGTGCCGAGGCAACGTCGTGCTCACGGAGCAAGGCCTCGGCGCTATCCCCACGGGTTCCAACCTTGGCGATGATTGGGTAGGGCCTGAGCCAGACAACAGTGTGGTTGGTTTCTTGAATCAGCAGTGGCTCGTCAAGCTTCAGACCGAGTTGATTGGCCACATCGATCGCAGCGCGGTGTCCCGGCGTGCCACCCCTCAATCTGGCTGCCCGAACCTCCTCGTCCACGTTGCCAGTCTGACTCGACGTGCGTGTCAGAGCCTGATTCGACGTCCTGGACTCCAGTGTCGCCGCGTTGTGCCGTACTGCCCGACCAACCGGCGCTCGGGGCACCTGCTGAAAGGGGGCGGCTGCCGCTTGAGTATGGGACGATTGGCTGAGTACGTCGATCTCCTGCACGTTTCGTTTCGGTGGCACTGCGCATGCTGTCGACCGGTGCGATTGCGATCTGTGCGCTGGCGAGCGCAACGGCGGCTGGGGCGAGCGTTCGAGGCGCACATCTGGCCGTAGGGGCCGCGCGAAACCGTATACGCCGTCACCTCGTCTGAGTCCGGCCACTTGGCCATTCCAGATTTTCAACCCGTGGGAACCGTTGTACCCGCCGGCGACGTGACGGCCACCGTGTCAGATGCTGGGCAGGTGCGCTTCGGGCTCGCCACCATTTCCTCCGTGGGTTCGCCTCCGGCGCCGATACCGGCTGCCACGTATCCGGTGTTGAGCACGCACGGAGGGGCGACTTGAAAGATTGCTGGACCTCGCTTCCACGTCCACGCGGCGGACGGACCTGATGTGGTGGGTTCCGTGGGAGCGCTCCCTGCTTACGGGGCCTACTTTTGGGGACAAGGCGGCAACCTCATCTGGATCACCTACGACGAAGGGATGCACTGGCGAGTCGCAAGTTTCAGTCTCGGCGTGCAAAAGGTCAGTCAAAGCAGAGGAACATTCAGCGCTGTCGTGATCAGCAACATCGTGAGGGAAAGAATCCTGGAAACAGCTCTGTTCCAGAGCACCGACTCGGGCAGGATCTGGAACTACCGCCACCGCTTGCCAAACTTGCAGTAGTGATCAGAGGACACGTCGGTCCTTGCGACAGTTGATGTCCGTCTCGCATATCCGGCAGCGTCGTACGGGGATATCTAGAGGGGGCGAGCGACGGAGGTCATTCGAGGCCGAGGAATTTGACCGTCGCGTCTATCGCTCCGAAGTCCGACGGTGTCGCGAAGTGATCGACGCCCGAGAGCGTGACCAACGAGGCCGACGGCAGCGCCGCCATCAGTCGGTCGGCAGGTCCCACCCAGTCCCGGTCGCCCAGGACCACCAGGATCGGGAAATGCAGTCTCGACAGCTCTTGCTCTGTGACCGACTGGCGCGGCCGACGGAGGAAGGCCGAGAGCGCTCTCGGCTCGTTTCCTGCCGACAGGGCCAGCCGACGGAAGGTCCGAGCCCGAACGTCCTCCGGCTCTTCGTTGCTTTCCAGCGCCGTCACGAGTGCAGCTGGGTCGCCCGACTCGAACGCATTGTCTCCCAATCCGAGGAGGACGATCCGGTCGAAACGCTCTGGCTCGGCGACGGCCAGACGGAGGAGCAATTCTGCCCCGGCGGAGAACCCGACTCCTGCGATGGGCCCGTGTGCCGGTAGCGCGCTCCGAACCTCCTCATCCACGTCGCCGTAATCGGCCGGATCGGTCAGCGGCGGAGACGATCCGTGACCCGGGAGGTCGATGGCGGGGACAGTGACGCCGAAGTCAGCCAGGATGTCGACCCAGCCGGTCTGCTGCCAGTTGTGGTCGAAGGAGGACCCGAAGCCGTGCAATAGGACCAGAGAGCTCATGATGTCGCCAAGCTAACGGGAGCGGACGACTCCGGCACTCCGAGAGTGGCCTTATACCCGGCGAATGTTCTGAACTCACCCCAGCAGTCTCAGTTGGTCGACCACCGGCATCCCTGGCCGAGGGTGAATACCCTGACCAGTATCGAGACCGTGACCGTCGCAACATCCCTGGAATGGATAGACAAGTCGGTAACTGGAGGACGCCCCCCATGGCTCACGTACTTCGCTTCGACCATGTCGGCATCACCGTTGCGGATCTCGACTTGGTGACAGCGTTCTTCATCACGCTCGGTCTTGAGGTCGAGGGCATGCGAACAGTCGTGGAAGGCGAGTTCTTGGACACCGTGATCGGCATCCCAGACTCTCGCACCGAAATCGTGATGTTGCGGCCACCCGACGGAGGCACGCTGCTCGAACTATCGAGCTTCGTCCGGCCCGACCACCTTCTGGGCTCGCCAGCCGCTATGGCCAACGAGCTCGGGCTGCGCAATGTCGCGTTCCAGGTTGACGACCTCCAGACGGTGATCGACCGGCTGGTCGCGGACGGTTACGGGCTGGTCGGCGGCATCGGCCAGTACGAGGACGCCTGGCGTATGGCTTACGTGCGCGGACCGGAGGGAATCATTGTGTCTCTCGCCGAGCGGATCAGCTAGGGCTGCACCCCGCAGCCGGGCGCGCACGACCAATGCCCCGCCGTCCCGGCGCACTCGGGTCAATTCGCCTCCGGCCCGGTATCCCGGCCTCTATCGTAATACGAGAGTATCGTATGACGATGGTTCTGCGAGATGCCGACTACGAGGATCTGCTCGCACTGCGCACCGGATTGCGCCGGTTCCTCCGCTGGAGTGAGCAGCAGGCCGAAGGGGCGGGGCTGACGCCCGCACAGCACCAACTGCTTCTGGCGGTCCGCGGGCACCCCGACCACTGGGGGCCGACGGTCGGCGAAGTCGCCGACTACCTACTCTTACGCCATCACAGCGCCGTCGGGCTGGCCGACCGGGCCGTTGTCGCCAAGCTGGTCAAGCGGGTGCGTGACCCGCAGGACCACCGGGTCGTCCGTCTGCAGCTCACGGCGGCCGGTGGCAAGCGTCTCGACGCACTGTCGGAGGCCCACCTCGAGGAGCTCGGGCGGCTCGGACGCACGCTTCCCAGCGCATGGCGTGGGCTCATGCCGCGCCAACCCCTGCACGGGATCGAGACGCGGGCCTGACCGGCTCCGCTCCGTTCAGACAGCGCGACCCCGCAGGCCCCGGTACTGCCGCACCAGGGAGGCCGTCGAGGCATCCTGAGCCGAGAGGTCCGGAGCGGCCGTGTCGGTCAGGATCGGCGCCAACTCCTTCGCCATGACCTTCCCGAGCTCGACGCCCCACTGGTCGAACGAGTCGATGCCCCAGATGCTCCCCTCGACGAACACGGTGTGCTCGTACAGCGCGACCAGCTGACCCAGAACCGACGGTGTCACCTTCGGGGCCAAAATGGTCGAACTCGGGCGGTTGCCCGGCATGACCTTGTGGGGCACGACGGCGGCCGGCGTTCCCTCGGCAGCGATCTCCTCTGCCGTCTTGCCGAAGGCGAGCGCCTTGGTCTGGGCCAAGCAGTTCGCCATCAGGAGATCCTGCTGGTCCCCCGTGTCGTGGGTGGATTCGGCGAAGGCGATGAAGTCGGCTGGGACCAGCTTCGTGCCCTGATGGAGCAGCTGGTAGAAGGCGTGCTGCCCGTTGGTGCCCGGCTCGCCCCAGAAGATCTCGCCCGTCTGTCCGTCCACCGGCGTGCCGTCGAGCTTGACCGACTTGCCGTTGGACTCCATGGTCAGCTGCTGCAGGTAGGCCGGGAAACGGGCCAGCCGGTGGCTGTACGGCAGCACGGCGTGCGTCTGCGCGCCGAAGAAGTTGTTATACCAGACGTTGAGCATGCCCTGAATGACCGGCAGATTCTCGGCCAGTGGCGTTGTGCGGAAGTGCTCGTCCACAGCATGGAAGCCGGCGAGCATCTCTTCGAAGGCCCGGCGCCCGATGGCCACCATCAGCGAGAAGCCGATCGCGGAGTCGTAGGAGTAGCGGCCGCCGACCCAGTCCCAGAACTCGAGCATGTTGTCGGTGTCGATGCCGAACTCGGCGACCGCTTTGGCATTGGTGGACACAGCAACGAAGTGCTTTGCGACTGCGTCATCACCCGCGGCGCTGCCCAACCCGGTCAGCAGCCAATCCCGGGCTGCCGCGGCATTGGTCAGCGTCTCGAGCGTCGTGAAGGTCTTGGAGCTGATGACGAAAAGCGTCGTCTCGGGATCCAGGCCCTGGGTGGCCGCGTAGAGATCGATCGGGTCGACGTTCGACACGAAGCGGCTGATCAGTCCGGGCTCGGCGTAGTCCGCCAGGGCCAAGGTTGCCATGGCCGGGCCCAAGTCCGAACCGCCGATACCGATGTTGACGACAGCGGCGATCCGCTTGCCGGTCGCTCCGGTCCAGGAGCCGTTGCGGATGCGGTCGGAGAGGTCCCCCATCTTGCCCAGAACGGCCTGCACGTCGCCGACGACATCCTGGCCGTCGACGTGCAGCGTGCTGCCGGGAGGCATGCGCAGCGCCACGTGGAGGACGGCTCGGTCCTCGGTCGTGTTGATGTGCTCCCCCGCGAACATGGCGTCGCGGTGCTCCTCGACCTTGGCCGCCCGCGCCAGCTCCAACAGGAGGCGCAGGGTCTCGTCGGTCGCCCGTTGTTTCGAGTAATCGAGAACGAGATCGGCGGCCCCAGCGGTCATGCGGGCCGTCCGTTCGGGATCGTTGGCGAAGAGCTCACGCAGGTGCAGCGTCGAGATCTCGTCGTAGTGCGCTGCCAGCGCCTTCCACTCCGGTGTCGCCGTGAGGTCCATGCCAGGCAATCTACGGCGAGTCGTGCGGCGGCGCGTCCTCAGAGAGAAAGGAGATGACGGCGGGGAGCGCGGCGGCATCCTGAATGAAGAAGCCGTGGCCCCCGTCGAACATCTCGAGCCGGGCGCCAGGGATGCGACGGGCGAGGAACTCGCTGTTGGCCGGAGGTGCAATCCCGTCGAAGCGCCCGCCGCACACCAGGGTTGGGCACGCGATCGATCCCAGGCGATCCGCCGCGTCGTGCTCGGCCCGGGCCGCCAGCTGATTGGTGAGGCCTTCAGCGGTCTCCCCGCCCTCTGGCCCGTCCAGGCCCATGCGCTCTCCGAGCAGCGCCACCATCTCGGGATTGGCCTGACGCCAGGCGGCATCCCACCGGGTATCGATGAGCTCCATGCGCAGCACTGATCGCTCCTCCGGATCCATCTCGGCCAGCTTCTGGAGCGGGTAGGAGGCTCCGCCCGCCCCGCCGGCCGAGGTACAGGCCAGGACGAGGCGACGCACCCGCCCGGGGTGCCTGACGGCGAACTCCTGGGCGACCATGCCGCCGAAAGAGATTCCCAACACCAGGCAGTCGCCCCAGCCCACTGCTTCGAGGAGCGCGGCTGCATCGTCGGCGAAGTCGGCCATGGCGTAGGGCCAGGTGGGCGCGCCGCTCTGTCCCAGGCCTCGTTGGTCGTAGGCCAGGACCTCGAAATTGGCTCCGATGGGTCCGTCGGTCAGGCGTGGCCGTTGCCGTAGGTCACCGCCGGTGCCCGAGATGCACAGGAGCCGCTCGCCCGTCCCCTCGACCTCGTAATACAGCGAGACACCATTGGCATTGGTCCGGGCCATGGTCTGCACAGTACCGATCGGCTGCCGCCGGACACTTGGGGGAACCCGCCCCAAGTCTGTGCGGAATGTAAACGGATTCGTTTAGAGTGCAGAAAAAGTCGCGCCCGGGACGGACCGCAACCCGGCTCAGCGCCGAGCGCCGAGCGCCTAGCGGAGCGCCACCTGCCCGGGGATGATCGGCGCCGGCAAGGCGGTCGTGCCCATGAGCCAGCGGTCGACGGCCGCCGCACAGGAGCGCCCCTCGGCGATGGCCCAGACGATCAGGCTCTGGCCCCGCGTCTGGTCCCCGCACACGAAGACCCCGTCGACGCTGGTGGCCCAGTCGGGGTCGGCCGACACGGTGCCCCGCACCCCGACCTCGACGCCGAGCTCGTCCACCGCGTTCCGCCGTTCGGTCCCGACGAAGCCCATGGCCAGCAGCACCAGGTTGCACTCGAGCTCGAACTCCGAGCCCGGCACCTCCTCGAAGATCGGCCGGCCGTCCTCGGTCCGCATCTCCACGGTGTGGCCGCGCAGGGCGCTCACGGCGCCCGATCCGTCGTCGACGAACTCCGTCGTCGTCACCGAGAAGAGCCGCTGCCCCCCTTCCTCGTGGGCCGAGGAGGTGCGCAGGATGAGCGGCCACAAGGGCCACGGGTTGTCGGCCAGCCGGTCGCTCGGGGGCTCGGCCATGATCTCGAGCTGGTGCACCGACGCGGCGCCCTGGCGGTGCGCCGTGCCGAGGCAGTCCGCCCCGGTGTCGCCGCCGCCGATGATGACGACGTGCTTGCCCTTGGCGTTGATCGGCGATGCGCCCAGCGCCCCCTCCCGGACCAGGTTGGACGGCTTCAGGTACTCCATCGCCAGGTGGACACCGTCCAACTCGCGTCCGGGAGCGGGCAGATCCCGTGGCAGGGTGGCGCCGCCAGCGAGCACGACCGCATCGAACGCAGACTGCACCTCGGCCGCCGGCCGTACCGTGACGTCGGGTGCGCAGGCCGTGCCGACGCCGCGCTCCTCGCCGGGCTCCGGGACGAAACCACCGGCACCCCCACCTTCAGCAGCACCAGTAGGCGCACCCCCGACCGACGTGGAGCACACGAAGGTCACGCCCTCGGCCTCCATCTGGGCCAGCCGGCGGTCCAGGACCGCCTTCTCCATCTTGAATTCGGGGATGCCGTAGCGCAGCAGCCCGCCGGGCTTCTCCGCCCGCTCGAACACGGTGACCAGATGGCCGGCCCGCGCCAGCTGCTGGGCCGCCGCCAGGCCGGCGGGACCCGACCCCACCACGGCGACCGACTTGCCGGTGCGGATCGTCGGCAGCTGTGGGGTCACCCACCCCTCGTCCCAGGCCCGCTCGACAATCTCGAACTCGATCCGCTCAATGGTGACCGGGTCCTCGTTGATCCCCAGCACGCAGGACGCCTCGCATGGCGCCGGGCAGAGGCGCCCGGTGAATTCGGGGAAGTTGTTGGTGGCGTGCAGCCGCTCCATGGCGCCGGGCCAGTCGTCCCCGTAGACCAGGTCGTTCCACTCGGGGATCAGGTTGCCGAGGGGGCAGCCGTCGTGGCAGAACGGGATGCCGCAGTCCATGCAACGCGCCCCCTGCTCCTTGGTGGCATTCTCGCCGAAGGGCTCGTAGACCTCGCGCCAGTCGCGCAGCCGGACCGAGACCGGCCGGCGGCGCGGCAACCGCCGCGGGAATTCCATGAAGCCGGTCGTCTTACCCATGCGCGGCCTCCATCACGGCCTGCTCGACCGAGCGGCCCTCCGCCTCGGCGAGGCGCGTGGCCTCGAGGATGCGCCGGTAGTCGCGTGGCATGACCTTCACGAACTCGAACAGCTCGGTGTCCCAGTGCTCCAGCAGCCTGGCCGCCATGGCCGACTCGGTCTCGACGCCGTGGCGCTCCACCAGGGCGCGGACGCTGAAGGCGTCCGAGGGATCGAGCGGCTCGACGTCCACCAGTTCGGGGTTGACGCGCTGCCCGAAGGTCCGGGCCGGGTCGTAGACGTAGGCGATGCCTCCCGACATGCCGGCGGCGAAGTTGCGGCCGGTCGGCCCGAGCACCACGACCAGTCCGCCTGTCATGTACTCGCAGCCGTGGTCGCCCACGCCCTCGACGACGGCGGTCGCCCCCGAGTTGCGCACGCAGAAGCGCTCCCCCACCTGTCCCCGGATGAAGACCTCGCCGGCGCTGGCGCCGTAGAGGATGACGTTGCCCGCAATGATCTGGTCCTCGGCGGCGAAGGGCGAGCCCTCCGGAGGCCGCACCACCAGGCGCCCGCCCGACAGTCCCTTGCCGAAGTAGTCGTTGGCGTCCCCGTACAGGCGCATGGTCACGCCCTTGGGCACGAACGCCCCGAAGCTCTGGCCGGCCGAGCCGGTGAAGGTCAACGAGATCGTGTCGTGGGGCAGGCCGGCCGCGCCGTAGCGCCGGCTGATCTCCGAGCCCAGCAGCGTCCCCACCGTGCGGTCGACGTTGGTGATCGAAAGGGCCAGCGAGACCGGGGTGGCGTCAGCCAGAGCCGGCGCGCACGCGTCCATGAAGGCATGGTCCAGCGCCTTCTCCAGCCCGTGGTCCTGCTCCACCAGCTGGCGCCGGCTCATGTCCGCCGGCACGTCGGGCTGGGCCAGCACCATCGACAGATCCAGACCCGCCGCCTTCCAGTGCGTCACTGCGGTCTCCGTGTCGAGCAGGTCGACCCGGCCGATGGCCTCGTCCAGCGAGCGCAGACCCAACGAGGCCAGCAACTCGCGCACCTCCTCGGCGATGTACTCGAAGAAGGTCTCGACGAACTCAGGCTTGCCGTTGAACTTGGCCCGCAGTTCCGGGTTCTGGGTGGCGATGCCGACGGGGCAGGTGTCGAGGTGGCAGACGCGCATCATGATGCAGCCGGAGACCACCAGCGGCGCCGAGGCGAACCCGTACTCTTCGGCCCCCAGCAGCGCGCCGACGATGACGTCTCGCCCGGTCTTGAGCTGCCCGTCCACCTGCACCACGATGCGGTCGCGCAGCCCGTTGGCCAGCAGCGTCTGCTGCGTCTCGGCCAGGCCGATCTCCCACGGGATGCCGGCGTGCTTCAGCGAGGTCAGGGGCGCCGCCCCGGTGCCGCCGTCGTGCCCCGAGATCAGCACGACGTCGGAGTGCGCCTTGGCCACCCCGGCCGCCACCGTGCCCACGCCGACCTCGGCCACCAGCTTCACGTGCACCCGGGCCCGCGGGTTGGACGACTTGAGGTCGTGGATGAGCTGGGCGATGTCCTCAATGGAATAGATGTCGTGGTGCGGCGGTGGTGAGATCAGGCCGACCCCCGGCGTCGACGACCGCGTCCGGGCGATCCACGGATAGATCTTGATGCCCGCCAGCTGGCCCCCCTCACCCGGCTTGGCGCCCTGGGAGATCTTGATCTGCAGGTCGTCGGCGTTGACCAGGTACTCGCTCGTGACGCCGAAGCGGCCCGAGGCCACCTGCTTGATGGCGCTGCGCCGCAGGTCGCCGTTGGCGTCGGGCGTGAAGCGGTCGGCGTCCTCGCCGCCCTCGCCCGTGTTGGAGCGGGCCCCGAGCCGGTTCATGGCGATGGCCAGCGTCTGGTGCGACTCGGCCGAGATGGAGCCGTAGGACATGGCGCCCGTGGAGAAGCGGGTGAGGATGGACGAGATCGGCTCCACCTCCTCGACCGGGATGGGACCCGACGCCGCAGGCTTGAGCCGCAGCAGGCCGCGCAGCGTCCCCAGCTTCTCGGCCTGGTCGTCGACGGCGCTGCTGTACTCCTTGAAGATGTCGTAGCGCTTGGCCCGGGTGGCGTGCTGGAGCTTGAACACCGTCTTGGGGTTGAAGAGGTGGAACTCGCCCTCGCGACGCCACTGGTACTCGCCGCCGACTTCGAGCTCGCGGTGGGCGCGCTCGGTCGGACGGGCCTCGTGGGCCTGGCGGTGGCGGGTGGCCACCTCGGCCGCCAACACGGACAGCCCCACGCCGCCGATCCGCGACGCCGTGCCGGTGAAGTACTCGTCGATCAGCGCGCCGTCGAGGCCGATCGCCTCGAAGACCTGGGCGCCGGTGTAGGAGGCCACCGTCGAAATGCCCATCTTGGACATCACCTTGAGCACGCCCTTGCAGGACGCCTTGACGTAGTTGCGGCGGGCCTGGCGTGGCGAGACGCCCTCGAGCAGGCCCTCGGAGATCATGTCGTCGATGGAGTCCAGCGCCAGGTAAGGGTTCACCGCCGCCGCCCCGAAGCCGATCAGGAGCGCCATGTGGTGCACCTCTCGGGCGTCGCCGGTCTCGATTACCAGGCCGACCTTGGTCCGCGTCTTCTCCCGCACCAGGTGGTGGTGGACGGCCGCCGTCAGCAGCAGGGATGGAATGGGGGCCCAGTCGATGTTGGCGTTGCGGTCCGACAGCACGATCAGGTTGGCGCCCTCGGCGATGGCCTCGGAGACCCGGCGCCGCACGTCGTCGATGGCCCGGCGCAGCGACTCGCCCCCGGCGGTCGTCGGGGCGCCGGCCCCCCCCGCCTCGTGCACCTCGAAGAGCCCGTCGATGGCGAAGGCCTTGAAACCGGGCGTCTCGCCGCCCTCGTTGACGTACATCAGCTTGGCCAGGTCGTCGCGGTCGATCACCGGCAGCGGCAGCTGAATCTGCCGGCACGAGCCGCACCGCGCCTCGAGCAGGTTGGCCTCGGGCCCGATGGTGGCCGACAGGGAGGTCACCAGCTCCTCGCGGATGGCGTCGAGCGGCGGGTTGGTCACCTGGGCGAACAGCTGGGTGAAGTAGTCGTAGAGCAGGCGGGCGCGGTCGGAGAGCACGGCGATGGACGTGTCCGATCCCATGGAGCCCAGCGGCTCGGCGCCCGTTCGGGCCATGGGCGCCAGGATGACGCGCAGCTCCTCGGTCGTGTAACCGAAGAGGCGCTGCTGCGTCACGACGCGGCCGTGCTGCGGCGTGAGCATGGTGCGGGCGGGCAACTCCTCCAGGCGGATCTGGTCCTCGGCCAGCCACTCGCCGTAGGGGTGCTCGGTCGCCAGCTCCGACTTGATCTCCTCGTCCTCGACGAGCCGGCCCTTGGCCGTGTCGACGAGGAACATGCGGCCCGGCTGCAGGCGGCCCTTGCGCACGATGCGCTCGGGCGCGATGTCGAGGACGCCCACCTCGCTGGCCAGCACGACGAGCCCGTCGTCGGTGACCCAGTAGCGCGCCGGGCGGAGCCCGTTGCGGTCGAGGACCGCACCGACGACCGTGCCGTCGGTGAAGCAGACCGCGGCCGGGCCGTCCCACGGCTCCATGAGCGAGGCGTGATAGCGGTAGAAGGCCCGCCGCTGGGGGTCCATGGTGGTGTGGTTCTCCCACGCCTCGGGGATCATCATCAGCACGGCGTGCGGCAGCGAGCGCCCGCCCAAGTGCAGCAGTTCGAGTACCTCGTCGAAGCTGGCTGAGTCGCTCGCCCCGGGCGTGCAGATCGGGTAGATGCGCGACAGGTCGCCCTCAATGAGCGCCGTCTCCAGCAGCGCCTCGCGGGCGCGCATCCAGTTGCGGTTGCCGGCCAGCGTGTTGATCTCGCCGTTGTGGCAGAGATAGCGGTACGGGTGAGCCAGCGGCCAGCTGGGGAACGTGTTCGTCGAGAAGCGCGAGTGCACGAGCGCCAGGCCCGACTCGAACGTGGGGTCGCGCAGGTCCGGGAAGAACATACGCAGCTGCTCGGAGGTGAGCATGCCCTTGTAGACGATCGTGCGGGCCGACAGCGAGGGGAAATAGACGTCGTCGACTGCGTGCTCCACCCGCTTGCGCAGGACGAAGGCGCGCCGCTCGAGCGCCATGGTGTCGACGCCGGGGCCGGCCGGCGTCACGAACAGCTGCTCAATGCGCGGCATGGCGCCCTTGGCGATGAGGCCGAGGTCGCCGGCGTCGGTCGGAACGGCGCGCCAGCCGAGGACGTTCAAGCCTTCTTCGGCGGCGGTGTGCTCCACGACGGTGCGGGCCTTGGCGGCGTCGTCGGGATCGGTGGGCAGGAAGACGAGGCCGACTGCGTAGCCGCCGGCGTCGGGCAGCGTGAACCCGGCCGCCTCGGAGGCGGTGCGGAGGAACCGGTGCGGGATCTGCACCAGGATGCCGGCGCCGTCCCCGGTGTTGACCTCGGCGCCGGAGGCACCGCGGTGGGCCAGACGCTCCAGAACGGTGAGGCCGCGGTCCACGATGTCGTGGTCGGGACGGCCGTTGAGATCGGCCACCATGCCGACGCCACAGGCGTCGTGCTCGTATGCCGGGTCGTAGAGACCAGTGGCCATCGGCGTCCTTCCGAATGAGGAGAAGTTGAACGGATACCGGGACGACGTTGGCCCGAAGTGGAAAGAACAGGATACACGACGGCTCTCGTAGGCTTGGCACATGGGATCGCGCGTCCATGTCGTGGGGGGCGGGGTCATCGGGCTGGCGTGTGCGTGGGAATTGTCACGCAACGGTCATGATGTGACGGTGGTCGCCCCGGCCCCCGGACGTGACGGCGCGTCGTGGGTGGCGGCCGGGATGCTCGCCCCGGTCACCGAGGCGCAGTTCGGTGAGTCCGCCCTGACCGCGCTGCTGGTGGATGGCGCCGGCCGTTGGCCCGCCTTCGCCGGCGCGCTGGAAGCCGCCACCGGTCTCGACATCGGCTACGACACGACCGGCACGGTGACGGTCGCACTCGATGCGTCCGATCGTGCCAGCCTCGACGACCTCCTCGCGTACCAGCACACGCTCGGCCTCGAGGCACACCGCCGCAGCGCCAGCGAGTGTCGCCGCCTGGTCCCTGCGCTCAGCCCGGCGCTGCGGGGCGGCATCGAGGTCCCGGGCGACCACCAGGTCGACAACAGGGCGCTGCTCGGGGCGCTCACCGAGGCCTGCCGCCGCGGCGGGGTGACCTTCGTCGAGAGCCGCGTGCACGCGGTGGAGGACGGGCCCGCACTCGTCCTGGCGGACGGCCGCCGCCTGGGCCCGGACCTCGTCGTCCTGGCGGCCGGGACGGGCCTGCCCTCCATTGCCGGGCTGGCCGGTGCCGCGCTCCCTCCGCTGCGCCCCGTCAAGGGCCACATCGTGCGTCTCGGCCCGCCGGACGCGGCGTCGCCCGTCCCGCTGCTGGCGCGCACGGTGCGCGGGCTGGTGCACGGGCGCTCGGTGTACCTGGTGCCCCGCCACGACGGCTCGGTCGTGGTCGGCGCGACGGTCGAGGAGCGGGGCACCGACACCGCGGTGCGGGCCGGTGCGGTGCACGAGCTGCTCTGTGACGCCCGGGCCATCGTGCCCGCCCTCGACGAGCTCGAGCTGCTCGAGGCCGCCACCGGCTTGCGTCCCGCCACGCCCGACAACACGCCGCGCATCGGGTGGACCGGCCTGGACGGCGTCCTGGCGGCCGTCGGCCACTATCGCAACGGCATCCTGCTCGCCCCGCTCACCGCGGCCGCGGTCGTCCATCTCGTCGGGCGCCGTCCGGTGGGGCCGCTCATCGAGGCGCTGGCACCCGCATGACCGCGCTCACCCTCCAGGTGAACGGCGACACGGTCCAGGTCCGCTCGGGCGCCACCATCGCCGACATCGTGGTGGGGCTCACGGCCGAGGCCGACCCCAGGGGGGTGGCGGTCGCCGTCGACCGCTGTGTCGTCCCGCGCTCGGAATGGGCCACCACCCCCGCCCGCTCCGGTTCCCTGGTCGAGGTGGTCACGGCCGCCGCCGGCGGCTGACGGCCGGTGGCCCGTCGCACCGTTGTCCGGGCCGGTCGGGCGGTGCTTACAATCAACTGATGTCCAGTGCACCCCGCTCGGGTCCGACGGCATTCGTCCTGGCCGGGGGTGGCACCAAGGGCTCCTTCGAGGTCGGCGTGCTCCAGTATCTTGTCGGCGTCGAAGGGATCGCCCCGGACATCATCACGGCCACCTCCGCCGGCGCCATCGCCGCCACGGTCCTGGCCCAGGCCCGCACGCTCCCCGAGTTCGAGGACCGGGTCAACGAGATCGAGGGTGACGTGCTGGCCTGGACCCAGACCGAGCACGTGTTCGGCAAGCAGGCCTGGCTCGGCGCGCTCGACGGGACCGCCCTCGGGCGCGAGATCCACCAGGAGATCACCGAGGGCACCCGCCCGCCCTTCCCCCTGACACCCTCGACCGTGCTGGCGGGCAACGAGGTGGTACCGGCGAGCTCCTCGGGCCGCAAGGGCCGGCGCCAGTCCCGGCGGGCCCGGCGGAGACGCCAGCGCCACCTGGCCCGCCTGGTGGCCGGGGCTGGGCTCCGGTTGCCCCGTGTCCGGCGTCAGCTGCGCAGCAGCGGCAGCTCGGTCCTCAATCTGGACCCGTTGGAAGGCGCGCTCCGCCACGGCAGCGACGACGGGGTCCGCGCCGTCGACCCGGCGCTCATCGCCCGCCCCGGCCTCCAGCTGCGCTTGGCCGTCACCGCCCTGCGGGCCGGGGTCCTGCGCTACGTCACCGAGGACGGCACTCTCGTGGAGTCCGACGCCCGGACCCCCGCGCCGGCAGAATCCGCCGGCCCGGTCGACCTCGTCGATGGCGCCATCGCCTCGGCGAGCGTGCCGATGGTCTTCCCGCCCCATCCGATGGCCGACGACGACTACGTCGACGGCGGGGTCATCGAGATCGTGCCGGTCTCGGCCGCCGCGGCGTTGGGGGCGACCCGCATCATCGCCGTGGTGGCCGTGCCGCTCCGGCTCCCCCGCGACGAGCGGGACTACGCCGCGGCCCCCGCCGGCTCCATCGGGCTGCGGTCGATGGGGATGATCGGGGTGGCAGAGCGCCAACTCGCCAACCTCACCATCCACCTGCCCGAGGGGACGACCCTCACGACGGTGGACCCCGTCGTCGACGTGGTGGGGCTGTTCGAAATCGAGCCGGGGCTCCTGCGCATCAACAAGGACTACGGCTGGCTGCGCGCCGCCGACCTCCTCGCCGACGGCGACACCGCCATGCGAGCCGATATCGCGGACGGCACCCACGCCATCGTCGAGGCCCGACGCGAGGCGTGGCGTTTGGAGGAGTCGCTCTGGGCAGCCGGGCGGATCGGGGACAGCGACGCCGGGACGCTCGCCCTCGTGCGCGAGCACAAGGAGCGGGTCCGCACCCTGGTGGACCGGCGCAAACAGCTCGGCTTCCCGGTGCCCGACGGCTGCGAGGACTGGTGGACCGGCTACGAGGCCCACACGGCAGAGCGGCCGCAGGGCCTGCCGCTCTGCTCTTCCGGGCGCGACTGACCGGCAATCAGACGGTCGGTCCCCCGATCCAGCCCCGTTTGAAGAACAGCACCACCAGGAAGACGACGGCTCCGAGCTCGAGCCCGATGGCGAAGACCCAAAAACTCCACGCCGACATGATGTTGCGCACAAGGACGGCGAAGTTCTGCCCGAAGAACCCGGTGAGGAAGCTGAGCGGCAGGAAGATGGTGGCGATGATCGTGAGCTGCTTCATCACCACGTTCAAGCGGTTCGACACTGTCGACAGGTGCGTGTCCATCACGCTGCTGAGAAGGTCCCGGTAGTTGTCGACCAGGTCGGCCAGACGAATCAGGTGGTCATAGAGGTCGCGGAAGTAGCGCGTCGCCTCGTCGGTCAAACCCGGCACGTCGGTGACGCCGCCGTTGATGCTCGCCATCATGTCGCGCTGGGGCGCCACCAACCTGCGGGTGACCATGAGGTCGCGTTTCATGTCGAAGAGCTCGGCCAGCTGCGCTTCGGTGGGCGCCTTGAGGATGTCGTCCTCCAGCGCGTCGATCCGGTCGTCGAACGCCGAGAGGTAGGGGAAGAAGCTGTCCACCAGCGCGCCGATGACGAGATACACGACGACGATCTGGGGTGACGCGACCTCGGAGATGGAATGGCGCTCCAGCCGCGCCCGCACCTGGGCCAGGGCGGGGCAGCCTCCTCGGTTCACGGTCACCACGAAGCGGTCGGTCCAGAAGCAGTGCACCTCGGCATTCCCCTCGTCGTGGGGGTCGGCCCCTCGGGCCACCAGGTAGACGAAGTTCTCGTAGTCGTCGATCCGCGGCCGCTGCGAGAAGCGCTCCGCGGCCTGGACGGCCAAGGGATGGAAGCCGAAGTGCACCCGCAGCAGCTCCGACACCTCGCCGTCCGGCGTCGTGTCCTCGAGGTCGAGCCAGAAGGAGCCGGTGCCCGCCAACGCGGCCAGCACGGTGTCCGTCGTCGCAGGCTCGTCCTTCCCGTTCTGGCGCAGCGTCCCCATGAGCACGGCCCCAGTTTCACGCCGGCAACCCTGCCGCGGTGGGATGGCCGAAGGACCGAGGTGCGGGTCAGGTGAAACGGCCGGGATCGAAGGCGTCCGGCAAGGGGACCTCGTCCGCCGGCAGAGCGACACCTGCGATGGCGTGCGCCAGGGCCCGCGCCGAGATGGGTCCCTGCAGCAGGCCGTTGGCACCGTGGCCCGTGGCCACCCAGGCGTTGCCCCAACCCGGCAGGCGGCCGACGACGGCGCGATCGTCGGCCGAGGTGGGCCGCAGCCCGACCCGCGTCTCGAGGTAGGAAGCGCCGGTGAGTCCCGGCGCCACGGTGAGGCACTCGCGCAACAGCTCGTGCAGGCCGGCCGCAGTCACGTCGACGGAGAACCCTGCTCCGGCTTCGAAGGTGCCGCCGCAGGCCACCCTCCCCCCGGGCCAGGGCACGAGATAGTGGGTGAGCAACGGTTGCACGATGGGCCACTCCCCCGTGTCCGAACCGACACCGAGATGCAGGATCTGCCCCTTTATGGGGCCTACCGGCAGCCTCGTGCCGAGCCATTCGCCCACCGCCGCGGTCCAGGCGCCACCGGCGACGGCGACCGCGCCGCACGACACGTTCCCGTGCCCCTCCAGCTCCACCGCGTCGACATGCCGGCCGCCTCCCGCGCCGGCTGTCACCCCGTGCGCCGCGCCTGTCACGAACGTCACCCCCCGCGCCGCCGCCGCCTGACGCAGCGCGTCCGCCATGCCGCGGCCGTCGACCCTCGCCGAACCGGCCGCGTGGAGCACGCGGTGCACCGGCCCGAGCGGGGGGAAGAGCGAGCTCGCCTCCTCCGGGGTGATCTCGGCCACCTCACCGGGCGAGCGGCGGAGCACCACCTCGGCGAAGGGGGCGAACCACTCGTCCTCCGTCTCGCGCAGGCCGATGGAGAGAACGCCGCAGCGGCCGTAACCCGTTCCTTCGATCGCCGCGCCCTCGGCCGCCAACCGGGCCAGGAGCGCTGGGTAGTGCAGGCCGGCCTGGCGCAGGAACGGCCACAGCGCACGATCCATCTCCGGGCTGGTGAGCGGCGACAGGATGCCCGCCCCGGCATCGGTGGCCCGCCCCGGGTGGCCGGCGTCCATGACCGTCACGCTCGCCCCCAGGCAGGCCAGCTCGTAGGCCAGGGACAGCCCGACCAGGCCGGCGCCGACCACAGCCACGTCGCAACGCTCGCCGCTCACGGCCCTGAGTCCAGCAGGCTGCCACTGTGCGTGCCAGCGGTGCGGCACTATGAGCGCCGTGCAGGTCGTGCGGACACCCGAAGAGCGTTTCGACGATCTTCCCGGATTTCCCTTCACCCCGCGCTTCGCGGAGCTGCCGGATGGGCTGCGCATGCACTACATCGACGAGGGACCGGCGGACGGCGAAGTGGTCCTCCTGCTGCACGGCCAGCCCACGTGGTCGTACCTCTACCGCACGGTGGTGGCCCGCCTGGTCGAGCACGGGCTGCGCGCCGTGGCACCCGACCTGATCGGCTTCGGCCGCTCCGACAAGCCTCTGGACCGGGCGGCGTACACCGTGCAGGCCCACGTCGATTGGGTGGCCCAGTTCGCCGCCGCCGTCGGCCTCTCCGACCTGACCCTCGTCGTGCAGGACTGGGGCGGCCCGATCGGGCTGGGTGCCCTCAGCGGCACCCCCGGCCTCGTCCGCCGGGTCGTCGCCGCCAACACGGTGCTGCACACCGCCGACCCCGCCCTGGCGGGCCAGTTGGCCTGGGCCTGCCACGCCAACCCCGACGGCACCGTCACCGTGGCGCAGATGCTGCTGGACTACCAGCGCCTCACCCAGGAGCTCACGCCGTTCCAGCCGAGCCTCTTCGTGCAGGGGGCCACCGAGTCAGAGGTGCCCGACGATGTACTGGCGGCCTACGACGCACCGTTCCCCGACGAGAGCTTCTGTGCCGGCCCACGCCAGCTGCCGTTGCTGATGGGCCTGACGCCCGGGAGCGCGTGCGCACGCCTGAATCGTCGCACCATGCAGACGTTGGGGACGTTGGACGCCCCGTTCCTGACAGCGTTCTCCGACGGTGATCCCGCCACCCGCGGCTGGGCCGAGGTACTGCAGGCGCACGTGCCCGGTGCAGCCGGACAGTCCCACGTCATCATCGGGCACGGTGCGCACTTCCTCCAGGAGGACTGCGGGCCCCAGCTGGCCGATGTCGTGGCGCGCTTCGTGGGGGACACGCCCCCCGGTTGACTACGAGGACGGCGTCGATTCCTCGGGGGCGGCGGCGGGCTCGGCGGCAGGGGCGGCGGCCAGCGCATCGGGCTCGGGCGGGGCGCCGGTGCCCAACTGCGCCTTGAGGGCGGCCAGCTCGTTGTCCACCTGCGCGTCCTTGCCGACCTGGTCGAGCTCCTTCTGGATGTCGTCGGTGCCGCCGCCGACATCCTCGAGGACACCGGACTCGAGCAACTCGTCCAGCGCGCCCGAACGGGCCTGCATGGTGGCGATCTTGTCCTGGGCCCGCTGCAGCGATGCCCCCGAGTCGTTGAACGACTTCGAGATGCCGGCCGTGCTCTCGTCGACCTCCGAGACAGCCTTGGCCGCGGTGTACTGGGCCTTGAGGGTCTCCTTCTGGGTGCGGAAGTCGTTGACCCGCTTCTGCAGGGCGTCGAGGGTCGTGGTGAGCTTCTTCTCTTCCTCGTCGAGCTGCTGGCGCTGCGGCTCCATCTCGTCGATCTGCTGCTGGGCGGCGGCCTTGCGCGACAGCGCCTCCTTGGCCAGGTCCTCCCTGCCGGCGGAGAGGGCCTGCTTGGCCTGATCCTGCAGGTGGTCGACCGTGTGTTGGAACTGCTCCTGCTGGAGTTCCAGGCGCTTCTTCGATGCCGCCAGGTCGACCAGCGCGCGCCGGACCTGGGTGATCTGCGTGAGCATCTTCTCGTACGAGAGGTCGAGCATCTCGTCGGGCTTCTCGGCGGCGTCGAGTGCCTTGTTGGTCTTGGCCTGCACTATGTCGTGGGCGCGCTGGAAGATACCCATGTTTCCCTCCCTGAGGGGTCGGTCCGTGACCCCACCATAGATTCGAATCAGCCCGTGTGTGCCCCCGTGGGTGGTTCCGCAGCGGCCAACAACTCGCGAATCACCGTGCCCTTGGCCTGGGTGTAGGCGCGACGGTCGTGGGGATACTGCAGGGCCAGGTCACGCTTGACCGACTCATAACGCTGTCGTGCCGCGTCGTTGTCGACCAGGAGCGTGTGAAAACGCCTGTAGTCGACCCACGCCCGGCTGCCCTTCCCCACCACGTGGACGTGCACTGTGCGCAACTCCCCCGTACCGCGCACCAAGAGCAATCCGCCGTCGTCCCCCCGGTCCCCCTCGTATTCGTAGGCACCGGTGGCACACAGTCGTCCCACTACCTCGTCGATCTGGACGCTGTCCCCCACCACCGCCACGATGTCGAGGATCGGTTTGGCCGCAATCCCGGGCACAGCCGTACTCCCGGCGTGCATCACATCGATCGCCAGATCGCCGAGAAGGTCGTGGACGGCGGCGCACTCCTGCTCACCCAGTTCGGCCCAGACCGGGTCGTACGGAGAGAGCCGGACCTCGGACGTTGCCAGTCCGAGGCCTCCCGGCCGCTGGGCCGACGGGCCGGTCATCTGCGGGTCCGCGGCACTGCGGAGCGAATGTAGCCAACTCGCTCGCCCAAGCTCGGTCAGGATCCGGAGGCAGCGACGATCGGGCCGTTCAGGTGGGTGCCCGACATATCACCGTCGCTCGGCGCGTCACCGAAGGACGACACCCTGCCGAGCGCCGTCACGACCCAGTACCCCCCGCCGTCGGAGGTGGCGAAGATGGCGGACGCAGGATCGAAGCCTCCGGCCGTGCCGGCCGGCATTCCCCCCAACGGAGCGGCGTTCCCGAACGGGAACACTTGCCCGGCGCCGTCGAGGATCCAGTAGCCGCGGCCGTTCGGTGTCGCCGTGGCGGAGGTGATGTCGGAGCTCTGCGGTCCCGGCTGGCCGTAGTTGGTGGCGTCGCCGAAGGTGTACACCGCGCCGGTGCTCGTCACGACCCAGTAGCCGTTGCCCGTGGCGTCGGGCACAACGGCCACGGCGGCGCCGCGGCAGCCGCCGATGCCCGGGCAGGAGCCCTCGAAGCGCGCGTCACCGAAGGCGAAGACGCCCCCGTCCGAGGCCACCATGAAATACCCACCGCCGTCGTTGGAAGGCACCATGCCGACGATGGGCGCGTTCAGGCTGCGGGGCAGACCCGAGCCGGCGGGGTTGAGGCCGCTGCCGGGAATGGATCCGTAGAAGCCGGCATTGCCGAAGGCAAAGATGCCGCCGTCGGAGGCCACCAACCAGTAACCGCCACGGTTCGCCGTCGGCGTGATGCCGACGACGGGTCGCTGCAGATGGAGTGAGCCGGTCGACCCGTGGAACTGGGCGGAGCCGAAGGTGAAGATGCCGCCGTCCGACCCCACCAGCCAGTAGCCGTGCTGCGCCGTCGGCGGCGGAGCAGCGGCCGGCGGTGGAGATGGCGCGGGTGAGGACGCCGCCGGCGCATTGACCGTGAGCGTGAAGACCTGGGTGGCGCCGGGGGCCACGCCGTTGGCGGCGACGAGGCACACCGTGAACGTTCCCCCGTCACCGGCCTGCGGTGTCCCGTCCAAGGTGGCGGTCGTGCCGCCGGTGTAGTTGAGGGCGATGCTGGCCGGCAGCGTCGAGGGGGTGCAGCCAGGGAACGCGGTGTCGCTGATGGAGCTCACTCCGGGCGTCCCCGTCGTCGTGATGTCGAACACGCCGGCTGTGCCGTCCGAGAACGTCGTCTGGTTGATCGTGGTGATGCCGGGTGCGGCCGCGGTCCCGCTGCCCGTGTAGGTGTACTGATCGGCCGCAGAGACCCCATTGGTTCCCGCCGGCGTGGTGACGGTGATGTTGACGGTCCCAGGGGCGATGCTGGCCGGGATCGTGGTCGTGATCTGGGTGGGGCTGTAACTCATGGCGCCGATGCTGGCGACCGTCCCGAAATCGACGATCGGCGCCACTCCCCCGCTCATGAAGTTGCTGCCGTGAATCGTGACGCTGCCGGTCGGGATCTCCGGTCCCGACGCCGGCGAGACCGACGCCACTGTCGGCGCGCTGGTGGGTTCATAGGTGAACTCGTTGACCTGGGCGGTCCCGGCCGAGCTGGAGAATCCCGCCGTCGTGGACACCGTCACCACGACCTGGTCCTTGGCTGCGCCCGCCGGATCCGCCGGGGCATCAGCGCTAAGCTGGCCATCCCAGTTCACCTGGACATTGGTGGCGGCAACTCCGCCGAAGAACACCTGCGGCGTCGAAGACGTGTTGAAGTAGTTCCCCTCGATCGTCACCGGCGTGCCGGCCGCGGCGCTGGACGAGGAGGCCGGGATGACCTGGACCACGTCGGGTGCCGCTGCGGTCGACGGACCGGGGAGCGTGCTCGGCGTCAGGGTGTCGACGAGCGTGTCGGCCGGGTCGACCTGGTTCATGAAGATCTGGGTGTATTGCCCAGTGCTCGTGTCCGCGTCGCCCATCTGGGCCGTCTGCGTGCCCGTGGTCGTCCAGGGGCCGAGGATGTTGTCCCGGTGACCCCAGCACTGCGTATCGCCCGGCGACGTGCACTCGAGGTTGGTGCCGCCATATCCGTCGTTGTACATCCAGGCGAAGTCGGCGCCGAGGGGTGTGGAATCGAGGGCGAAGTTCGATCCACCTCCGTTGTCCTGGTAACCGCTGGGCGGAATCGGGTCGGCGTCGCCCTCCGCGCCGGTGAGCGCCACTGTGTTGAGCGCGGGATCGAGGCCTGAGAATTGCGAGAGGCCGCGGTCACCACGTTCCTCGTCCGCAATGATCAGCTGCTGCACGGGCACGGTGTCGCTGGCGTAGCCGCTCGGGAGGACCATCGGTCCTAGTCCTTCGAGTGTGCGGGCGTAGTTGATGTTGTGCAGCACAGAATCGATGCATCCGGTGCTGGTGTCATCGACGGGCGTGAGCGTGCAGGCGGGCTTCACCTGCGCTGGCACGTTCACCGAAGGGTTCGACGGCGGCAGGATGCCCGCTGCGCCCGCTGGTGCTGGTACTGGCGCGGCCGCGAGAACGGCGAGCGCGCATCCCAGTCCAGCAGCGGTAGCCAGTCCGGCGCGTGCCAGCGAACTCGACGCGGTGCGCGCGCCAGGTCGGTGCCGTCTCACCTTCCGTTGCCCCCTCGTGCCCAGGAATGGATCAGCCCGCGCAAAGTAACATTTCAGCTCTTCGGCTCCGAGGGGCCACTCGGGGAATTGTCTCCCGATTGCGGGCGGAGGTGCGGTGCAACCGCGTTGCACCCAACGAGTCGGCGCGTCACGGCCGCGGGCTCGCACCTTCCTGCGAAGCGGTGGCGACTGGGTGGGGTCACGCACCGGTTGGCATTGCTTCGCTGGCCTTCGAGGGACGTTGTCGCTGCGTTGTCCCGGTTGGGTCCAGTCGGCTCTATTCCGGCCTGGGGGGCGCTGTCAGCATCCTGACTGAGAGCGAGGGATTTCCGGGAGGAACGATGCTGTCAGAGTGGCATCAGCAGGCTGCCTGCCGCGGGCGGGGACCTGCCGACTTCGTTCGGGGTCCGAGGTCCGACTACCGGTCGGTGCGGGAGCTCTGTGAGACGTGCCCAGTGCGCCGGGAGTGTCTGGAGTACGCGTTGGCGCATGAGTCGATGACTGGCCTCTGGGGCGGAACAACGGACACCGAGCGAAGGCTGATCCGGCGCCGCAGGGTGGCCTGAGAAGCCAGAGGGATCTGCCGTTGATCGAACATCTTGGCGTGCTCCTCTACGCAGCGCGTCGTCGTCTTTGAAGACACGCTGCTGCAGAGGGCCTCGCACTCGGTGCGACCCATGCGATGCTGGGATGTGAACGTCGTCGTGAAGTGCACGGCTGGAAGTGGCCGAAGAGTCTTCGGCGCCGTCGCGAGCACAATCACGGCCGTCATGGTCCTGGTGGGAGTCGCGATCTCAGGCGTCGGATCCGCTGCAGCTGCCGGCACCACGCCGGCACATCCCGTCCTGGCGCCAGAGAGCGGTTCGTACGTCTTCACGCTTACGTTCGACGGCCTGCAGCGCGACTACCGACTCCATGTGCCGCCTGCAGCGACCTCCGGTCAGGCGCTGCCGCTCGTGCTCAACCTCCACGGCGCCACCCAGAATGCGCAACTCGAAGAGATCACCTCCGACATGGACCCCAATGCCGACATGAACGGCTATCTGGTGGCCTATCCCGACGGGACTCGCATTTCCAAGGTGCTCACGCCCGATCCGATAGCCAAGAACGCGCAGTATGGCTGGAACGCCGGGATGTGCTGCGGCCTTCCTGTGACCAAGCACATCAATGACGTCGGGTTCCTCCTCAAGGTTATTTCCAACATCGCTTCCAAGACGCCCGTCGATCTACGGCGGGTCTACATGACGGGCATTTCCAACGGCGGAATGATGGCCTACGCCATGGCGGCGGAAGCGTCGGGCCACGTTGCCGCCATCTCGTCGATCTCGGGACAGGTGGAGATCCCTGTCATC
>Ga0182024_10005152_pt1 | contig 29478 bp, 24 predicted proteins | sample P32metaG_FD_120480 | JGI IMG/M metagenome (GOLD analysis project Ga0182024, IMG submission 120480) | Permafrost microbial communities from Stordalen Mire, Sweden - P3-2 metaG (Illumina Assembly) | ecosystem: Environmental > Terrestrial > Soil > Wetlands > Permafrost | place: Sweden: Stordalen...
CGTGATCCTCCTCAAGTGGTTTGTGTAGGAACTGCTTCTTGAGGTTGACGCGGTGATCGTCGCGTCTGGGGGATGTCCCTCAGCTCAGAGGGTCGTACACCACTGGTCGGGACTCAACTCCGAAGGCCGATTCTTAGGTAGAGGGATCCCGATAAGGATCAGTATCGGTAGGTGCAGGCTTTTGGTCGTTTGGTGTGGGAGAGCAGACTGGTGGCGCATGACCACGGTCGGTTGCCAAAGACGGTGTGGAGCTCCGTCATGCGGCACCCTCTCGGACAGTAGGCGGGGTTCTGCTAGGTGTCGGCGCTGAGTGCTGTCGGACGTGTGGAACCGTGCTGAGCAGGGTCTTCCGAGTCGCCCGTAATTCTCAGGCGTGAAAAAGTCGCTCCATAGTAGGGATGTTAGTAGGGATGTTTTGCAGCGTCCCTACTTTCCGCGTCCGGTCATCCCGGACGTCGACGCGTACTGCACCAGCCTCCGCCTTGAAAGAGCGATCTGAGGTGTCCACTGGATCTTGCCCGTAAACCTCGCTGCCCCTGAGCTGGGCCGATGGTCTTGCTGGTGACACTCAATCTGGCGGATCCACCCGAGTAGATTGCCAAATCGGATTGCCAAAGCCGCGTTGGTGGGAGATCACTGTGCATTCGACATAGCTGTGAAGAACCAGGCTGAGCCTCAACAGGCTAACTCCCGGACGTTGCGGGTGTCAGCCAGGGTGGCCCTCTCCTGGGGTGGTCGCCTACCCGTTGCCCTGCCGCCTACCTAATAACGAGTAGGGGATGCCAGATCCTGAAGGCCGTTAGCGAGGTCGGCGACCTCCTGCGGAGGATTCGTCAAGTCAACGGACTGGGCCGCCTTCTCCAGGGCGTCGGCCACCTTGGGCACCTTGAACGTCGTCTCCGGGTCCTCGGGGAATTCAACCAACCGAGCCATGATCTCTGCCGTTACGGTGTTACGAACCGAGTCGACCTGTTTCTTGACCTCCGGCTTCGCGGAGGCTTTCGTCGAATCTGCATCAGCGACCACGAGCGTTGGGATGCCGAGCTGTCCGGCGAGAATTATGTAATCAGGGAGGTTGGATCGTCCACCGCAGTCGATGATGCTGATGTTTCGACCGTCTAGATCAATGTGGAGCAATTCCGCTATGGCGCGGACGACGATGACGTCGAATTGACCCTCGCACAGAACGGTTCGCCACGAGTAGGGGAGGCGCTCGTTGCCCTTGGCCCGCAACTTGGGCGCCACCGAGCGGAGCAAGTCGGGGTGGACCTTCCACAGTCGCGAGGCCATCTGCTCGTCGCGATCAATGCGGATTAGCACCGCGTCACCACCGGTGTCTTCGAGCGGCAACAGGTACGGCGAGTGTGTGACCATGATGAGTTGGCCGTCGCTCGCCGCGAGATAGCTCTCAAGGAGACGCTGCAGGGTTGGCGACAGGGCCACGGCGGGTTCATCCAAGAATGCGATGGACTGTGCCTGAGAGCCGAGAATGCACGCAAGGACGAGTGCCTCCCAGGCACCCGCCCCGGCGAATTCGATCGGCACTTGGCCGACCACTTCCGTGTCGTCGTCGACTGGAGCGACACTGACGAGCGGCCGCGGGTGAACGTGAAGGCCCTGTGCTGGATTCTCGTCTCCGACGCTCACCTGTTGGACCAAGAGGTCAAGTTCTCTCCCCTGGGTGAATTCCTTGAAGAGCCGTTGGATCTTGGAGAACCGCTCAACACCGCTCGACCCTCCGTTCTTGAGCAAGAACAGCATCTCGGGAAGATTCGCCTCGGCACCCGCCCGGAGGCCACCTTCCTGAGCGTTCCAACTGAAGCCGGACACCGGAAGAAGGCGTTGATCGCTCGTCTGCACCAGGGACTGGCGGATCGCGATGCCAAGCACGCGGGCCAGGTTGATGCTCCGGCTCGTGTTCGAGACGCCCAAAGGGTTGACGCCGAGGAGGTCGGCAAAGTGCCGGATGGTCGGTGGCGGTGGGTTGCCAGTCAGGCGTAGCGAGACGGTCACAGCCGTGCCTTTGCGAGGAACGAGCCTGGCCATCGAGAACGCGCCGCTGGGCGCTCGGGGTGTGGCATGGGCCTTGGCCGCCTTTTGGAGGCGTTCCTGCAACTGCCCGACGAAGAGGCCTTGACGGTCAATGTCTTCGACGGCGACGATCTGCTCAGGGTTGTCCCCCATGACGACCCATCGAAATGTCCGAGGCCGACGCCTCCTGTCAGGGACGTTGAACTCGACGCCCACTTGCCAACGGGCATCCTCCGCTCCGCTGTGAGTCACAACGACTTCTGCGACGAAGAGCGGCGTGAGGCGGGCGGCGGTGACCTGCGTGGTGGCCCAGTTGTCCAGGCTCGCGAGGTCGGCCCCGACGAAGTTGCCAGGAGTACTGGCCACGACTGCAGCCCGGATAAATGCGGCCATCAACTCCTTCTCGTGCTCCGTAGTGAGTTCGAAACCCATGCGTACCTCGATGCCTGTGGTTCGAGCATTCGCGCGCATTCCTGCGAGGTATGAGTCGAGCATGTCGCGGAGCTGAGCTGAGTCGTTGTCCGCTGCCTGAAGGGCCCTGACGACCAGCTCGATGAGCCGGCCCACGTTCGACTTGCCTGAGCCGTTCGGGCCGACGATGACCGTCCGGCGGTGCTCGAAGGTCAGCTCGAGGTCCTCGAAGGACAGCAGGCCACGGGCCGACAGCCTGGTGATTCTCATGGCAGCGATTGCCCTGCACGTTGGTGGCAGCTCACGCCCACAGACCCTACGACGGGTATGGCTTGTACCGGCAGGTCCTCGGGTGCCCCGGGGCTCAGGGTCGGCCCTCGTTGAGCTGGACAACGCGCTCTGTGATCTTCCGACCCGTTGTGTCAGCCTCTGCTTGTGTCGCCGCTGCCTCTTGGCGTTCCGCACTCCCAAGGGGGGTGGACAAGGATGCCTCTCGCTGTTCGGAGGCCCGCGTTTCCAGCGCCCTCCATTCCTCGAGTAGACGGGCGCTGATCGGATCGGTGTTGGTTGAGGGTGTTTCGCGACGCACCGAATCGGGCATCCTCAGTGCTTCACCGAGTGGCTCTCCGCCTTTCCCGACGAAGGGAGGTTTTCTCTGCTGGTCAGGAGGCATGGTTGAGATTACAGCAGAGATTTAGGTTGTTTCCTGACTGGGGGCGCTACACGTAGCCTGGGGCGGTGATCACGGCCGAGCAGCACGACCGCTGGGAGAGAGCCCGGCGCCGGTGGAGGCTGGATCCGGCGTCCGCCGAGTTCGGGACCGGCGGCCTGATGGCTTGCCTGGACGGGCCAGGGGTGGCCGCCATCGTGATGCCGAGTGAGGTCAGGGCGCAGCACCTCCAGTTCGAGAACGGTGTGCCCAATCAGGTTCCGACGACGTTCGAGGGCATCACAGCCAACGGCGTGGGTACGCTCCCCTACACAGCATCGACTTCGACCGGGTTCGCCCGCTACTCACCCGCGGGAGACGGCACCACATGGTTGGGCTACGTGGCGGTTCGTCGAGACGGCGGGGTGGAGGCTGCGATCGGTTCGGGTTCGCGCTACAGAGCGCAATTCCGCGCTGGCCCGGCCACGATCATTCGGCTCTACACGGTGATCCACATGATCCGCCAGGCTGTGGAGACGCAGTCTGCGCTCCTGGCGGAGGACGGAGAGGTCAAGGAAGTGGCAGACCAGCTCGCCCCCTTCGACCTAGTAGTCGCCTTGCCGAAGACCGACGACACTTGGCTCGGCTGCTACAACGATGGTTGGGAGCATCCTGAGCACCTCCACGACCCACCCCGGCCGATCGAGTCCAACGTCCTCGTCCGACACCAGGTCGAGCAGTGGCCTACCGAACGTGCCGACCGAAACGGGCTCCTGTTCAAGATGGCCGACCGGGTAAGCGCCGCTCTCGGTGATCGCGAGCGCCGTTGGGTGGCGCGAACCGGTGCCAATGCTGGCACACTCCACTTGAACTACGCTTGAGGAGCCCGGTGAAGGTCTTTATCTCCTCAGTTCGCCGTGGCCTCGAAGAGGAGCGTGATGCCCTACCAGGGCTGATTCGGGCCCTTGGCCACGAGCCGGTCAGGTTCGAGGACTTCACTGCGCAACCGGTTCCAAGTCGTGAGGCGTGCCTGGCTGGGGTAGCAGTAGCGGATGTGTACCTGCTCCTGCTCGGTTCCAGCTATGGGGATCAACTTCCCGAAACCCACAAGGCCCCGACCGAGGAGGAGTACACTGCCGCACTGGCCAAGGGCATCCCCCGCTTGGCCTTCCGCAAGCTGGGAGCCGACCCAGAGCCGCTCCAAGCGGCGTTCATCGCGCGGGTCGAGGGCTATAGCACTGGGCTCTTCCGATCGGGCTTCACTTCCGCTGTCGACCTCCAACCCAAGGTGGTGGCGGCGCTGCAGGACCTGCCCAGCCTGAGTGACACTCTCAAGTGGTCGCCGCTTCCCGATGGGGTTAAGGTCGACTGGAGGGAGACCTGGCAGGGTCCCGGCCGAGAGCGCCAGTCCATGGCGGCCGTGCTTGATGTGCACGCCGTCCCGGTGCCTCCTGTCGGCATGTCGGCCCGCCGGTTGCGCGATATTCCGAACCTGCTCGTGTCTGGCCTCCGGGACCATGGCCGGATTCCCCCGGGCGTGGCTATCCACGCTGACAGCGATCCGAGGAGTGCATGGGCATTCCCCGAGCCGGCCACTCCCTCGGGGGCATGGGACTCTGTGCGGCCCGAACAGCTCCTCGGGGTGCGGATTGGTGCCAGTGGACAGCGATCGGCCTGGCAGCAGCTCCCCGCCGACAGCTTGGGCAGCCTCCTCGACGAGGCCGACCTCTCGGCCAGGATCGGGCGCCTTCTCCGGCTTCTCGGAGCCCTCGTGCCCTCCGAAGATCACGACTGGGCTCTTGCCCTCGGCCTCACGCCTTCAATTTCCCTCGACATCGGCCCGCCTTCATCGCTCGGCTCCCGTTCTGGGGCGAGGATGAACCCTTTCGATCAAGGGCCGATCCGCGTTCTGCCCGACGAGGGCGTCACCGCCGCGGCCCTGGGCTCGGGAGCCGACGAGGTGGGTGTCGTGATGGCACGTGGCCTTCTGGAGGCGTTCCAGCGCACGCGATAATGAGCCCCCCAAAACACGTATGCAAGCGATCCGTCGAAGCGTAGGTACCCTCGCAGGATGCACCTCAGGACGGTGCACGACCAGGAGGGCCGCTACCCCGACTCTGTGTCCTGGGTCTCAGTCCGGCCAACTACGTGATCGGGGTCGCCCGAACCGACCACCACCATTTCGAGTATCAGGTCTTTGCCCATGGGGACGACGAGGTGTTCCGCCGAGCACTCTTCGAGGCGGAACTCGGCAGTGACGACTCGGAGTCCGTGTCGCAACGACGACATGCCAAATGCAGCGGCCCGGCTGCCTGGCACTGGGGATGGTCGCCCCACCTTGGAAGTCTGGTATCCAGGCATTTTCCTGTTCCTGGCATCAACCGGCAAAGCCGTTGAGCTGCTCGTTAGCGCTCTCGAGCGATTCTGAGCGATCGGCGTCTAAAAACGAAGGACCCCTCTAGGACCCCCTCTCGCACCCCATCTAAACGACTCGACTTGCGGACCTTTGGGGCTACGAAGCGGGGTACCTCTTGACAATCGTGTCGGAATATCCGACACTGGATGTCGTGAAGACGGACATAACCTCCGTGGCACCACCACCCCCCGTCGCTGCTCCAGCCGCGGCTGTCCCGACCAACGCGGCCATTCTCGCATCGGTGACCACGAGGACTGTTGACCAGCTGCAAAGTGACCTGACCCGGCTGCTGCGAGGCGCGCAACCCAATCGGCAGCTCACAGATGTGGCTGATGACGGCTCACCGAAGATCCCCAGTCTCGTGGCCGTTTTCCTCGTCAACCAGGTCGGGGCCTCGGTGGACCGTCCCAAGTTGGTCGATCTGTCACGAGTGCGCCGAGAGGATCTGCGAAGCCTTGGCGGGGTAGCGCGCTTGGTGCATCGCACGCTGCACCCGGTGCCGGCCGGACCAGTGGCCTCATGAGTGAGCTCCTGCCCGCCGCGGCTTCGGTCAGCGAAGCATGGCTGCTGTCCTTAGAGCGGACCGCCGACGCTACCGGGGGACGAGCGGTCCATGTGGTTTCGACCGTGACCGATCCTGGCACCGAGTTTCTCTCGGTCCGACGCGTCCTCGACGGAGCGCTCGACGGATACGGTGCCCAATCGATCGACACCGTGGCCGAGACGATCTTTCCTGCCTCGCTTTATCCCGACCCCGCCATCGACTGGGCTCCTGACCTACCTGCGGCGAAGAGCGCCATGCTCGACGCGGCCGCCGATGCTCTCTACGACGCCTACATCGGCGTGTTGCCGATGTTGCGCACGATCCATGCCAACAAGAGCGGCACGTACTTCTCCCGGATGATCACCTGGCCGGGCAAAGAGGTGGGCGGCGTAAACCAGCTGGCGGCGAGGGTCGAACATCTACGCGCCCAGCATTTAGCCGGAAATCGCACGAACAACACCAATGACATGGACGCGGCCGCAGACGCGCAAGCGGACGAGGAAGACCTGCGAGGTGTGCAGGTCTATGCCCCGACAGACCGCCGCACGCGGGGATTCCCCTGCCTCACGCACATCGATCTCACGTTGTACCGGGGCCGTCTGCACATGACGGCCGTCTACCGGCACCAGTACCTGATCGACAAGGCCTACGGCAACATGTTGGGTCTGTCGTGGCTGATGCAGTTCCTCTGCCAGCAGACCGGCCACGATCTCGGAGAGCTCGTCGTTCACGCCACGCTGGCTGACACCCAGAACCGCTCTCGGGCGCTCAGTCTCGCGAGAGACGCTCGGACTGCCCTCGATGCCGACGCCGTAGTCGCGTCGGGAACGCGACCGTGACCTCTCAGCCGCCAATCGGCGCGCTGGCATCGGTCTGGCAGGCCAGCATCGAGGCGATGGACCAAGCATCCGGGGTCGGGATCGATTTGGTGGAGGTCGAACCGTTACGCCAACTGCTGGCCGCGGGCGGCCGATCCTTCGTCGACGCGGCCTGGACGGCGCGCGAGCAGCGAGACACCAACAGACAAGCGGAAGCACTCGCAGGAAAGTGGGCCGCCAAAGAGGCCGTCATGAAAGCACTGCAACACGGGATCGGCGACTTGGACCCCCGTGACGTCGAGATCGTCACGACCCCGATCGGGGCACCTCGAGTTGAGCTTCATCGAGGAGCCCTATCCATTGCGAAACGTCACCGGATTACCGCGTGGCACCTCTCGGTGACCCACGAGGGCGGTTGGGCGGCAGCCATCGCCATCGCATCGTTCCAACCACACCTAAAGCTCGTCGACTCTGCCGCCACCACGAACGAAGGGAGGAGCCTTGGCTGACCAGAAACGTCCAAAGACGCCATCGAAGCGCGACAACGACGACGGCGCCGACATCGATGACAACGAGGAACAAGCGAGGATCGGAGCCCGCCTGAAGGAAGCCCGGGAGTTTGTCGGGCTGCTCCAAGAGGACGTCGCCTCTGCGCTTGGCATCCCGCGGGCGAGTGTCTCTGCCCTCGAATCGGGCAAGCGACGAGTGACCGGGCTCGAGGTGCGACGACTCGCCCGCATCTACCGCAAGCCCGTTGGATGGCTGCTCGGCGATGAGGACATCGAGCTTACGGATGCCGAACCTCTCTTCCGGGCCGCCGAGTCTCTTTCGGCGCGAGACCGGGACCAGGTGCTGCGCTTTGCTGAGTTCCTCGCGGCGGCCGGCAAACCGGCCGCATCCGGACGAGCTGCGGCCAAGCCCCCTCGCCCCCCCAGCAGTGCGGCGGACGGCGGAGACGAGACAGGAACCTGATGCCTGCCAACGGCAACGCCTGGCAACGCTCGCTCCAAGCGGCGGAATCAGCCGGACGGCTCCTCGACGAACTCGGCGTCGATCAGACCCGGCAAGTGGACGTGTTCTCGATGTGCGAGGACCTCGATCTTTGGCTCGCCTTCCTGCCGATGGATGGGCTGCTCGGTGCCTTCGTTCCCGAAGGCACCGGCGGCGTCCTCATCACTGATCGGCGCCCGATCACCGTCCAGCGCTACACGGCGGCGCATGAGCTGGGCCACTGGCGGCTCGAACACGGACACGGCCTCGCCCTCGATGGTGAGGAGCATGTCTTCGGGGCTAACCCGGCGGAACGAGAGCGACTGGCCCAGATGTTCGCCGCTAACCTTTTGATGCCACCGCCCCTTGTGCTCTCGTTGCTAGCGAGAATCGGCATCGGCGACCACGGACCTGTTCGACCCGATCAGGCCTACTTCGTCGCCCGCGAAGCAGGGGTGAGCTACGAAGCTGCCGTGCGCCAGCTCACCAATCTTCAGGTGATCACGGCGGCGGACGCCACTTCGTTGTTGGAGGTCCGACCTCTCACGGTCAAAAGCCAGCTCGCCGGTGGTCGGCGACCGGTCTACGGCTACGCCGACGTTTGGCCCGTCGACGAACAGTGGAATGACCAACTTGTCTCACTCCGGGCAGACGACGAGATCGTCGTTTCCTTGCCCGAAAACCGCAGCACCGGCTACCGGTGGATGTTCGACGAGGAGATCATCGAGATCACGCCGAAGCCCGAGCCGCCGCCCTTCGGTGACCCTCAGATCGCCACCCACAGCTCCGGCGAACTCGACCGGTTCCTCCATGCAGCCCGAATCGCGGCATCCGGCAGCGCCCCCAGCGCCGCGCTGGACCGAGCACGGCGCCTTCATGTCGAAGACGCCAGCCCTCCCGAGGAGCGAGTGCTGCACGGCGGGGCCGCGGTCGTCGGTGACGACTACCTCCCGGGTCGCGCGCCCAAGCTGCGACCCCGCGAGGCCCGCCGGGCTCGCCTCGCCGCCGCCTCAGGCGAGACCCCAGCTTCCGAGACAAACATCCTGGTGGCTGAAGCCGCCGGAACCCTGGATCGCCCGGTCGCAAGCCGTGATGACGTGCTGATCGCGGCGACCGGCCGAAGACTGCTCGGCGTCCGTTTCGTCGAGCCCGGACCGAAGACGCTACGACTGCAGCACCGCAGCCCGTATAGCTCCGAACCGCCAGTTGAGGAGTACGTCCTGCACGCCATCGTCGAGCCCCGCCGGCAGCGCTTCTCGATCGATCAGTTGATAGAGGACCCAGGCGAAGCGTGGGTCGGCGAGGTCCGTGAACGCAAAATCCACGAACCGACCGTTCACGTCGACGATCCCGAGCGCGAATGACCCGCGTGACGACGAGTATTCCGGTGACCTCCTACGCCCAGCGCCACGCCGACAGCTTGGCCCGACCTGCGGTCGACCTTCGGCACCTCCTTGCTTCTCCGGTGCGCCACCAAGGTCCGCGCCCGCTGTGCGTCCCTTTCTCGATTGCCGCGGCACACGAGGCGACCCGCGTCCAGATGGGCGAACCGGGCGCCGAAATGCTCGCCGTCGAGCCGCTGTGGCAGCACTGTTTCGACAACGGCCTGGCCGGTCATAGTGGGACGACGCTGACGGCTGGCGGCGAGGCGGTGCACGCCAAGGGCCAGACCGCCGAGGTGTGGTGGCCGTACAACGACACTCTTGGCGCGGGGACGGAGCCGGAACCCGCTGCTGCTACCCATGCAGCCTGGTACAAGGCGGTGACCGTGGAGATGCCGCTCGCCCACGACGGGATCGAGGACCTGATCGAGGACGCGCTCGCGGTGGTCCTCTCCCTCGTCCTGGTCATCGAGCTCACTCAAGAGTTCGAGGACGCAACGGCCGACGGCGAAATCGCACTCCCGGCACTCACTGCGCCGGTGGGCGACTACCACGCCGTCCTGGCTCTCGGGGCGGCCACGAGCACCGACGGGACGAGCCGACGACTGCTCATCCGCAACACGTGGGGATCGGGCTGGGGAGCAGGAGGGTACGGCTGGCTGCCACTCGATTACCTCATCGCCTTCGCCGTGCAGGCGGCCACGATCGACCCAACATCACTGGCAGCGACACCAACCGGAGCGAGAGTGGGACCATAGATGGACATAAGCGAGTACCAACAGCGAGCCGGTGAGACCGACATTCTGACCGGCGACGACGACATCATGCCGCTACTCGGCCTGGCCGGCGAGGTCGGTCAGCTCATCGCCGAATACAAAAAGCGCCAGCGGGACAAGGTCGGTTACCGAGCATTCCGAGACGAGGTCCACGAAGAGCTCGGCGACATCTTGTGGTACGCCGCTGCCCTCGCTCGGTACAACGGATTCGACCTCGACGAGATCGCTCGGGAGAACCTTTACAAGACCCGAGGCCTCTTCCTCGCCCCCGAGCAACTTCCGCCACATGCTCTTTTCGACCAAGAAGCCCCCGCGGATCAACGACTCCCCACCCGCCTTACGGTCACCCTGGTTGAAAACGAAGAGAGCACCGGCCGCGGAGAAACCCTCCAGAGAGTCCGCATGTACCGAGGCGACCAACCGGTCGGCGACCCCCTCGACGACAACAGCGAGCACAGCGACGACTACCGCTACCACGACGTCTTCCACCTCGCGCACATGGCAGTGCTCGGCTGGTCTCCCGTGATGCGCCGTCTCCTCGGCTGCAAGCGGTCAGAACTGCCGACGGTGGACCGCGTCCAAGATGGCGGCAGAGCGGCCGCCATCGAAGAGGGTCTGACGGCTTACGTGTTCACCATGGCCGGAGAGCACAGCTTCTTCTCCACGCTCGCCCATGTTCCACCGAGTGTGCTGAAGACGTGCGCGAAAATGGCCTCCCACCTGGAGGTGTCGGCCCGCTCATCGGCGGACTGGCATGCGGCGATCCTCGCCGGCTACGCGGCGTTCCGAGAGGTCGTCAGCCATCAAGGAGGCGTCCTCACCGCTGATCTCGAAGCGCGCACCTTGACGTACGAAGGCCCCCCTCCTACGTAAGACCACCACGAGCGGTCTCATCGGATCAGCGAAGTGCCACCTGTCCAACGCTCGCCGGCAGGAAGGAGAAGCTGGCTTGGGAGGTAGCGAAGGGCTCGAACAGGTCGGATGGGGCCGGCTCGACCCATTCAGGAATGACAGAGCAGGGGAGGGCCCACTTTGGTGGGTAGGCCACCGATAGCGCCACCGTGCTGGGAACGTACCGCTGCTTGATCTGAGTGCGTCCGCTACGGCCGCGCAGTTCGGGATGCGCGACGCGGGAGTACTTGTCGGTCTCGCAGAAGAGGTTCTGGCAGTCGATGAGCTGCAGCGGTCGACCCCATAGCGATCGGAACTCGATTTCCGCGACGGCGAAGAGGGATTCAGCGGCTTCGGCAACCGCTCGGATCACATCCTCCGGCTCGACGTCTGCGGTGTCGACGAATCATTTGGCAATCCCGTCGCGGGCCCCCGGCCCAGCAACCACGAAGTCCATTTCGGAGAACGAGTACAGCGGGCTGTAGTTGAGGTCAATCGCGAATTGGAAGGCCAGGAACGGACCAAACGAATGGACGCTCGCGAGGCGCGTGTACAGCTCGCGAAGGCTCGATGCCGTGACGAGTGCGTCGATGGTGCCGTCGGTGAGCAGCTGCTGCAGCAAGCGCAGGTGGTTGACATGCTTACGAGGGGCACCCAACTTGGGGCTCGGCATGATGTAAGCGGCCGAGTAGAGCCGTTCCCCGGCCGAGAGGCGATCGTCGAGCAGCTCGGCCAGAAAGGCTGGATCGAAACTGTCGACCGTGATCGTGCCACAGCGGCTCTCGATGAGCCTCCACGTCTCGATCCGATTGAAGATCTTGAACAGCAGCACCCGAAGGACCGTTGAGCGCTCGTCGACCGGGGCGCCGTAGATCACGTCGTTGATCAAGAACTGGCTGACCCGGTCCGACGCTCGGTAGGCGTTGGTGAACCGATGGATCGACAGAACCGGGTCGTTGGTCCAGGGGGGCGCTTCGCCCCGCAACCGGCGGAAGAACATCTGCTGGCGTTCCGCTGCGACCTTCCAATAGGACTGAAATGCCGCCGTCGCTCGAAGGACACGACCGCCGACGGTCAACTGCATTGGCGGACCCTCGCCCATGGGACTCACCGTAGAGAGAGCCTGTGACGCCAATTTGTTCGCAGCACGCCTCGATCATGACACACAGAAACACAGAAGCACTGGAATACAGAAAGATGTACCATTCCGTGGTGGTCGCGTCGGACGCTCTCACCGAGGCTCGGGTCAAGCGGCTCACGCTCGACATTCCGGCAGATCTCCATCGAGCTCTGAAGATTCGGGCCGCCGAGCTCGATGTGCCCATGGTCGAACTGCTTCGTCTCCTGATCGACCAGGCGCTGGAGGATCCCTCGACTCTGGCCAACCTCGTCGAGGCCCAGCGATAGATCAAGTCGTGCCGGAAGGGCTGACCGACCACGAGGTCATTCGGGGTCTTCCAACGGTACGTCGACGTCTCGGGCGGTTATCTCGGCGCCCTCAGCCCCCCGGGGCGACCATGGGCGTGATCTGGTCGTCTCGTCACAGGCGTCTGGTGTACTGGTGGGGTGCGTATGGAGGAGTTCGGCGACGCGGTCGACATGGGTCGGGCCAACGCGGAGGCGATCGAGTTGACGCGCCGCCACTGCATCCATGCTCGGGTCGAGGAGGTCGGTGGCAACAGCATGGTGGGAGCGATGCTCGGCCTGCCTATGGGTGCGCTCGAAGTGCGTTGCGAGCATGCTCCACCACCACATACCCAGGGCCATCAGGCCCTAGAGCTGGCCATCGAGTTCTACGAGTCCAATTGCACCGACTGTCCGTACCGCGACGGCACCGGCGAGCTACCCAACCTGGCAACGGTTGCGGGAGAGCGAGCGGCGGAGGAGGCTGCACGTAATGCGGCGGCACAGCAAGCTGCCGAGGAGCGCGCCAGGCGCCACCGGGAGCGCGGCGAGCACCGCCGACTGGTCCTGGCCGGCCAGGGCCATGTCGTCCGCGATCTAGGTGCCGCCCTCGACCGCATCGACCGTGCCCACCCCCGGACCGAGCCGCTCACCCCCGAGGAGGAGCGAGCCGCCCGTGAGGTAATTGATTCGGCCCGAGGGGCGCCCGATCTGTTCGGCCCGGTGTTGGTCGACAGCCTGCTCGAACTGGCCGCTGACGCTGCGGACACGACCGCCTTCGAGGCGCTCGGTGCCCTTGTGGGAGCCGGCCGTTGTCCACCTCGTCGAGCACTCGATTCGGCCCTCAGGGTCTTGCGGGGTCGGCGGTCAATAGACGCCGGGCGCCTCCTCGCCACCTTGGAACCCGAACTGCGCCCCGACGACATGCCCGAGGTGTTGGACCAGCTCATCTCGCTTACCTCCGGGGAGGACCACGGACTCTGGCGCCTGCCAACCCTGCCCGACGCCCTCATCGCGGCCTCGCACGTCGATCTGGCCGCCGTCACGGAGCGGATCGTTGGCCATCTCGTCAGCGACGATGAGCCCACGCGCGAGGCTGGTGCCGACGCCGCTCGTGTACTGCTGGCCGTCGATCCGACTCGGGTCGTTGCACTGGGCCCATCGCTCGCCGCCAGCGTTCGAGGACCGGAGAGCGGCTATGCTGGCTACCCCCGTCCCACGTCATCGGCACTGCGAGCCCTCGCCGAAGCCTGGCGTGGAGAGCCCGAACTGACCTGCCAGATCATCGAGTCCGAAGCGGCCTGCGCCAGCCAAGAGGCCAAGGACGAGCTGTCTCGAGCGCCTTGGTTCCTGCAGCGATTCCGGGAGCCGTGGGATGCATCGGCCCAGGCCACCTCCGAGGCCATCAGTTTCGTCGTCCGGCGAGCGGGGGGCGACTGGGGCGACGAGGCGGCGGACCACGCCGCCGACCACTTGACCAGCCTGGCCCACGAGGTCCCTGAGGCGGTGGCGGCGCATACCGAAGCACTGCTGGGCGCGATTCTGCCGCTCTGCGCTCCGGACCGCGACACCCAGGCGCTCGCGACCGATACGGGTGTTCCCGCGGCCCTCGCCGCCATGGAACGAGAATCACTTCGGGTTAGACGCGATGCCCGGCGCCGTCGCCTCGCCGAGACGGTTGGCGGTTGCAGCTCGGTCAAGCCTGCAGAGGTGTTCGCTTCGGTGAAGAGCCTCTTTGCTGCCACGACTGGAGACGAGCGCCACGATCGGGCCGTCCGGACGACCATGCTCGACGTCTTGGAGGTGGCGGTCTCCTCAGCCACGCTCCGGGACGTTCTCCCGATCACGTACACCGCCCTTCTCGACGCTGATCAGGCCGTTCGACGAAGTGGCATCGATCTTTGGGTTGCTTGCGCCGGAATCGCCGAGACCTTGCCTGTCGAATTGGCCGAGCTGTCTGTACCGCTTCTCGAAGACCCATACGTAATCGTCCATCAGCGGATGCTGGAGCAGATCCCTCGGCTACACCTCCCGGCCGACCTCGCACCGAGGTTGCTGCCGATCGTCAACGGCTGGGTGGTGACCCACGCCTCGGACCGCGATCCAGACGCACTGGAGTCGGCGATCTGGGCCCTGCGTGCCCTCGCCGGTGCCCTCGACGACGAGGGCGAGACAAAGGCGTGGTACGGCGTGGCCTTGGCGTTCGTCGATCAGTGCCGGCCGTCCGACCGAGAACGAATCCTCATGGCTTGGTGGCCCGAGGAGCTGCGCAGTCACGCGGCATGGGTGAGAGCGGCCCTCTTGACGGCCGGAAGCCCCGAACTCATCGACTACTACAACCAGCGCCGCGAGCCCATTCTCCAGGTGCTGATGGACCGACCTGAGCTGCTCATCGATGTACCGCTGGCCGAGATCCAACCGCTCAGCGACATCCACGGATCGGCTCACCCGTGGCGCGCTCTCGAACCGGTCGAGCTGTTGCAGGCGGCTGGCCGGTGGGCGGACGCCACGGCGATGGCTCGTGGCGTCGAAGAACGTCAGCCTCCCGGCGAGGAGGGTGCGCCAGGTCGACGCCTCGCTGGCGTTGTGGCTCACGGCGCGGAGCTGGCCCAGGTTCTCGCCGACGGACCATCCACCGTCGCAGAGGTCACCCTCCTCGCCGACGCAGTGCGGTCGGCAGTCGCAGACCTTGAAAACTCCACCCCTGGAGGGATTCACGACGGTCACGTTCGGTCCACTCTTGACGGCCTGCTCGCCTCGGCGAGAGCGGCCGAGCTGCTACTCGCTCCGATCTCGTCCGACCCAGGAGCAGCGGCAGATGAGCTGGACCGCGCGGCGGGCTTTCTGACTGCGACGCCCCAGGCCCACGCATCCGGTACCCAACGAACGCGGATCGCTGACGCGTGGCGAGTCGCCGCAGCTCTCCTCCGCTACGACGCCGCCGTCCGTGTCGCCGACCCTGATGCGTTCGCCCTCCTCCAGGCGGCGCAGCGGCAGGGCGATCTACTCGGCACGGAGGTGGGCTCAGATGGCGCGCCACCGACCCGGCCAAGCCTCGTGACCTTCATCGACGGCGTCCACCGCGTTGGCGATCCTGGCGCCGCCCAGATGACGTGGCAGACCCTCTCCCAGCTCCCCCCGCCGGTCTGTCTCGTCGGCACGAGTCTCCTTCCTCGGCGCTTCGGCCCGCGCCCCGCCACGCCAGCGCAGGAGGAGCCGGCGCGAGCGGTCTGCGTCCCGACGATGCGAGGCGTCCCCGTGACCGACATCCTGGTGGTGCGGCCGCGCGAGCTGTACCACCTGGGGATGACCGTTCGCCTCGTCGCGGCACCCGACTGGGCAAAGAGGTGCATCGTGGAGCCGGTCACCACCCTGGGGCGGGAGGCGCTCGCCCTGCCCCGCTACGAGCTGTCTCTCAGTGACGGCACGGTCGACGAGTTCGGGATCACGCTGACCGGTGAGGAGCCGCTGCACTGCAGCGTGGAGCAGCCAATCCTCGATGCCACCCTCGATTGCCCGATCCAGGCGCGCCTTATCGGTGACGGGCACGACGAGGTGATCGAGACCGAAGGATGCCGGCGCCTTCGTTTGCGGCCCTTCGACCCGAGCCGTGACGCGCTGACCGAGCACGAGCAGACCGATGGTCGTCTCCTCGCCATGTTCGGCACCCTCGACGGCCCTGAGTTCGACACCGAAGACGTCCGCGCCTTCTGCCGGCTATTTGCCGCTTGCGTCCGATCGGCGCAGATCATCATGTTCGAGAAGACCTTTATGCGGGGATCTCGTGTCTCAGAGACAGAGTTCCACAACGAATTGGAACGCTTGCTGCGCGCCGACCCCGAGCTGGAAGAACGGCTGACACGGCGGGATGCGGTGGCGGGCGGCTTTGACGATCTTCTCCACGACGACGTCATCGCCGAGCTCAAGGTGTCAAACAGCGGTACCCCAGTCACCATCGATCGCTGCGCCCGCTACGTGGGTCAGCCGACGCAGTACGGCGTGGGCCGTGGCAGCCAGCTGTCGGTCCTCGTGGTATTTGACCACGGCCGGAAGGAAGCGCCGCCTGGCGTCATCGACAACTACATCGATTGGTTGCGCCCGCGTCTGCATGGTCTGACTGACCCGCGGTACCCATCTCTTGTCGGAGTACTGATCGTCAATACCAATCTGCCCATTCCGAGCGCTTCGTCTCGACGACGCATCGAGGTGGAGCCTCTTCAGTGCAGCGATGGACCCGAAGGTTGAACCAGATCCGAGGATCGTGCAGGAGCTCCTCCCCGGTTTCGTCGACCTGGCGATTCACGGACACTGGGTGCGGAATCGAGAGCAACCTTGGTGGTCAAGGTCGGTCTCACACAGCTCGCCTATCTCAACGACTTCGCCGCCAGCCGGCCCCGTGTTGACGTCCGATCACGGTCAGCCGATGCCGTTACCTGACGTAGCCCTGGGGAAGGCACAGAGGTATGTGCGTGCGCTGCGGCGGGCCGTGCTGGCGTATTGGTACGCGACGCTCGAAGATCCAGAGGCTGCAGCATTGGAAGCGATCACCGCAACGTTGTACGTCAACATCTTGGATGAGGCCGTCTTCGAACCCGCTTTGGAAACCAGCTACCGAGCTATTCGCAGCCAGCATCGGCTCGGTCGGGTGGTCACGGGGCTCGAGTTGATCAGGAACTGCGAAACCCACTCCTCAATTCTGGCTGAAGACTTGCTCGTCCAGAAACAGATCTTGGGAGTGCCACTGCATCAAGGCGGCCAGATCATGCGGTGCGTGTATGCGTGGGCGGAATACGACCAGCTACCCGACGACTACCGCAACCTGCCCTCAGGCACTTCAGATCGCCAGCAGAGGGCGCGAGGCGAAGCACGGGACGGCTACCGCAAAGCGGTCCAGGGTCGACATGTCATAGAAACGCTCTTGGATGCCATGGCTTTCTTCGAGTTGCTCGATCCTCGACTCATAGGCGTCGACGGCCCACCGCTGCAGTGGGCGTACGGTGAGGCCTATGGGGAGCTGCCCGTGGGCGAGAATCCTGATGGCGGCGCCCAAGCATGGCTCGTGGCCCGTCCGATGGGTTTAGATCGCTTCGAACTGTTTCTGCCAGACATTGTCTGCCGCTACTCCGAGCGGCGATCGGCGCGGTGGCCGGCAGCGGACGTGACTCTTGGAGAACGCCGACGCCTTCTCCGGGACCAACTGCCAGGGGAAACAGAGCGCCAGGTCGCGCACGCGTTGTACGAGGATGGCCGATTAATTGGGTACAGCGGATACGGCTCGGGAGGGAGCAGTCTTCGCAGCTCCTGGGTGGAACGAAAGCAGCAAGTGTGGCGTGACGTGCGAAGCGGCTATCGCTACTACGTAAGGCACGACGACAGAGAAGTCGATTTGACCGTCGGTGGTCACGAGCGGGTGGTCGCGTTCCAACCGGACGGAAGTGATTTGATAGCTCTGCTGCCTCCAGCTCCACCGTTGAGTGGTCTCAGCTCCGAACGCCTACATATGGTCGAGGAGTACGACGATATGTATCTGGAGATGCGCCAAGCCGGACTCCATTGAACCGCCACACCGACATGGAGCGGGTACTACAGCCCCTTACAAGAGTCGAACCCAACCCAACCCGCTAGGAGCGTGACCCCGACCCTCTCGACGGGGCACCTTCGTCAGCCGGACGAGGCGCCAGACGAGCTGCTGTGGGGTGGCCGGCCACAGTTGTACTATCTCGCTCTGGTCATAGTTAACCAGCCAGGGGAGACGCGGCCACGATGCCTGAAGGGACTGCCCAGCTTTTAGTTGACTCACGGTGACAACCAAACTCTGGGCAGACCCTATCGACGATCTCATCTCGGTTCAGACGATCGAATCCGGTGAGTCCATCAGAGCTGTCGACGCCTTGATAGTCGTTAGCGCGATGCTTGGCGCACTACCCCTCCAAGACGGGGGTGCACCGTATAGACGGAGAGGACAGTTCAGCGGTCCATAATTGATCCGTCGTAATGTGCGTTCCGAGTTTTTCAAGGATCCCACCATTCAGGCGGCGACCTTACGACAGCCCTCCAGAGATCCGGGGTGCGAGTAGCCTGACCTCATGATGATTGTGTTGGTGAGATGGTCCATCAAGCCTGATCAAATTGAGGTGTTCACGAACTGGTGGCGTAAAGCGATGCCTCGCGACACTTCGGGCCTAATGGGTGAGTTCCTCAGTTTCCCCATTCCGAGCCACGAAATCTCGGAATACGAGACAGACGATCTTCAGCCCAAGTCGTCAAGACACGTGCAAATCGTTAACGTTGGCATTTGGAAGGACGAGGCGACATTCCGCAGCGTGATCAGGCCCGACGACGGTCGGGACCTAATGGATTTTGAGACGCGTCTCCCGGTCCGAACAGTGATGAGCTCCCGAGAGCTCCACAGCGGCAATTGGTACCCCGGCCTTTCTCAATTAACGCCTTCGGACTGATCACCGGGATAGGTTTATTTTTCGCTTCGTAGCTTCGGGCGATGGACCCGAAGGTCGCTTCGGGCCGTTAGTTCCGCCGCGATCGAAAGACCTCGTATGCGGCGGCCTGCTTCTGCGCCGCTGTTGGACAGTGCCGGGAATGCGTATACCTTCCACAGCGGAACCTAGTCGTCGGCGGTCTCCTTGGACTCCGGCGTCGCCATCGAGTCGCTCGCTTGTCCCACGTCGTCCTTCTGCGTGCCCGGGGACGCTGTCGGCAAGGGCTACACCTATAACGGAGCAGCTGGTCCTTGACCTCGACGCTCGATTTCGGTGAGGCCATCGACTCGCTGTCCTGCACGGCGTCGTCCTTCTGCGCCGCCGGGGACGCCCCCGGCAAGACCTACACATACTCGGGCAGCTGGTCGGCGGCCACCATCCTTGATTCCGGTGAGGCTGCAGCGCGACGCTTACTTCGCACTCCTGCCACCCGCTCGGAGCGCAGTCCGCGGCGCCACTAAGAAATGCGGCAAGATTGAGCCGTGGACCTTGTGAGATCAAAGCAGCGCGTGGCCGACCATGGGGAGGTGTTCACGCCGTCACGGCTCGTGGAGGCGATGTTGGATCTGGTCGGCCCCGAGACGAAGCGAATCGAATCGCGCTTCCTTGAACCAGCCTGTGGATCGGGCAACTTCCTGGTACCGGTACTTCGGCGCAAGCTCGTCACCGTAGACGCTCGCTACGGGAAAAGTGAGTTCGAGCGGCTCCACCATGGGCTCCTCGCCCTCATGTCAATCTATGGCATCGAGCTACTTTCCGACAACGTCGTTGAATGCCGGGAGAAGCTCTTCGGAGTGTTCGTCGATGCGGTCAGCGTCAAGCTTGGCGACGAGTGGTGCACCGCAGCGTCCGTCGTACTTGCGGTCAACATCGTCCATGGAGACGCGACAGCGATGGTGACGTGCGGGGCGAATCCGCAACCGATCACCTTCGCCGAGTGGGCGTACCTCGGGAAGGGCAGGTATTACCGCCGTGACTTCCGTCTCGACACCCTGGCTCAAATGTCGTCACTGACTCAAGAGGGCTCACTGTTCGCTGACATGGGCAAGCATGAGATCTTCACGCCGACACGGGATCACGGTGTCCTGACCGTCGCACAGATCGCCGAGGGCGGTGTTGGCCATGTCTGAGCAAGCGTCGTTCCGCCTGCGGAACCGAAATCCGGATGTCTTGACCTGCATCGCGAACTTCTCGAACGACGAGGTCTTCACGCCCCCTGAGTTCGCCAACCAGATCCTCGACCGCGTTGCTGACGCTTGGGCTGAAGCCCACGACGGAGCGAGCATCTGGGCCGACTCTTCACCTCGGTTCCTTGACCCGTTCACCAAGTCAGGCGTCTTCCTGCGCGAGATCACCTCGCGGCTGGTCAACGGTCTCAAGGACGAGATCCCCGACCTCGAAGAGCGTGTAGACCACATCCTTGCCCAGCAGGTCTTCGGTATCGGCATCACGCAGCTCACCAGCCTGATCGCACGCCGCAGCCTCTACTGTTCCAAGTGGGCCAACGGCAAGCACTCCATCACCAAGTCCTTCGACACCGAAGACGGCAACATCTGGTTCGAGTCGATGAACCACACCTGGATCGGCGGCACAGAGTGGGTCCTTACCGCCGACGAGCGGGGCAACCAAGTCAAGAAGTTCACCAACGGCAAGTGCAAGTACTGCGGAGCCAGCCAGAAGACCCTCGACCGTGGTGAGGGCCTCGAAACCCACGCATACGCCTTCATTCACACTGACGACATCAAGGCTCGTGTTGCCGAGCTATTCGGAGGAGAAATGCAGTTTGACGTCATCATAGGTAATCCGCCCTACCAGCTTCAGTCCGACGGCGGGACTCGAGACGTTCCCATTTACCAGCACTTCGTAGAGCAAGCCAAACGGCTTGAACCCCGGTATCTCGCGATGGTGATTCCATCGAGATGGATGGCCAGTGGTCTCGGCTTGGGCGAATTCCGCAAGACAATGCTGACGGACACACGAATTCGGGAACTCGTGGACTATCCGAATGCAGCAGAGGTCTTCCCGTCCGTGGGAATCAACGGCGGCGCTTGCTACTTCCTCTGGGATTCCTCGTACGACGGCGACTGCAATGTCACGATGGTGTGGGGCGGACACACTGTGGGCCCCATCGCCCGGTCGCTGGGTGAGTTTGATGTTCTCATCCGAGACGGGCGGGCAATACCGATCCTTCGCAAGGTCCTCGATCGGAGCGAACCGTCAGTCAACACCATCCTGGCTCGCGACAAGGAATTCGGCTGGACCTCCAACTTCAATGGCTTCCACGAATCGGCGCAGCCCGGCGATGTCCCGCTGTACTACATCCGGTCTATGAAACGAGGAAGGGGATTTATCACCCGTGACGCCGTGACCAAAAGCGCCCACCTGATCGATACCTGGAAACTGCTGGTCCCCCAGGTCGGCTCAGGCCGGGAGCGAGAGAAGTCTGGTGTGGATCTCGTCCTGGGTCCACCGCTCACTGCGCCGTCGCCTTCCGTATGCACGCAATCCTTCCTGTTCTTCTACCTTGAGTCCGAGAAGCAGGTGCACAGCATTAGGTCATATTATGCGACGAGGTTCTTTCGCTTCCTTGTTTCCCTTCGAAAGATCACGCAGCATGCCACCCACTCGACATACTCGTGGGTGCCTATCCAGTCGTGGGACCGTACCTGGACTGACGAGGTCCTGTACGAAAAGTACAACCTGAACGATGAGGAGGTCTCGTTCATCGAGTCGACAATCCGCCCCATGGAACTGTCGGATGAGTAAGCCGATCGAGGCCCTGCTGCCAGAGAAGCCAGAAGCACGACTCCGCATCTATGCATACGCGATCGCGGACGATGCCCATGACGGGTGGCTCAAGGTCGGACAGACAACGAATGACGTGAAAACGCGCGTCGATCAGCAGCTCAAGACCGCGGCGATCAAGAACTACACGATCCACATTGATGAGCCCGCTGAGCGCAATGATGGCACGCTCTTCTCCGACCATCAGGTGCGTGCCTGGCTGAAGGCGAAGGGCTTCGCCAACCCCGAGCTCGAGTGGATGGAGTGCACGGTTGAGGACGTGTTGACCGCCGTCGCCGAATTGCGCACGGGACAGCAGTTGACTGGCACCCACCATGAGACTTTCGGGATGCGTCCCGAGCAGGGGGTGGCCGTTCACAAGACCCACGCCTACTTCCACTCGATCTGGAAGGAGGACATGCACGCCGTCCCACGGTTCTTATGGAACGCCAAGATGCGGTTCGGTAAGACGTTTGCTGCCTACCAGCTCGCCAAGAAGCTCGGTGCGACCAAGGTGCTCGTCGTCACGTTCAAGCCGGCGGTCGAGGACGCTTGGCAGCATGACCTCGAGTCACACGCTGACTTCGACGGCTGGCAATACCTCTCGAAGGCCACGGGGACTGACCCGACCACTGCCGACAAGAAGCGGCCGCTCGTCTACTTCGGCTCATTTCAAGACCTTCTCGGCAAGGACAAGGCTGGGAACATCAAACCCAAGAACAGCTGGCTTCATGCCACCAACTGGGACCTCGTGGTATTCGATGAGTACCACTTCGGCGCCTGGCGTGACCGGGCCAAGGAGCTCTTCGAGGGCGAAGACCAAGACGAGGCAAATAGGGAGCTCAAGGCTGAGTTCGCTCCTGGCCTCGAAGGCTTCAACGAGGAACTCGACGAACTAGGCGAAGATGAGACCGATTTTCTGCCCATCACCACCAAGGCCTACCTCTACCTCTCCGGAACGCCTTTCAAGGCGCTCGCCAAAGGTGAGTTCATCGAAGAGCAGATCTTCAACTGGACCTACACCGACGAGCAGCGCTCCAAGAAGAGCTGGGCAAAGGAACACCCTGCCGCCACGAACCCCTACGCGGCGCTACCCGAGATGCGGCTGCTCACCTACCAGATGCCCGATGAGCTGCTCACAATCGCCAAACAGGGCGAATTTGATGAGTTCGACCTGGGCGAGTTCTTCGCCGCCACCGGCCTGGGCGCTGCCGCTACCTTTTGGCACAAGAACGACGTGCAGAAGTGGCTCGACATCATCCGGGGCGCTTACTCAGCCACCCAAGTGGACAATCTCAAGCTCGGCGCGAAGAAACCGCCGTTCCCGTACTCTGATGTACGCCTGCTGCCTTACCTAAACCATTCGTTCTGGTTCTTGCCGACGGTGGCTTCGTGTAAAGCGATGGCGAACCTGCTCGCAGAGAAGCAGAACGTTTTCTTCCACGATTACAAGGTGCTCACTGTGGCTGGGGCGGGTGCAGGAGTCGGGCTGGCCGCGCTGCAACCCGTGCGGGAAGCGATCGGCAACGGGCATGACACGAAGACCATCACGCTGTCCTGTGGGAAGCTCACCACCGGCGTGACCGTGCCGCAGTGGTCATCGATCCTGATGCTGCGAAATCTGAACTCCCCGGAGACGTACTTCCAGGCGTCGTTCCGGGTACAGTCACCATGGTCGATCAAGAACCCCAACGGCGATAACCCCAACGACGAAGAGATCCTCAAACCTGTCTGCTTCGTGTTTGACTTCGCGCCGACCCGGGCGCTTCGCCAGATTGCCGAGTACGGAACGGGTCTATCGCCGGAGGCCGCCAACCCGGAGGACGGTGTCAAGGACCTGGTGAGCTTCTTGCCCGTGCTCGCCTACGACGGCTCACACATGACCCAAATTGACGCAGGAGGCATCCTCGACATCGCCATGGCGGGCACTTCGGCCACGCTTCTCGCCCGCAAGTGGGAGTCGGCGCTACTGGTCAACGTTGACAACGACACGTTGCGGCGGATCATCGCCAACCCTAAGGCATTCGAAGCGATCATGAAGATCGAGGGCTTCCGGGCTCTCGGAAACGATGTGTTTGAGACCGTTATCAATAAGAGCGAGAAGGTCAAGGACACCAAAAAGGAGAAGGGTGACGACATCACGCCCAAGGAGAAGAAGGAACTTACAGAGGAGGAAAAGGAGTACAAGTCAAAGCGGAAGCAGATCCAAGAGAAGTTGGTGAAGTTTGCCACGAGGATTCCCGCCTTCATGTATCTCACCGACTTCCGCGAGAACACGCTCAAGGACGTCATCACCAAGTTGGAACCGGACCTTTTCAAGGCGGTCACCGGGCTGACCATCGACGACTTCAACTTGCTCGTATCCCTCAACGTATTCAACAGTGCGCACATGAACCAGGCTGTGTTTGCCTTCCGTCGCTACGAAGATGCTTCGCTTGCCTACACGGGTATTGACAGCCACGAGGGTCTGCACCACTTCGGCCTCTACGACACTGTGGTAGCGCGCGACGTATGAGCAGTCCCTTGTCATCAATCGTGAGCGATTCAGCGGACTGTCGCTCGGCTTCTGCAGAGATCCCGGACCTTCTTCACGGCCCGCTCCGGGCGGCTACCTCGTTTGATCTTGTTTTGTTCTCCATGACTCCATCCTCGCTTCCAAGGTATGGAGTGTCTCCGGGGATCCCAGGCCGGTTCACATCCGTCAGCGTTGGGATGATTGGGAATGCAATCGGTGAAGTCAAAAGCATCGGGAGCCGATTGGCTGTTTGCGCATTCACTTCGGCATCACCGGGACCCTTGTCTGGCTCGGAGTCAGCGCCCTCGTTTGGCTTGGTGTTAGGCATGTGACAGGACCTCTTCATCGAAGGGTGTTCGCAACTGTATTCGGCAGAAGCGGCGCTGAATCCTCATCGGTACCAGAGGGTGGACATCGCGTTCCCCACTGTGAACATTGGGTGCGCCGGGCCAATTAGCCCACGTCAAACGGCACAAGCCCGGCTGAACAGCCGTGCCGTAACCTTCATAAAGTTTGAGGCCCAAGGCATCGGGCTCGCGGAAGGTGACGAAGAAGCATGAGAGAGCTCTTTGCGGTTGAGTTTCGATCTGGCGAAGGAGCGAACGCCGACGCATGGCCGATCATCGAGAGGTGGCTGGGTCTTCACCTTGAAGGGCGAGTTCTGGAGAACGGAACCATCCAAGAGCCAGGGGTTGTGCGCCAAGAGGAGGATGCGCTAGGTGCACGGCTCGCGGTGCTGACTCAGACGGATACTGGAGACAGCTCACTGCAGTGGAGTTCTGAGATTGGAATTGGCGCGCCAACTGCGCCTCTGCACCTAACTATCCGTGTCGGACTGAGTGCGGCAGATACGGCCATGCTCGCTCCTGCCTCGTATGACTTTGCCACCCCGGCCGTGGTTCGGAGCGTGCTGAGAGATGTCCCCATCTTTGATGGGGACATGAGGGTCACACCTAACTTCACCGAAATCGGAACGTCTAGAGTCGGCGAACTTGTGGCTCTACTTAAGAACGTAGAACGCCGACTCCCCTTAATCCTAGTTACTCGGACCAAGCTGGCCGGAAGTACCAACGTTAACGAGAAGCTTCTGGCCAAGGAATTGGCAGGACTTGCTCACGTCTGGGTTCTGTCCATGGATCAGGCGGCGTGGGAACTCAGTTCGGCGATCTCCCCAGCACTGTCGGCCTGGGATGGATCTGTTCGTGTCTATTTTCCTGGCTTCAAAATGACGGACAATCCGTTTCGTCATCGCCTTTGGCTGGGCGCCCGCGTTAGCGATCACTTGATTGGGCGCCTGCGTGGCTGGTTCGGCGCGTTGGGGTCATCTCGAACAGTCGAACACCCGGTAATTCAGAGCCTGCGTGACGAAGCGAGAACCCGCCTTATCGAAGCATCCGAGCACGGGGACCCTTCGTATCTGGCTGAATACGCTGAGATTGTTGAGCGAGAGAATGCTGGACTCAAAACGGGCCTTAAGGAGCATCAGGCGCGCGTTGTTGAACTCGAGGACGAGCTGGAAAGTGCCAACGCCGAACTCGAAGATGTGCGTCGTTCATTCGCGGAGATCACGAGGGCACTCGCACCGGCGGATAACACTCGCATTCCTGATACCAGGGACCATGGTGATCTCACCGTTTCAGACGCAATCGCGGCCGTGTCGCAGCTTCTCCGGAACCCGTACTACTCAGGAAAAGTTAGAGTCACGGACGCTGCCCTTGCCGCTGGTCGGCGATTTGATCAGTATCACGCCCCCGAGGAGCTGCTACGGGCAGTCAAGGAGGTCATCGAAGCAGGCGTTCTCTACCACGAAAGTCGCCTAGGGGAATCGCCATCTCAGTACTTTGCGAGACGAGGCTTTGGATACGGAACCCACCCTTCACCGCACCTGAAAGCAGACGAGCACACCAGTCCAAATCAGTGCTTGCGCATCTATTGGGATGAGGACAGCCAGGCCCGAATCTGGACCGTCACCGACATCGGCCGACATCGATAATGCTGATACCAGACCCAGATGTGCGCGTTCCCGGCCGTTCCGGGGCCGTAGGCCCCTCTTTCCCCCGTAGGGTTGTCAGGTGCCATCGGCAGGATTCGAACCTGCCTAGCTTTCGCTAGCCTTCCGAAGTGCATCGTTAAGTCCCCGCAAAGGAGCACCGCACCCGAACCGAATCCAGGTCGTCGGATTCGATTCCGGAGGAGCGACAGCGCTGTCAATCCAGTGGCCTTCGGGTTGAGACCCCGAAGCACTGGATCGAGAACTGCGACTGCGCTCTACAACTCGGCTCTCTATGGGCGATTTCAGCCAGCAGAGTGCGAGGTCCGCTACGCTGCCGCAGAAATCGACGGCGCGATCACGTTGGCCAAGTTGGCCGGAGCAGGTGACGCTCCTGAACGTGTGCCAAGCCGGGAAGGGCTCAGTAAGGTTCGAAAATGCTGGCTAACAAGTTCACTCCCAAATCCGCGCCGATTTCCACTCTCATTGGCAATATCAACTCAGGTCAGATTGGACTTCCTGATCTACAACGCCCATTCGTGTGGGATCGGGCACAGGTCCGGGACCTTATTGATTCGCTCTATCGGGGCTATCCGGTAGGGCAGTTCCTTTTCTGGCAGACGCAATCAGGCCTTGGGACCAAGACGTTTGGCGTTGGAGATAAGCAGGAGACGCCCAGCACCGTGGTTATCGATGGACAGCAGCGACTTACTTCGCTTTACGCTGTCTTCATGAAGGCGGCGGTCCTCACAAAGGATTTTAAGCCTCTGGTTGTACGTATTGCGTTCCACCCGGTGCGGGAGCGCTTTGAGGTGGCCAACGCGTCCACGGATAATGATCCTGAATTCGTCAGCGACATCTCGGACTTGTTGGGGACGAGTGGCGCCTATGCATTCATAACTCAGTTCCTCACCGATCTGCGGCAACACCGTGACATCTCACCGGACACGGAAGAAGCGATCGCCAATAATCTAAATCGGCTGGACTCACTTCGAGGATACGAGTTCAATATCATTGAGCTGTCCCACGATTTGCCGGTAGATGAAGTCAGCGACATATTCGTTCGAGTTAATTCGAAAGGTACGCCGCTGAATCAGGCCGACTTCATCCTTACTTTGATGTCTGTGTTCTGGGAAGATGGCCGCAGGGAGTTGGAAGCGTTCTCCCGAGCAAGCCAGGCGCCATCGGCAAGTGGATCGTCTCCGTTTAATTGGTTCCTGGAGCCTTCACCAGACCAGCTGTTGCGCGTGTCCATCGGACTGGGTCACCGCAGAGCCCAGCTCAAGTACGCATACGAGCTCCTGCGTGGGAAAGATCTTGAAAGCGGTGTGGTATCGGTGGAGAACCGCGACCGGAACTTCGAATTGCTGAAGTCTGCTCAGACGGAAGCCCTCAATCTCACCCATTGGTCTCAGTACCTCTTGGGCTTGCAAGAAGCTGGCTATAGAAGTGGAAAGATGATCACTTCGAACAATTCGATTGTTTTCTCATACCTCGTCTTTCTCATTGGAAGAATTGACTTCGGTATTGACTACACTCTTCTTCGTTCAACGATTGCGCGGTGGTTCTTCATGGTGATGCTCACCAGCCGCTATACCGGCTCGCCTGAGTCCCAAGTTGAAAAGGACCTTCGTCGCTTTGCTGAAGCGGAAACCGGCGATCAGTTCATCTCCATCATCAATCAGATCATCGACGCCAACTTGACCGATGATTTCTGGACTCTGACTCTACCGGATCAACTTGCCTACTCTGGAGGCTACCTTCCGTCTTTCTTCGCTTATCTCGCCTCATTGAATCTTCTTGACGCTAAGGTCCTGTTCTCGAAATTGTCGGTTCACGATCTCTTGGACCCATCCGTGAAATCAAAGAAGGCCGTAATTGATCGACACCATCTGTTTCCCAAAGGGTATCTCAATAGCGTTGGGATCTCGGGAGTCACGCGCACAAACCAGGCCGCGAACTTTGCGCTGCTTGAATGGCCGACGAACATCGCAATTTCGGATCAGCCACCCGCCGAGTACTTCCCCGATCTCTGGGAGAGCAATGTTGCGGCGAGCGAACGGGAATCCCTTCGGTTCTTACATGCGCTGCCCGATGGCTGGGAATTGCTGGAATACGACAAGTTCCTTGAACTACGTCGAGAGATGATGGCAAGGGTCGTGCGCGCCGCCTATGAGAAGCTAGCGACGGGTATCGATCCGTTGCATCAGCCGACCGAGGTGGCTCCCACCCTTACCTTGGCAGAGCTCGTTTCACTTGACGAGAGCATCGACCTCGAGTTCAAGTCTTCGCTCGTCTACAGCTACCAGGAGGGGGTACCGGAATCGGCGATCCAAACCTCGGTCATTAAGACGATTGCGGCGTTCCTCAACACTTCTGGCGGGACGCTGGTGATTGGGGTCGACGATAGCCACAAGACCTTGGGGATCGAGCAAGATCTGACGCTGAAAGGAATGAACGTCGACCAGTTCGAGAACATGCTGTCCTCCCTGATCATGAGCCGAATTGATAAGCTGGCCGTTCACCGTTGCCAGATTCGATTTGAGCAGCTCGAGGCCAATACGGCCTGTATCGTCGAAGTGTCGGCATCAGCAAAACCGGTCTACGCCAAAACGGACGAAGGCGAGGGAAAGTTCTTCGTGCGCGTTGGCAATACGACTCGAGAGTACGACACCAAAGATACCGTGGAGTACATCGGACACCGATGGGGCTTGACTAACAAGTAGCTCGCGCTAGAACTCCAGGCTTCTGCCGATCGGCCGGCTGACTGGTAGGTCCCTCCCCCAGAAATACCCGCTTGAGCCCGCTGCTCGTTTAATCTGGGCCTTGCAGTTGAGAGCTGTCCTCAGCTATTCAAGCGCTGCGTGCCGCTGTGCCGAACTTTGGCATTGGCAGGGACGAGAGGGCCCGATCGGAAATGATCAATACCTTCGGGCTGACACCCCGAAGTTAAGTTGGCTGAAATTGGAACGCTTTGGGCAGACTCAATAGAGCGAAGCGGTGGTATGGACCCAACACTCTGGTCTCTGGCCGGGATGGGCCATCGATGGGCACATCGCTGCGGGTACTTGTACGCTCCGTGATCCAGCTGCCCCTGGCCGTCAAGGTCGAGTGCGTCGCTGTCCAGCACTCGGACGGGCACCAAGGGTCGACGAGTTGACTAAATCCTAACCAGTTCGAGACAGGTTCGACCGGGGGAGATACCTCGCGAGCCAGCAGGAATGGCTGGTCTCGTGACGCAGACGGCAAGCCCTAAGGATGCTCCTATGGGCTGTCAAGCGCGAATTGTTCTCGGGGTAGGTAGTTGTAGACCTCTCGGGCGACATAGCGCTTGAGGCATCGGAAGGCTTCCTTCTTCGTCTTGCCCTCCTTCATCCGGC
>Ga0182024_10005153_pt1 | contig 29477 bp, 24 predicted proteins | sample P32metaG_FD_120480 | JGI IMG/M metagenome (GOLD analysis project Ga0182024, IMG submission 120480) | Permafrost microbial communities from Stordalen Mire, Sweden - P3-2 metaG (Illumina Assembly) | ecosystem: Environmental > Terrestrial > Soil > Wetlands > Permafrost | place: Sweden: Stordalen...
TATCCCACGCCCGTTCTGGGCGTAGTGGGCATTCTCGAAGACGTACGCAAAGCGCCGAAAATGAATTTTGCTTCGTCAGGTCGCACGATTGTGCTATTGCGCGCAGGCGAAGCAGCCGATATTGCCGATGTTGAGAGCGAGTTTGGGTCGTCGGAGTATGCCAAGGAAATTCTGGGCGCGGTATGGGGCTATCCTCCCGAGATTGATCTTGAGAAAGAAGCCGCCCTGCAGAAGGCGATCATCGAATTAATTCAGCAAGGATTAGTGGAATCCGTCCACGACTGCGCGGATGGCGGATTAGCCGTCGCGCTGGCGGAGAAAGCGTTTGCGAAGGGCGTGGGAGCGAAAGTGAATCTGGCGTCTGGCGGCCTACCGGCGGAGTTTGTGCTGTTTGGGGAAGATGCGAGCAGAATACTGTTGTCTTGCGACCCGGGCAATGCGACGCGAATCCAACAGATAGCTGAGAGATACGAGATCTTCGCGGACGTAATCGGGGAGACGACTTCGGAGCGGCTGGACATTTCGCTCGACGGGCGTGCAGTGATATCGGCATCGGTCGAGGACTTGAGCGCGGCTTACGAGGGGGCCCTGGAAGCAGCGCTGCGGACGGATCCGGAGTTGGTGACATAAGAGTAAGTCCTCCATCGGTGAGTAGCGAGTAACAAGACTTCATTTTGGGGCCAAAGGCTAATCATTAAATGCTGACTTCCGACAAATTTCACGACGAATGCGGTGTAGTCGCAATCTTCGCTCATCCCGAAGCGGAGAAGCTCGCGTACCTCGGGCTTCATGCGTTGCAGCATCGTGGGCAGGAGTCGGCGGGCATCGTTACATCCGATGGGCTGACTTCGCGCGTGCATAAGGCAATGGGCCTGGTCGCTGACATCTTCACCGAGGATGTGCTCTCGAAGATTCGCGGCACGTTAGCCATCGGACATACTCGCTACTCGACCGCGGGCGATTCCGCGCTGCTGAATGCGCAGCCGATTCTGGTGCAATCGAATAAAGGCTCGATTGCGGTTGCGCACAACGGCAACCTGGTGAACGCAATAGAAGTTCGCGGCCGGCTGGAACGGCAAGGTTCGATTTTCCAGACCAACAGCGACACCGAAGTCATCGTTCACTTGATCGCGTTGTCGCGCGAACACACTTTGCCGGAAGCGATCGCCGATGCGTTGCGCCGCGTGGAAGGCGCGTTTTCGCTGGTCGTGATGAGTCCTGACCGCATTGTTGCGGCGCGCGACCCGCGAGGCTTTCGGCCGCTGGCCATGGGGCGCATTCCAGCGCTCGAAGGACAGAAGCGCGACACGATCGTTTTCGCTTCGGAAACTTGCGCCTTCGATCTGATCGGAGCTACCTACGAGCGTGACGTCAAACCCGGCGAAATGATCGTGGTTGGGCCCGAGGGTACCACGTCTCGTTTTTATTCCACCGCTGCGCCGCAATCGAGTTGCATCTTCGAGCACGTTTATTTCTCGCGTCCCGATAGCGTCGTATTTGGCCGCGCGGTGCAGACCAGCCGCGAAGAGTTGGGACGGCAGCTGGCGCGCGAAGCGCCGGTAGAGGCCGATCTAGTCGTCCCTGTGCCGGATTCCGGCGTAACCGCCGCCGTGGGTTATGCGGCGGAGAGTGGAATTCCGTTTCGCTTCGGACTGATTCGCAATCACTACGTGGGCCGTACATTTATCGAGCCTAGTCAAAGCGTGCGAGATTTTGGCGTGAAGCTGAAGCTGAATCCCGTACGTTCTTTGCTTGAGGGCAAGCGTGTGGTTCTGATCGATGATTCAATTGTGCGGGGAACCACCAGCCGGAAGATTGTCCGCATGATTCGCAGTGCGGGTGCGAAGGAAGTGCATATGCGGGTCTCGTGCCCGCCGACAATTTCACCCTGCTACTACGGTGTCGATACTCCTTCAAAGAATCAACTGATTGGCGCCAATAAGTCGATCGACCAAATTCGCGAATATATTCGCGCCGACTCACTCGCCTACCTTTCGCTGGATGGGCTTAAAAAAGCATGCGGCGAAGGAGAGAAGACTTCGTATTGTTCCGCTTGCTATACCGGGAAATATCCCACGAACATCGTAGACGTTGACGAGATTCAACCCGCAGCGATACAAACTTAGTTTGTTCTATTTGCGTGCCCGCACGACGCGAGGAATTGATTGCAGATCGGGCACGGTTGCCACTTCTCCCCAATTTCGCAGCAAAGTTTTGGTCGCCACAGCGATTGATCCGCTGATCTCCATCACCAGCCAGCCGCCGGGTTTCAGTGCCGCGTGAGCTTGCGGAATGAGACGCGCAATGACCTCAGTTCCCGTAGGCCCGGCAAAGACGGCGTTCCGTGGCTCAAACTTACGCACTTCGAGTTGCACTTCATCGGCTTCGGACTCTCCCACATAAGGGGGATTGGAGACGACAAAATCGAAGAAATCGTCGGCGAATCCTTCAAGCAGGTCGGTTTCGCGAAACTGGATGCGAGATTCCACCTCGTGCCGTGCGGCATTGGCGCGGGCGATTTCGAGCGCTGCGGAAGAAATATCCGTGGCATAGATTTCTGTTTGCGGCAGTTCTTTCGCAAGGGCCAGAGCGATGCAACCGGAGCCGGTGCCAACGTCGGCAATCCGGCATCCGGATGCCAACGCTCGTAGTTCCAGCACGGTTTCAATCACATGCTCAGTCTCGGGACGCGGAATCAGGACCGAGGGCGTAACAATAAAATCCATCCCCCAAAACTCCTGATGTCCAGTAATGTATTGCGCCGGAACACCACGGGATCGTTCCGCTAGAGCCGATTCATAATGGCCGGTCTCGTCAGCTGATAATTCGCGCTCGGGATGGGCATATAGATAGACGCGGTCGCATCTCAGCGTGAACATCATTAGCAATTCTGCGTTCATGCGCGGAGAAGGAACCCGGTGCGCGTTCAAGCGCAGAGTAGCCGAGTTCAACGCCTGTTTAAGTTGCACACAACCATTTCAACACAGAGGACGCAGAGGCAGAACATGAGGCGTGAAATCGGTCGTCAGTGAAGCGGATTTCGGCGAGCAATTTCGGTGTTGAGCACTGTAGCGAAAGCGATCCAGGCAGCATACGGAACGAACGCCGCCGCAGCGGCACGGTCAACTTTGCGGGAGGCATCAATATAGGAAAGAATCGTTCCTTCGAGCGCGATGGCATCCAGGAGAGATGCTGTAATTCGATGTTCTCTGAAAAACAGCTTTGACCATTTCGCATTGGCGGCCAACTGCGAAATCCAAAGACGCAGCGCAGCGGTACGATATCGCGAAGGTGCAGCACACCATACGCGCCACCCCGACCACGCAATCAACACGTAAAGCGAAGTCCAAACAACCGGGAAAACTTCGTCGGGCGGAGTGAAATCTGGTTTGTCGAGTTCGCGATACCACGAGTCGCGGTTCCGGCTGTAGTGCGAGCCGTACCACGCGGCGCCGGCGGTCACGAGTCCAAAACCGGCGAGAGCGAGCAGCGACCGAGATTGCGTCTTCGACATAGCTATCTTGGGTGCTGAATAATGGGGGCGGGTTGCTAAAAGAGGGGCATCGTCTTCAATCCCCCCTCACACGACCGCCGTGCTTTCGTTCTTCAGCTTCTCCGCCTGGTAGTGGGTGACCAACGCCTCGATCAGCGGTTGAAGTTTGCCATCCATTACGGCTTCGAGTTGGTGCAGAGTGAAGCCGATGCGGTGGTCGGTGACACGGTTTTGCGGAAAGTTGTAGGTACGAATTTTTTCGCTGCGGTCGCCGGAGCCAACCATAGCCTTGCGCTCTTTGGCCAGCGCCTGCTGCTGCTTTTCCATTTCGATTTCGTACAGGCGTGAGCGCAGCACGCGCATACCTTTCTCGCGGTTCTTGATTTGCGACTTTTCGTCCTGGCAGCTGACAACGGTGTTCGTGGGAATGTGCGTAATGCGCACGGCAGAATAGGTTGTGTTTACCGATTGCCCACCCGGCCCCGAGGAGCAAAAAGTGTCGATACGCAGATCCTTCGCTTCGATTTTAATGTCAACGTCCTCGGCCTCAGGCAGAACGGCGACGGTGACGGCGGAGGTATGCACGCGTCCCTGCTGCTCGGTCGCGGGAACGCGCTGCACGCGATGAACGCCGCTCTCGTACTTGAGTTGAGAGAAAACTCGGTTGCCTTCGATGATCGCAATGACTTCCTTGAGGCCTCCCGCCGAAGATTCGGAAGACGAAAGCACTTCAACTTTCCAGCGCTGGATTTCAGCGTAGCGCGTGTACATGCGAAAAATTTCTGCGGCGAAGAGCGTAGCTTCGTCTCCACCGGTGCCGGCGCGAATTTCAAGAATGATATTTTTCTCGTCGTTCGGATCTTTCGGCAGCAACAGCACTTTCAACTCTTCCTCGATTCCCGCGACACGAGGCTCCAGCCTGTTCAGTTCTTCCTGCGCGTAGGCCCGCATTTCCAGATCTTTTTCTTCGGCTAGCATCGCCTTGCTTTCGGCTATGCCTCTCGTCAGATCCTTATACTCGCGGTACTTCTCAACCACGGGCGCAATTTCGCTGTGGGCCTTGGCAGTCTTCTGGTATTTCGCTGAATCGTTGACGATGTCGGGCGAAGCCAGAGCGTTGGTCAACTCTTCGTAGCGGCTTTCAATTTGGTCAAGACGTTCAAACATGAGAATCTTTCGTAGAGACGCAACTTGCTACGTCCCGGTTCGCCGGTTCAAGGGCGCGCGTGTGAGACGAAACAGATTCCGTCCCTACGCCATTCTAGTGATATTGAAGGGTAAGAGGAAATATTCGCGGCGAAACCGCTAAGCTATTACTAGCTCGCCGCCATGCTCTTTTTCCAAAGTCATGGCCTGATCAAGAGCGTCGATGGCACACTGGGCCTGATCGTCGGACGGAGGCTGCGTGGTGATGCGTTGCAGCCACAGGCCGGGCGCAGTCATTACGGCGAACAGCGAGCCGCGGTGCTTGGCCGCGAAACGAATGATCTCGTACGAAACGCCCGCGATCACTGGCAAGAGTACGATGCGCGAAGCGAAGCGCGCCCAGAAGGTGGTATAGGGCACCAGCATGTAGAACCCAATCGAAATCAGCATCACGGTCATCAGGAAGCTAGTACCGCACCGAGGGTGGAAGGTCGAATACTTCTGCACTTCAGAAGTGACCAGCGGCTTGCCATCTTCAAAGGCGAAAACGGTCTTGTGCTCGGCGCCGTGATACTGGTAGACGCGGCGAATATCGGGAAAGAGCGACACGCCCCAAATAAACAGCAAAAACAGCACGAGACGCACGACGCCATCGACCAAATTGAACATGACCTGGCCACCGAGCGCGGGATTGTATTTCTTTAGCTCCGTCGCAGCCACCAGCGGCAGGTACTTGTACATGAAAATAAAGAAGGCCAGTGAAATAACAACGTTGGCTGCGGCTACCCATCCGCTCAGAACCGACGCTTTCTCGCGGGATTCGGAGGACAGCTTTTGCGCTCGATTAAATTCCGCGTCGCTTCGCTTCGGCGGGACAGCCGAGCCGGCTGTCGCGACCTGGTTAGTACTAGAAGCATCCGCTTGCATCACGTCTTCAATGGCGACATTCGCCGAGAAACGCAGGGCGCGGTAACCGAGATTCATCGCGTAACCGAGCGTCATCACTCCGCGAACGACGGGCCAGGCCATCCACTTATGCTTTTCAGAGGGGCGATCGAGCGGTTCGCTCATGGTCACCACTTCGCCGGAGGGCTTGCGGCAAGCGATTGCCCAGGCATGCGGCGAGCGCATCATTACGCCTTCGAGCACAGCTTGGCCGCCGACCAGGGTTTCTTCGCCACTTTCAAGCGCGGGCAGAAGCTGGACGGCAACCAGAAAACGCACGAGATTTCGCAGAGAACGCACGATGGTTAGATGCCCCCGGCGCGGAAATGCACCAAACACTAGGGTACCATAACGGTCCAGCTTTTCGCTGCGGGTTCCGACCGCATCTTAAACAGAATGCAACGGTTTGCCAAAACCTGCGAGGCCACTGCCGCCACCGCCAAGAAGTCACTGAAGACGGCGGCGGTCGCGGATTATCTCAAGTCGCTTCCGCCGGAAGAAGCTGCGACGGCAGCGGTTTTTCTCTCCGGCAAAGCATTTCCCGCATGGGAGGAAACGACCTTACAGGTTGGCGGAAGACTTTTGTGGCGCGTGGTGGCGGAGCTTTCCGGGACGAATGAAGCGTCGCTCACCGCCGCGTACCGAAAACACGGAGATTTGGGTGCCGTGGCGGGGGAGGTTTTACCGGAGCTAAATGGACAAGGTATCGGCTTAGTGGAAGCAGCGAGAATTTTCCGCGAGATTGCGGCCGCTCGAGGCCCGTCCGCGAAAACGGGTCTGGTTCGTCACTTGCTGGCTGGGGCAACTCCCCTCGAGGCTAAGTACCTGGTGAAGATCATGACCGGCGATCTGCGGATTGGGCTGAAGGAAAGCCTGGTCGAGGAGTCGATTGCAAAAGCATACGGATCCACGCTGGCGGAAATACAGCGATCCAATATGCTGCTCGGCGATCTCGGGGAAACCCTGCGACTGGCGCTCGATGGCCGGCTAGCTGAGGCGAAGATGCGGATGTTTCATCCGATGGGATTCATGCTGGCGAGTCCGGTCGAATCGGCGGAAGAAGGGCTTGGCTATTTTGCAGAGGCCGCGGTGGAAGACAAATATGACGGCATTCGCGCGCAAGCGCACGTTTCCGGCGGCGAGGTAAAGTTTTTTTCGCGTACGCGGGATGAGATTACAGAATCATTTCCAGAATTACCCGATTCGCTCGCAGGTTTGTCGCAGGATGCAATCTTGGATGGCGAAATCGTGGCGTGGAAATATCCCGTTGATGCCGCAGACACGCAGCAGGTGGTGGATGAAGTGCTGTCCGAGGCTGGAGAGCAGAAGGCGGGAGGGCTTGGCAGGGCGCGCCCATTCTCGGTATTGCAACAGAGGCTGGGAAGAAAAAAGGTCAGCGAGAAGATACTGCGGGAAATTCCTGTGGCGTATCTCGTGTTCGATGTGTTGTATGCGGAAGGCGAGTTGCTGATTGATCGTCCGCTGCGGGAACGGGCGCGGGTCTTGGATGAACTGATGAGCCAACAAGATCTTAACCACAGGGAACACAGAGGGAAGCAGAGGAAAATCGGGGCGCAGGGGAAATTTATGTTTGAAGAGAATGTCGATCGGCTTGTTACGCACGTTGTCCGTGCACCGGTGCTTCGTGCGAAGACACCGGATGAGTTGGAGGAACACTTTACTGCCGCGCAGGCTCGGGGCAACGAGGGACTGATGATCAAAGACCTCGGCTCGGCGTACCTGCCGGGAAAACGCGGCAAGTCGTGGCTCAAGATGAAGCGCGAACTGGCCACATTGGATGTGGTCGTGACTGCGGTCGAATACGGCCATGGCAAACGCATGGGCGTGCTCAGCGACTACACGTTCGCGGTTTGGGATACGGATACGAATAACGCCCAGCTGGTGAATATCGGCAAAGCTTACTCTGGATTGACCGATGTAGAAATTGCAGAAATGACGCAATGGTTTCTGGAGCACACGATCGAAGACCAGGGATTTCGCAGAACTGTGGAACCGAAGATTGTGTTGGAGGTCGCGTTCAACAACATGATGAAGTCCGAGCGGCATGAGAGCGGCTACGCGCTGCGCTTTCCGCGAATCGTGCGGCTGCGACCGGACAAGACGGCGGATGAGGCGGACACGATCGGGCGTGTGCGCGAGATTTTCGATCAGCAGAGCGGCTGAGAGTTCGAGGCCAACTCAATGGCTGTGATGGTGGTGATGCCCTTCGCTCTCGCCCACCGGAATCACGCATCCATGCGCCACTTCGCACTCCTCATGTTCGAACTGGATGGTGGTGTGGTCGATGCGGAAATGGTGATGCAGGCGGTCTTTCACATCGCGCAGGATGCGCTCGCTGACCGAGGGCGGAATGTCGGCAATCGAAATATGGCAGGAAAGAGCTCGGGTTTCCGATCCAATGCTCCACACGTGTAAATCGTGGACGTCGTTAACTCCGCTGATCGAGCGGATCGCGTCTTCCACCAGTTCCAGTTTCAGGCCACGCGGCGTTCCTTCCAGCAAAATATTCAGCGTCTCGCGCACGATACCGAATCCAGACCACAGGATGAGAATGCCGATTCCAAATGACAGCGCGGAGTCGATCCAGTTATCGCCGGTCACAAGAATCACCCAGCCGCCGGCAATCACGGCAGCGGTCGAGAGCGTGTCGCCGACTTCATGCAGCAGCGCGCTGCGAATGTTGACGTCTCCGCCACTGCCGGCCGAGCGATAGAGCAGCAGCGCGATAACGCCATTCATCACCACGCCCGCTGCTGCAACCCACATCATCACCGAAGCCTGTACATGCTGGGGATGCTGAAGCCGATGAAATGCCTCGTAAAAAATGAAGAATGAAACCGCGACGAGCGATATGGCATTAACCAGCGCCGCTAGAACTCCAGCGCGATGGTAGCCATAGGTCTTAGTGGAATTGGCCGGTCGCGACTGCAGATAAACCGCCACGAGCGATAGCAACAACGCCAGAAAGTCGGAGAGATTGTGTCCAGCCTCCGAGAGCAGCGCCAGCGAGTGGGCGCGAATTCCCGCCACCACCAGCAGCACGATATAAGCCAAGGTCACGCCCAGCGAAATCTTGAGCACTCGCTTGGGACCGCCCCCGCCGTGAACGTGGACGTGCATGTTCTTAGTGTACGGTCGCCGGAGACAGGCTTCAAGCGGCCCACCGTGTGAAATCAGCGGTTGAAAAGATTTTGCAGGTAGCGGTCGTTATACAGAGTGGTTTTGCTTTGGACGAATTCCAGAATGCGGTACATCTGGTCCCGCGACTCGCGGTTCATTTCTTTGAATTGCACGGCCACTCCGGAGCCGGGATGAGTTCTGGCGACAATGCCCTCCGCAATCAGTGTGCCATCGTCGATGGAGAAGATCAGCTTCACGTTGGAGCCGGGATTCAGAATCGCGCTGGTTTCTACATAGCAGCCGCCCAAACTGATGTCGATCAGATTGCCGAAGACCGGCCCATTTCCGGGATAGGGATGCAACTCAATCGTGAGCCGGCATTTCATTCGCGTGTGCAGCCGCAGATCTTTTTGCGAAGCTTGTTTATGCTTTTCCACGTACATACGGCGGTCGGCCTGGCTGAGCAATTGCTCGGCATCAGTGCCGTCCTCCGGTGAAACCGCCATGCCGATGCTTAACGAAAGAATTTCTTCTCCGCAAACGTCGAAGCCGGCCTGCCGCGCCAACGGACGAATCTGTTCAATTTTCTTGGCAGCGGCGTCGGCTTGCAGCCCGGGAGCTATTATCACGAACTCGTCTCCGCCCATGCGGGCCACGTAGTCGTACTCCCGGCAGCTGTCCTTCAACGCCTGAGCAAACAAACGCAAAACGCGGTTCCCTTCTAAATGGCCGAAGCGGTCGTTGATCTTCTTGAATCCGTTCATGTCGCACACCATCAGGGTGAGCGGAGCTTTATCGCGCTTACACCGCGCTAATTCGCGATCCAGCTGCAGAAATAGCGAGCGTGCGTTGGGCAGGCCAGTAAGGTAGTCGGTGGTGGCGGAGCTTTCCGCCTGCTGATATTTGAGCGCATTGTCAATTGCGAGAGCCATCTTGCCACTCACAGCCAGCAGCAGGCGAAGATGGTCGGAGGTGAATGCATCGCGTTCGGCGCGGTAAAGCGCAAGCACGCCAATTACGCCGTTTACTCCTTCAAGTGGCACGGCTAAAGCAGAACGCAAGGTGCTGAACTTATCAGGATCGTTTAGATAGCCCGGCTCGACCGAAGGATTTCCGTTGATAATCGCTTTCTTGTTTTGCGCTACCCAGCCGGAGAGGCCATCCCCTAGCGGAATTCGCAAGGAAGAAAACAAACGGTAGTTGTCGCCATTTACGTACTCCGGCATCAGCACGTCATCGCGCAGGATGTAAATGGCAATGGCGTCGTAGGGGACCATCGGTTTCAACTTCACCGAGAAGACTGAAAGAGTTTCTCCCAGGCTCAGCGAAGCGCCGAGATCCTGGCTCAACTCAAACAACGACTGCGCTTCCTGCCGCGCCGCTGCGATTGACGAGAGAAAATTCGCTTCTCTTCCCGGAGCGTCGGGAACGGCAGTCTGCTCGAACCCAGCGGCGGGCGCGGGCCCGCGCGTAACCTTAAGCTCCGTCGGTAAGCCCACGCCTTCCCCGCGCTCGACATGCGACTGGGCAAGGTTTTCGAGAGTGCGGTAACGGCGCTTAAGAACATCCACTACCTTCGGATCAAATGACTTGCCTGACTCCTCCGAGAGCCGCTTCATCACTTCATCCAGGGGCATCGCCTTGCGGTATTGCCGGTCAGAAGCGAGGGCGTCAAGATAGTCGACCGCGGAAAGAATGCGAGCACCGATGGGAATCTCGGCACCCTTCAACCCGTACGGGTAGCCGGATCCGTCCCATTTTTCGTGGTGAGCACGAACGATGGGAACTACCGGATAAGGAAATCGAACGCGCTCCAGAATGTCCGCACCGACCACGGTGTGAATCTTCATCTTTTCGAACTCTTCCGGCGTCAGTTTTCCGGGTTTTGCAATGATGTGCTCGGGCACCGCCAGCTTGCCGATGTCATGCAGAAGCGCCGCGGCATGCAGGGCTTCTAAATCGGTGCCGGACATTCCGAGTTCTTTCGCTACTTCGATCGCGTAGATACGAACGCGCTGCAAATGGTCGTGAGTGGTTTGATCTTTGGCCTCGATTGCCAGCGCCAGGGCCTCAATCGTCCGTAGGTGCAGGTTGGCGATCTCCTCTACATGCCGTTTCTCGTCTTCGAGTTTTCCGAGATACAGCCGGTAGGAACGGTAGATGATGTACATCGCCGGAACGAACAGGAGCGAGGTTTCCCAGTTGAACGCATGATCAAACCAGCTGATCGCGCCGGCGACACCCGCACCGACGAGGTAATATGGAAACGACCAGAAATAGCAGCCCACTAGAACTTCTCCCAGAGGCTTTCCGTCGGCGACCGAGATTACCAGAGCAATACTTCCTGCGTTGACGATGAAGTAGGTCGAAGCCGCCAAGCACAGAATCAGCGGGCGGCTCACGATGAGTTGATTCGCCAGCGGATTGTGATATACGAAATACGCCACGGCGGTTGAGAGCGATCCTGCGCAAACGTTGAACGCCAGTTGCAGCGCGCTCGGCCGGTTCGGGTAAAAGCTCTGGGCCAGCATGGAGAGCGCGCCAAGTGTTATCGCCTCGGCGTAGCTCAACTCCGCCACGGCAACGAGGATGAACAGGAAGTTTACCGAGAGGGTGCCGGTGATGCCGGGCAGGTTAACCCGCAGGCGCGACGCCAGAAGGGCAACGCCGAGGTAGCAGATAAACTCTGCGATGTTGTTACTGCTTTGGTGGATTGCCGCCTGAAGCAGCGACGCCATGCCCGCGACGATCACCAGACCAATGAAGAATCTGGCGCCGGCGGGCAAACTTTTCCACGAATGTGCACTGGCAGACATACGTCGGCGGCGTCTCTAGCGCGAGATGCAGCTGTCGCACCCGCGCAAAAAGGCTCCGCTACAAGCTTAAATAGGTAACTGGGTTTACTAACAATGATTTGTGATTAGAGGGGAAACTTCGGTAACGAGATTGGGCTACCAAAAACGTGTGGCAGGAGCAACCTTCGAAGCCTTGCAAATAGCCACTTCCCGCTGCTGACCCCTGCTAACAATCGCGGAACCGGCCCGTCCAGTAATGCGTAATATATAGAGAGAACTCATGCGAATGCTTCTCGACATTTTCGCGCAGATCTTCCGCACGCTCTGGGCGCACAAGCTGCGCTCGTTTCTTACCATGTTCGGAATCGCATGGGGCGTCGGCTCGTTGTTGTTGCTTGTAGGCCTGGGTGAAGGGTTCCGCTCGGGCAACAAGCGCGAGCTTGCCCAATATGGCAAGGACATCATGTTCATCTATCCGGGCCGCGCTCCGGCCTTTGCGGGCAACATGAATTCGGCGCGTAATTACTTGCTCACATACCCGGATTATGTGGACATACGCCGCGATGCGCCTCACGTCCGCAACGCCTCGCCGGTTCTCATTCGCACCGACGTTCGCGCCGTCAGCGAGTTTGCCAGCGCCAACGGGGAGCTCGCCGGCGTCGAACCGCAATTCAGCGATATCCGTTATCTTCCGCTTAACCAGGGACGCTGGCTGAACACTCTGGATGAATCCCAAAGGCGCAACGTCATCGTTCTCGGGGATGAACTGGTCAAGAATTTGTTTCCCGGACGTCCGGCTGTAGGCGCAACCATCATTCTGAACGACATCACTTTTGAAGTGGTCGGAACGGTGCAGCGCGTCGGCCACGGCGACGACAACTCCACAAATATGCGCGGTTACGTGCCTTTTCGAGTGATGGCGACCTTGTTTCCGCTGAAGGGCGATGGGCACGAGAATTCCATTTCGTTCATCAACTATCAGCCGCGCGTGACCGACGAGCATCTGATCGCGCAGGATGAAGTTCGTAGGATCATCGCCCGTAATCACGGCTTCGACTATCACGACAAGAACGCCTTCGAGGGTTGGGATACGATTCAAAACTCCAAAGCGATCGGCACAATCTTCGACGCAATGAATATGTTTTTGGGCGCTGTCGGACTGGTCACTCTCGCGCTGGGAGCGATCGGCGTGATCAACATCATGCTGGTCACGGTGAGCGAGCGCACTCGGGAGATCGGCCTGCGAATGGCGTTGGGCGCCACGCGACGTAGCATTCTCGTGCAGTTTTTCCTGGAAGGCGTGATGCTCACTCTGTTTAGCGGACTGGTGGGCATGGGACTCGCGTCCGGCCTGATGGCAATCCTGGGTACGCTGCAAAGCGGCGAAGGTGGCTTCGATCCTCCAAAACTAGTTCCATCGACGGCAATTCTAGCGATCGGCAGTCTGGCACTGGCCGGAGTGATCGCGGGACTTTACCCCGCTCGCAAGGCCGCGATGCTGCAGCCGGTGGAAGCACTGCGGCAAGAGTAGGAATATATGTTTCGGGATCTGTTGCAAGAGGCTTACGGCGCGATGCGGCACAATCGCCGCCGCACCGCGCTTACCATGCTGGGTATGGCGTGGGGAATCGCCACGGTGGTGATGTTGCTGGCCTACGGGAACGGCTTCGGCAAGGCCTGCGAAGCCATCTTCGCCAACTTCGGCACCAAGCTGATCATTCTGGTTCCCGGCCGTAGCTCCATGCAAGCCGGTGGACAGAAGGCCGGCGCGCAGGTGCGCTTCACTCTTGACGATGTAGACCTGCTCACCACCAATCTGCCGCAAATCACGCACATTACTCCTTCGGTCGACAAGCAGTGCAACATCCAGTTCGACACGCGGGCCTTTTCGTTCGACGTCAGCGGAGACTATCCCAATGTTGATTCCGTCCGCGCCCTGAAAATGGGCACCGGGCGCTTCTACAACATGCAGGATTTTCTTCAGCATTCTCGCGTTGCTGTGATCGGGTCGGAAGCCAAGGAAAAGCTTTTCTCCGGAAGAAACGCTCTGGGGGAGCGCATCCGAATTGACGGCCTCAGCTTCGAAGTGGTCGGCATCCTGAGCTCGAAAATGCAAGAGGGTGACGACGACATCAATCGTGTCATTTACGTACCCTTCACGACCATGAGCGACTTGAAGGACACTCATTATCTGGATTCGATCTGGTTTAACTATGAGACCCCCGAGTACGAGCGGCTTGAGCAGGCGGCTCGGGTTGTGCTGGCAGGCGAGCACAAATTCAATCCCACCGACCGCCGGGCGGTGCGAATTTTTAATCTGATGGAGCAAGTCCATCAATTCGAAGTTATAACGATTGGCTTGAAGATTTTGCTCGGCTTCATCGGGACGCTCACACTCGGCATCGGCGGAGTCGGACTGATGAACATTATGCTGGTGTCGGTGACGCAACGTACCCGCGAGATTGGCGTGGAGAAAGCCTTGGGCGCGCGCCGCGCGGACATCCTGCTTCAATTCCTGGCCGAAGCCCTTACGATTACCTTCATTGGCGGGGCGCTCGGAATTGTGCTGGCTTACGTGGTTTCGCTTTCCGTGGGACGGCTCACGTTGTACAGTGCCGTGGCTAAAAATGCGCAAGACGCCGATATTCGGCTGATCATCGCGCCCGGCACCGTGATCATTGCTACTCTCATTCTCACGCTGGTCGGTTTGATCAGCGGCATGATTCCCGCACTGCGCGCTTCGCGTCTCGATCCCATCGAAGCGCTGCGCTACGAATAGCTCGCGGACGCGCCGGAAAATTCAGCGGTACCGCCTTCCACTGCGACGCACACAACTGCGCGGCAACCCGCCCTTGAGCCAGAGTCATCCAACCCACACTTACAAGGAGCGGTCATGAGGTCTATGAAAAACACAGTTTTCATCTCGCTGTTTGCAATCGCTCTTTCATCCGCGGCGTTTGCGCAGGATAACTCCGCAACTCCGCTTTATCCAACTTCCCCTCACCCCGCACAGGCGCCGGCCACCGGCCAGGATGCCGCGCCTCAGCAGATGAACCAGAATACCGGACAGAACGATCAGATGCCGGTCTTCCGAGTGAATGTCTATGCGCGCACCACGCGAGCCGTAAACTACCGCAATCGCGGGGGTTCGACCAGCGTGGATTTCAAAGGAACTGAACTGATGCCAGAAGTTGGCGGTCATGCCAAAGTTGAAGGCAAAGGCGGGCGCCTCGCCGTCAACGCGGAGTTCACGCATATGCCCGCCGCAACTACTCTGGGCGGCCAGTTCCTTACTTATGTGCTGTGGGCAATCACTCCTGAAGGCCGAGCGGTGAATTTGGGCGAAGTGATGCCCGGCGACAACGGCAAAGACAAGATCGACGTCACGACCGACTTACAGGCGTTCGGCATGATCGTCACCGCCGAGCCCTACTATTCGGTCACGCACCCCAGCAATAAAGTAGTTGCGGAAAATATTATCCGCCAGGAAACGAAAGGCTTTGAAGAACCCATCGACGCCAAGTTCGATGTGCTCGAAGGGAAACAATACGTGATAGACGTCCCGGCCGACCAGCTCCCATCTAGCCAGGCGACTGGAAAGGTTCCCCTGGACTTGTTAGAAGCTCGCAACGCCGTGGCGATAGCGAAGGCCGCTGGAGCTAAGCAATACGCATCCGACAGTTTGACCAAGGCCGAGGACATGCTGCAACGCGCCGAAGACTACTATCAGCGGAAACAAGGGCGAACTCCGATCGGAACCGCGGCTCGCGGAGCCACTCAGATGGCGGAAGATGCGCGCGTACTAACGCTGCGCCGTAAGGAACAAGAACGTCTGGATGCCGAGAAGCGCGCGGCCCAGGAAGCGCAGGAAAAGGCCGAGGCTGACGCGCAAGCTGCGCAGGCGCAGGCTGCACAATCGCAAGCGCAAGCCGACGAGGATGCACGCCGCCGCGCCCAGGCTGAACAGGCGCAGGCCCAAGCAGAACTGGCTCAAGCTCAGGCTCGCCTGCAGCAACAGCAAGCCGAAGCCCAAACTGCGGCGGCGCAACAGGCCGCCGACGACGCGCAACACCAGAAGGAAGAGGCGGAACGCCAAACTCAGGAAGCGGACCGCCAGCGTCAGGAAGCGATTCAGCAAAAAGAAGAGATGCGCGCTCGCCTGCTGGCACAACTAAACCAGGTATTGCAAACTCGCGACACCGCGCGTGGACTGGTTGTCAGCATGCCCGACGTGCTTTTCGATTTCAACAAGTACACGTTAAAACCTGAAGCCCGCGAGCGCTTGGCGAGGATTTCCGGCATCGTGCTTGCATATCCCGACTTGAAGCTTCAGATCGAAGGCTACACCGATTCGATCGGGAGCGAAGAGTACAACCAGACTCTCTCGGAAAAGCGCGCAGAAGCGGTGCGTGATTATATTGTCACATCCGGCGTCAACATGAACAATGTTGTTGCCGAGGGAATGGGGAAAGCGGATCCGGTGGCCGATAACAGCACAGCGCAAGGGCGCAAATTGAATCGGCGCGTAGAGATGGTCGTTTCAGGCGATGTGATCGGTACTCAGTTGACGCCCGGAGCGAACGGAAACGCCACCCCGCAATAGATCGATCCTCGACAAAAATCGCGGCACGAAAATCGTGCCGCGATTTCTTTCGGCTACCGAAATCTTTAGCGTACTTCGATCACCGCAAGGCCATACGTGGGCAAAGTCAACGTCAATTCTCCATCGCGGAGCGTTTGGCTTTCCGGCGCGGGCAACTGCGCTGCCTTTCGCAGCGTAGCAATCTGGGCTTGCGTAGGATAGTGCGGAGAGTCCATTTTTTCGTAAGTGGAGCGGGCATCTCCATGTTCGCGATCGACGCGGAAGATCGCAGCGTGCTTGAATCGTTTTCCCTCAAATTTCAGCGTGAACGTCTTAGGCTCGCCGGGAAGTTCGGGCGGCGCATAGTTCCATAGCGCCACTACCAACGATCCATCTTTCTTGCGCGTCACCAGAGCTGTATCAGAATCGAGCGCCAAGCGCTCGTCGCCAAGATGATGCAGGACTTCGAACGCAGCAAACGCTGGTTTCGGAATTCCATCCTCCGCTACCAGGCCGAATCCGCCGTAGAACGGTTCTTTCACAACCCCTTGTTCCTCGAAAACGTCGGAGAAGGTCCAATAGGACATCATATCGACGAGTCCGTCGCACTGCCGAATGGTGTTAGCAAGCCACGGCCCCATATACGCTGCGTCGGTGACCTCCGTCTCATTCTTGTAGCTGGCGTTGAACTCGCTCCAGATCAGCGGAAGTTGCGGCTTGGCGGAAGCCTGAATCTGGTCATGAACCTTTTTCACCGCGCGGCAGACCATCTGGTTGCGGGGAATATTTTCATGCGTTCCAAACACGTCTTCCGCTTTGTCGTTGCCATACACATGCGACGAAACAAAGTCGACGGGCACGTTCTGATCGGCGCAATGCTTGATGAATGCGTCAGCCCAAGCAGCCTGTGCCGTCGCGGGCCCACCCACCCGCAGCCGCGGATTCACAGCTTTTAGCGCGCGCGCAGTGTGGTCATAGAGTTCAAAGTAAGTGGCTTGCCGCGGATCTCCTGCCCAGAAATCCAGGTTCGGCTCGTTCCACACTTCGAAGTACCACCGTGCAACTTCGTCGATGCCATAATGATCGACCAGATGCTTGACGAAGGCCGTGATCAGGTCGTCCCACTTCTGATAATCTTTCGGCGGCGAGATGTCTTGCTTGTACCAAAATGCATGCAACACCTCATGCGCCGCCAGTTTGTTGGGCATAAAGCTCAATTCCACGAACGGCCGCACGCCATTCGCGAGCAGTCCGTCATAAATCTGATCGACGTAGGAAAAATTGTAAATCGGCTTTCCATCCGAGCTTTCGTCATAAATGCCGACCTCGTCATGAAAAATCGCATGGAAGCGAACGTATTCAAAATCGGTAATCTGCTTTACATCGCGCAGATCGCGAAGATAACTCTCTCGCAACGCCAGCACAGCACGTCCTGAACCAAACATTTTTTCCCAGAAGTGCGGGAGAGGATGCGCGGGAGCGGAGGCATCGACAACAATCACTTGCGGCGTCGGTAAGGCTGCGCGCGATTGCCCCGCGGCCTGAATAGGTAAAGTCAACGATCCGTAAATGGCGAACACGCTGACAAGGCAGGCAAGAATTGTAACTCGCATTCGATTGGATTCCTGGAGGAAAATTACAGCGCGAACCGCAATGGCAGAAATATTCAATTGCGCTGGTGAATCATTTGGTGGCGGCGCGTGGACTCGAACCACGGACCTACGGATTATGAGACCGTCGCTCTAGCCACCTGAGCTACGCCGCCAACAAGTCAGGAAAACATAACGAGAAGATTTGAGGCTTTTTGTATAACGTTTCTCGCTGTCTTGGAAATAACGGACCGGAGCGGCGCGTCACATCCAACCTTTTATTCTAAGAGTCGGCGCAAAAAAGTGTCAAACCGAGCGAGGCTGGTTCGATACTTGCCAATTGGGTCCGAAAGGCAAGAAACTATCAGCGCAATAAAAATTGCGCCATGAAAATCATTGCCGTAATTCCCGCCCGTTTGGCCTCGACGCGGTTGCCCCGTAAGATGTTGCGCGAAATTGCGGGAAAACTACTTGTAGGCTGGGCTTATGAGGCTGTGCGTTCGTCTCCGCTTCTTTCCGATGTGATCGTCGCCACCGATTCCGAGGAGATTCTCGAAGCTTGCGCGAAACGGGGCTGGACGGCGCAAATGACCTCATCCGCGCATCGCAGCGGAACCGAGCGCGTCCATGAAATTTCGAATCGCGCGGCGGCGGACGTTTACGTCAACGTGCAAGGCGACGAACCTCTTGTGCGTACCGAGCAAATCGCGACTTTAGTGGAAGTGATGAAAGACACAACGGTGCAGGTGGGCACGGTAAAGACGCCTTGTGCTGCGGAAGAAATTCGCAATCCGAACGCAGTGAAGGTCGTAACAGCGGAAGGTGGCCGCGCATTATATTTTTCTCGAGCGACCATTCCCTTCGATCGCGATGGCATACAGCCGCGCTATTTTAAGCATCTCGGCCTCTACGCCTACAGAAAGCCGGCTCTCGATCTCTTCGTAGATCAAACGGAATCGGCCCTCGAAAGAAGTGAGCGGCTAGAACAGCTTCGCTTCCTAGAGAACGGAATCCCAATTCATGTCGGCGAAACGCCTTACGACTCCATCGGGGTCGACACGGAAGAGGATCTGCAAAAGGTGGCGGAACTTTTGCGCAAGCGCTGATCTGCGGGATTGTCTGTGAAGAGAACTACGCCAGCGGTTGCTCCGTAATGCTCTGTGCCCGCCCAAAAGCCTCAGCGGCGGCAACTCGTTTCGAGATCGACGGATGCGAATGGAACAACGATTCCACCAGCTTCGAGGGAGTACGTTCAGCAAGATTCTGCTGGGCCAGCTTATTCATCGACGAAATAAAGGGGTCCACGCTGGCGATTGATTCGAAGGCGTAGAGGTCGGCCTGCCGCTCGTTGAAGCGCGAATACGCGTTCAGGGCCGGCATCAGCAATAGTGAGATCGCCGTCGCAGTCAGAGCCAGCAAAGGCAGGTTTGCGAAGTCTGAAAGTTCCTCGAACGTATGATGATCGACTGCGTAATGCAGCACGAAGTTCGCGATCCAGAAACCGAGAAGTGTGATCGCGGCCTGCACGATAATGCTCTTCAAAATATGTCGGTGGACGTGATGGCCAAGTTCGTGGGCCAGAACTGCTTCGATCTCTTCGGGTCCGTAATTGTCGAGGAGCGTGTCGGCCAAGATGATACGCCGCGTAGCGCCGAGCCCGGTGAGAGCGGCATTCGCTTTCTTGCTCTTCTCCGAAAGCTTCCAGCGGTAGACGCCGCGTACGCGCGTTCCTGCATGTTCACTGAGCAGCACCAGCCTGCGGCGCAGATCTTCGTTCTCCAGCGGTTCGAATTTGTAGAAGATTGGGAACAGCACGACCGGCGCGAGTTGCGCCATGACCACAAACAATCCGAGGAACATCGCCCAGGTAATAATCCACCAATGCTGGGGCGATTGCCGGATCATGAAATACAACAACTCGACTACAATTCCGGCCAGCAGCAGGCCGACCAGGAAGCCCTTGGCCTCATCCCACAACCAAGAGCGAAATTTCTGTGTCGAGAGTTCGAATTTCTGTTCCAAACGGAAACCGTAATAATCGAGTCCGAAACCCAATACTTTGCTGCTTGAGAGCAAAAAGAATAAATAGATAAAAACGGAGAGCGTGTAGTTCTGAAATCCGCGCCGCAAAGCAAGATCGCGCAGCCAACCCGTCCATCCCGTGGCGAGCAGCACAACCAGAAAGGCCGCGCCCATAACAAAATCAGCAAAGCTCAGCCAGCGATGGATGCGGTTGTAGCGGCGCGCCTCGGGCGAGTCGCTGCGGACAGCGCTTGTAGTTTCGGCAAAAGTCATCCGTAGTCACAAGTATCGCATTCGCCACAAAAAATGTGGAGTTCCCACCCGGAATTCGCTGCTGCTAGCTGCCGCTCCCGACAAACTTTTCCCCATCTGCCAGAATTTCCGCCACCAATTGCGGAGACGACGCCTCCGCATAAGCGCGCAGCAGAGGTTCGGTTCCCGAAGCGCGGAAGAGTATCCATGCCTCGGCGCCGTTGCCGTTGGTCGGCGCATCAAGAAAGAACTTGATACCGTCGAGATTTTCTTTTTTCAGAACGCGATAACGCCCCAATTTCTGCGTACTTTCAGCCCGCGCCCGACGGATCGCATCCTGTTTGATTCCTTCCTCGATATGCAAATCGCGCCGCCCGTAGTAGTGCAGACCAAACTCGCGTTGCAGATCGGAGACGAGTTGGCCGAGGGGCTTTCCCTCTTCCGCCATCACATTGGCCAACAGGAGGCAGTTCAATATGCCGTCGCGCTCCGGCAAAAAGCGGGAATACCCGATGCCGCCCGATTCCTCGCCGCCAATGAGAATGTCGTGCTCCATCATCAGATCGGCGGTGTACTTGAATCCAATCTGCGTTTCGTAAAGCTTGCGGCCATGCTTGGCGGCGATGCGGTCCAGCATGCGCGTAGTGTTGAAGGCGCGCACTACGTCTCCGGACCATTTCTTGCGTTCGAGCAGCCATCGCAACAACACGCAGAATATTTTGTGCGAGTCGACAAAGCTGCCGTCTTCAGCGACGGCGCCGATCCGGTCGGCGTCACCGTCAGTAGCCAATCCTGCGTCGCACTTTTCGCTTACGACGGTTTGTTGCAAGAGAGAAATGTGCGGTTCGATGGGTTCGGGATTTATGCCGGGAAACAGCGGATTCACTTCCTGCCGAATCGTGACATGTTCAACTCCGCGCTCGCGAAAAATTCCAGCAAGAACTCCGCGGCCGGAACCGTACATCGAGTCGATCGCGACCTTGAACTTGGCTTTGCCGATGAGATCCATGTCGGCAAAGCGGCAAACCGCGGCGACGTACGGAGTTTTGAGGTCGGTTTCTTCGATTGCCGCTTTCGCGCCTTGTGGCATCGCGCCCGCGCGCAATTCCTCCTCGACTTTTTTCATGATGGCGGGGGTCGCCGAACCGCCAAATTTGCCTTTGAACTTTACTCCGTTCCAGTTCCAAGGATTGTGGCTGGAAGTGACCATCACGCCGCCGGCCGCACCATTATTTTTCACCGCATAAGATACGGACGGCGTGGGAGTGTAATCGTTCGCGATCTTAACCGGAACCCCGGCGGCGGCGATCACCTCGGCAGCCACCTGCGCCGCACGCTGGGAAGCAAAGCGCGTATCGAAGCCGATGAAGACTCCTCGCTGCGCGTCTTCATATTTCAAAACGTAAGAAGCAATCGCGCCGGCTACTCGCCGCACGTTGTCGAATGTGAAATCGTCGGCGATGATGCCGCGCCATCCGTCGGTTCCGAACTTGATTTCTTGAGCCATGGCAGATTTTCGTTACTCGTTGGTCGTTCGTTGGCCCTATCGTTAGCAAACGACGGGCGACTGTCGGCCAAGAACTTAAGTCAGTTTATGCAACTTCTTTTCGTCCAAATACTTCACCACTTTACCAACGTCCTGGGCATGGTGCCGGGTTGTAATCAAGAGCGCATCCTCGGTTTCAACCACGATCAAGTCGTTCACGCCTACAGTGGCAACAAATTTTTGTGGGGCGTGAATATAGTTTCCGCTGGCATTCAGAACGAACACGCCAGCACAGTTGATAAGGTTGCCATCAGCGGGGCTGCTCTTTGCGGTGTGATGCTCATGCAGCGCCGTCCACGACCCCAGATCGTTCCAGCCGAAATCGGCGGGCAGGCAAAAAATGTTTCCCGCGTGCTCACCCTTTGCCGAGCGCCGTTCCAGCACAGCGTAATCGACGCTGATGTTCTCGCACTTAGGATAGAGCCTGCGAAACGTAGGTGCGAACTTGCGAGTCCCGAAGGTTGCTGCGATCTCTTCCAGAATGGACGCCGTCTTTGGCAGATGCTCGCGCAGGGCATTGGCCAGCGTGCGGGCGCTCCACAAAAACATCCCGCTATTCCAAAAATAATTGCCCGCGGCCACGAATGCGGCGGCCTTTTCGGAGTCTGGCTTCTCAGTAAAGCGCCGCACCCGCAGCGCTTCCCCGCTGGAGGAGCTGCCGACTTCAATATATCCATACCCCGTTTCTGCACGGTTAGGCTTGATTCCGAGGACGACAATGTTCTCTCCCGCGGCGGCGATTTCCATTCCGCGCGCAACGGCCGAACGATATTTTTTTTCATCGGCAATAACATGATCGGAGGGAAACATTCCGATCACCGCCTTAGGATCTTCGCGCAGCAAAAGAAATGCCGCGAGGCCAATCGCAGGCGCGGTGTTCCGTCCCACCGGCTCAGCCAATACCTGCTGCTTCGGCAACTTCGGAAGCTGTTTCAGGATTGCAAGACGAAGGTCGTCATTGGTGATGATCCAAAATTGGTTAGAAGGAGAAAGAGGCAGCAGTCGCGCCACGGTCTGCTGAATCATGGTTTGCTTGCCGTCGAGCGCCAGCAGTTGTTTGGCGCGTTTCTTTCGGCTCAGCGGCCAGAAGCGCGTTCCCCGGCCTCCGGCGAGAACTACGGGATAGAAGTTCGATTTCTTGGCCAAGATTAATCTGTGCTCGCTATAGTCTTGTTTCCGGCTCGGGAAGTGGGATTCCTGGCACGCAAGATCTTAACAATTCAAGCGTCCACTGCGGGCGCACCGTGAACTGCCCAACCGATGCGGGAACCACCACGGCATCCCCCTTCGCCAGAGTTACGGGCTCCGCTCCCGCGGCTTCTACGACGCCACAGCCTTCAATTGCTACCAAAATCTGCACTGAACTCTTGCCCGATTCGTCGCGCGTGCTCAACTCCTGCGCACTTTTCATCTCAAACATATCTACAACGAAATAAGGGGCAGCCACAAGCGCACCTTGCCGATTGTTGCTGCCAGGAGTTTGCGTCGGCGCGGGCCTCACCACTTTCCCGGATGTGGTTTTCACTTTCACCGCAGCCAGCCCCGCCTCCAAGTGCAATTCACGCGGCCGGCCGTAATCATACAAACGATAAGTCGTATCCGACTGCTGCTGCGTTTCGATAATTACCGAACCCGGCCCAAGCGTGTGCACGGTTCCGCCGCTGACATAAATCATGTCGCCAGTGAAGATGTTAAGCCAGTTGAGCAATTCTTCCGCGCGCTTTTCGCGAATCGCTTTTTCCAGGTTCGCCACGGTGACGCCGGGCTTCAATCCTAAGGCGATTTGCGACCCAGGCTTCGCATGCGCGACATACCAGCATTCAGTTTTGCCCCAAGGTTGACCTACCCGACGGGCCTGTTCGTCATCGGGATGAACCTGCACGGAAAGTTTCTCATGCGGAAACAGAAACTTCAGCAACAAGGGAAAACGCCGGGCATCGCGCGCAGCGTCGCCTACCAGGTCGCGCTGATATTTTGCGCTGACCTGAGCGAGCGTCTGCCCCATCAGCGGTCCATTCGCAATCTTGCAATCGTCGCCGGTAAGCCATGCTTCGCCAATCTTTTCCTCAAAGTGACGATTGGGATAAATCGGAGACAGATCGTGCGTACCCCACGGGCGCGGGTCGAAATCCGGCAGCATTAAAAATGGATAAAGACTTTCCATATCGTAAAAAACTTACAGGAAAAAGGCCGTTCGCAAGCGGACGGCCTTTAGCCGAACTACCTTGATGCAAGTGGCTGAATCCGCGCCTATAAAGCAGCGAAGAATTTGTGCATGCGCTCCAACCCACGATCCAATTCAGCTTTCGAGGCCGCGTAAGAAACGCGGATATGGTCACCCGTGCCGAAACCTTCCCCCGGCACGGTCGCTACGTGCGCTTCGCGAAGCAGCCTTCCTGCCACGTCCGACGCTGACTTCACGTTGCCGCGTCCCAGGAACGCGGAGACATTTGGATAAGCATAGAATGCGCCTTCAGGAAGCGTGCAAGTGATTCCCGGAATCGAGCGCAAACCTTTCACCACGTGATCGCGAAGCGTGACATATTCGCGCCGCATCTGTTCCACACACTCCTGTGGCCCCTTCAAAGCAGCAACCGCCGCCTTCTGCACGATTGACGTCGGGTTCGAAGTGGACTGGCTTTGCAGCTTCGACATCGCGCTGATCACTGCCACCGGGCCGAGGGCGTATCCCAATCGCCAACCTGTCATCGCGTACGTTTTTGAGAGCGAACCCAGCACGACGATGCGCTCTTTAAACTCGCGCAGCGATCCCACGGAAAAATTCTTACCAGTGTAATTCAAATAGACATAGCACTCGTCGGAGAGCACCCAGATGCCACGCTCGTGAGCAAGGCGAACTACTTGAGTCAGATCTTCTGCGCTCATCACCGCACCCGACGGATTCGAGGGCGAGTTCAAAATGATGACCTTGGTCCGTGGCGTGATCAGACTTGCGACCATTTCCGCGGTCACGCGGAAACCTTGCGATTCATCGGAGTGCAGTAAAACGCACTCCCCGCCCGCGTAACGAACGATGTCTTTGAACGAAACCCAGTAGGGAACGGGAAGAATCACTTCGTCGCCGTGATCGACCAGTACCTGGATTGCATTGAACAGCGCGTTCTTGCCACCGGTCGCGGCGATCGCCTCTTCGCGCCGGTAGTCGGAATCGAAATCGACGGCGTGACGGTGCACAATGGCGTCGCGCAGCTCCGGCGTGCCCGGCACCGCCGTATATTTTGTAAAATTGCCCTGGATCGCCGCAATGGCTGCGTCTTTGATGTGCTGCGGCGTGGCGAAATGCGGCTCTCCGGCGCCGAAGTCGACCACGTCGATGCCCTGCGCGCGCAGCTTGTCGGCCTCGGCCACAACCGCCATGGTGGCGGAGGGCTGAATGCGATTAATTCGATCGGTAAGTTTCAACGCTTCACTGACGGCAGTCGTCATGCTTTTCTTTTCCTTTTTCGCTCTCTTCGTCCCAATTCGCTTCCACCAGGCGATTCCAGCATTTCCATCATGCGAACGTCGCGCAGCTTGTAAGCGGGATCAAGTTTTTCTCGCAGCTTGTGCTCCACTACTTCCGGAACCAATCCTTTTACCGGACCGCCCGCCTGCGCTACTTCGCGTACCAGTCGCGAACTTACATAAGAATACTTGTCCGCGGGCATCATGAACACGGTTTCGAGCGTTGGCTCCAGTTTGCGGTTCATCAGCGCCATCTGCAGCTCATATTCGTAATCGCTGATGGCACGGATGCCGCGCAAGATGCAGGTCGCGTCGAGCGACTTCGCGTACTCGACCATCAACCCGTCAAACGTATCGATGCGCACATTCTTCAAATGCGCCGTCAACTCTTGCAGCATTTCCCGTCGCTCGGCGACGGTGAACATCGGACTCTTCTCCGAGTTGCGCAGAATCGCAACTACGAGGTCCTCAAAAATCTTCGCACCTCGCTCGATCAAGTCGAGGTGGCCGTTGGTCGGCGGATCAAAGGAACCGGGATAGATCGCAAGACCCTTATGCAATAGTCCTCACAGGAACCAGCGGAACTGAATAAAGATTCTATGCGGGCGGCATTAGGAATGGCAATTTACGACTTCGCCTTGGCTTTTAATTTTACTTGACCGCCTGCCACCTCTACCGAGAATTCGCCCCCCCTCGCAGCCGTACGCGTACGATTCTCTCGGCCTCGGAGGATTACCCCGTGAACTTCGGGTGCAGCGGCTTGACCCGGCCGTCGAGCATTTCAGGAAAGCCGGTGCGATCGGAGATGTCTTTGACCGCGATGCCGGAATCGCGCAGCAGCTTGGCCGTGCCACCGGTGGAGATGAGTTCGATGCCGAGCTTCGAAAGCAGACGGGCGAAGTCCACCAACCCGGTCTTATCGGTGACGCTGAGAATGGCGCGCCGTATCTGGGAGCTGCTGGGAGACATGATCGGCCTCGGTGCAAATATGAATGCGGAGTGACCGAAAATTCTATCAGCAATCCGTCAGGGATCGTTGCCGGCTGGGCGGGAGCGCGAACTTTCGATGGCAAATCACGGACGGAAGTAGTCGTGTGTCGGTTAGGGTAAAAAAGGCCGCGAGAATCTCGCGGCCTTGGCGTGATCCAGCGAGTTGAAGAGACTATGGGACCGTTCCCTTCGCTGCTGCCGCGGGCAAGTTGTTGCTGAATGTGAACCATCCACCCAGTGCTACGTCGCCGCCGGTGTTGGCATCGTTGGAGGATTGCCAGACCGCGGCGAGGTCTGGTCCGTTCGTGTCATCGGAGTTGGCCACGATCCAGTATTGCGTTCCCGCAGTCACGGCAGTCGACGCAATATTCACCGTAACCAGCTGGCAGCAGCTTCCGAATGTCGGAAGGTGCGTGGAATGGCCGGTTGCGAGCGCCGTTCCCACCACTCCCGCATTGTCACTGTAAAGGCCCACATCCACCAGCTTGGTCCCAGAGATCCAACCCACGGCGACCTGTAACGCGGTCACGTGAGAATTTGCTTTGGGAGTGAAGGGTAAGGCAATCGCTTGCTCGGAGGTGCCTAACGAATTGGTTGGTCCGGTCACGTAGTAACCGGTGGTGTCGTTGTAGTCGTCCGTAGCGGTCGGCCCGAGGTTGGTAAAGATAGTCCTAAGCGCAGGCGGTGTGTCTTTTGTCGGGATGACGGGGCCTGAGTGGATCGTGTGAGCTACTGCTGCGCCTTGTTGGGCCAGGAGCACTCCACAGGACAGAACCAGGAAAAGTAAACTGCAAACTGCACGCTTCAATACCATTTCTCTCCTCCAGTTATTTCTCGCAGCACGGCCGCGGGATATTGGCTTGGTAGAGCACAATCATCCCTGGGAAAGACATGGTCACAAGTCCATTGAGAAATGCGATGCCGTGCCCCCGGGCTTCGCTCGACATCTTACCTGCGCGGGGACGGAAGTCAATGATGGATAAAGACTTGAGTCGAAAGTACCAATGCGGGGCAAGCCAGCGTTCGAGGGGTGTGGTGCTCGGTCGGATATGAAACAGGGAAGTAGTGGATGTGGCGCACCGATGGGATTACGCCTTGGCTTTGGCCTTCAGTTTCATCTGCAGCGCTTGTACAACACTCTCGTCGCCGCGAAAAAAAAGGCGGGAGAGAATGTATCTGGTAACCTCGATTCCTTCTCTACCTTTGTGCAGAAGAAAACCGAACAAATCCGCAAGCAGCTCCTAGAGGAATCACTTCCACCCGCCGCGGCGGAGCTGCATTCCCAGCGTCAATTGAAGCGAAATGCCAAAACCGGCCACAAAGACGATTAGTAGACCACAAAGACAGTAGGAACTGTATTTTTCGATAATCATTCTCGCAACGGGGTCGAACAGGTAGAAACCACCAAGGAGAACCGCCTCGATGAACGTTCCGCCGATGCGCTAGGACGCTCATCCACAGCACGTCTACTGCGGTATCTGCGGAGTTCCTTGCGGACAAATTCCCTCCTACTTTACGCCTTCGCCTTAGCCTTCAGTTTCACCTGCCCGCCTGCGACCTCGACAGAAAATTCAACGCCCTCGCAGCCGTACTGCTTGCGGATCTGCTCGGTTTTCTTCTGCACAAAGGTAGAGAAGGAATCGAGATTGCCGGAGACGTTTTCTCCCGCCTTTTTTTTCGCGGCGACAAGAGTGTTGTACAGGCGTTCGACCTGCTCGCGCTCGCCCTGGTCCACTTTGTGCAAAGTCAAGGGCTGCGAGCTGGCCGACGCGGCTGCGGCGGTTGCGGCCTGGCTCAATCCGTAAACGGGAGGGTGTTGCGGCTTATGCTCCTCTTCGATGCGCACTCCCTGGACGGAAAGCAGCGCATCCTGCGGCCTGCGGTAGCCTTCTTCGCGGATTCGCGACTTCTTGCGCCACAAATCGCTGTAGACGGCGTAGCGCTGTGCCATTTCGTTGTAGCGGTAGCGCTGGGAGAAGCTCATGCGTCCGCCGTCGGAAAACTTGCGCAGCAGTGAGAGCACCTTCCACTCGACGTCGGTCGGAGGCCGCTTCGTCGGATTGCTGAAAAATACCTCATACTCGATTTTCAGCCGCCGTAGCTGCTGCTCGAGTAAATTCAGTTCCTCGTCGGTAGTCAATTAGGGTCTCCCAATGACAGTGTAGTGAGAAGCTGGAGAATCGGCGAGGTAACCGGCGGTCACCGAGGGGCGTGGTACGAAAGTAAGCGACAGCTGTCAGATATCGGCTCTCAGTGACAGCGCATTTTGCTGAGCGGTTGGCAGGGGGGACGTCTAAAGGAGATCGTCAAATCGGGGGTTAGCTGATGGCTGCAAGCTGAGAGCTACTTCGAATTCGCCGCCATTTTTTTCACCATAGCCAACACCAGCTTGCGGTCGCTGTCGTTCAAATTAACGGCGTAGCGGCGGACCTGGCTTAAGAAACGGACTTCGTCGTCGGAGAGTTGCGGCAAGCCCTTGGATCCGTTGCTGTGTCCAGATTCTGAGAAGAATTGTGACAGCGCGATCTCCATTGCCCCGGCGATCTTCGAAAGTGTGTCGAGCGACGGGATGGTATGGCCGTTCTCCACCCGTGACAAGTAGCAGCGCAGCAGGCCGGTGCGTTTTTCGATGTCACCCTGAGACATGCCCTTCTGCAGCCGGTAGTTTCGAATGGTCTCGCCGATGTTGATCTGAGGGAGCATTGCAGATGCGACATAGTAACCAGATCGGTAATTTCTGGCAAGTGAAAATTAGTGCCCTATTAAGTGTGCTGAGAAATCGGCGCAAGTAATTGCCCGTTGGCGCGTTGCTTATACATCGTACAAGCAACCAAAGCCACCGCGAAAAGCCGCTCCGACAGCGGCTCGAACTATTTCTTCAAATTTTCCGCAAGAAAGCTTGTGGTGCGCTTCCATGCATCGGCCGTGTCATCCGGGCGATATCCCGGTTTGTTCTTGTTGTCGGGATTTTCAAAAGCATGCCCGGCATCGTCGTAGATTTTTATTTCGACTTTCTTTCCAGCCTGGTTCATTGCCGCCTCGAACTTGTGCACGTCGTCGGGCGTGATCCCCTGATCCAGGGCGCCGAACAAGCCAAGGACGGGGGCATTGATTTTCTTCAGCGCGTCCGGATCGGTGGCGAGATGGCCGTAGTTGATCACATCGGCGGCCAGCGTCGATTCCTGAAGCGCCACGTCGAGCGCGTATCCGCCGCCCATGCACCAGCCGATGGCGCCGATGCGGTCTTTCTTGACGGTGGGCTGCGATTGCAGAAATTCAAAAGCGGCGTGCAGATCACGCTTAGCGCGATCTTCCGGAACTCCCCGCATCAGTTCGTGCGCCATGTCGGGCGTGGTGGCGACTTTGCCACGATACAGATCCACGGCGAGAGATTCGTAGCCCTGATCGGCGAGCTTCGAGGCTTGTTCTTTCACCCAGTCATTCATTCCCCACCACTCGTGGATCACGATGAGGGCCGGAAACGGCCCCTTGCCTGCGGGCGTGTAGAGCA
>Ga0182024_10005154_pt1 | contig 29476 bp, 27 predicted proteins | sample P32metaG_FD_120480 | JGI IMG/M metagenome (GOLD analysis project Ga0182024, IMG submission 120480) | Permafrost microbial communities from Stordalen Mire, Sweden - P3-2 metaG (Illumina Assembly) | ecosystem: Environmental > Terrestrial > Soil > Wetlands > Permafrost | place: Sweden: Stordalen...
TCCGCAAAGCCAACGATTTCCTCGACCGTTTCCCCTTTCATGCGCAGTGCGACCAGCAGCGCTGCAATTTGCGCGTCGGTGCATTTCCCGGCGAGCACCTCGGCCATCACCTCTCGCGCCTCGACGCGGTCGAGCGATTGAGCATGGTTGGCGATGCGATGGAGAGCGTCGAGGATCATCTCGTCAAACGGAATTGTACGGCATGACCACACCTAGCCGCGACGCGGACGCGTGACTACCGCGTGACCGCCGGTCGGCCCAATCGCCCCGAGAAATATTCGCGCCACTGATCAGGCAGAGCCTTCGTGTGAATGGCCTTGCGAAGCAGGTCCTGATTGTATTTCTCCCGCACAAAGAGCCGGTTCATTTCGGAGATCGTAATTCCGTCCTGGTTTCGCGCGAGCAACTGGAGCTCATCATCCGCCGCAACCGTCCCCTCCTGCTCGACGGAAAAGTAAAAGCCACTGCGGCCGCTGAGCAGAAAGCGCTCCAGAATGTCATCCAGCTGAAACTTGACGGCCAGCTTGTAGCATGGAGTCCGGGGCTGACGGACCATCACGATCGACGAACCAACTTGAAACCGATCCCCCACGTGAAGGTCATCTTCCGCCAAACCCATGGTCGTAAAGTTTTCACCAAACATGCCCCCAGGCAGAACAACGCGGGACAATTCTCGACGCCAATCGGGATAATGTTCAGAGGGGTAGCCGTATACAGCTTTGTCGCGGCCGCCGTGGACGCTGAGATCGGCCTGACGGTCACCGTCCAGGTTCAAAGTTCGCAAACGCACTGGACCTGAGACTGGCTCTTTGAAGATTCCAGTATTGACGGTCGTTCCTTTGTAAACCACAAGCCGCGGACGCGCGACGTTAAGGAATACGATCTTCACGCTGGAAACCTCCCGACGATCCAACCCCGAGGGAGTATTCGTCGCGATATTCGTTGGATGTAAGAGCTGGTGAGAAAGTCGCAGTCCGCGCTGGGAAGCGGTCCATTCCCGCCTTCCCGCCTGCTAACCGAAGCACAATGTTTGCCCTAATTCCCTGCCCTTCTATAGAATTAAAAGTTTGCTGCCGCCGTGCGTCGCCGCAAGCTGGATCCTTCCGATTCTTAGCTGACGAGCCGTGATTATGAAAATCCATGAGTATCAGGCAAAAGCAATTCTTAAGAAGTACGGTGTAACTGTGCCGCGCGGGGCGATGGCCGCTTCGCAAGATGAGGCCGAGGCTGTCGCCAAAGAGTTATTCAGTTCGGGCGCGAGCGGAGTGGTAGTGAAGGCGCAAATCCACGCCGGCGGCCGCGGCAAGGGCGGTGGCGTGAAGATCGCCAAGTCGGTGAACGAAGCCGGCGATCTCGCCTCCAAAATGTTGGGCATGAAGTTGGTAACGCATCAGACCGGTCCTGAGGGCCGCATCGTGCGCCGCCTGCTCATCGAAGAAACCCTGCCCATCGAAAAGGAACTCTACCTGGGCATTCTGGTGGACCGCGCCGAGGGCAAACCGGTGTTCATGGCCTCGGCAGCGGGCGGGATGGAGATCGAGCAAGTCGCGGCGGAAAATCCGGACGCGATTTTGAAGCAGCACATCGATCCCGGCATGGGCCTCGAGGCATTCCAAGCCAGGAAAATCGCCTTCATGCTGGGTCTGAAGGCGCAGCAGATCAATCCCGCCGTACAGTTCTTGTCGAGTCTCTACAAGGCTTTTCTCGACACCGATGCCTCGTTGCTCGAGATCAATCCTTTTATCACCACTACGGATGGTCGCATCTTCGCGCTCGACGCCAAGATCACCTTCGACGATAACGCATTGTTCCGCCACTCGGATCTGCGTGAGTTGCGCGACATTACCGAAGAAGATCCGCTGGAAGTGGAGGCGTCGAAATACAGCCTGAACTACATCAAGCTCGACGGCAGCGTGGGCTGCATGGTCAATGGCGCGGGCCTGGCCATGGCGACCATGGACATCATCAAGTACGCCGGCGGCATGCCTGCGAACTTCCTCGACGTGGGCGGCGGCGCTAGCTCCGAGCAGGTCGCGCACGCCTTCGAAATCCTGCTCAGCGACAAGAATGTGAAAGCGGTGCTGATCAATATTTTCGGCGGAATCCTGCGCGTGGACACTTTGGCCACCGGCGTGGTCGAAGCCGCGCGCAAGACGAATATCAAGCTGCCGATTGTATTACGGCTGGAAGGAACCAACGTCGACGAAGGCAAGAAAATCCTGATGAACTCCGGATTCAACTTCCTCGTCTCCGACACTATGAAGGATGCGGCGGACAAGGTGGTCGCAGCGGCGCGAGGCACTGTCGGCGCAACGGAATGGCGATAGAAGCAGAAGAAGCTGCGAGGATTTTTATCTATGGCAATCCTGGTCAATAAAAATACGCGCGTGATCGTGCAGGGCCTCACGGGGCGCGAAGGCACGTTCCATGCGAAAGCCAGCGCCGCTTACGGCACACAGGTCGTTGGCGGCGTAACCCCGGGCAAGGGAGGCACCACGCATGAAGGCTGGCCGATTTTCAACACGGTGCGCGAGGCCGCCGACAAGACCGGCGCCAACGCCACAGTCATTTTCGTGCCTCCGCCGTTCGCCGCCGACGCCATCATGGAAGCGGCCGACGCGGAAATCGACCTGATCGTCTGCATCACCGAGGGCATTCCCACCCTCGACATGGTGAAGGCGTGGGAATTTCTGCAGAACCGGCGGTCCCGCCTGATCGGGCCGAACTGCCCGGGGATTATCTCGCCCGGCAAATGCAAGATCGGCATCATGCCGGCTTCGATCCACAAAGAAGGATCAATTGGCATCGTCTCGCGCTCAGGCACGTTGACCTACGAAGCGGTGCATCAACTCACGCAGCGCGGCATTGGCCAGTCGACCGCAATCGGCATCGGCGGAGATCCCATTATCGGCACGAACTTTATCGATGCGCTGGACCTGTTCAATCGCGATCCCGAGACGGAAGCCGTAATCATGATCGGCGAAATTGGCGGCAACGCGGAAGAAACCGCCGCAGAGTTTGTCAAGACTCACATGAAGAAGCCAGTAGTAGGCTTTATCGCCGGACAGACCGCGCCTCCGGGACGTCGTATGGGACACGCGGGAGCGATCATCTCCGGCGGCAAAGGCACGGCCGCGGAAAAGATGAAAGCGCTGGAAGCCTGTGGGATTCGAGTAGCGAAGTCCCCGGCTGCGATCGGCGAGACGCTCGCGGCAGCGCTGGGAGTGCACGTTTAAAACCAGTTTTCAGTTGCCCCGGTTAACCCGTGTAAGCGTCGCCAACGACGAACGACCAAGGACCAACGACCGAACCTATGAAAACTCTGCAACGCACCTTCACCATCGTCAAGCCCGACGCCGTCCGCAAAAATGCAGTCGGCGACATTATCGAACAATTCGAGAAAAACGGCTTTCGCATTCTCGCCATGAAGATGCTGGAAATATCCAAGCATCAGGCCGAGCAGTTCTACGCCGTGCATGCCGCGCGGCCATTCTTCAACACGCTTACCGACTTCATGTCGAGCGGACCGATCGTAGTGCTGGCTCTGGAAAAAGAAAACGCCATCGCCGACTTGCGCAAACTGATGGGCGCCACCAACCCGGCCAGCGCCGAGGACGGCACCATCCGCAAAAAGTGGGCGACCAACATCGAGCACAACGCGATCCACGGTTCCGACGCGGAAGATACAGCTCGTTTTGAGCTAAGCTTTTTCTTCGCGGGATACGAACTCGCGAAATAATCGTTGCGCCCGCCGTCTCGGCGGCTCAAGGTGCGAGCGAATGCCCGCATGGCAGCCGTCACCCCTGCGGTAAGCGAAGCCGAAGGGATGTTGGCACTCGAGGAGTTGCGCAGATGCCCGTGGTCCAGATCACGATGCTGCAAGGCCGTACCGCCGATCAAAAGCGCAAGATCGCGAAGCGGATTACCGACGCGCTGGTGGAAGAAGCCGGGGCGCGGCGGGAAGCGAATGAGGTCTCCAAGGAAAGCTACGCGAGCGGCGGCGAGTTGATGATTGATAAAGTAAAGTGATCGGCTCGGCGCTCGATTATCCGATTGTTTTGCCGACAAGCGCGGGCGAGTCGCCCGCGCCTACACACCCCTACCCTAGCGGTTCGTACAGATGTCCTTCCACGCGATCGGCAATCTTGGGGAGATCCTTGCGGGCATGTTGCAGGAAATGCGGCGCGCCGCGGTGCGCCTCGAGCGCGGCATCATCCTTATACTGTTCGTAAATGAAGAAGCGGCGCGGCTCCGTCTTGTGCCGATGCACCTGGTACATCGCACAACCCGGCTCCTTGCGGGACTGTTCCGTCAACTTCTCAAAAAGCGCGGCGACTTCGGCCTCGTGCCCCACTTTCGCCATCCAGGTCACTGCCAATACCACCATCGTTTCACTCCTCCCGCGTTAGCTGGTCTGTCGGGGAAGCGATTCTAAGCTTTTCTCGCAGCCGTCTTCAACTCCGAAACGAATTCATCCACCAGGATGGTATGGTTGCGGTCCGGGCCGGTGGAGATCATGCCCACCTTCGCTCCCGCCTCCTTCTCGATGAATGCCAAATACTCCCGCGCCGGCTTGGGCAATTTTTCGTAGTCCGTGATGCCCTCCGTCGAAGTCCGCCAGCCCGGCAGCTTTTTATAAATGCACTCGATTTTGTCGTAGCCGCTAGCCTGTGCAGGCGCGTCGGACGTAGTCTTTCCGTCGATCTTGTAACCGACACAGACCGGAATCTCGGAGAGTTCATCGAGCACATCAAGCTTGGTAACCACCAGCCACGAAGTGCCGTTGATCATTCCCGAGTAACGCAGCAGCGGCAAGTCAAGCCATCCCGTGCGGCGCGGGCGCCCGGTGACCGCGCCATATTCATTGCCGCGTTTGCGCAGGTTGTTCCCGGCCTCGCCTTTGTCTTCGCTGGGGAACGGTCCCTCGCCCACGCGCGTGCAGTACGCTTTAGTAATTCCAATCACAGAATTGATCGCATTGGGCGCAACCCCCGTACCGATGACTGCTCCGCCAGAAGTCGCGCTCGAAGACGTCACAAACGGATAGGTCCCATGATCGATGTCGAGCATCGTCCCCTGCGCACCCTCAAACAGAATCGATTCCCCATTGTTCAACGCCTGGTTCAGCAGGACCGCCGTATCAAAGACGAACGGCGCGATCTTCGCCGCGGCGTCCGCGTATTCCGTATACATCTTGTCGGCGTCGAGGGGTTCAGTATTGAAGAGCGCATGCGCAATCATGTTCTTCTCGCGCACGGCATTCTCGATGTGCTTCTTGAGCAACTGCAGATCCAGCAGATCCGCGACGCGAAGCCCGCGGCGCCCCATCTTGTCTTCGTAGGCTGGGCCGATGCCACGCGACGTGGTCCCAATCTTGACACGTCCCGGCGCATTCTCCGCCGCCAGTTCGATCATGCGATGGTAGGGCAAGATCACGTGGGCGCGGTTGGAAACGAAAAGATGGCCGTCGATCTTCACCCCGGCTTCGCGCAACGTGCCCGCCTCTTTCAGAAATGCCAGTGGATCGAGCACCACGCCGTTGCCAATGACACTGCGGCATCCGGCGCGCAACACGCCGCAAGGAACCAGTTGGAGAATAAATTTCTTGCCGTTGATGATGACGGTATGGCCGGCATTGTGTCCGCCGGCATAGCGGGCCACGACCGAGAAGTTCTCCGACAACACGTCGACGATCTTCCCTTTGCCCTCATCGCCCCACTGGGCGCCCACGATCACCGCAGTCCTGCCTTTTTTCAATGCCAACTCCGTCAGGAAGTTTCAAGCAGGCAGATGTCTGCGCTGCGCCCGGGGTCGCACACTCTTTGCCCGCAAGCATGACTCACTAAAAATTGCTGGGATCAGAGCGGAGAAGAAGTGTACGAAATATCTTATCGTGTCCCCACGGCGATAGCAACGCGCGATAGGCCGTAATCGCGCAGAGCGAATTCCCCCGTTCTCGTGGGAGTGATCCTGAGGGTAGCCGTTTTTCAGGCGGAGCGAAGGATCTCGCGCCCAGACCGGCAACGCATGCGCGATATCTCTCGCGCAAGATCCCTCATCCGGCTGAACAGAGCCGAGATCGGGGCTGACGCCTCCGAGAAGAAACCCGCAACCGGGACTTGCTCAGGCTATGGGTCCTCTCAGGTAAGATGGCACGAAATCTGTTTCGTCGAGGAGCCAATGCCAAAGTTCGAAAAGCATATTTTCGTCTGCGGAAACCAGCGTCCGGCCGGCCATCCTCGCGGGTGCTGCGATCCTCTGGCGCAGGCGAGGCTGCAAAAGCTCTTCAAGCAAAAGCTAGCCGAGCGCGGGCTGAAGGGCAAAGTGCGCGCCAATCAATCCGGCTGCCTCGATCAGTGCGAACACGGTCCTAACGTCGTGGTCTACCCGGACGCTGTTTGGTACGGACACATCACCGAAGCGGACGTAGACGAAATCATTGAATCGCACATCCTCGGCGGCAAGCCCGTTGAGCGCCTCCGCCTGGCGGATTCCTGCCTGAACACTCCAACCTGCGAACACCGCAAACCGAAAACCTAAATTTGGCAGGAAAGCGCCACAGGAACAAAAAACTGGTAGGCGCGGCAGGATTCGAACCTGCAACCGCCGGATTAGAAATCCGATGCTCTATCCGTTTGAGCTACGCGCCCTTTGGTGCACAGTTTATTCTATCCGCAATTGGAGTGATCCCGAACAGGGACGAAGGCCACAAGACGCAAAATTTGCCGGAAAAGCGGCATCGTGGGGAGTGGCAAACGAATAGCCTGTCAGCGTCTTCTATAACCCGGCAACGCAGGGGCTGGCCCGCATGAGCCAGCCCTGCTCTGATGTTGGCGAAATTACGACTACTCTACCGTGATCGTTAAGGTCGTCTTGTATACGCCTCCGCAATTATCCCAAGCTTGTACGACGACGTTGTAAGTTCCAGTTGCCGTGTTCAAGTATGTGTCGAGCGAAGCACCATTTACGGTGTAAGCTCCGACCCCCGGTGCAGTGTAGATGCGCATCGCCGAGATGCCCTTACTGCAATTCGGCGCGCTGGCGCTCGCCACGTAGTGGACCGGCGAGGTGACCACGCCGCCATTGGTCGGAGACACCACGTTCGGATCGCCGGGGGACATCGGCGGACCTTGAACGATGATCGGGACCGCCATGCTGAACGCCTTGCCGCAGTTGTCGTAAACGACGATTACGGGGTTATAGGAATTAGGTGTTCAAATTCGGCGCTGCAAACGAAATGTTTGCGTCGAGAGTTGCCCCGTTCGTTGTGTAAGCTGCGACGCCGGGAGAAGTATAGACGCGCATCGCTGCCACGCCCGAGGCGCACTGCGGACTGCGGCCGGTAGCCCGGAACGTCACTGGCGTACTATACGGGAAGCTCTCCTGAGTTATGGGAGCGCTCAAGTTCACGCCTCCAGGACCGGACTGGGTTAGATCGTACTTTCCAGTCCACACGTAGTAGCCGTCTCCCGAACTCTGTTGCGGTGGAGTCTTCTGGATCGCGTTCGGCGAGGTTTGCCCGTCTGGGCGCAAGTTCTGAGCCATTTGCCCATATCCCGCCCATACCCAGCCGCGCCAGGTTCACGGAAACAAAGATTTCAACTCGAAGGTGTAAAAACAAATGAATATATATACTCAAGTCAAAATCCCCACCCTAGTCGCACAAAACGCGACTAGAGTGGGGCACCCTCGGGTCTTTTTTCGGATCGAATCAGTTCCCTGCTGGGACGCCGCCGTACTTTTGCAGCCACTTCAGTTCTTCGCGCACTTTGATTTTGCCGTGCCAGGGATTCTTCGAGAGGGAATGGCCTTCGCCGGGGAAGATCAGCAGTTTGTTCGGAATGCCAAGCGAATACAACGCATGCTCTAACAGATAATCTTCCATTACGGCGACCCGGATGTCGTCGGCACCGGCTACCATGTGCGTGGGGGTGCGGACTTTGTCGATCTGAAAAATGGCGGCTTCGTCGTGATAGCGCTGCTGGGCTTCCCAGGGACGTCCGCCCAGAAAATAGGCGTCGTCGTAGGTGGTGTCGTCGTTGCCCCAGTTGCCGACGTGCTCGACCGCGCCCGCGCCTGTGACTGCGGCCTTGAAGCGCGTGGTTTGGGTGATCAGCCAGTTGGTCATGTATCCGCCATAGCTGTAGCCGCCGATGGCCAGATGATCGGGATCGGCGATGCCGTCCTTCACCAGCGCGTCGATGCCTTCGAGAATGTCCTTGCCCGGGCGCGAGACGATTGTGGGAACGATTTGCATCAGGAAGTTGTCGCCGTATCCGGTGGAACCGCGGTAGTTGGGCTCAAAGACGAGCCAGCCGTTGGTGGCGGCGAGCGCGGCCCACTGGTACCAGTCGGCTTCGAAGTGATTGCCGTCGGCGTCGGCGGGGCCGCCGTGAATGAAGGTCAGCATGGGAAGGTGCTTGGCTTCCGGCTTTCCTGATTCGAAGCTGCCGGGAGGATAGATCAGCATGCCTTCAATCGTGGTACCGTCGTCGGCTTTCCACTGGTAGGGCTTGCCCTGAGGAAGATCGCGTTCGGTGAAAAGTTTGTTGAAGGAGGAGATGGGATGCGCTTGATCGAGCTTGGTCGCGCTGTCTGCGAGATAGACTTCTTCGGGCTTGCCGAGTGAAGAGTAGACGAAGGCCACGCGCGAGGAGTGGGCTGCGACCGAAATATCGGCGTACGTGCCTGGCCATCCGCTGAGGCGGTGCAGCGACTCGGAGGGCTTGGCCGCAGAATACATCTGGACTTCAGTGCCGACGCGTGCGGAAGTCAGCACCGAATCGGCGGCAACGGCATAGTGCTCGACGGGGCCGATGAAATCTTTGCTCCATTGCTCGATCGGGGCATGTTCTATCGGGGCACGTTCGACTTTGCCCGATTCGGTGTCGACCCAGTAGAGATGGGGTTGCAGGTCGCGGTAGGGGCCCGATATGTCTCCGACTTCGACACTGAAGAAGATGTGGCGGCTGTCGTTGGCCCAGTGCGGACGGGCTTCTGCGGCTTGGTTGTTGGTGATGCGGCGCGGTTGGGCGAGGGTGGCGCTGTCGATTCCGGCATTCGCGTTACTGCCGGCATGCCCGGGCGAGTCGCCCGCGCCCACACTCATCACATCGAGTGTATAGAGTTCGACGTCTTCGTACTTTTCCTGGCGCTGGTTGATCGCGTTGCTCGCATATGCGAGCTTGTGGCCATCGGGCGAAGTGACCAGGCTATCCACGCGCAACGGAGTGTTTGCTATGGCGTGGGCTCCCGGAGTCAGGTCGGGTTCTTGATCGGAATCGCCGACTGTTTTTTTCACCTTCGCGGGCGCGGCCGCGTGGCGCGTGAGGGCGGCAGCCAGGTCCAGGGCGAAAATCGTATCGCCGCGCTCGGCGGTACGATATTGAAGAACATCTTTCCATTCTTTCTTGTAGTCGTCTTTCTGCGTCTTGCTCCAGGGATGGCGGGTGGCGAAATAAATCGTTTGCGAATTCGCGGCCCACGAAAAGGTGTTCACCTCTTCTTCGCCCTGGGTCACAGGAAACGCTTCGCCGCCGTTGGGCGAGATGAGGTAGACCTGCGCGGGCTCGCCTTTCGAATCAGAATCGGAATCGCCATCCTTCTCGGTGGCCGACTTGCGCTCGGAGAGAAAAGCAATCCAGCGGCCGTCCGGGGACCACCTCGGCTCCGTGTCGTGGCCGGATTGCGTCAACTGGATCAGAGACGAGCCTTTGCCGTCGTCGTGATAAAGCCAGAGGTCCTTGCGGAAGATTTGCTGGTCCCAGTCGGCGCGCTCGGTTGCGATCACGACCGAATTGCCATCGGGCGAAATCTCAAGAGCGGGAAAGCTGACCGAATTGAAAAACTCGTCAAGGGTAAGTTTAGGTTTGCTTTGCGCCACGCCAAGTAGCGCACAGCTTGTGACAATCACGACTATGAACACAGTTTTGTGGATTCGCATAGAGTCCCGGTGGAAGAAGGTTTATACAACGCCGAATTCGTTTGAGGCAAGTTTGTGGCGCGGGGTTTTGGAAAGACGCCACAGAACCCACAGTAACACCGCGAAGGCCGGCACAGAGAGTTGGACGTGAGTCCACCGCGACAGCGGTCCGAACAGAGGCAAGATATATGCGAGATACAAAAGTAGTTGCAGCGTGGAAGAGAGCACGGGCTGCGAATTCGTCAGGGTCCAGTCCACAAGCAGCAGCAGCACCGGAGCTAGGACCAGCAGGTCGTAAACGAAAAGGTGAGGGTTAACGAGTACCGCGACGAGGGTTAACGCGGAAAAGCGAATTGCAAGCGATGCTGAAGATTTCCAGACGGCCGCAGCGATTCCAATCACGACAATGGAACTCAGAACGTATAGCGCGAACGCAACTTCCGGCCAGGGAATGAGCAACGACCAGAAGGAGCGCAAGGAATGCATCTGGATGGGCGCAAGGCTAAGTTCTACGCCGCCGCGTGACACGTGGCGGAGCGCGTCGAAGTATGCATGCGTCACTGCGGATCCGAAATAGATTCTGGTGAGAGCCAACTGCGCACCCGCCGCGACGACGAGTCCGGCGAACGGCTTCCATGCCGGCGACAGCAGCAGCACGATCGGAATGGCAACCAGGAACTGCGGCTTGAAGACGAGAAACCCAAGCGCAACTCCGGCCAGCCAGCTACGATCTGCGCGGAATGCAAGAGAGGCCATCGTGAAGCACGCCAGCACGAGAGCGGACATCTGGCCGCGCACGAAAAAATGAAAGAGCGGAGGAAAAGCAATCGCGCAGATAAAGACCGTGCCGGAATGCAGACGTAAACTTGGACAAGACCTCCATACAAAATAAATACAGCCGGTAAGGATGAGAAGGCTGGCGGCGACCCAGATTCTCGCGGCGACTGGAAACGAGAATCGGGCCAGCGGGACAAAGAAGAGTCCCAGCTGTGGTCCGTAGAGATTGGGCAGGCGCACGCGGATGGGTTGACCAACGACTGCTTGCATCGCGTCCGCCGTGACCTGCTCGTTGTAGAGTTCAGTGGCGCGGCCCTGAGCAATCAATCGGGCGGCAACGTAAGACGGCAGAAAATCCTGGAATTTTATATTGCCGGCGCGGTCAAACAAACCGGGCGTCGCAAAGTCAACGGCGCATACCCCCCATACGCAAAGAGCAAGAACGATCGCCTGCGCACGAATGCGACTCGGTTTGAGCCACTTCGCGGCGTAGAGAACCGAGGCGGGTCCTGGTTGTTGTGCCGGGCTGGTCTTCGCCTGGACGGTCTTTGCTTGGGCGGTCTTTGCCTGGCCGTTCACTGGGCGGGCTCGACGTTCTTGAGCGCGTCGTCTAGGGTTTGTCCCGAGCGAGGAGGGCTCTGGGCGATGATGATGCGCCAGCCGTCATCGTAGTCGCGAAACCCGACGGTAGAGATGTAATGCAGGTCGCCGGGGTACAGCGCGGCACCCACTTCGTTCAACGGCTCCCATTTCCACAGGAAGTCGACGTCGGCCAGGTTGCCCTGCTTGGTGATGCCGGTCACGCTCACGAGATCCCGCTTTGCAACGGGAATGAAGAGCAAGGCTTTGTCGGCCTCTTCAGCGGGAACCAAGGCTCGAACCGTGTCCACGCCCGCAGGAGTCAGCAGGACGTCCCAACAAGGCGGCGCCAGTCCCGGCGAACATGGGACCTTGTTGGCTGAGATCCAGCCGTGTTGTTGAAGAATAAGATATTCAGGCGACAGATAGTCTTGGTTGGCGACGACTCCTGTTTGAAGCGTGAACTGCTGTGGCGTCTTAAACGCATCGGAAGCCGAGATCAAGTCCGTAGCGAGACGGCGCGTCAGGAAGTCGCGCGGGGAGCAGGATACGAGCAAGAGGCCGAGAGCTGCACAGAGAGCGAGAATCAGTATTTTCCGCATCAGGCCGGTCGACATTGCCGCAACTGCTGCCGGGCTGTGCCCGGCGGACAGCCGAGAGCCTGCCCTGAGCTTGCCGAACGGGCGGCTGTTCCTACGTGTGCAGCTTCAACGACTTGTGATTGTAAATAAACGGGAGCGTTTGTGCGGGGAGAAAGGCCGAGAGGTGATCTGACCCTCGAATTGAGCGGCCCATCGGCCGGGAATTTGGCTGGAACAGCGGGGACAGCGGCCTTCGGGAGTCAGGCGATAGTCTTGGATGAAATATCCGTATCGCCTGATCAGGGTCTCACAGCACTGTGGGCAGCGAGTATTTTCCCAAGGCCCGACCATTCCTGGAAGATTGCCGGCGTAGATGTAACGTAGCCCGGCTTCTTGACCGATTTCGGCGGCGCGCAATAAGTCTTCGGGTGTGGTGTCGCGCTGGTCATTTCCCTGCATTTTGTAGTCCGCGTGGAAAGCAGTCACGTGCCAGGGAATGTCGGGCGAGATGCCGGCCAGGAATTCGGTGAGGCGGCGCAGTTCGTCGGCGGAATCGTTGAAGCCGGGGATGAGTAGCGTGACAATTTCCAGCCACAATCCCATCTGATGAATGCGCCGAATGCTGTCGAGGATGGGACCGAGGCGTCCGCCGAGTTCATGATAGTGGCGATCGTCAAAACTTTTGAGATCGACTTTGTAGAGATCGAGCCAGGGGCGTAGGTATTCGAGTACCTGAGGAGTGCCGTTGCCGTTGGAAACGAATCCCGTGAGAAGTCTCTTGGCCCTGGCCTCTTTAAAAACCGCGACGGCCCATTCGCTGGTGATCAGGGGCTCATTGTAGGTGCTGACCAGAGCTCTCGCGCCTTGGTCGAGGGCGTCGCGAACCAGTGCTTCCGGCGATGCATCCAGCGGCGGCGATACAGCATTCGGATCGCGCAGCGCCTGCGAGGTAACCCAGTTCTGACAGTATCCGCAATGGAGATCGCAGCCCAGCATGCCGAAACTGTAGGCGAGAGCGCCGGGATGGGCGTGGAAGAAAGGCTTTTTTTCGATGGGATCGCATTGCATTCCAGCGGTGTAACCCCAGGGGACGTAGAGCGTGCCGCCGCGGTTGTAGCGAACTTTGCACACGCCAGGCTGGCCTTCGGGAATCGGGCAGCAGTGACCGCAGGAAAAACAGCGGACGCGCTGGTTGTCGAGTTTTTCGTAGAGAGAGGCGTCCGCCTCGCGGACTCTCTGGTCTAGGATGTTGCGGAGGGTGGGCACAGAAGTCTCTAACAGTATTCTAGCGCGGGGGAAGCGAGAGATGTGCCGGCGTCTGATTTCCGGCGCGGCTTCCATAGCCTGCGACTGGCTTTTTCCCCATGTGCTGTTGAAGCCAGAAGTCAGCTTGCTGTTCAATCGCTGCGGCCCGGCTTCGGGTCATGCCCGATGCCAGAACGGCGGCGAGATCCTTATTCTCCTCGTCACCGCGAGCGCGCGCCAGCACTGTCCAGAAATAGGCTTGATTCAGGTCCTTGGACACGCCCCGTCCGCCCCAGTAAAGAAATCCCAACTTGGCCTGGGCTGCGAGGTTGCCATGATTTGCTGCCCTGCTGAACCAGCGGAAGGCTTGTTTCTCGTCGCGCGCGATTCCGTTCTTTTCATCGCCCTGAAAATAGCGAAGACCCAAAGCATTCTCGGCGACGGGATCGCCACTCTGTGCCATCTGCCGCATTAGCTCGAAGGATGCAGTCTCGTTGGCTGGAGAAACCTGTGCCGGATCCGGCCTCGGCGCTTGCGACGAAGCCAGCACAGTCTGTATGGGGAGGTGACCGCGCTCCTGCAGTTTGCTCTGGATTAACGGAGCGAGGTTGTAGCCGAGAACCATCGCGATCGCGGCCGCGACACAAATCAGAATAATAAGGTGCGAACGCGGCAGGCTGATGCCGCCCGATATCTTCTGTTCCGAGCCCTCCATGTTTTTTTCTTCCCCGGGCACGGATGCGAAGAGCACACTTCCCGGGGTCGGCGCAAACCGGGTAGCAGCGGGTGCAGCGTTCAGAGGCGGCAGATCCTCAGCGCGAACCGCACGGTTGACGGCAGCCAGCACCGTCTCCGCGAAGCGCTGCAGCACCCTGCCGTCGGTGTCAGAAAACCGATTCGCTTGACCGGAGAAAACCTCGATAATCCCGATCGATTTCGCGCCCACACGCAGGGGCACCGCGAGCATAGCGCGAATGCCCAGCGCGCGGCAGCTCTCCCGATCCACACGAACATCGACTTCGGTGTCATCGCAGCGGAGCAGCGTTCCGCTCTTCACGCACTCCCCCGAAAACCCCGATCCCACTTGCAAGCGCGCGCCGACGGGCGGAGCATCGAGGCCAGAACTGGCGCGACAAACCATGAAGTTCGGGTCTGTCTCGGCGACCGCGATGGCAGCTCCGGATGCGCGAGCCAAGGTTTGCACGCGTTCCGCGACCAGTTGCAGAGCCCCGGTAAGATCGGAACCCAGCGCCTCCACCTGCTGCTGGACAGCGGTGACGGCCGCGAGCGTATCGCTATAATTGGGACGCGGAGCAGCATCTTCGTGCGACCCCGCAGGAGCGGCAATCTGAGCCTCACCGTTGGCCACTCCGGCCATCATGTTCACGAAGAGCCACTCCCGCAATCGGGACAGTGTTTCCGGAGACAACTCGGAAAAATGAAGACCGGCGCGCCCCGCGGCGTTCGACCAGATCACCTGCCCTGTCGTGTAAATATGTTCCGCGCACTCGGCCAGATCGAGGCACAGATTCACTGGCGCTTGGGGTTCAAGGGGCGAAAGGCACTGAATGGCAACTCCGTCTTCGCTGATGTCCACAATCTCGTGCAGATCGAGCATCGCGCTCTTGGATTCCGCGGTGAAACTGGCATACGCAGGCGTCTGGATCTTGTGTCGCACACGCCGGCGACGGTTGGGTGAGACCGGTCGCAACGCAGAGTTCATGGCAGCCATGGGAGGGCCCGCATTCTTGTTGCACCATATTAGCGCGGGATTGTGGAAAAGTAAGCAACGAAGAAAAATAAGAAGGACGACGGGCGGACGGCTCCGACCGAAGCATCCGCAATAGGGACTAACCTAGCCGGATCGCCGCAGGATTTGCGCCTGACGCAGGCTGGAGATGCGGGAGATCGCCGCCACCATCATGCTGGAAAGCAGTTGCATGGTCGCCACATCGCGCTGGTCGAACGCTCCAGGGGACGAGGACAATACTTCGAAAACACCCAGGGTGCGGCGATAGTGACGCAAGGGCGATACCAGAATCGAGCGAACTCCAAGCCGGCGGCAACTCGCCAGATCTACCCGGGGATTTCGCTCGGCGTCGTGACAAAGCATGATCTCGCCGGAGCGGACCGCCTCGGCGGAGATGCCAATGTCAGTTTGCAGGCGAACCCCGAGGTCCGGAGCAGTTCGGCCGGCGCGCGCGCGGCACACAATTTCGTCCCCGGCTCGCAGCGCGATGGCCGCTCCGGTGGCGCCGGTCAAATGCTGGGCGCGTTCGGTGATCGCGCTGATGGCTGGCTCAAGATCCAGTTCCGCCGGATAAATCTCGGCTTCGTCACCCAGGGCGACCGCCCTGAAACCCGATGCGGGATGTGCGGCATTGGCAACGCGAAGCTGGCTGCGCAGGGCCAGCGATGGCATATGGTAATCATCCGCCGTGCTCAGAACTTCGGGGTCAGGCACCGTGCGCAGGAGATCGCGCACCAGGTTGTTGAGTTCCATGTCGGTGATGAGATGTGCGTTCTGCTGGTTGCGCATCGATCCGCCCAGCACACGCGAAAGGCCGAGCAGGGCGTGGCTTCCACACGCCAGGCAATAGGGCTTGCTGTTGTTGCTGATCAGCTCACACTGCACGCAGAATGCGGCAGACTGCAAAGGGACAAAATTGACATCCTTAAAGGTAGTGCCGCACAGGGTCTTGCCAAACATAATTGCTGGATCCTCGCTGTTAACATGATGCTTTTAAACATGGTGCTATTGAAGGTAACCAGATAGAGAAGGGTGAGAAAGTAGCGCTACTGGTTCCTGGTGTGGAAAAGACTGAGAGAACGCTGCGTTTCGATGGTCGTGTGCAGAATCTTGCAACCTTCTATGATCCTTATTCGCGGATGAACCGGAGACAGTTGCCGTCGGGGTCTTTTACATACATTTCTCGGCTGCCCCAGGTCTAGTCAAGCGGTCCCATATCAATCCGGACTTCTTTGGCGACGAGTTCCGCGTGCAAGGCATCCACGTCGTCCACCATCATGTTGACCACGCCTCCGGAAACTCCGTCCCCTGAAAACGAGGAAACGATAAGCCAAATTTCGTCGCGACTTATACCCATATAGCAGGGATCGGGTTTCGCGTCATCCACGCGCTGGGCGAATTCTTGTTGAAATCCGAGTTGTTTGCAATAGAACTCCTCCGCGACACTCGAACTCGATACGTGGAGAAGAGGGACCGCGAGCTTGAGCAAATGACATCTCCTCTGGTGTTCTGCATCTTAGTGAACCGATCTTAGTGAACCCAGCTTAGTGAACCCTACCTATGCAGGCATTAGGCCGCGCGGACTTTCGCCGTCTCCTACGTGCATTCAGAACCTACGGCAAGAATGTCTTCATACAGAAGCAGCTGCCGCCCGCTTTTTCAAACTCGGAGGTCTCCACGACCACGGGCGCCAGTCCCTCCCCAAGAAGAATCGCTTCCAACTGAGGTGTAACGCAGGGCGTGATATAGCTGCCGTTGACGACGATCCCGTTGCCCATGAAACGATGGGCCTCCTCGACGGTGAGCAAGTGAACTCGCTTCCAGAATTTATGCAGAGACGCAAGAGCTTCGGTGGAATACGCCCCGGGGAAGATCAGCGCGGCTTCGTTGTTGAGCGGGGAGAGGCAAGTGTCGAGGTGGTAGCAATAAGGATCGACTAGCTGCAGGGGCACGACTGGAATTCCCATTTCAGACATTGCCGCGTCGAATTTCTGCACACCGCCGCGCGTACTGCGAAAACCATAGCCGCCGTAGATACGGGAGCCGTCCGGATGCCAGAGCAAATCGCCGTGGCCTTCGAGATAGTCATTGTTCTTGCCGAAGTCGAGATCGATGACGCGATAGTCTCGTTCCCGGCACCACTTCGCAAAATACGGTACTTCCCGCTGGCGCGATGCGTACACCATGCGGCTGGGCACCACAAATTTTCCGTATCCAGGTTTCTCGCCGACGAAAACCTGATTGGCGGCGAAGACCATGTCTTCCAGGCCTTCCACTGGATCGATAATTTCGACCTCACATCCGCTCTGTTGCAAAACTCTACAGAGATTTTCCCACTGGCTGCGCGCTTTTACTCGGTCCACTGCGGATTCTCTCGACATGTAAGGGTTTTTCTGATCGACGACATCGAAATAATTCGGTGGACAGAGCAGGACCCTGAGCATAGGACTGATGGTAGCTGGACAAACGGAGCACGGGCAAGAAAACGGCGACGTGGCATCGACAGATGCTGCCGATTAGTCGGCAAAATGTGAGTCGCGGAATGAAACGACCTTCGCTTTCCGCGACCCTTACCGCGCGCTATGGAGATCCCGTGGCAAGCGAAGTGCTAGTAATTCGGCACCCAGCGGCTGGCCGAGATGGTTCTTGGCCGGGCAGAAAGCAACAAGAATATGCTCAGCCGTTGCGCCAATTCCCAGTGTTGCAAACCCTTCCTCAGGCTCAGAGATGGCAAGCTGTTTCTGGTGGAGACGGACCGTATGAACAAACCGGGAGAAGCTGCCGCGCCTCCTTTTGTTCATGCCCGCCAACAGCAACGCTGTGTAGAGCACTACTGGCTGTGTGACGACCGCGCCATACACTGGACGCTGATCTATGACAGTGCTAACGGAGTCGCCCTGGCGGCACTGCGGCGGCCCGTCCTGGGCGTGGCTGCAGCGGCAGGCAACAAGCGCAGCGGAGTTGCATAGCCGGCATTTCTCTTCCTCTAGGCGTATCCATCTTTTCTCCACGTCTTCCAGTCGGCACGGACTGCCTTCAACATCTCTTCCGTCACGATGTGGAGCCACTTCGCCTTCTGCTTTTGCATGTGGCTGAGGATGGGCTTGCGGGCTGTCCTGGTTCCGAGATGGATGTTTGCGGTTTCCCATCCCATGGCGCGAAGCAAGCGTAATTCCTTGCCGGGTGCACGAAGGGTGGCTAGTTCGATGCGCGAGCAATGCGGACTCAGTCGCCGCACGATCCAGCGTCCACGCAACTGAACAAAGGGGTCGAGACAACGCACCGCCCGGCTGATAATCGTCTGATACAAAATCTCAGGAGGTCCCTGATGATCCTTAGCCCAGTAGCACGCGGACGAAACCAGAGCCTTAGCCTCGCGCGCGATCCTGCCGCCGCGCCAGTCGGCAATGGCAACGTAGCGTGCGTGTCCCAGGCTTCCCAGACCGGCTACGCGGCGAGCCAGGCGATAAAGCAAGTCCCGGGCGGGCATCAGGTGCTCGAGCGCGTCGATCGCACTGATCGGCACGTCTCCCTTCACGGTCGGCAGGGCATCCATTTTCGCCCAGAAGTGGACCGGATCCCGCAGTTCACTCTCCGCGATCTGACGCAGCCAGTCGTTGTTCTCGCCCAGGACGAACGGTATTCCTCCCAACCGCAATCCTTCGCGATAGCCCTCGAGAATGGAGTCGCAGACGTCCTTGGGTTTGAGTGACAAGTGCCCGGCTTCCGAAGCAAGGTGAGCGCTCACGGCCAGGCGGACCAGATCGTTGGCATACGCCATGGGATGAGCTTCGTCGAAGTCGTTGACACCCCAGATCAGACGTCCTTCCACGTCGCGCCAAGTGCCAAAATTTTCCACGTGCAGGTCGCCAACCGCCAGCACCTGCGGTCCCTTGGCGAGATCGGGACACACCTTCGGCCAAATTTGCGCCCAGCGGTAAAACGTGGCTCGCAGAAAGGGAAAGACCGCGGCCTGCATGTTGGTGTGTTTGAGACGCAGATCCTTCTTGACCAGATCCGTGCGATGGCCCAGCCACTCCTCGAAGTGGCGGGTTGCTTTTACGACGCTCATAGCGCCCGACGATAGCGGGGTGGGCGACCGAAGTCAACGGGAGGAACAGGTGGGTAATGTTTCAGTTTGCCGCTTCCGACGGATAACGCTGTCGAGCTTCGCTCGACGGACAGCCGAGGGCGGCTGTCCCCAGATGTTTATTTCCGCCAAGCACCTCGCAACGCAACTCCTGAGCCATTAAGCAGCTAAGATCCGTGTCTATAGACACACAGTGTAGCTGCGGGGACACTTTCCGCATACAGCAACCACCTTGTTTTCAATTCGATACGTTTGGCTTTCGTCCTGCCTTTTGTATAAGCGGAGGGCAACATCATGCAAATGGCAATCACATTCATGGCGGTGGTGGGCGGGATGGTTTTCTCGCTCGCGGTGGCGTTGCTGGCGGAGGAACTGATCTTTGGGCAAGTGTTCCGTCTGTTCTTTTCTCAGCAGACGGTTGCGGTGAAATCGGAGCAGAAGCGCTGAGTTAGGAAAAAACTTACGAAGGAGAACGACGATGCTGGCGTTGAAGTATTTGCTGATTGCCGGTGGCCTCGGGATGATTCTCGTGGCTGTAAGCATTTTGGGCTATGACCTGTATCGCGAATTGCTGTACCGACGTGCATTGGCTATACCCGGCGCGGGTACGGTGCCGCCACTGCCGCAATGGCGCTGGCGCACTTCGCTGGCGTTGGGGCTGCTCGCTTGGGGACCGATTCTTGTGGCGTTCAGCATTGTTGTCGTGCCCAGCGGGATGGCGGGAATCCGCGTCAGCCAAATGAGTGGAACGGTGGCGGGCACGCTGTATCCCGGCGCGCATTTTGTGGTGCCGCTGGTCGAGGACGTCGCGCTGTTCGACACGCGGGATCAGGTCTTCACCACGGGAATGCCGGAAGACGGAAAGAACGCCGCGGCCAACGTGTCGAGTAAATCGCAGATGCTCGACGTGCAGGCCAAAGAAGGACTGACGCTTGGGCTTGCGATTACGGTGCGTTACCGTCTCGACCCTAAAAGGTTGGACTCCATTCAGAGTAATCTGCCTCGTCCGGTGGAGAAGGAGATTGTTCCGCCGATCGTGGCCAGCGTGTGGCGCGAACTGGTTCCGAACTATACGGTGCGGGATGTTTTCTCGGCCAAGCGGGAAGAAGTACGGCAGAGGGCGGCAGGCATGATCACGCAGAAGCTGGCGGCCGATGGAATCGTGGTGAAGGAAGTAATGCTGCGCGACATCCAGTTGCCGCAGCAATACGCCGAGGGGCTCGAGACTCTGCTGCTGAAAGAACAGGAAAATGACCGCATGGGCGTGGAGACGGAGCTGAAGCAGAAACAAGTACGCATCGCGGAACTCGAAGCCGAGGCGACGAAAGTGCAGCAGATCAAGCAGGCAGAGGGCGAGGCGCAGGTCCACGTCCTGCAGGCGAAGGGCGAATCCGATGCCATGAAATATACGCTGCCGCTGAAGGAAAAGCAGATTCAGCAGAGCAAGCTGGAAGCGGAAGCACGCAAGGAAGCGACCATTCAAAACGCAGAAGCCGCGGCCCAGGCCAAAGTCATCGACAGCAAGGCCGAGAATGAACGGAGGAAGTTGCTGGCGGCGGCAGAAGCGGATCGCATTCGTGTGACGGCCGCCGCTGATGCGGAGCGGCTCTCCAGTGAGGCGGCGATCCTGAAGCAGAATCCGCTGCTGATTAACAAAATCGTGGCCGAGCGGCTTTCCGACAAACTGCAAATCATGATGGTACCGGCGGACGGAAAGTTTTTCTTCGCTAATGACGTGTTGCGGAGTATGAGCGTGGCGAACCAGACGAGTCAGGCTGAACGGACGGACGAACAGCAGAGATAGACTCCAGGGTTATTACGAAGTCAAAATCCCCACCCCTTCGACTTCGCTCAGGGCAGGCTCTGTCGCAAAGAGCGCGACAAGGGTGGGGCACCCGACAGATTTATTCACGTTGAACTTCGCGGTATTGTGTGCCGGGCTTCGGCCTGGCTGGACAGCCGAGGCGGCTGTCCCTACGTGGGTTCGAGTGGTGTCAAAACAGTACAGGGGAGAGGTCCTGTCGCATGGGCGGAGCGGTTTATAATTCGGGCATCCCAAACGTCAGTGCGAACTTCGTGTGCCGCGCCTTACCCCTTGCGCCCCGCCTCCGGGTTGTTGTGCGACTGTCTTTTATATTGCTGGGATTGGCGCTCGCTGCGCGAGCGGCGGATTGGAACGAACCGGAGCAGCAACTGGCGCGGAAGGTCGTTGCAGTGACTGGGCCTGGCGCCATCGCTTTTACGGTGGAGAATCGCTCGTCCCTCGGCAAACGCGATCACGAAGTTATTCAAAACGGCTTGCGCAGCGCGCTCGAAGGGCTGGGCATCCGCTTCGTGAATGCGGAACAGGCCGCCGCCACGGTTGCGATCTCTCTGTCCGAGAATTCAGCGTCCTACGTCTGGGTGGCGGAGATTCGCCAGGGCTTGGGCGAGGCTGTTGTAGTGATGGTATCTGCGCCGGGTCCCCAGAGTTCGACGGCTGCACATGAGTCAGTTCCACTCAGCCTGCGCAAGATTCCTTTGTGGACGCAAGACGATCCCATTCTCGACGTTGCCGTGCTGGAGGAGAATGCCACGCCCACGCACATCGCGGTGTTAGACGCGGAGAAAGTGGCTTTCTACCGGTGGCAGGCGGGAAAGTGGCAGCAGGAGCAGGCACTGGGCATCGTTCATGCACGACCGTGGCCGCGGGATTTGCGCGGAAGGCTGCTTCCCGCCAGAGATCATTTGCTGGATGTTTATCTGCCCGGCGTGATCTGCCGAAGTGCCACAGCAGCGCCGCTCACGTTGAATTGCCGCGAGACCGACGATCCCTGGCCGCTTGTGCCAGCGGCATTCAGTGGCGGAACCATCACCATCTTCCCAGGCGCGGGATCGACTTCGTCAGCAATTGCACCGATGGGAGCTTTCTACGCTCCGACGCGCAACTTCTTCACGGGTGCTTTAACTCCCAGCGTAGGCAAGTTCACGACCGTGTCGAAATTTTATTCGGCTGCATTCCTGCCGCGCGATAAATATCTGCTGTGGCTCTTTGCCTCCACCGATGGTCATGTGCACATGGTCGACGGCGTGAGCGACCAGGCCGCCAGGTTCGCATGGGACAGCGATCTAACGACGGTGAAGACTTCATGCGGCGCCGGCTGGCAGGTGCTGGCTGCAAGTGCTGAAGCTACTTCTGAAGAAGGAACCGGCGATTCAGTGCGCGCGTATGAGTTTCCAGATCGCGATCCCGTCGCGGTAAGCGCGGCCATCGATTTTTCCGGCGCGGTTACAGCGTTGTGGACGGAAGCGAAGGGCGACACGGCGATCACAGTCGTGAAAAATCGAGAGACGGGAAACTATGAGGCTTTTCGACTGGCGGTGGTTTGTAGTCAGTAGCATGTTGGTTGCGGCTCTGGCGGCGAGCGCCGAGACGCGGCCGCAGTATGGAGGCGTGCTGCACGTTGCCATGCGGGCCGCACCTGCGTCGCTGGATCCAATGGACAGCACGCAGCCGGATTCGTTCGCCCGACGCAGCCTGGCCATGCTGATGTTCGACACGCTGGTGACCACGGACGAGAACGGGCGGGTTCAGCCTTCGCTGGCGACATCGTGGCAAGCATTGGCGGGCAGTCAGCGCTGGCAGTTTCGCGTCCGCCGCGAAGTGAAGTTTAACGACGGAACGCCGCTCACCGCCGAGATTGCGGCCGCTTCCCTGCGCGCCGCGAATCCATCGTGGAATGTGATTGCGGATGCAGACTCGGTAGTGATCGACAACTCTGATTCTAATTTGTTGGCTGAACTGGCGTTGCCGCGCAACGCAATTGTGGAGAGAACTTCCGTCGGCAAGCCAAGCGGAACAGGGCCATTTCACGTTGTTGATTGGCAGCCTGGAAAGAAGTTAGCGTTGGCGGCCGAAGAGAATTGCTGGCGCGGGCGTCCGTTCCTCGATGCCATCGAGATTGAGATGGGGAAAAGTTTTCGCGACCAGATGACTGCACTGGAACTGGGCGAGGCGGATCTGGTGGAAGTGGCGCCGGAGCAGACGCACCGGATTTCGCAGGAAGGGCGCCGCCTGGCGAGTTCCACTCCAGTTGAACTGTTAGCCTTGCTCTTCACTCGCGATGTGGCGTCCCCGGATGAGAAACTTCTTCGCGAGGCCTTGGCCTTGAGCGTGGAGCGCAGGTCCATCCGCAATGTGCTGCTGCAGGGCGCGGGACAAGCAACCGCCAGCATTCTTCCGAACTGGATGAGCGGATACGGATTTGTGTTTCCCACCGGCGCAGACTTACCGAGAGCGCGCCAGGAACGAGACCGAGTTCGCAGCAAACCAATCTGGACTCTGGGATACGATGGCACTGATCCGCTGGCCCGCTTGTTGGCCGAGCGCATCGCGCTGAATGCCAAAGATGCCGGACTGTCGCTGCAACCTACGTCAGCGACTGCCGCTGACTTGCGGCTGGTGCGAATTCCGCTGGCGTCGGCTGATCCATGGGTGGCGCTGGCGGATGTGGCCAGCTTCGCGGGATTGCGCATAGGAAAAGATCAAGGCGGTGTGGAGGATCTCTATGCGTCCGAATTGGCGCTGTTGGCCGCGCAGCGCGTGATTCCTCTTTTTCATCTGCCGGTGTCGTATGCATCGGCATCGACCTTGAAGAATTGGACGCTCCGGCCTGACGGGAGCTGGACTCTAGCCGACGCATGGCTGGGGAATGCGAGACAATGATCTCCAAATCATGATCGGCAAACCATGACCGGTAAACCGTGATCGGCAAATCATGATCGCCACAATATGACCTTCCGCCGCAAACTTCTCGCCGTTCTCGCGCTGATGGTTTTTCTCTCAGTAGAAGCGGTTGCCTGGCTGGTGCTGGCGTTGACGCGCAATGCGTTTGAGAAGACCGAAGATCAGCGCACGGCGGGGCTGATCACGCAGTTTCAGCGCGAGTTCAGCCGGCGAGGCGAGGACGTGGCCCGGCAGGTAGAAGCCATTGCTGCCTCCGATCCCATCAGCCGGATGGCGACCGCGCTGAATGGCACATCTGCGGACTCCGCAGAATATTTTGATCTTGCAAAGTCAATGGCTGAAAGCCACCAACTCGATTTTCTCGAATTTCTGGACGGGCGCGGCATCATTATTTCTTCGGCACAGTGGCCGGCAAAATTTGGCTATCCCGAAACCGCGTTCGAGAGTCTCTCGGCTTCGAGCGGTCAGAGCGCTTTTCTGAAACGAGAGGAATTGCAGGATTCCAGCGCGTTAGGACTCTTTGCCGTGCAGACCACTGGGATGAGCGAGCATCCTGTTTATGTGATCGGCGGCCGACGGCTCGACAAGAATTTTCTTTCCGCGCTGGATTTGCCAGCGGACATGCGCGTCCTGCTTTACCAGAATCGAAGTGAGCATTTTTTGCCGGATTCGCTCCTCGATCCGTCCGCTACAGGAAAGAGTCTCGACGTCGTGCGACCGACAGACAAGTTCGCGCCCCTGATTGAATCGGTGCGGCAGGACAACCAGGAAATGACCGAAACTGTGGATTGGTCGTCCGATCAGGCGGACGAAGAGGTGTTTCACGCAATTCCGCTGCGAGGGGCGGGCACGGATCGTTCGGACAAGGATCGTCCCTTGCTGGCGATTCTGCTGGTGGGAAATTCGCGTCGGTCCTATGTCGAACTGAAACGCCGCATCCGTGCGTCGGGGCTGCTGGTTGGCGGCGGTGGGATCATTTTGGCGATCTTGCTTAGCAGTTGGGCGGCTACGAGAGTAACGCGCCCGATGGAGCAACTGGCGAGCGCGGCTCAGGATGTTACCGGGGGACATTGGGACACGCGGGTGGAAGTTCACGGCAGCGATGAAGTAGCGCAACTGGCCGAGTCCTTCAATCGTATGACCACCGAATTGCTGGCGCAAAAAGAACGTCTGGTGCAGACGGAGCGAGTCGCGGCCTGGCGCGAACTGGCGCGCCGACTGGCGCATGAGTTGAAGAATCCTCTGTTCCCTCTTCAACTCACGGTTGAGAACCTGATGCGCGCCCGCACGCAGAGCCCCGAGCAGTTCGAGGAAGTATTCCGCGAAAGCTCCACGACTCTGCTGGCTGAGATCGCGAACCTGAAGACGATCATTGGCCGCTTCAGCGAGTTTTCGAAGATGCCGAATCCGCAGTTGCAGCCCGTGCAGGTGGATGAGATTCTGCGCGGAGTCGTGAAGCTGTTCCAGGCGCAACTGCAGGCTCCGGGACGCGAGCCGATCGCCTGCAAGCTGGAGTTGGATGAGAATCTGGGGACGATCGCCGCCGATCCGGATTTGCTGCACCGTGCGCTCTCAAACCTGGTACTCAATGCGATGGATGCATTGCCCAAGGGCGGGACGCTCACGCTGCGTACCAGGCGCGTCGATGGAAAAGTCATGATCGAAGTTAGCGACACTGGGACTGGGATGACGCGTGAGGAGTGCGAGCGGATATTCACTCCTTATTATACCAGCAAGCAGTACGGCACCGGCCTGGGACTGGCGATCGTGCAGTCGGTGGTCAGCGATCACCGCGGAAGAATCAGCGTGCAAAGCGAGCCCGGGCGGGGGGCGACATTCGTGATCGAACTGCCGGATAATCTTGAGGCGCTACAGAAAGTTCCCGCAACGCAAAACGCGGGCGACAAGACCCGATCATTTCGCGGCTGAAATAGTGAGGAGGGCGGTTGCCACTCAAAGCGCATCTCTTGATCGTCGATGACGAAGCCAACACCTTGGCCTCGTTGTCGCGTGCATTCCGTTTAGCGGGACACGAAGCCACGGTGTGCGACAACGCGGCAAAGGCTCTAGAACTGGCGAAGGCGCAGAATTTTGATCTGATTCTCTCTGACGTGGTCATGCCCGGCAAAGACGGCCTGAGTCTGCTGGAAGATTTGAAACGGCAGGGGGTGACGTCGCCGGTCGTCATGATGTCGGGGCAGGCGCACATTGAAATGGCAGTGCGGGCGACACGACTGGGCGCGCTCGACTTCCTCGAGAAGCCGATCTCCAGCGACAAACTGATGCTCACCGTGGATAACGTGCTCAAGCTGCAACGCCTCGAGAGCGAAAACCGGCAACTCCGCCAGCGACTCGGCAAGCACGAAATCGTGTGGAAGGGTGAAGCCATGCGGCGCGTGATGGCCCAACTGGAGCGCGTGGCAGCCAGCGAGTCACGCGTGTGCATTTTCGGCGAGACCGGGACCGGCAAGGAACTGATCGCACGAACCATTCACGAACGAAGCCCGCGCGCTACGGGACCTTTCGTGACACTAAATTGCGCGGCCGTGCCGGCCGAGTTGATCGAATCCGAACTCTTCGGACATGAGAAAGGTTCGTTCACCGGTGCGTCAGGGCGCCACATCGGTAAGTTCGAGCAGGCCGACCAGGGAACGATTTTTCTCGACGAAATCGGCGACATGCCCCTGAACATGCAGGCCAAGCTGTTGCGCGTGCTGGAAGAAGGCGAAGTAGAGCGCATCGGCGGCGACAAAACCGTTACCGTAAACGTCCGCGTTGTGGTGGCGACGCATCGCGATCTGGAAGCCCGCGTACGTGAGGAGAAATTCCGGCAGGATCTATTTCACCGCATCCACGTTTTTCCGTTGCTGCTTCCCCCCTTGCGCGAACGGCGTGACGATATCCCTGCTCTGGTGGAGCATTTCGTTGCACAGGTGTGCGCGCAGAACGGGTGGAAACCTGTGCCGTTTACGGAGGACGCGATGGAAGCCCTGCAGTCTCACCCGTGGCCGGGCAACGTTCGCGAATTGCGCAACATGATCGAGCGACTCATGCTGCTTGCCACCGACGGTCATGTGGATATGGCAACTGTACAACTGGCGCTGCCTAAGACCTCTCACGGAGCCGGGGTTGCAGCCGCTGCCACTGGATCCGGCGCACTCGCCGAGCGTGTACAGTCGTTCGAGCGTGAAGTGATTCTCGCCGAACTGAAGCGCAGCCATCAGAACATGAGCCTGGTCGCAAAAACACTGGGTCTCGAGCGCAGCCACCTGTATAAAAAAGCGGAACAACTGGGGATCGATCTGCGCGCGATGCGTCGCGAGCAAGAACCGCAAGACTGACCTCCGGTCACGCCTCACTTTCAATAGCGGTCGCAACAGACCGGGCGGCCTGCCTCTTCAAATCGCCGGCGAGCAACTGGTGAAACAACTGCTCCCCCGCCTCGCGCCGCACAGACAGCCGGCCGGCTCCGTAAGCTCGCGACTTCAATCCGCATTGAACATCTTCGCAAATGCCCAGATCTTCATCCTGCACGCGGTCGCCGACATTTACCGACTCGTTGTTGTGCACGCGGCGCGCAGCGCTCACGTCGCTGAAATAGAAATCGAAGATCACGGTGCAATGATCGGCATCTACCGGGACAACATAGTTCGTGTCCATGTATCCCTCGTAGCAATTGATCATCAGGTTCGGATATTGCCAGAAATACCGGGCGCGATCACCCTTGCGCGTCGTCCCGGTAGAGGCATCTTCGTCAGAAGCCACCAGCGGGCTCGACTGCAGGCAGTAACGATCTTCGTTCTCAATGGTGTACTGCTTGTAATCGAGCACGGAGCTCAGCCCCTTGTGCAGGTGGGGCACATGATATCCGCCGTCGAGATAGTTATCGACGTAGACCTTCCAATTGCAATGGATGTCATAAGTCCGGCGGTCGAAGGAGTGGAGTTTGCTGATGCCAAGCGGAGCAACGCGCTTCACCAGACCGCCAAGGAATTCTTGCAACGGCGCGGCTTGGGGATCGAGGTTCACGAACACGAAGCACTCCCAAGTTTCCACCCGGATCGGAACCAAACCATTTCGAGCGCGATCAAAGTTTTCCACTCCCTCGAACTCCGGCATGCCTTTGAGCGATCCGTCCAGCCCGTATTTCCAGCCGTGATAAGGACATTGCAACATCGCCGCTTGACCGCAAGGCTGGGTTACGACGGCCGCGGCGTGGTGCCGGCACACGTTGTAGAAAGCGCGCAACGTGCCGTCGCTTCCGCGCACAACGACAATCGGTTCTCCCGCAAGCCGCGTGGCAACAAATTCTCCTGGCTTCTGCAACTGGTCGGTACGCGCGACAAGCTGCCAAGTCCTGCTGAACACGCCAAGTCGCTCCAGTTCTGCAATGCGCGGGTCGACATACCAAGGGGCCGGAATAGTCGAGGCCTCGGAAAGCGCGGCCTGATCGTTGTAGCTGGAGAGAATCTGTTCGATTGAGGATTGCACGTTTTGCTCTCGAATGAATACTCCGAACTTCAAAGTCCATACTACCGCAATGCGAGAACATCCCATGCTTTGAAGTCAACTGCCTCAAGGCGCAGACCGATCGATCAAGCACACCATTGACCGCGCATTCTTAACACATCGCCCCGGGATCTCCCCGTGGAAAAATGAAAAACTTACGTCGGTCCCAGTACTACGATCACGACAATGTTGAAATGTGGGGCCAGAAAACATTCAGGCGAGTCGCAAGCAGTCTGATGGTTGCGGGCCGCATCGAGCGCGGCGCGCACTTCTTCGAAAGGATCGAGAGAAAAACTAGCCAGCTTTTCGCACGCCTGGTTCCTCCGCGTGCACCAGCGGCACGTCAACCAGATGCTCGAACAAAAACCACACCTGCAGTTCGTTGGCACGTAGTACACCGCTGACGACCATATCGTTGGTGCCGTCATCGCCCAGCTGGGAAGCGCGGCGCGCCAACTGCCGACAGTGACCGATAATGATCTGATGCGCATCCAGCAGTCGGGAGAGCTGGACAGGCACTTCCTCCCTGCCGCGCGGTGGACGTTCGATGCGTGTAGTCTCGGCGACGTCGGCGGCCATGGCCAGCGAAACTCCACCGAGCAACTGGATCCGCTCAGCAATCTCGTCGACGATCTCCACCTGTTCCCCATAGTGCTTGTCGAACAACAGATGAAGCTGATAGAACGTCGGCCCGGCAACTTGCCAATGCGACTTTTTGTAGAGATCGCGTAATGTCATGGTATCGGCGAGCAAGAGATTCAGTTGCTCGGTCATCTCCAGACGCACCGGCTCTTCCAACTCGAGCGGAAGGCCGTGCGAGACTGTGCCGTAAGTTTGAATTTCGCCAGCACGCTGGTGAATCCGGGGTTGGGCATTGATTGTGCGTTGACGGGGCGCGGGAACTTCTTTCTTCGCCATGTCGGACCTTCCTTTTTCCGCTGTAAGCTTAGCTGAGGTTGCACGAACTGAGAGCGTGTTCGGCAAAATCCAAGCGATATCGCTTGGATGCCGCGGGTTTCGATTGGATGCTGCGGTTTTTTGCTTGGGGTGGACATGGCGAGCCCACGGGTCTCGATGCCCGAGAAATGACAACGCCGTGACAGCGAAACCATCAAGCTGCTCAACCACTGCGCGTGGCAAGGTTTGACGGCACCCAGGGCGGTTGCTATGATCAAAATGCGGGGTGGAGCAGTCTGGTAGCTCGTTGGGCTCATAACCCAAAGGTCGGTGGTTCAAATCCACCCCCCGCAACCATTTACGGATTTGAGGGACTACCGGCGTAGTCCCCAATTTCCAA
>Ga0182024_10005155_pt1 | contig 29474 bp, 28 predicted proteins | sample P32metaG_FD_120480 | JGI IMG/M metagenome (GOLD analysis project Ga0182024, IMG submission 120480) | Permafrost microbial communities from Stordalen Mire, Sweden - P3-2 metaG (Illumina Assembly) | ecosystem: Environmental > Terrestrial > Soil > Wetlands > Permafrost | place: Sweden: Stordalen...
GCGGCGTTTCAGGGCCGCAATCTGGCTTTCGGAATAGGCATCCCACCCGAGAACGCGAATGCGGCGGTGGCGGCCATGATCGCGCTGGTCAATGCTTATAACGCCTGCGACGCTTCGCTCGCCGAAATCAATCCGTTCATTCTCACCAAGGACGGCAAGGTCTACGCGCTGGATGCCAAGATCAATCTGGACGACAACGCGCTGTACCGGCACAAGGATTTGCTGGAGCTGCGCGATTTGAACGAAGAAGATCCGCTCGAAGTGGAAGCGTCACGCTTCAGCCTGAACTACATCAAGCTGGATGGAAATATTGCGTGCATGGTGAACGGCGCGGGCCTTGCTATGGCCACGATGGACATCGTGAAGTACGCCGGCGGCAGTCCGGCCAACTTCCTGGATGTCGGCGGCGGGGCGAATGCCGAGCAGATCAAGAACGCTTTTCGGATTCTGCTCTCCGACCCCGGTGTGCAAGCCGTGCTCATCAACATTTTCGGCGGAATTCTGCGCTGCGACGTGCTCGCTACGGGAGTAGTGAACGCCGCGCGCGAGTTGAACGTGAAGGTGCCGATCGTGGTGCGCATGGAAGGGACCAACGTCGATAAAGGACAGGAGATCTTGAAAAATTCGGGGTTCAATTTTACGGTCGCCGATGGGATGAAAGACGCCGCGGAAAAAGTGGTACGGGCGGCGCGAGTGGGAGCGGCGGCATGAGCGTTCTAGTCGATAAAAGTACGCGAGTAATTTTTCAGGGCTTCACGGGACGAGAAGCCAGCTTTCACGCGCAAGCCGCGATTGATTACGGAACGACCGTCGTCGGTGGTGTGACGCCGGGCAAAGGCGGGCAAACTCATCTAGGCCTGCCGGTCTTCAATACGGTCGCCGACGCGGTGAAGCAGACGGGCGCGAACGCATCGGTGGTTTTTGTGCCGCCGCCCTACGCGGCAGATGCCATCATGGAGTCCACCGAAGCCGGCATTGCGCTGGTGGTCTGCATCACCGAAGGCATCCCGACGGCGGACATGATCCGCGCGCGCGCATTTATGCAGGGGCGCCCGACGCGCCTGATCGGCCCCAACTGTCCGGGCGTCATCTCGCCGGGCAAGTGCAAAATCGGCATCATGCCGGGCCACATCCATAAGCAGGGCAACGTGGGCGTGGTCTCGCGCTCCGGCACCTTGACCTACGAAGCGGTGGGCCAACTGACGAAGCTGGGCATCGGTCAATCCACTTGCATTGGAATCGGCGGCGATCCGATCATCGGTACAAATTTCGTGGACGCGATCCAGTTATTCAATGAGGACCCGGATACGAAGGCCATCGTGATGATCGGCGAAATCGGGGGTAATGCGGAGGAGACGGCGGCGGGCTACATCCAGAAGCATGTCAAGAAGCCGGTGGTCGGTTTCATCGCCGGGCAGACAGCGCCTCCCGGACGCCGCATGGGTCACGCTGGCGCGATCATTTCGGGCGGATCGGGAAAAGCCCAAGACAAGATGAAGGCGATGGCCGCGGCAGGAATCACCGTGTGCGCCAGTCCGGCGGAAATAGGGGAAAAGATCAAGAGCCGCCTGTGAGCGACGGTTCACCGGCTCGATAGCGAATCATGGCAACCGAACAGACTTTTGCAATCATCAAACCCGACGCGGTAGCGAGCGGGCACAGCGGCAACATCCTCGGCATGATCGAAAAGGCCGGGTTCCGCATCCGCGGCATGAAGATGACGCGTCTTTCGAAACAACAGGCCGAGGCTTTCTACGAGATCCACCGCGAGAAGCCTTTTTTTGGCGGCCTGGTGACGTTCATGACCGAAGGCCCGGTGGTGGTGATGGTGCTCGAGCGCGATAACGCCATCAAGCATTGGCGCGAGGTGATGGGTGCGACCAATCCGGAAAAGGCCGCCGAAGGCACCGTTCGTAAGAAATTCGCGAAGAACATCGAGCGCAATGCCGTGCATGGATCGGACGCGCCGGAAACCGCGGCGGTCGAGATCCCATTCTTCTTCAGCATGGCGGAATTGCTGTAGCGCACGGCGCCCGTGACATTTCACGAAAGCCGCTTCCGGGTCCGCTATGCCGAGACCGACCAGATGGGCATCGTCTATTATGCGAACTACCTGGTCTGGATGGAAATCGGCCGTGCGGAATATTGCCGGGCAGCAGGCATTCGCTACAAGGACATGGAAGGCGTGGACGGCATCCGGCTAGCAGTGGTGGATGCGCACTGCCGGTATCTGCGTCCGGCGCTCTACGACGAGGAGATCGCCGTGACGACGTGGATCGCGCGCGCTAACCGGCGAATGGTCGAATTTCACTACGAAATTCGGGATGCGTCCAACGAAGCGAAATTGGCCGACGGCAGCACCAGGCACATTTTTCTCGGCGCTGATTTGAAGCCGGTGAAGCTGCCCGAGAAATATTTCGAAGCTTTCGGGATTACTTCGGATCCTCGCCAAACTTGATGGTCGATTCGCCCGTGAACTTGTGGTAGTTGCGGAACTCGATCACGTTCCGCCCGCATTCGTTCGAGCCGCGATCGCAACTGAGGATTTCCGCATGCACCGGGAGGAGGAATTTCTCGGGCGTCCCCAAGGTGACGTATTCATAGTCGACCGCGGTTTCGACGTTGACGAGCGGAAATTCTGTCGGAATATCCTTGGCCTGCATTTCGATGCGCAGCGCATGCGCGCTCTGTTTGTCGATCCAGACCGATCCCTTGTACGGCGCGTTGATGTATTGTCCGGGCGTGTGAACGTTCCAGGCCGAGCGCAGGCGCACCACCGCGAAATCATAAACCGAGGCCGGCAGACGGGCGATGGTAGCGTCCTCGACGTATTTGAAGTTCGCCTTGGTGCCGGGTGAGAACAGCGCCGCCAGGATGGTGCCGAATTCGCCGGTGGACCAGGCGCCCGAATCCTCGGGAGGCTTCTTGGACGCCTTGCCGTTGATGGTGATGTTCCGGTAGCTCTCCTTGCCTTCCTCCCACACCATGTCTCCGGAAACTACGTCGATCACGTTCCAGCTGGGCACGCGCGTTTCGCTAACGTAGCGGGTCACCACCTCCTGGCAAACGTAATTGGGAAGGCCTTCGAGGAACGTCGCCGCCACCTCTCGCGCCTTTTCGACGAATTGTTGCCGGGAATTAGCCGGCGAGGGCGTGGGCACTCGCTGCTCGGGCGCTGGCGGCAAACTGGCGACCTCCGCTGTGTCGTCGTCTTGCGCAGAACTGGAAGCCTTTGGCGCAGGTTTACCGCGCTTCAGCTTGGGCGGTCCCCCATCGTCATCAGCGGATGCGGAGTCGCGCCGCACCATAATCGTCGGCGGCGGTCCGGTCCGTTCCTGCTGCTCTTCCGGTTCCGCTGGAAGCTGGTCGTTGGCGTTGATTACGCGGGCAATTTCGGAGTTCGGTTTGATGCTGACGGCCTGGAATGGAGCGTCCTTATCTTCCGTCGCGTCGACGTCCACGCCATCGCCCACTCTCAGGCTCGCCGGCTTGGGTGTGCTGTCGGTGTACTGGACGATAAGAAAGCGGGTGTCTTCCAATTCAAGGTCGAAAGACTTCGCGTCCAGCCTTCGAATCACGCCGCTATACGTACGGGACTGGGCTGCCGCTGACTTTTGATCGGTGTTCTTTCGGGAACCGCGGGTGGGAGCCGGAGTGCCCTGTCCGCCGTTGGGATAGCGGCCGCCACCGGGATACCCGCCGCCAGGATAACCGCCTCCGGGAGGGTACTGACCCGGGTATTGGCCCGGCAGACCAACGCCAATTTGGGCCATCAGCGCCGCATTAGTCACCAAAACCAGGAACGTCAGTTTCACGTTTTCGTTCCTTAGACGATTAAAACCTAACGAAAGGTACAGCCTGAGACTAAAATAGCACTAACCTTGCACCCGTTTTTCCTTGCCCGCCCAGAAGCGCTCGCGCAAGACCAGCTTCCGGATTTTCCCGGTGCCGGTTTTGGGCAGCGGTTCAGTGGCGAACTCGATGATTCGTGGCAGCTTAAATTTGCCCAGCCGTAGCTCCAAAAACTCCAACAACGCCTCGGCAGACAGGGTAGAACCGGGCTTGCGCACCACCACGGCCACGGGAACCTCGCCCCATTTTTCGTCCGGCGCGGACACCACGGCGCACTCGAAAACCTCCGGGTGCGCGAAAATCGCCTTTTCCACTTCGAGCGAGGAAATATTCTCGCCACCGCTAATAATGATCTCTTTCTTGCGGTCCACGATATGGATAAAGCCGTCTTCATCCCAAACACCCATATCGCCGGTATGCAGCCAATCGCCGGTCATCACGGCTTTGGTCGCCTCCGTCTCGCGAAAATATCCTTCCATGATGTGATCGCCGGCGGCCACCACTTCGCCGATGGCGTGCATATCGCGGGGCACGTCTTGCATGTTCGAATCCACCACCCGGACGCGGGCCCCGGGAACGGCCCACCCGGCCATGGCGCGCCTACGGCAGCGGTCGGCGTCGGATTGATAGACAACATCGCGCTTGGGCCGCGCGGTAGTGAGCAGCGGGGAGGCCTCGGTGAGCCCGTATCCGGCGAACACATCGCAATGAAACGCTTTCTCCATGCGCTCGATCAGCTCCGGAGAAGCCGCCGCGCCGCCGATCATGATCTTGCGCATGCTGGACACATCATAGTTCGCGATCTCGGGAGCGTGCAGGAGTGCGTTCGCCATGGTCGGCACCAGGCTCATGTCCGTGGCGCGATGTTCCTGGATCAACTGGAAAACGGCGGTGGGATCAAACCGCCGCACCATAATCTGCTTGGTGCCCAGAAGCGTGGAAGCTTGCGGGCGGCCCCAGCCGTTGGCATGGAACAACGGGATGGTGTGCAGATCCACTATGGTCTCCTCTTCTTTGAAGAGTGACGCTACCGCTAGCGCGTGCAGGTAGAGCGTGCGATGCCCCAGCATGACGCCCTTGGGCGCGCCTGTGCTGCCGCTGGTATAGAACAGCTCGGCCACGGCGTGTTCGTCGTAGCGGAACAGGTCGGGCGGCTCGGGAAGGCCTTGGGCGAGCAGTTCTTCGTACGTAAAGTCGGCGGCCGGTATCTTTTCGTCCAGCGTCACGTAGCGCTCAATCGCGCGGCACTCCGGCTTCAGCTTTTCCACCAGCGGCGCAAAATCATTTTCGAATAGCAGCATGCGCGCGCCAGAGTGATTCAGAATGTTAACCAACTCCACGGGCGACAAACGGACGTTGAGCGGCATCACGATGGCCTGCGCTTGCAGCACTCCGAAGTAGCCTTCCAATAATTGGTGGTTGTTAAAGCTCAGGTACGCGACGCGGTCGGCCGGCTGGATGCCCTCTTTGGCCAGCCCGGTTGCTAGACGGCCGCAGCGATCTCCGAACTCGGCATACGTGAATTGCCGCGCGCCCGAAACCACTCCGATTTTATTTCCGAATAATTCAACCGCGCGCTGAAGACACCGGATCGGTGTCAGAGGAACGAACATGGTCGCATTGTACTCCGAACCGGCTTTAGACGCTGTCGCGGGCTAGTTGTTGCGAACCAGGTCGCGGATGGCGCCGCCCACCTGATCGATAAACTCGTACAGGTCCACCGGCTTCTGCAAATAATGCACTACGCCCAGGCGCCGGGCCGCCTGCTGCTCGTCCGGGGCGGGCGAGGAGGTGAGAACGATCACCGGCACGCTGCGTAGCTGTTGATCCTTGCGAATCGCCGCTAATACTTCCAGGCCGCCAATCTTGGGCATATTCAGATCCAGCAGGATCAGATCCGGGCCTTGCTGATCCGGGGCTTTTCCGCACAGTGTGGCGATCGCATCCGCGCCATCCGTCATATGCATCAACTCGAACGCGATCTGGTGGGCGTTCAGCGCTTCGCGGATCAGCAACACGTCGGCGGTGTTGTCCTCGACGATGGCAATTCGGATCGGCACAGGGCTATCGCCATTTTACAGGGAAGAGCTCGGCTGTTAGGCTGAAGAGCGTCCCCATTGCGTCTCGGCTTACATACCTCCATTGCCAAATCGCTGGAGCACGCTGGTCTGAAGGCGGCCGAACTGGGTGCGAATACGTTCCAGATTTTCTCAGCCAGCCCACGGATGTGGCGGGCGTCGCCGCCGGCTCCCAGCGCGGTGAAGCTGCTCACGCGCGTTCGCGAGCGTCACGATCTCTATCCGCTCATCATCCACGATAATTATCTGATCAATCTGGGATCCTGTAGCGAAGCTTTGCGCGCGCAGTCGGTGGCGGCGTTTCGTGGTGAAATCGAGCGGGCGCTGGCGATCGGCGCCGAATACCTGGTGGCGCACCCGGGCAACTGCAAGGGCCACACGGTGGAGCAGGGAATTTACGCTGTGATCCAGTCGCTGGCGGATGCGGCGCGCGGCTTAAACACCAAGAGCCTCACGGTATTGCTCGAGAATACGGCGGGCTCCGGCGCTGCCTTGGGGAGCCGCTTTGAGGAACTGGCCATCATGCGGGAATTCGCCGGGCAACTCACGGATCTCAAGATTGGTTTCTGTATCGACACGTGCCACTGCCTGGCGTCCGGCTACGATATCGCGACGGCCGCGGGGCTCAAGAAAACCGTCACCGAGATCGATCGCGTCCTAGGGATCGATCATGTTCCAGTGATCCACTCGAACGACTCCAAGACGCCGCTCAACTCGCACGTCGACCGGCACGAGCACATCGGACAGGGTTACATCGGCGAGGAAGGCTTTCGCCGCATTCTCCGGCATCCCAAGCTTCGGAGTAAAGCTTTCATCTTAGAGACTCCGTATGACAAAGAGGGCGACGATGTGCGGAACCTGGAGACATTAAAGCGGCTCTCGCGGCGCGCTACTTGACCACCAGATGCGTGAGGTCCTTCTCGTTTTCCAGACAAATATAATCCAGCAGATCGGTATCGAGCATGAGGATCTGGTTCAGCTTGATGGTCCAGGGCTTCGTGTATGCCTTGGGATCATTCACCGTGACCTCCACTTCCATGCGCCCATAATTGACGCGCCTGAAACGCTCGGTTACGGTGGCGGCATCGGTTATCGGATCGCCGCCGGTGTCGAGCCAGATGCCGTCCCGAAAGCCAGTGGTGGTCACTACCAACGTGTCGCCTTCCCACTTCCCAGTTGAGTAACCATTCCAGGAAGGCTGCGGATCGATGGGCAGAGCCCGGCCGTCGGTGAAGATCTGCCGGTAGCTCGCGTTGTATTCATTGAGAATCACGAGCAGTCCTGGTATTTGGACGACCTTCCTGTACATCGGAAACGTTTCGAGCTCGACGACGCCGATCGGCAGGCAGTGCGAGAGCGGATCGTCTTTCCGGAGATCGGCGCTGCGCTTCTTCGCGATCTCGCGCGCCCACGGCTGATACGGCAGGCCATCCTTGAGACCCCAGCCGATGTTGCCAAACTCCTGCCCCGGATAGAAATCCACGCAGCCTTCGGGCGGGCAAGGTTTGTTGTGCTCGACATCCCAGGTTCCGGAGAAATCGGGCTTGCCGTCGGCGGCGCGAGGCACGGGCGCTGCTAGATTCGGCTTGCCATCGGGTGTTCTGGGGACGCCGGCCGTCGGGTAATTCAGCCATTGCGCCCCGAGCGGCGCCGCGATGGCGACCAGCGCAATGAGAACGTCCTTCGTCATGGTGGCTCGATGCCTCTAGTCCCCACCCTGTGATCCTAGCGCCCCAGCAGGCGGCGAAACAATAGCGGCCCGGCAAAGTCAGGTGTGCTATTAACTAAACCTTATGGTCAACGTCGGCATTGTCGGCCTGGGCTGGTGGGGGAAAAAGCTGGTCGAATCGATTCGAGAGAGCTCCTTGCTGCGGGTGGTGCGCGGGGTGGAACCGAATCCTGCTGCGGTTCAGGAGTTCGCGGATACGTGCGGGTTTCCGATCTCCACGGAGTATTCGTCGGTGCTCGAAGATGGCAACGTGCACGCCGTCCTGTTGGCGACGCCCCATTCACTCCACGCCGAGCAGATCGAGCGGGCGGCTCGCGCTGGCAAGCACGTTTTCTGCGAGAAGCCGCTGGCGCTGACACGCGCGGGCGCCGAACGCAGCGTGGAGTTGATGGCTTCGCAAGGCCTGGTGCTCGGAATCGGCCACGAGCGCCGTTGGGAGCCAGCGGTCGCGATCATGCTGGATGACGCTCGTGCGGGCAAGTTGGGAAAGCTACTGCAGCTCGAAGCCAACTCGAGCCACGACAAGTTCACTGCGCTGGCGGCCGACAACTGGCGGTTATCCGGCGCCGAGGCGCCCGCGGGCGGAATGACTGCGACCGCGATTCACTTGTTCGACATGGCGACGTCGCTGTTCGGGGAAGGCGAGACAGCCTACGCGAGCAACGCGACTCTCGCTAGCAAAATCCCCAACGGCGACTCCAGCTGCGCCCTGGTGCGATACCGCAACGGCTGCACGGCTTATGTTTCGGCGATCCTGGCGACGCCGTTCATCTCGCGGATCGCGCTTTTCGGCAGCGAGGGATGGATCGAAGTTCGCGACAAGGCTCACGTCGAAGCGTTTCAAGGATCGTGGCTGACGCGCTGCGCCAAAGGCGGCCAACCGGTGACGACCGATATTCCGGTGGCCAAACCCGTGCTCGCGAATCTCGAAGCGTTCGCCCGCGCCGTCCAGGGTGACGCGCCGTATCCCATATCGACCGCGGAAATGATCGCCAATGCGGCCGTGATGGAGGCGATCTTCAAATCGGCCGAAACAGGAACAGCGCAAAACGTATCGAGAGGATCGCCACTCAGCAACCCTCGTTCCGTATGAGGATCGCCAGGCTCGCACAGTTCTTCGCGCCCTGGTTCGCGACAACTCGGAGTGCGCGCTCGGGGAAAGACAGGCTGTGTTCAAACGCCTTGGTGAAGGATTGAATCACCTGGATCACCTCAGCGGTGCCGAACTGCTCCTTGTGGAAGGCGGCCATGCCGATCAGAAGGGTCTGAATGATCCCGTAGTGCACCATCATCAAGAGACATTGGTCGCGAATCGTGTTCGCGGGGTGTTGGACGCTGAGGCCTCGCGTGCTCTCTTGCGGGCCTAGCGGAAACAACGTTCGGTGTACGTAATTGACCAAGTAATGCTCCAGGATGTGCTGGTGCCTGCTCATGAACGGCCAATAGTATTCGGAATGGGCAGCCGCATAGCGCCGGCCGATGTCGGTCATGCTCGATTCCACGGTCCAGTCCATGCCCTGCATGAATTTCTGGTAGCACGCCAGAAGTCGCGGACCCGTGAAATCGGAACTAATGCGTCCGACGATCGTTTCCAAAATTAGCTGCAGTTGTTCCGCCGGTTGGGGATGGTAGGTCTTCAGCGCCTCCCCAAATCGATCGCTCTGGACCGCCTCGCGATAGGCTTCCAGCACTTCCGGAGGCTTTGAATCCGGGCCTGCCGCGGCCATTTCATGGAGCTGGTCGCAAAGCGAGCCGAGAATCACCAGACGCTTCCACAAAGGATAGGCGCGGTACTGCAGCAGCCAAATCACAAAGCCTCGAATTTCCCGAAAATGCTGGTAAGGTTTGCCCGGATTTTCGTCCGATGTGCGCAGCACGGACAGATGGCCGAGACGCGCGTCGTGCACCGGGCCTTCCTCTTCGTCGAATTGCATGGGGCTCGGATCGAGCAGCACTATGCGGGCAGCTTCGGGACACGACAAGTCCAGCGAGCGTTGCAGAACATCGTCCACCATGTTCATGCCCCGCGGATACCTCGCGCACATAATCGACAGGTACTGTTCGCCCAGCTTTTTCTGAATGTCGCACAGGCCTCCGGAGAAAAACGGGCAAGCGGATCCGGAGAGCGTGACGTGGGCATGATTGTCGTCGCTGGTGCTGGCGGGATTGATGGTCACCAGCTCATGGAGACGCGGACCTAACTCGGGATCGTCGCAAAGTTGGTAGGCGTCGTATGTGTCTTTATCGATGTTGACGATCCAACCCACGCAGCAGGTGTCCTCGCAATCGGCGCCGATACAACGAAAGGCATGATAGGACCGCGGTTGGAGCCACTTGGCCGGGCTCGGCACTGCTTGAGGATAACAGACGCGGCTCGGTCAGGCTCGCCAAAAATCGCCGATTGACTGGCATGAGTCCGACATCGCTATATTGAAGAGGAATCCCCCAATCTGAAACAACTCATGCCGGAAAAGCAGTACGACCATAACCAGATCGAATTGAAGTGGAGCGAGCGCTGGAAAGACGACCCGGCGCTGTTCGCCGCCGAAGAGAATTCCAGCAAGCCTAAATTCTACGTGCTCGAAATGCTGCCCTATCCGAGCGGCACGCTGCACATCGGACACATCCGCAACTACACCATCGGCGACGCGTTGGCTCGCTATAAACGCATGCGCGGCTTCAATGTGCTGCATCCGATGGGCTGGGATGCATTCGGTCTGCCCGCCGAGAATGCGGCCATCGCCAACAAGCGCGATCCCTACGAATGGACCATGTTCAATATCGAGAACATGAAGCGGCAGCACCGCCGTATGGGCTTCAGCTACGATTGGTCGCGCGAGATCGCCACCTGCGATCCCGAATATTATCGCTGGAATCAGTGGTTCTTTTTGAAGATGCTGGAGCGCGGCCTGGCCTATCGCAAGAACGCGCTGGTGAACTGGTGCAACGAGTGCGGCACGGTGCTCGCCAACGAGCAGGTGGTGGACGGCTGCTGCTGGCGGCATGAGTCGACGCCGGTGGAGCAGCGCGCCATCGAGCAGTGGTTCCTGCGGATTACCGCCTATGCCGACGAGTTGCTGACCGCCATCAAGGATCTCGAAGAGGGCTGGCCCGAGCGCGTGCTGCTGATGCAGCGCAATTGGATCGGCCGATCGGAAGGAGCGGAGATCGATTTTCACCTGGAAGGCAGCGGCGAGCCGATTCGCGTCTTCACCACCCGCGTCGACACCATCTACGGCGCGACGTGTGTGATCCTGGCGCCGGAACACCCGCTGGTCGCGGAACTGGTCAGTGTCGAGCTGAAGGCGCAGGTGAAGCAGATGATCGATGCGCGCGCGGCGAAAGGGCCGGGCGATATCGAGAAGGAAGGGCTGTTTACCGGCCGCTTCGCCGTGAATCCTTACAGCGGCGAGAAGGTTCCTATCTGGATCGGCAACTTCGTGCTGATGGGCTACGGAACCGGTGCGATCATGGCGGTCCCCGCGCACGACCAGCGCGATTTCGAGTTTTGTAAACAGTACGGCATTCCGATTCGGCCAGTGATTCGTCCCGCCGACCGCGCGCTGGCCGACGCTTCGACCATGAAGGAGGCTTTCGGCGATGACGGAATCGTGGAGAATTCCGGCCCCTTCTCTGGCCTTCCCAGCGAAGCAGCGCGCCAGGTCATGACCGAAGAGGCCGAGATGGAAGGTTTCGGCGAAGGCGCCGTCACGTTTCGCATCAAGGACTGGGGGATCTCGCGACAACGCTACTGGGGCACTCCGATTCCGGTCATCTATTGCCCGCAGTGCGGGATGGTTCCCGTTCCTGAGAAGGACTTGCCGGTGGTGCTGCCGCTCAATATTCCGATCACCGGAAAGGGCCGTTCGCCGCTCGAAAACGTCCCCGAGTTCATGAACGTAAAGTGTCCTAACTGCGGTGCGGATGCCCGGCGTGAGAGCGACACCATGGACACCTTCATCGATTCATCCTGGTACTTCTACCGCTATTGCGATCCGCATAATTCCACCGCGCCCTTCGATTCGAAAAAGATCGCCTACTGGTTCCCGATCGATCAATACATCGGCGGCGTCGAGCACGCCATCCTGCACCTGATTTATTCGCGCTTCTGGACCAAGATGATGCGCGACCTCGGCCTCGTCGCGAACAACGAACCGGCCGCGCGCCTCTTTACTCAAGGCATGGTGATCAAGGACGGCGCAAAGATGTCGAAGTCGAAAGGCAACGTCGTGAGCGCCGACTCGATGATCGAGCGCTACGGCGCCGACACCGGCCGCCTGTTCGAGCTGTTCGCCGCTCCACCCGAAAAAGAGATGGACTGGACCGACTCAGGCGCGAACGGCGCGTACAGCTTTCTCGGCCGAGCCTACCGTTTCGTCACGCGCAACGTCGGACAAGGGCAGCCCGCCCCGGGCGAGTCTGACAAAAAAGTTCTGCGCAAGCTTCACCAGACGCTCGAGCAAATCACCGGCGATTTCGAGTCGCGCTGGCATTTCAACACTTCCATCGCAGCGTTGATGGGCCTTTTGAATGTGCTCACGGATGCCGAGAAGGAAATTTCTGCGCCGGTGATGGCTGACGTGCTCGAAAAGCTGACGCTCATGCTCGAGCCCTTCGCCCCGTACCTGGCCGAGGAACTGTGGGAAGAGCTCGGCCGCACCGGTCCAGTCTTCAGCCAGCCTTGGCCGGCCTATGACCCCGAGCTGGCGCGCGAAGAAGAGGCCGAAGTTGTTATTCAGGTGAATGGCAAACTGCGCGGGCGGATCTTCGTTGCGTTCGGCACGCCGCGCGAGACGCTCGAGAAACTCGCGTTGGGCGACGCCAAAATCCAGGCTTCCCTCGACGGCAAGCAGGTGGTCAAAGTGATCGTTGTGCCAGACAAGCTGGTCAACATTGTGGTGAAGTAAACGGACTCTGCGGTGGCGGCACCTTAGCCGGGTCCCGGGAGCGTGATCCGTGACCGTAGCTGTGGGAGGTAACACCACCGCTCGATTATTTCCAGAATGCCCGACTTGATCCGCCGCGTCTATCGAGGAATTAGCTTTTCCAGGGCCCCGCGCAAAAGCTGCTCGCTACCCGCGCCGACATGGTAGAACGCGATCTTCCCATCACGATCAATCAGCGCCACAGTTGGATAAGCGGTCACAGAATAGCTCTTAAGGATGTCTGCGCCCGCATCCACCGCAACAACCGCCAGATTATCGCCGAACTCGCGACGCAGCTTGTCGAGCATGGCCGAGTCATCTTTGCACGGAATGCACCAACTGGTGACGAACTCAACCAGCACTGCCTTGCCGCGCAACTCATGCAGCGTGAATTCTTTGCCATCGACTGATTTAGCGGTGAGATCCGCGGCGACTTTTCCGGTCAGGTCGGCGGCGGACTTCACTGGACCAGTGAACTCGGCAACCTCTTTGGCGCCGGCCGGCGGTGTGAAGACGAACAGCGAATCGGGCACCGGCTGATTCACCTGGAATGACGTGATCTCGACGCGTTGGATCGTTTCAATGGGAGCAGCGAGCGGTCCGCCGCTCATCACCGAGTCGGTGGTCATTTTTAGCGCGAGCTTGGTTTTTTTATCGATCCAGGCCGTCTGCTTCCCGTCCGTTAGCGTCAAGCCGCCGGGAATCGTGATCTTGCTGAGCGCGGCCTCCACAACGTAGCACTCGATCGGCTGACCGTCCATTTGCACGGTTTCATCCGGGTTCATCTTCGCCGACACATACGGATCTCTGGACTCGGGTAGGTTCAGCTGCTGTCCCACCCCGGCGTTCAACGTTTCCAACAGAGCCTCGGGACTGCTGGCGGCAGGCTTTTTGGTGTACTGGTTCACCCGTCCGACGTACATCCAAGTGCTCCGGCCGTCAGAGACGATTAGGGTGCTCCCTAGAGGCCCGCTGGATTCGATGCGAACCTTTCCGGGTTTAGAAACCGCCAGCTTGACCGGCATCTCCACGTGGCCCTCTAGGCGCTGCTTGGTCTCGATCACCAACTGCTGGTCGACGATATAAGATTGAAACGCCTGCAGCGCCTCCCGTGATTCCTTCAATAACCCTTTGGCGTCGGGGGGGCTTTGCCCGTAAGCGGCAACGCCAAGAATAAAGGCCAGAAGGGTGCGCCGGACCTGCATGCCAGCCTAATTATCCTACGGAACGATCCTGATCGCAGGACAGTTGCCCGCGCGCGGCCGCCTGCGCCAACTCATCGCAGCGGTTATTGTCGGCATGCGATGCGTGACCCTTGGTCCAGGACCATTTGGTTTTATGCCGGGATGCTTGCTCGTCCAGTTCCTCCCACAGGTCTTGGTTCGACACCGGCTTCTTTCCCGCAGTGCGCCAGCCGTTCGCTTTCCAGCGATGGATCCATTCGGTGATTCCGCCTTTGACGTAGTTGGAGTCGGTGACAATCTCCACCTCGCACTGCTCCTTCAAAGCGCGCAGCCCTTCCACAGCCGCCTGCAGTTCCATGCGATTGTTCGTGGTCTCGGCCTCGCAGCCGTACATTTCGCGTTTCTTGTCGCCGTAGCGCAGGATGCACGCCCAGCCGCCCGGGCCGGGATTGCCGATGCATGCGCCATCGGTAATCAGTTGGATTTGCTTCATCGTGCGATCACGCTGATACTGCTGCTAGTTCTCGCTCGAAGAAAGCGTCGACCTGGTCCAGGATTTGCGCTGCCTCGGTGGCTTTGTAAATTTCAGCCCGCAGCTTGGAGCCGTTGCGCACGCCATGGGTAAAGTAGGTGGCGAACTGCTTCATCTTTCCGACCAAATCTGGCTGAGCCCTCTCGCATAACATGCCGTAGTAGGTCCGCATAATTTCGAAACGCTGGCGCTCCTCGGGGTGGATGTAAGTTCCGGTTTCAAGATATTGTTGGATCTGTCTGAAAATCCAGGGGTTCGACGATGCCGTTCGCCCCACCATGACGGCGTCGCAGCCGGTCTCGCGAACCATTCGCACGGCGTCTTCAGGGGTGACGATGTCGCCGTTGCCGATTACGGCGATGTTGGCTACCGCGGCTTTCACTTGCGCGATCCGGCTCCAGTCCGCTTGCCCGCTATAGCCCTGCTCGCGCGTGCGAGGATGCAGCGCCACCGCTTGTAATCCGCAATTTTCGGCCAGCTTGGCCATCTGAATCGCGACCAGCTCACGGTCATTCCAGCCGGCGCGGAATTTCATCGTGAGTGGAATCGAGATCGCGGCGCGCACTTTCCGCAAGATCTCCTCGACGAGCGGCAGGTTGCGTAATAGCCCCGAGCCACCGTTGCATTTCACGACCTTATTCACGGGGCAGCCGAAGTTGATATCGACGATGTCGAAGCCGAAATCTTCGCAGGCCTTGGCGGCGTCCGCCATCACTTGCGGATCGGAACCGAACAGTTGCGCGGAGATGGGGTGCTCTTCCGGCTCGAAAAACAGGTAGCGAAATGTGCGCGTCTGCTTTTTCGTCCTCAGCGAGTGAATCACGCCGTGGGAACTGGTGAACTCGGTCATGATCAGGCCGCACCCGCCCTGATTGCGGATCAGCCTGCGGAAGACCGTGTCGGTGACCCCGGCCATCGGCGCCAGCACCGTCGCGGGCGAGACGGTCACGCCGCCAATGCGCAATTCCTTGGGAAAGAGGATCATTCCTAAACTATTTTAACGGTTCGGGTTAAGAAACTAAAATAGCAGCCGCCGCGTTTAATGATTTTGAGGGATTGGGGCATATGGATGGCAAGATTGTATCGGCGTTCCTGGTTGGCGCTGTAGTAGCATCTGGGATCGTCTACGTGGCCGTGCGGCCGGAGCCGGTGGCAAAGCCCTCCGCGGCGATCGAGCAGCCAGCTCAGCCGCCCAGAATTGTTGCCGAGACGACTCCGCCGGTTGCGACCGTTGCGCCGGCTCCTGTTGAAACTCCCGCGCCGCGCCCGGTGATACACGCGCCGGTCCGCGAGAAGCCATCCGCGATGCCTCCGCCAGTTCGCCCGCAACGGCCGGTGATCATCACGCGCAATGAGGAACCGCCGCCACCGCCATTTCAGCCATTTCCAGAAACGAAGCCAGCCGACCCGATTCCAGCCGCGCCACCGGTAGCGGCCGAGCCCGTGACCTCGCCGCCCATTGCGGCGCCCGCGCCAGAACCAGCAGCCGTACGCCCGCCGGAACAGGAAGGCCCGCATACCGTCACCATCGCTGCCGGGACTTTGCTGCCGGTGCGCATCGGCGAGACGGTCTCGTCGGCGCGCAATCAACCGGGCGACAGTTTTATGGCAACGCTCGACCGGCCACTGGTGATCGACGGCTTCATCATCGCCGAGAAAGGATCGCGCGTGGAGGGCCGTGTAGCTGAGGCGGAACCGGCCGGCCGCGCCAGAGGTCTGGGCCATCTGGGAATTGAGCTGGTGCGAATCGCGACCTCCGATGGCCAGCATGTCCGCATTCGGACTGAGCCATACCGCAAAGACGGGCCCAGTTCCACAGGTACGGACGCCGCCAAGATCGGCGCGGGCGCGGTGATTGGAGCCGCAATCGGAGCGCTGGCTGGTGGCGGCAAAGGCGCGGCCATCGGAGCGGGCATCGGCGGCGCGGCGGGCACGGGCGATGTATTGCTGACGCGCGGAAAGGCCGCCGATATCCCCGTGGAAACACGGCTCACGTTCCGCGTCCAGGACCCAGTGACTATTACCGAAAAGCTCAATTAGCTGGCCCCTGGCTCATATTTAAAGACCGTTACCGAAGCTGTCGATAACTGAACAGTGGCGTCGCATGTTTCGGTATCGATGGATGGGCTGGCGGTTGGCGGCCGCTACTCCTGGCGCGCCGTGCTGGCTCCGTCGCTCACCGACTTTTTCTTTTTGTGCGCTTTGGCCTGGATGTTCATGGCCAGCGATGCCGGATGGCAGGCGCTCCTGCGGGATGGCGATACCGGGATCCACATCCGGATCGGCGATCTGATTCTTGGCTCACACCAGGTTCCCACCACCGATCCGTTCTCCTTCTCGAAACCCGGGCAAACCTGGTTTGCGCACGAGTGGCTCACCAGCGTGCTTTACGCTGGGCTGGTTCGTGCCGGTGGATTAAAGGCGCTGGTGCTGCTCACCGGAGTGATTCTGGCGTTTTATAACACCGTCCTGCTGGTGGACATGGTGAAACGGGGCGCCAATAGCCTGGTGGCGATGGCGTTGGTGCTCGCGGGAACAAATGCGGCTTCCATTCATTTCCATACGCGCCCTCATGTTTTTACGCTGCTGTTTTTGACGCTTTCCTCGGCGCTGATTGCTCGGGATCGTTTGCAGCCTAACCGCTGGATCTGGCTCCTGATTCCCATGACCGTGCTTTGGGCGAATATGCATGGCGGCTTTGTGGTGCTGTTCGCCGTGCTCGGAATCGCGGTGCTGGGCAGCTTGGTGGAGGCGTGGCTGAATCCCAAGGAAGCCGCGTCCAAGCGAAAAATGTCGGTTCGTTACGCCGGGCTGACGCTGGTTTGCGGCCTGGCTTCGTTGCTCAACCCGCAAGGCGTGAAGCTGCACTTGCACATTATCGAGCTAATGCAGACTTCCTGGTACAAGACGCACATCGACGAATATCGGTCGCCCTCTTTTACTTCCGAGCCGATGTTTTTCTTTCTCGCGCTGCTGTTTCTCGGTTTGATGGCCGTCTATCCGCTGCTGCGCAAGAATCGCATCACGGAAGCGCTCTGGATTTTGTTCTTCGCCTACTGGTCGCTTGTGTCGGCGCGCAACATCCCGCTGTTCATCATCGTTGTCCTGCCGTGGATCGCGCTAGAGATCACCCATGTGTGGCATGAGATCACTCGAACCAGTTCCCCTCAATCGACGGCCGGAGTGCTGGAGGATATCGCCTCGCAAACCAGCCGCAAATTCGGCGCATTTGGCCTGTGGACGCCCGTGTTTGTGGCAGGTGTCTTTCTGTTGACTCCCACGAATCGCTGGCCGTCGGATTTTTCCAAGGAGACCTTCCCGCTCGCTATGTTGCACCGGCATGCGGCCGAGCTGGCCGAAGCGCGGGTCTTCACCCCGGATCAATGGGCCGACTATCTCATTTACCAGAGTTATCCTAAGCAGCGCGTCTTTCTGGATGGCCGGAGCGACTACTATGGCGAAGAGATCGGGAAAGCCTATTTGACGATGCTGGAGGCGCGCCCCCAGTGGCGCGAACTGCTGGCGCAATACCGCTTCGATACCGTGCTGTGTCCGCCCGATTGGCCGCTTGCCTCGTTACTTAAAACTAATCCGGACTGGCGAATCGCGGATCAGGACGCCGACAGCGTCCTGTTCGTCAAGAATTAGCTGTTCATTAGTCAGGCCATCCCAAACGGAAACCGTAGGCGCCTAAGCAGCGGAAGCAATCGACCAGCGACCGCCGGACGTTCCGCCAACTCGCCCCGCGCTCCTTGCCTGCGGTGCGCGAAAGAAACTCGATGGGTACGAATGCGACTCGATAGCCGCGGCTCTGCGCCTGGATGATTCGCTCCGCTTCGACAAACGGGCTGTGCGAGATCAACCCGAAGTTAAATACTTCCCGGATGCCCAGCTTGATGCTTCCCGCGTCTGCGGTCTTGACGCCGAAGAACATCCGGGGCAGCAGGTTGAACAGGAATGAAATGACCCGCCGCATGGCGCCGTAGACCTGGTTGCGATTGGAGCGCACTCCGACCACCAGATCAGCCCCGTCCTCCAGCGTGCCGCACATCTTCGCCAGATTCGAGGCCGGCCACTGCCCGTCCGATGCCGTGAGATACACATGGGTTCCTCGCGCGGCTGCGAACAAGTCCCGGAAGGATGCGTAAATACCTTGATTAGTCTGGTGCGTCAGCACGCGAAGCTTTGGAATCTCCTGCTCGAGGCGGCGCAGGATCGACGCGGTGGCGTCGCTGCTGGCGTCGTCCAAACACACGATCTCCCAGTCCGCGATGCGCCGGCCAAGGCTCATGAGAATGTGGTAGTGATCGGACACGACCTGCTCGATCGTGCCCTCCTCGTTATACACCGGCAAGACTACTGAGAGGACCATTCGGGCACCTTCCCAATCACTCCCACCGGATGCACGCGAGATCCAGGGAAACTGCGGATAGCGGAAGCGACTTGACCAGGAGCGTCCGGCTCCATTTCCGGATACATGGGCAGTGACAGGACCCGCGACGCAGCATTTTCTGAGACCGGGAAATGTCCGCGCTGGTACCCCAAATCGGAGTGCGCCGGCGTTAGATGGACGGGATAAGGATAGTGGATGCCGGTCTGGATCTGCTCGGCCGACAGGTGCTGCTGCAGCCTCTCGCGGTGCACCGATTCAATGGCGTACACGTGGTAGACATGTTTGGCGTAGGGCATCTCGGCCGGAGGCTCGACCCCGATGGCCGGCAGCTCTTCCCGATAGCGCAGTGCGTGCGCGCGCCGCATTTCGGTCCAGCGATCCAGGTGCCGGAGTTTCACCCGCAGAATCGCTCCCTGGATGGCTTCCATGCGGTAGTTGTAGCCCGCCAGCGCGTGTTCGTATTTTCGTTCCGCTCCCCAATCGCGCAGCATCCGAATCTTGCGGGCAAAGTCCGGGTTGCTGGTAACCACCGCGCCGCCCTCGCCGTATGCGCCCAGATTCTTGCCCGGATAGTAACTGAAGCAACCCATGTCGCCGAGCGATCCGACGGGTTTATTGCGGTAGCGCGCGCCGTGGGCCTGGGCGGCATCCTCAATCACCACCAGGTCGCGCCTGCGGGCGATCTCGAGAATGGGCTGCATGTCGGCCGGCTGTCCGTAAAGATGCACCGGCAGAATCGCACGAGTCCGGCGCGAAAGGGCGCGCTCGAGCCGCGAAACATCCATGGTGTACGACTCGGTATCCACGTCCACGAATACCGGCCGGGCGCCCGTATAACGGATCGCCGCCACCGTCGCGACGAACGTAAAAGGAACCGTGATCACCTCGTCGCCTGGGCCGATGCCGGCGGCCAGCAGCGCCAAATGCAGCGCGCTGGTCCCGCTGTTCACCGCAATCGCTTCAGCGGCGCCGCAGTAGGCCGCAAACTCGTTTTCAAACCCGCTCACCTGCTCTCCCAGCACATACTGGGCGCTCTCGAGCACGTTCAAAACGGCCTGATCGATCTCCGGCTTGATGGAGTGATATTGCGCCCGCAGATCCAGAAAAGGAATCATGCCATCACCATGACCGGCTTGATTTCCACCGGCCGTCCCCGCTGCTTGAGAGAGCTCGAGGCGGCTTCGAGCAGGCTCACTACCTGCAGCCCCGCCTCGCCGCCTGAAATGGGAACTTCCCGGCCTTCGATGCAGCCCAGGAAATGATTTGCCTCGGTCTCGAGCGCTTCCACGGTCTGAAGCTGAGGGGCATGCATGTCGCCGGTGCGGTAACTGATGAGCATCGCGTAAACGTCTTCCGGGCGGTTGGTCACCGTGATTCCCTTGTCGTAGATCTTGACCTTCTCACTCGGTTCCAGATCGTCGTACACGATCATTTTGGAAGCGCCGCCAATCAATGTCCGCCGAACCTTCACCGGCGCGAGCCAATTGACGTGCACGTGCGCGATGAGGGGGGTCTCAAAGAAAAGCGTCAAATAGGCGACGTTCTCCGGCTCGCCGGGAATGTGGCTGATGCCGGTCGCGGAAACCGCGCAGGGCCGGCTGCGAAGAACATAGTCCATGATCGACAAGTCGTGCACGGCCAGATCCCACAGCACGTTCATGTCGTGCTGGAACAAACCCAAATTCACGCGCACCGAGTCGTAGTAATAGATGTCGCCCAGCGATCCGCTGTCCACGCGCTCGCGGATTTGACGCACCGCGCCGGTGTACACGAACGTATGATCCACCAGCAACGTCAGCTTCCTGCGCTCCGCCTCGTCGATGAGGCGCAGGGCCTGCTCGGAGGTGGAGGCGAGCGGCTTCTCCACCAGCACGTGCTTGCCGGAGCGCAAGGCTTCGAGCGCCAGTGGAAAATGACTCGAAACGGGCGTAGCGATGACGACCGCATCCACATCGGAGGCGTGAATCAGCTCCATCGGATCTTGGCCAACCTCGATGCCCGGGTAGCGTTTGGCCGCGATCGCCAGCCGTTCCGCGCGGGCGTCGCACACCCGAACCACGCGCGCGCCTTTCGCTTCGGCGAAGTTGCGTACCAGATTTGGACCCCAGTAGCCGAAGCCGACCACGCCGATGCGAATCATAAGCGCTCCGCGGCCGCGGTTTCAGCTATGCGCGCTGGCTTCGACCGGCGTATATCGCCGATGACTCTCGCGGGGTTTCCCGCTACAATCGCATAATCCGGCACATCGCGCGTGACCACAGCTCCGGCGCCGACCATTGCGCCAACACCGACGGTTATTCCGCCGAGAATAGTGGCATTGCTGCCCAGCGACGCGGTGGTCTTGACGCGGGTCTCGAGTATGGTCCAGTCCGCTTCCGTCTGCAGCCGGCCGTCCGACTTAACGGCCGATGGATACCGGTCATTCACGAACATGACCCCGTGCCCGACGAAAACACCGTCCTCGATAATTACGCCGCTACAGATGAAGGCATGGCTCGAGATCTTGCAATTCCGTCCAATGCTCGCAGCGCGCTGGATCTCGACAAACGCCCCCACCTTGGTGCCGTCGCCGATCGCACAACCGTACAGGTTAACCAGGCCGGGTTGGGGTATCACCACGTTCCGGCCAAGTGAAGCATCTTCCGCAATCATGCCACTTGATAATCGGCATAATTATTGCAACGCTTTAGCGACTATCCTGGAAGAAGTACCGGTGCCGGGACGCGCACGCCAGCGGGCGCCCGGTCGAATCCTAAGCGATTTTACTATGGAGGTGTATGGCCAACAAATCCGGATCGTGGCTCGCGCCCCTGATCTATCTGTCAGATAACTGGATCAGCCTGATTGGCGTGGTCCTGGTCACCACGTCGGTGGTGCTGTGGTTGCTCCTTCTTCCGGTCACCTTGGGTGGCGGACTACAGAACCCCTACCTAGGCATATTGCTGTACTTAGTACTGCCGGCCGCGTTCTTTCTCAGCCTGTTGCTGATCCCGATCGGCATTGTCCGCAAGCGCCGCAGTCTCCAGGCGGAAGGACACCTCGAGCGGCCGCTTACCATTGACTTCCGCAGCCCGGCCTTCCGGCACGTGATCACTTTCATTGCCGTAACCACCTTCGCCAACCTGGTTATCGGAAGCGAATTGACGTACAGCGCCATAAACTACATGGACACGGTCAGCTTCTGCGGCCAGACGTGTCATACCGTGATGCAGCCGGAGTTCACGGCGTATCAGAACTCGCCGCACTCCCGAGTCGAGTGCGTTGGATGTCATATCGGCCCGGGTGCGTCCTGGTTCGTCCGCAGTAAGGTTTCAGGCGTGCGCCAGCTTTTTGCGGTGGCGTTCCACACCTATTCGACTCCGATTCCCACGCCGGTAACGAATCTAAGGCCGGCGCGCGAGACTTGCGAGGCTTGCCATTGGCCCGCGAAATTCACCGGCGACCGTCTGCGGATCGTCGACAATTTTGCCGACGACAAAACCAACACCATGACCGAGACGGTTCTGCTGATGCACATCGGCGGAGGCAACGGCAAGGGCATTCATGGCGTGCACGTCGGACCGGGCGTAACCATTCGATACGCCTCCGACGAATCGCGCCAGAATATTCCGTGGGTCAGCTATCAAAAAGGTTCCGCTCAGCCGGTCGCTTATTCCGCTGCTGGTTTCAAGCCGGAAAGTCTCAACACGCTAACGACGCGCGTGATGGATTGCGTGGATTGCCACAACCGCCCGGCGCACACTTTCCAGTTGCCGGACCCGGCCGTGGACGATTCGATGAGCACCGGCGCCATTTCCCCCATGCTCCCGGAGGCCAAAAAAGAAAGCGTCACGCTCTTAAAGGCCAGCTATTCGACCCGCGAAGACGCCGCCAGCCGCCTGCCGGCCGGTTTCGAAAATTTCTACAAACAGAAATATCCAGATGTATACGCGCAGCGTCAGGGCGAAGTCCAGCGTTCCGCGAGTGCTGTGTTGAGTATCTATGACAAGAACATTTTTCCCGCTATGAAGATAAGTTGGGGAACTTATCCGAATAATCTCGGCCACATGGATTTTCCGGGTTGCTTCCGCTGCCACGATGACTCACACACATCGGCCAACGCCAAGAAGATCACGCAGGACTGCAACGCCTGCCATGACGTTCTGGCGGTGCAGGAAGCCTCGCCCAAGGTTCTGACGGATTTAGGATACGCGGCCACAGCTCCGCCGCCGGACCCGCCGTACGGCGTCCGTTAAGCGCCCCGATGCCAGCGAGCGCTGAGGCACACGCGCCGCTTGAAAACCTCGCGTCCCTTGGTATAGTTTAAAGGCGAGAAGAACGATCCGCAGCGTTTCTTGGGATGCCGCGTTGACGGCATCTTACCGCGCTTCGTTTGCGTTCTTCTCGCAAGCCATCCCGCACGAAAGTTGCCACTCTATAACCCTCTAAAACTAAAGAATTAATCTGCTATATATATGCGTTCTTCCAGCTAACGACATACAGCTTGCCCCATGATGGGCCTGATTTTAAGCCAGAACAAGTGAGTAACAGTGCCAGGGTGCCGACGGAATAGTATCAGACTTTCCGTCGAATAAACAGCTTTATTTTTGGGGGCTATTCAAATAAGCGATCAGGTTGGTCATTTCATTCTGCGAGAGGTGCGGCCACGCGACATTTTGCTGCTTCATTTTTTCGAGCATGGCCGGCCCGTGCTCCCAGAGCGCCGACACCATACTGACCGCCGAATAATTCCCCGGACCGCGCGTGAGCGGAGGCGCGCCGGAAGCCGCGTTGTTGTGACAAGACTCACACTTCTTCGACTCGAAGACGTGCTTGCCGCGCGCCGCATCGCCTTTGGGCGAAAAGAACTGGCTGGCCCACACAGCGCTCAAGATCTGGCGCATCTCGGCGGGCGTCACTTGAGCGGGCGCGCTATCGGGAGACTTAACCATCAGCGGTGCATGATTCCACATCGCGGCGGCGACCTCGGTCAGGGTGCTGTCACCGATCAGCTTCTCGAATGCACTCTGATCGGCGTGGCAATTCGCGCAGCCTTTGGTGCGGAACAACTCCTCGCCCCCCTGGCCCGGCGGAATCTCGAACTCGAGCGTCCTGCCGCGCGTCTGCGGAAGATTCTGTAAGTAAACCAGCAGGTCCGTCATGTCCTGCGCGCTCAGTTGGGGCCAAGCCAGATTGCGCGCGCGCATCGCGGTATTCATTTGGGCTGCATGATCGAACATTTGCGCGATGAGCACCGTTGGATCGGTCAGCGCCCGCCACTCGGAGACTGGCGGACCGACGCTCGCTGCCCCGGCCGTCAGGGCATGACAATCCGCGCAATATTTCGCCGCGAACAGCGCTTTGCCGCGCTCGGCTTCTCCGGGCTTTTCAAAAAAGTGCGCCGCGTAGAAGTAGGCGAACAGATCCGCTGCGTCGGAGTCCGTTAATCGTGGAACCGGCACGCCCTGCTTCGCCATAGCCGACCACATGGCCGGTGCATGATCCCACATCAGGCTGGCGATTCCGGCCGGAGTGTAGTCGCGGTCAAAACGGCGTCCCAGGTCCGGCGCGCTAGTTCCGCCCTTGCCCGCGACCGAATGGCAGCTGGTGCACATCTGGCTGGTGAAGATCGCCGCGCCGCGTTTTGAATCGGCAGAGAACGACGCTGCACGGAGCGTACACGCGGAGACCCCGGCAACCAGCGCTATTAGTAGAAATGACCGCATACCCACTTTATACTCTAGTTCTCGCAATGTCAGCCTCGTAATCTAACAGCCCTAAGCACGAATCGAACCATTTCTCTCAGACCTGACTGCGGTTCTCAGAGCTGACTGCGGTCGCAAAATTGCTCAAGCTTCGAAACTTGGTGAAGATCAAATCACGTTCAAGGTTCTGGCTGGTTCTCATTGGGATTTGCGCCCTTAGGGCTCAATCGCAACCAGCGGCTCAGCCAGCGGCGCCTGCCGTACAGACGCCCACGCTCAAACCCGGCTATGTGGGATCCGAAGCATGTAAGCTATGTCACGAAGAGATCTATAACCGCTTTACTAAGTCCACGCACTTCGCGGTGGAGACCAATCAATCGCGCGGCTGGGCGGGTATGGCATGCGAAACTTGCCACGGTCCTGGGGCAAAACACGCAGATGCCGCAGATCCGACGCTAATCATACTGCCCACTAAGTTAAGCCCGGTGGATGCGGACGCCACCTGCCTGGGTTGCCACCGCAATTCCACAAAACTGGGCCGCATACAGGAAGGTCACGCCAAGGACACAGTTCCCTGCTACGAATGTCATTCGGTTCACGGTACCGGTGGTAAGCCGTTGCTGCTGAGTAAGGCCGCCGACATCAATACTCAATGCGCGGCCTGCCACCTTTCGGTTTGGGCGGCGTTCCAGAAGCCGTACAAGCATCGCTTGCCCGAAGGCGCGATGTCCTGCACCAACTGCCATAATCCGCACGGGAGCACGATGCCGCAATCCATGCGGGTTGCTTTCGGCAACGAACCGACCTGCTTCCAGTGCCACAGCGACAAGCGCGGCCCGTTCGTGTTCGAGCATGCGCCGGTGCGTTTCGAGGGCTGCATGGCCTGTCATGAGCCACACGGGTCGGCCAATCCGCGCATGTTGATTCGCCACGAAGTGCGCCTGGTGTGCCTGGAATGCCACTCCAATAATCCGCCAGCTCCCACGTCGATTGCCGGACTCCGCACAGCGCACCTGCCGAACCTGGGCCAGATCCCGCCGGCCTTTCACGATCTGCGCAGCCCGCGATTTCAGAACTGTACGGTGTGCCACGTGAAGGTTCACGGATCCTACGTGGACAGGAATTTCGAGCGATGAGAACCTCGCTGCTGTGCCTGTTTGCGCTGGCCACATCGCTGGTGGCGCAAGACCAGCCCGCTCCCGCGCAGCCTGCTGCGGCTCAAACTCCTGCTGCTGGTCAAACCGCTCCGGCGCAACCTGCCGCTGCTCAGGCTCCCGCGCAACCTGCTGCGGCTCAGACTCCTCCCACGGAGGCCAAGAAGGAAGAGACGCCCGCCACGCCCGCCACTCCGGCCGTGGAACCAAATTTCACCGGCGACATCGAAGTCGGCGAACGGATTATTCCGAATATCGGCGGCAGCTTCAGCACCTACCGCAGCGTGGTTGATTTGGGCGAAGGCCCCAAGCTTTTCGGAGCCGACGCGACCATCATCAATCCGACTCACCGCTTCTTCGATCGCCTCGACCTGCACATCACGGGCATCGGCGACGATCCGTATCAGACCGCCAAGCTGGAAGTATGGAAGCGGAACAAATACCGGCTGACGGTGGACTGGCGCGACATCGCGTACTTCAACTTCCTGCCGTCGTTCGCGAACCCTACCGCCGCCATCGGAGGCATGATCGACGAGAACTCCTTCGATACGCGCATCCACGCCACCGATGTCCGGCTCGACTTATTTCCCGGCAGCCGCTTCGTTCCCTATCTTGCGTTCGGGATCAACAGCCAGGATGGCCGGGGCATTACTTCGTTCACTAACGGAGCGGAGAACAATTATCCAGTCGCGGCGTCGTATAACGATTCCACTAAGAGTTATCGCGCGGGCGTGGATTATAACGGCGCGCATTTCCACGCCAATCTCGAACAGGGCGGCACAACGTTCAAAGACGATCAGGGCGCCTCCGACAATCTTCCCAACGCCGGCGATTTATTGACCACGGTCCTTGGCCAGCAGCTCTCTTTGAGCGCGTTAGACGAACTATATCGCGTCCGAGGCGATTCGGTTTACACCAAGGCGTCCTTCAGCGCGAATCCGGTGTCGTGGGCCAACATCTCCGGCCAATTTGTCTACGCCGAGCCGCGGGTCAACGTGAACTACAACGAAAACTCGGCCGGCAACTTCTACTACTCTGCTCTAGTTGCTTTCTATACCACCGGCCAAGATGTCCTCAGCGGGTCGGCCAATATGCCGCATCCCTCGGGCAACGTCAACGTCGAGCTCCGCCCGTTTAAGCGGATGCGCATCGAAGAATTTTGGATGACCGACCGGCTGCACAACGCGGGATCCGATCTGCTGGCCGAAACCCTGCTGTTCCCAACCGGAACCATCACACCCAGCACGTTTGCGACGGCCAACCTTGAGGAGAATTACAACCAGCAGGAAGTGGACGTATTCTTTGACGCAACCTCGAAGCTCACCTTCCGTGGAGGCGAGCGGTACGTCTGGGGCGATGCGCTGTTGAATGCCCCAGGAATCGTCGGGACGCCCTATGAAAGCGGTCACCTCAGCCAGAACGTCGGGATATTCGGTATCAGTTATCGCGTCGCGCAAAAGGCCCGCGTCAATGCCGATTATGAAGTCTCCACCTCGAGCGACAATTACTTCGTCACCAGCCTGCGCAACTACACCAGATTTCATCTGCGCGGCAGCCACGACGTGAATCCATCGCTGCGGGTCGCCGTGGACTATTCGCTGCTCAGCAACAGCAACCCGACTGCGGGCATCAATTACACATTCTCGAACCAGGCCGCGTCGCTTTCGATTAACTGGCTGCCCAAGGGGGGGAAGTGGTTCAACGCCCTGCTGGACTACACGCGCTCCAGCATCGACTCGGACATCCTGTATTTCATCCCTGAAACCCGTGCGCAGACCACTTCGCTCTATCACGAAGCCGCACACACCGGGACCGCCTTGATCAGCTTGAAATGGCTCAGTTTTGGCGGTTCTCTGTTTGTATCCTCGGGCAGCCGTCCCACGCAGTACTACCAGCCGATGGTCCGGCTTTCGGTGCCCGTCCGCAAGCATGTCTATTGGAATGCCCAGTGGAGCTACTACGGATTCGCCGAAGGCCTGGTTGATTACTATATGTTGGAAGGCTTCCGCAGCAACCAGATCACGACCAGCCTGCGTTTTACACGCTAAGGTTGCTGCCCCCCCCGGGTACTAGGGCCGTCGCTCAAGCGCCTTATCTGGTAATCTATTCAGTGTTTGGAACGTCTGTTGCTATAGTGAAGTGAAGCGAGGAATTATATGATCGAGGGATTATTTCAGCCGATGCACCTGCTGGTGATTTTCGTTGTGGCCCTTTTTGTTTTTGGCCCGAAGAAGTTGCCGGAGTTGGGCAAAGGCTTGGGCGACGGGATTCGCAATTTTAAGAAGGCGATGAGCGACGGCGTAGGCGAAACGGTAGCCGAAACCGAAGATCCCAACAAGCGCATCAGCTGAAAAGCCAGCTAGGCTCCCCCCGAGCTAAGCTTCCAAAGCCAGCAGCTTTTTGACTGCGTCCACGCAGAGCACGCCCGCGTGTTTCGACTCCGGAATTAATCCGCCCACCTCAGCCTCAACAACTGCTGGTTTGAGCCCGGCTAACTCGGCCCGAGTCTTGCCTCGCATCCATTCGGTTAGCGCGGAGCCCGCCGCAATCGACGCCGTGCAGCCGCGCACTTTGTAGCGCACATCTGCGACACGATCCCCGTCAAAACGCGCAGCGAGGCGCAAAATATCGCCACAAATCGGGTTTGAAATCTCAACCGTTATGGCCGGCGGCTCCAGTTCCCCCACGTTGCGCGGATTTTTGAAATGATCGAGAAAGGCTTCGCTGTACACGGGCGCGGTCCTACTTTGATTATGACCACAGTCGTCGCGGCCGTGATCGAGCGCGAGGGCCGAATCCTGATTGCGCAGCGCAAGCCCGACGGATTCCATCCTCTCAAGTGGGAATTTCCGGGCGGTAAAGTCGAACCGGGCGAGACGCCCGAGCAGGCGGCGTTGCGCGAGATCGACGAAGAATTGGCGATCCAGGCACGCATTCATAGCGAGATCATGCGCTACGAATACCAATACCCGGGCCGCGCACCCATTCTGCTGATCTTTTATCGCATCGCCGAATTTACGGGCGACCCGCGCAACTTACAATTCGCCGAGATCCGATGGGAATCGCCCGAGCGGCTCCGCGAGTACGACTTCTTAGAGGGAGACCGCCAGTTTCTCGAGCGGTTTTCGTGAGCGAAAACTATCTGGCCGGCGGGAGCTTGAACTCCACTCCGCGTTCGTCATTCAGACGCTGCGAAAGATCCCGATCCACCAAACTGATGCTCACCTGATTCAGGGACTGCTCCGCGCTGACGTAATGCAGCGTGGACCCTTCCATCCAGTAGCCCAGCGCCTGAACGATGGTGTGATCCTTCAACGCGATGAGGTACAGGGTGGGCTGATCGTCGCGGCGAGCCGCAGCCGCCGGCGGCGCCTGAACCGACGGAGCCTGGTAGAGCTTCATGCCCGACTGCTGCTGGTCCTGATTGGCATCCGGCGGAACGTAATCGCGAACCTGCGGATTGGCCACCGGCGGGACAAAGTTCTGATTAATCACCACCGAAGGCAAACCATTGCTGTTGGCGGTCTGCGAGGGGTCGGTGTAGCCGGGCGGTGGCGCATAACCGAGTGAAGGATCTCCACCATACGCGTAAGGGTAGCTGTACCCGCCGTAATAAACCGGATACGGCACGATGGTTGTACGCCGGTGACCGGGGTGGTTCGCAACCGATGGATTGGGTATCGCGCCTCGGCCGGCGCCGGCTCCAAAGAAATACGGACCGGTCACTCCGCCAGGAGGTGTCGGAGGTGGGCTCCCGCCAGGATACAGGATGCTGCCGAAGCCGCCGAGCGATTGCCCCCGCTGGCCAAATGCAATTCCCGCGAGGCCAAAAATCAGCAACCCACCGACGAGGTAACGCATGTGACCTCCCCAACTGATTGTAACTCAGAAAACACCCAAAACAAGCTTCAATTCGCTGCCAAAACCCGTCCACCGGCGCCAA